>Ga0070737_10002556_pt1 | contig 21599 bp, 21 predicted proteins | sample Coa_R1_10_FD_66438 | JGI IMG/M metagenome (GOLD analysis project Ga0070737, IMG submission 66438) | Surface soil microbial communities from Centralia Pennsylvania, which are recovering from an underground coalmine fire - Coalmine... | ecosystem: Environmental > Terrestrial > Soil > Unclassified...
GCCGAGCTTTGCAGAAGTTTTCAGTTGTCACCTGTTGCCGCCGACCGATGTCGGCTATCCTGCCCCGGAATCTTGAGCTGCCCCGCAACGGGGCACGAACCGGGCCACAGGGGGCGAAGTCAGCCCAATCGCATTTAGGCGATCCCATCCCGCGGCCAGCCCGGGGCCGCACGTGGATGGACCGTGCCTGATGCATTCCTTTGAACCTTTTCCGGACCGGAAGTCTTACGCGTCCGCCCTTGGACCTGTACTTAATCTCGATGGGCTCGCGCAACTCTTGCATCGCGACCGCGCGACGATAAAAGCTGATCGATGCCGCGCCCCTCACCGCGTCCCTCCCGCGCACAAGCCTCCCGGCACCAAAGAGCCACTCTGGTTGCTTGACGAAGTGCTGCAATGGCTACGTGCGCACCCTGACTGTTCCCCCAAGCCCAACACTTCGCGTCGCATCGGCCGTCCCAAGAAGGCCGAACAAGTTCGGCGCGCACGCGCCAGTCGCATCCCTCCCAGCACCAGCGAGGTGGGCATGTGATGCAGACCACGATTGGAGCCGAGAGGATCACGCAGCTGCATCCACGATCATCCGCGCAGGCGGAACCGTAACCTTCGACACCGCTATGGTCATGCTTCGCGAAATCAAGCAGGCAACGTCCAGAACTCTGGCTTGGCTGGTGCGGGCGGACATGCTGCAGAAGATCCGGATCCCGGGCGGCGCCCACGTTTGGATGTCGACGCGCTCGCTGGTTGGCGAAAGCCTTCGCGACCAGCTCGACCGGCTTGCGCGGGTTCGCACGTTCGAACGGGAATGCGCCCGCCTTGATGCTCAGCTGGCGCGCGAGAGGCAGTTCAACCGCAAAGTAGAATTCAACCGCGCCCTTCGCGAAGCCAGGCAAGCGCTGCGAGCAGTCAAGAGCGGCAGCTGAGGGCGCTGTTTGTGGGCGCGGCGCCAGGCGGCGGATCGAAAACCAGTCGGCCCGATGATAGGAAACCGGACGGCTCTAAACTAGTAATTTGGACGCTATGCAATTAGTAAATTGGACGCTACACTGCCCGGGCCATGCCGGCTACCCGCGACCCCGCAACCTTTGAGCGCCCCCCTGCGTGAAGCGGTGCGCGTCGCGCTCACCGACACGCCCGTGGTCTGCCTGCTGGGTCCGCGTCAGGCGGGCAAAACTACCTTGGCGCGGCAATTCGAGCCGGAATACGGCTACGTCACCCTGGACGATCCCGCCACGCTGGCCTTCGCCCAAACCGACCTTGCCGGCTTCGTGGCGGCACTTCCGGATCCGGTCATCCTCGATGAAGTGCAACGCGCACCGGAATTGCTGCGCGCCATCAAATTGTCCGTGGACCGTGATCGGCGTCCCGGCCGCTTCCTGCTCACCGGTTCGGCCAACCTGTTGGAGTTGCCTCGTCTTGGCGACTCACTGGCCGGGCGCATGGAGATGGTGGACCTGCAGCCGCTCACCGCGGCCGAGCAAGCCCGCAAACCCGGCCGCTTTCTCAACGCATTGCTCGAAGGCAAGCTGAAGCCCGCACTGCCCTCGGCCGTGGAACCGGATGTGCAAGCGCTGGCTCGGTGTGTGGTGGCGGGCGGATTTCCCGAGGCGGTTCAGCGCACGCCTGAGCGCGCACGCGCCTGGCATCGCCAATACCTGCGCGCAATGCTGGAGCGCGACGTACGCGACGTGGCGCGCGTGCGCGATCCGCTCGAGATTTCGCGCCTGCTTGAACTCCTGGCCCTGCGCACGGCGCAACTGCTCAACGTCTCCACCCTGACCAACGAGCTCGATCTGCGCCGGGAAACGGTCGAACACTATTTTTCTGTCTGTGAACGATTGTTCCTGGTGCGGCGTCTCCCGGCGTGGCACACCAACCGCGCCACGCGCCTGATCAAGGCGCCCAAGGTGCACCTGGTGGACAGTGGACTCGCCGCTACCTTGTCCGGCCTCGACACCGACGACGCTATCGCCCAGCGCGAGCGCTTTGGTCATCTGCTGGAGACCTTCGTGGTCCAGCAACTCATTGCGCAGGCCGGCTGGACCGCGCCGGAGCTGGAGTTCTCCCACTATCGCGACAAGGACCAGGTCGAAGTGGACCTGGTCATCAGCCGCGGTCGCGATGTCTGGGGCGTGGAGGTGAAAGCGGCCACCACCGTCACGACTTCCGATGGCGCGGGGCTGCGCCGCCTCGCCGAGCAATGCGGCGAATACTTCCGTGGCGGCGCGTTGCTGCATGCCGGCAACGCCACCGTCAAACTCGCTGTCGAGAACTGCCTTGCCGTGCCGCTGGCACGGCTGTGGGACATGTAAGGGGAATCCTCGTGGAAAAGCTGAAGATGCACACACCTGATCTCGTGAACGCCAACATCGAGCGGATCGCCGAACTGTTTCCCACCTGCGTCACCGAAAGCCGGGACGAAGCGGGCAAGGTCACGCGCGCCGTGGACTTCGACCTGCTGCGGCAGGAACTGTCCGGCCGTATCGTCGAAGGTCCATACGAACGTTACCGGCTGGACTGGCCCGGCAAGCGCGAAGCGCTGCTCGCCGCCAATGCGCCCATTGCCAAGACGCTGCGTCCCTGCCGCGAAGAAAGCGTGGACTTCGACACCACGCAGAACCTGTTCATCGAGGGCGACAATCTTGATGCGTTGAAGCTGCTGCAGGAGACCTATCTCGGCAAGGTCAAGATGATCTACATAGATCCGCCGTACAACACGGGAGCGGATTTCATTTATGACGACGACTTTGTCGAGAGTACGGCTGACTACTTACAACGCTCGAATCAGGAAGGTGAGGAAGGCAAGCTGGTCAGTAATACAGATAGCAACGGGCGCTTTCACTCAGACTGGCTATCAATGATGTATACGCGTTTGCGGCTTGCGAGAGACCTCATGGCGAACGATGGCGCCATATTCGTTAGCATTGATTTCAACGAATTCAGCAACATGAAAAAATTGATGGACGATGTCTTTGGAGAGGAAAATTTCCAAAGACAAATCGTGTGGCGCATAGGTTGGCTTTCTGGATATAAGACGACAGCGCGAAACTTCATCAGAAATCACGACATCATATTATTCTATTCCCGGAATCACAATGATCTCGCATTTGTAAAAAAGTATATTGAGAACAAGGATTTCAAAGAACTGGTCAAGAACGGACCAGAAATAACAGAAGTGCTGGAAGGATTCGGACTCGATAAGACACAACGCGACGATCTGCTGGATTTTGTAAATCACCGGAATCGTCCTGAGCGTTATCCTATTGAAGACACTTGGAACTGCAATGAATACGACGATTTGAACAGTATTGCAATTGTCTCGTTCTCGTCTGAAAAGATTTCGAAAATTCTTGGTATAGATCAAGAGTTCAAAGGCCAAAAGTCAATACAAATGCTCAAACGGCTGTTGGTTTCAGTAACACAGGCCGACGATTTGGTCATGGACTTTTTTGCAGGCACCGGTTCTACCCCCATGCAGTTATGCAACTGAACGTAGAAGAAGCGGCCAGCCGGCGGTGCATTTCGGTGCAAATTCCAGAACCTTGCGAAAGCGATTCTGAGGCGTTTAAGGTGGGTTATAAGACAATCGCGGAGCTCGCCAAGGAGCGCATCCGCCGCGCCGGCAAGAAGATCAAACAGGACAACGCACGCAAAGACGGCATCGACAAACTCGACGTCGGTTTCCGGGTGCTGAAGATAGATACGTCCAACATGGCGGACGTGTACTACCGCCCGGACGAGCTCGACCAGAAGGACCTCGCGGGCCATGTGGACAATGTGAAGCCGGACCGCACCGCAGAAGACCTGCTGTTCCAGGTGCTGCTGGACTGGGGCGTGGACTTGGGGCTCCCCATCGTGCGCGAGGCGATTGATGGCCGCGAGGTGTTTTTCGTGGATGACAATGCATTGGCCGCGTGCTTCGTGAAAGACGGCAGCGTGGACGAGGGTTTCGTCAAGAAGCTGGCCATGCGGAAGCCGCTGCGGGTGGTGTTCCGCGACGCCGGCTTCGCCAGCGACAACGCGCGCATCAACGTCGAGCAGATTTTCAAGACCCTCTCGCCTGACACCGAAGTGCGGACGCTGTGAGGGCTAGAGCATGAAACTTCGCTTCAAGGTTCAGGCCTTCCAGACCGCGGCCGTGAACGCGGTGGCGGATTGTTTTGAGGGCCAACCCAAGCTTGACCCGGCGACGACCAGCTATCGGATCGATCCGGGCCGCGCACAGAAAGGCGTGACGGAGTCGCTGCTGGAGCAGGCCGGTTTCCGCAACGCCGATATTGCGCTGGACAACCGGCAACTGCTGGACAACATCCAGCGCGTCCAGCGCATGCAAAGCCTCCATGTATCGCCGGCGCTGGTGACCAGCAAGCCGGCCGCGTTGAACCTTGACGTGGAAATGGAGACAGGCACCGGCAAGACCTACGTGTACATCAAGACGATGTTCGAGTTGCACCAGCGCTACGGCTGGAGCAAGTTCATCGTGGTGGTGCCGTCCATCGCCATCCGCGAAGGCGTGGCCAAGACCTTCCAGATTACTGCTGACCACTTCCTGGAAACCTATGGCAAGAAGGCCCGCTGGTTCATCTACAACTCCAAGAGCCTGCACGAACTGGAGAGCTTTTCATCGGATGCCGGCATCAACGTGATGATCATCAACGTGCAGGCGTTCAATGCCACCAGCAAGGACGCGCGACGCATTGATATGGAGCTGGATGCCTTCCAGTCGCGCAAGCCGATTGATGTGATCGCCGCCAACCGGCCCATCCTGATCCTGGACGAGCCGCAGAAAATGGAAGGCGCAAAGACGCAGGAGAGCCTGAAGAAGTTCAAGGCGCTGTTTGCGCTGTACTACTCGGCCACGCACAAGACCCCGCACAACAAGGTGCACCGGCTGGACGCCCTGGACGCCTACAACCAGAAGCTGGTCAAACGCATCGCGGTGCGCGGCATCACAGTGAGGGGCCAGACGGGCACAAACGGATATCTGTACCTGCAAGATGTGCGGGTGTATCGCGACAAGGCGCCCGATGCTCGGATCGAGATCGAAGTGAGGCGCCAGCGCGAGGTGAAGCGCGAACTGCGTGTGCTGAGGAAGGGCGACAACCTATTCGAGCTGTCAGACGGACTCGACCAGTACCGCGACGGCTATGTGGTCGCCGACATTGATGCCCGCGACAACACGGTACATTTCGTCAATGGTGTGGTGCTTGTCGCTGGCGAGGCGGTGGGCGACGTGAACGAGGATGTGCTGCGCCGCATCCAGATCCGCGAGACCATTCATGCCCACCTGGAGCGCGAGCGCCAACTGTTCGGGCAGGGCATCAAGGTACTGAGCCTGTTTTTCATAGACGAAGTGGCCAAGTACCGCGACTACTCGCGGGAAGACACCAAGGGTGAGTACGCGCGGATCTTCGAGGAAGAATACAAAACGACCCTTAACGAAGTTCTTGAGTTGGAACTCGAGGCTGGCGCCGCGGCGTACCACAAGTACCTGAAAGGCATTGCGCCGGAAGCCACCCATCAGGGTTACTTTTCCATTGACCGAAAGACCAGCCGGCTGGTTGATCCTTCCATCATTGGTCGCGGTGACGAAAAGGGGCAGTCCGATGACGCGGACGCCTACGACCTGATCCTCAAGGACAAGGAGCGCCTGCTGTCGCTGACCGAGCCGGTGCGGTTCATTTTCTCGCATTCGGCCCTGCGCGAAGGTTGGGACAACCCCAACGTCTTCCAGATCTGCACCCTGAAGCACAGCGACAACACGGTCTCGCGCCGCCAGGAGGTCGGACGTGGTCTGCGCCTGTGCGTGGATCAACGTGGCGATCGGATGGATGCCCCGGCCACGGTTCACGGGATCAACGTGCTGACGGTGGTTGCCAACGAAAGCTACAAGGATTTTGTGGCAGGTCTGCAAAAGGACATCAGTGAATCGCTGTCGGATCGCCCGAGGGTGGCCAATGAGGCGTACTTCGCCGGCAAGGTGTTGCAGACCTCGACGGGCGCCGTAACCGTGACGGCACCGATGGCCAAGCAGATCTATCGTTACCTGGTCAAACACGACTACACGGACGACCGCGATCAGATCACGGCCGCCTACCATGACGCCAGGGAAGCAGGCACGCTTGCGAATCTGCCTGATGATCTCAAGCCGCATGCCGATGAAGTATTCAAGCTCATAGACAGCATCTTCAGCGATGCCCAGATTCCGAAGCCCACCGATGATCGTGCCGGCCCGATCAACAAGCTCAACGCCAATTTCCAAAGAAAGGAATTTCAGGAACTGTGGCGCCGTATCAATCACAAGGCCGCTTACACCGTCCATTTCCACAGCGACGAACTGATCAAGAAGTGCATTGCGGCGCTGAACAAGGAATTGAAGGTGCAGCCGCTTCAGTACACCGTCGTGAGAGGTGTGCAGCGGGACCAGATTGGCGCAGATGAACTGAAACGAGGAGACGGGTTCGGCGTTGAGGAAACGCGCACCGACAAACATCGGGCTTCGGTGCACTCGGCCGTGCCTTACGACGTGATTGGAAAGCTGGCCGAAGCCACGGTACTGACGCGCGCGACTGTAGCGACCATCCTGACTGGTCTGGAGAAGCCCGTGTTTGCTCAGTTCAAGGCGAACCCGGAGAGCTTTCTGACTGAAGCGAGTCGCCTGATCCGTGAGCAAAAGGCGACAGCAGTGGTAGAGCACCTGTCGTACAGCTTGCTCGATGATGGTTGGCAAACCGACATCTTTACCGTGGCGCAGTCACGCGTCGACTTCGCGCGGGCTGTGGGCAGGAAGAAGGCCGACGGCTCGCTGGGCCCGCTCGCCAAGCACATTTACGACTATGTGCTGGTGGACTCCAATTCCAGTATCGAGCGCAAGTTCACGGAGGATTTGGATACCAGCGCCGAGGTCGTGGTGTACGCCAAGCTGCCGCGCGGTTTCGCGATTCCCACGCCTGTCGGGGACTATAACCCGGACTGGGCGATTGCCTTCAAGGAAGGCAGCGTCAAGCACATCTACTTCGTGGCGGAAACCAAGGGCAGCATGTCCAGCATGGAACTGCGCGAAATAGAGAAGTCCAAAATCGAATGCGCCCGTAAGCTTTTTGCCGACCTCAACAAGCGCTTCGCGCCCGACCACGTCACCTACGAAGTTGTAGACAGCTTCGAAAAGTTGCGCGAGCTCGTTGCCTGACGGTTGCAAAACCTCCAAATGGCTCCCGCCTAGCTAGGAAAGGAGGGGCGCGTGACAGCGCTCGCGCCCCCCTCACGTGTGGTTAGCGCAGCATCTGCCACGCCAGGTTTTCATCCTTAATACCCGCAAGGCCCTCGGCGAGATGTCCTCTCGCTTCCTCCAACGATTTCACGTCGGCGCAAAGGTCGTCCGTCCCGAGGGCGCTGACATCCAGCCAGGCGTGCAGCCTCATCAGGCATTCCAAGTGCTTAAACCCTCGCGCACCCTGACGCATCCAAGGTCCGATACTGATACTGACCTCGGGCGCGCACCATGAGATCAACCTTCGCGTTATCGGCCTTCGCGCTCTCCGCCGGCAGTGGCGCTGCAGGTTTGGCTCGAGCGTGCTTCGGCCGAATCGCCCTTGCATTGCGGCGCGTCGAAATGACGGCAGGCATGATCGCCTTGGGCGCGATGGTCATGGGACCGCCGCCCGTGCGTGCTCAAGCACGATGCGAGGTGCACAATCTCATGCCGCAATTTCGCAGGTTCTTGTCGGCAGAGACCAGAGTGTCCGCCGTCCAGCGTCGCGCCCTGTTCGAAAGCACGCTTGTCGCGTCCGATCCGCAGTTGTACGACCCGGAAGTACTGCGTGACGGTGAGCCGCTCAATCAGGCCGTCGATGCATTCCTGCACGACGTGCCCGCCGACGTGCCTCGGATCCATGCGGTGAGTCGGACGCTCAGCGCCGACTTCGGCCGGACCATACAACGCTTCGAAGCGCAATTCCCAAATTTCACCTGCAGCGACCCGATCTACTTCTATCCAGCTCTTTATGCGTTCGACGGAGCTGTTCGGCAGGTCGGCGGGCGGACTGCGCTGCTCTTCGGCGTCGATGCGATTGCGGAGCTCTACAGTCCGGCGACGTTGCCTGTCCTGTTCGATCATGAGCTGCTGCATCGTTACAACGCGCAGGTAACGGGCATCGACGGTGCCGCGCCCGGCCAGCCTCTTTATTTGAATCTGTGGTCGGAAGGCCTCGCCGTGTACGTCAGCCAGGTGATGAATCCGACCGTACCGATTGCGACGGCTCTCGGCCGTCCAACGGACCTCATCGCGAGGGCCTCTCCGATGCGCGCCGAATTGGCTCGTGCGTTCCTTCGCCAGTTCAATTCAACGGACTTCGACGCTTATGCACGGTACTTTGAAGGTGGAAGACAAACCGGGCGCTTCCCGCAGCGCAGCGGCTACTACCTTGGCTATCTTGTCGTATCCGAAATCGCATCACAAAGGCGCTACTCCTTGGTTCAACTTGCCGCATTGCATGGTGATCCGCTGCAAGATCTGGTGCGGCGGGAACTGCTCCGGATCGCGTCGTCCGATAATCGACAAGACCGCGACCCGAGGAGCGTCCCGTGACGATCCCGCGACCAGCACCACCGGATCGAGGGTCGTGCCGCGCAAGCCTACAAGAGTGATCCTGCATTTCATATGCGAAATCATCATATGTGCCATCGCTTGACTTGAGTTCCGGTTTCGGGATAGCGTTCGCCCATGCCGCAGCGCAGCAACAACTATCAGCCTCATGAAGCGACTCATCTCGCGACGGACTGCGGGCTGCTGCAACTTCGCGGCGCGCTCCTTGTTGCCCTGGTCTTTTTTAGCCTTCCCCTCGTACTCCTCCTTACCAACGGAGGTGCGGGCTGAGGGCGTGTCCAGGTAGCTAGCAGACGAACCTGAAAATACCCAAAGAACCCCGCACCAGAGATGACGCGGGGTTTTTTGTTGCCCGAATGCCTGTTCCACAACGGAGCCGCCGATGAAAAACCCGCAACACGACGAGCAGAACGACCGCTGCGGCGCAGCCGCCGACCGCGTGCGCATTTTCGATACCACCCTGCGCGATGGCGAGCAGACGCCCGGCTTCTCGATGGATCGGCGCGCCAAGCTGCGCATGGCGCAGATGCTCGAAACGCTCGGCGTGGACGTGCTCGAGGCGGGTTTTCCGCAGGCCTCGCCCGACGACTTTGCTGCGGTTGCACAGATCGCCGCCACGTTGCGCGACACCACGGTCTGCGCGCTCGCGCGCTGCCAGCGAGGCGACATCGACAGTGCCGGCCGCGCGCTGGAGAAAGCACTCCACTCGCGCATCCACGTGTTCATCTCCACCAGCCCGCTGCATCGTGAGCACAAGCTGGGCATGAGCAAACAGCAAGTGCTGGATGCTGCGGTCGCTGCGGTGGAACGCGCGCGCGGCATGTGCCATGAAGTGGAGTTCTCCGCCGAAGACGCGATGCGCACCGAGCCGGAATTCCTGGCCGAGGTGTTCAGTGTGGCGCTGGCCACCGGCGCCGGCACGCTGAACGCGCCGGACACGGTGGGATACATGACGCCTGTCGAGATCGCCGAACGCTTCGCCTGGCTGCGCGCGAATGTGAAGGGAGCCGAACACGCGGTGTTCTCCAGCCACTGCCACAACGATCTGGGCCTGGCGGTGGCGAATAGCCTCGCCGCAGTGAGCGCGGGTGCGCGCCAGGTGGAATGCACGGTCAACGGCATCGGCGAGCGCGCCGGCAACGCCGCCTTGGAGGAGATCGTGATGGCACTGAAGGTGCGCGGCGCCTACTTCGGCACGGATACCCGCATCGACACGCGCAAACTTTACCCGGCTTCGCGCTTGCTCTCCCAGCTCACCGGGCAGCGGGTCCAGCGCAACAAGGCCATCGTGGGCGACAACGCGTTCGCACATGAGTCCGGCATCCACCAGCACGGCATGCTCAAGCACCGCGGCACCTACGAAATCATGCGCCCGCAGGACGTGGGCATCGCCGAGACGAAGCTGGTGCTGGGCAAGCATTCGGGTCGCGCCGCGCTGCGCCAGCGCCTGCATGCGCTAGGCCACGCGCCGGACGAGGCGGCGATGGACGGCATCTTCGCGCGCTTCAAGGCGCTGGCCGACAAGAAGCGCGAAGTTCACGACGAGGACTTGGAAGCGATCGCGTTGGGCCAGGACCCCGAAGCGCTGGGTCCATGGCGGCTGGTACAACTGGGCACCAGCACGCATTTGGGCGGCAGCGCTTCGGCTTCGGTGAAGCTGCGCCACGACGACGGCCGCGAGGTCGGCGAGGCGGCAATAGGCGACGGTCCGGTGGACGCGGTGCTGCGCGCGATCGAGCGTGCCACCAGCAGCACGCTGGACATCACCGAGTTCCAGGTGCGCGCCGTCAGCGAAGGCGGCGACGCCCAAGGTCAGGCCCAGTTGGTTGCGCACCATGCGGCGCGCGACTGGCGCGGCCACGGCGTCAGCACCGACATCATCGAAGCCACTGCGCTGGCCGCGCTGGCCATCGTCAACCGCATCGAGCGGCAAGTCCCGGAGAGCCATCGGCGCCCGACAGTCGAAAACTGCGGCCACACAAAACCGGTTTCCATGGGAGGTTCCACATGACCGCGGTACGCACCCTGTTCGAAAAAATCTGGGACGCGCACCTCGTCGCGCCCGAAACCCCCGACACGCCGGCGATCCTGTACGTCGACCTGCATCTGGTGCACGAGGTCACGTCTCCGCAAGCCTTCGACGAATTGCGCGCACACGGCCTGAAAGTGCGCCGCCCGGATCGCACGCTCGCGACGCTGGACCATTCCACGCCCACTTTGCCCATGAATGCCGACGGTGAACGCCCCTATGCCACACCGCAAGCGCACGCGCAGGTTTCGAAGCTGGAAGCCAACTGCCGCGAATTCGGCGTCGAGCTGCACGGCTGGGACAGCGCCGACCGCGGCATCGTGCACGTGATCGGACCCGAGCTCGGCGCAACTCAGCCGGGCATGACGATCGTGTGCGGCGACAGCCATACCTCCACGCATGGCGCGTTCGGTGCGCTTGCGTTCGGCATCGGTACCACCGAAGTCGGGCACGTGCTGGCGTCGCAATGCCTGCTGCAGCGCAAGCCGAAAACGCTTGCGGTGCACGTGGACGGCCGGCTGCCGCAAGGCGTGGGCGCGAAGGATTTGATCCTGCACGTCATCGGCACGATCGGCGTCAATGGCGGCACCGGCCACGTGATCGAATACCGCGGCTGCGCGATCGAGGCGCTATCGATGGAAGAACGCATGACCGTATGCAACATGTCGATCGAGGCCGGCGCGCGCGCAGGATTGATCGCCCCGGACGACACCACCTTCGCGTGGCTCGAGGGCCGCCCGCACGCACCGCAGGGCGAAGCGTGGGAGCGCGCGGTCGCCCACTGGCGCACGCTGAAGACCGACGACGGCGCGCGTTATGACCGCGAGGTGCGCATCGACGCGAGCCAAGTGCAGCCCACGGTCACGTACGGCACCCATCCCGGTTCTGCGATCGCGCTGGATGCGCCGGTACCGATCGCACGCAACGCGGTCGAGCAACGCGCGCTGGATTACATGCAGGGTCGCGTCGGCCAGCCCATGGCAGGCACCAAGGTGGACATGGTGTTCGTCGGCAGTTGTACCAACGGACGCCTGCCTGACCTGCGTGAAGCCGCTCGCATCCTGCGCGGCCGGCGCGTCGCGAAGCACGTGCGGATGCTGGTGGTGCCGGGCTCGGAAACCGTGCGCCGCGATGCCGAAGCCGAAGGCCTGCACGAGGTGTTCCGCGCCGCCGGCGCGGAATGGCGGCTGCCAGGCTGTTCGATGTGCATCGCGATGAACGGCGACCTGGCCGCGCCGGGACAACTCGTCGTATCCACGTCCAATCGCAACTTCGAAGGGCGGCAAGGCAAGGGTGCACGCACCGTGCTGGCGAGTCCCGCCACTGCCGCCGCCTCCGCCGTTGCGGGCCACATTGCCGACCCGCGTGAATACCGCATTCAAGAGGAGCAGGCCGCATGAAACCTGTCACCCGCATCCATTCCCGCACTGCCGTGCTGGCGGACGAGAACATCGACACCGACCGCATCATTCCCGCGCGCTTCCTCACCACCACCACGTGCGAAGGCTTGGGCAGGCACTGCTTCAACGACTGGCGCTACTTGCCCGATGGCAGCAACAATCCCGCGTTCCCCTTGAACCATTCGGAGGGGAAGGACTGCGCGATCCTCGTCGCTGGGCGCAATTTTGGTTGTGGTTCTTCTCGCGAGCACGCGCCGTGGGCGCTGCTCGACTACGGCATTCGCGCAGTGCTCAGCAGCGAGATCGCGGACATCTTCCGCAACAACGCACTGAAGAACGGGCTCGTCGCCATCGTCATCGGCGCGAACGAACACCGCTGGCTGCTCGACAACCCTGGCATCGATCTTTCCATCGACGTGCGCGAACAGGCCATCACCCTGCCGGGCGGCAACGTCTTGCATTTCGAACTCGAACCGTTTGCGCGTCATTGCCTGCTCGAAGGCGTGGACCAGATGGGGTTCCTGCTGCAGCACGCGGACGCGATCGGCGCGTTCGAGCAGCAACGGGAGGCCGCATGAAAGCCCGCATCGTCACCCTGCCCGGCGATGGCGTCGGCCCGGAAGTCACGGCCGCCGCAGTCGCGGTGCTGCAATCGGTCGCCACGCATTTCGGCCACGATTTCAGCTTCGACGAACGCCTGATCGGCGGCGCTGCGATCGATGCAACCGGCGAACCCTTGCCGAAAGCTGCACTGGCCGCCTGCAAGTCTGCCGATGCCGTGCTGCTGGGCGCGGTCGGCGGCCCGAAGTGGTCCGACCCGAGCGCGCCGGTGCGGCCGGAACAGGGCTTGCTGGGCCTGCGCGCGGGGCTCGGCGTTTATGCCAACCTGCGTCCGCTCAAGGTGCATCCTGCGCTTGCCCCGCTGTCGCCGTTGAAAAGCGAGAAACTGCACGGCGTCGACGTGCTGTTCGTGCGCGAGCTGACCGGCGGCGCCTACTTCGGCGCAAAAACGAAGACTACGGACGCCGCTACCGACGAATGCCGGTACACCGTGGCGGAAGTCGAACGCGTCGCGCGTCGCGCATTCGAACTGGCGCGCACACGTCGCCATCACGTCACTTCGGTGGACAAGGCCAACGTACTCGAAACCTCGCGGCTGTGGCGCCGCACCGTCACCCGCATTGCCACCGATTACCCCGACGTGACGCTGGAACATCAACTCGTCGATTCAATGGCGATGCTGTTGTTGACCCGACCGGATGCCTATGACGTGGTGGTCACCGAAAACCTGTTCGGCGACATCCTCACCGACGAGGCCGCGGCACTGGCGGGTTCGCTGGGCCTGCTGCCCTCGGCATCGCTCGGCGAAGGCACGCGCGGCTTGTACGAACCCATCCACGGCTCTGCGCCCGATATCGCGGGCCAGCACGTCGCCAATCCGATCGGCGCGACGCTTTCCGCAGCGCTGCTGCTGCGCCATTCGCTGCAACTCGAGGCCGAAGCGCAGGCGGTGGAAGCGGCGGTAAGCGAAGCGTTGCAGCACGGTCCGTACAGCCGCGATCTCGGTGGCGATGCCAGCACCGGCAACGTTCGCGACGCGGTGATCGCCGCACTGGATCACCACGCCGTCGCCAGCGATGCGTTCTTCACGGGCATGCGCGCATGCGGTTGATTTGCACTTGTTGCACCCGGCGGCGGTGCGCCGCCGCACATTCGTCGCCGCTGCGGCACGTTCTTCAACGCATCAGCAACCATAGAAGCACCCCTTGGCGGCCTCGATCTTTGCCGCAAACGCATCCTTGTCCTTGGTCAGGAACGCGCGGTTGCTTTTCACGCCGGTGACTGCGGACCAGGTCCCGGCACCGCGGATACGTTCGCCAATCCGAAGCGGAGGCGCTAAAAGGCCTGCTGCTTCTCCAGGTGCTCGCGCCGCTCCTGCGCATCCAGCGACAGCGCTGCAATGGGCCGAGCCTCGAGACGTTCCAGGCCAATCGGCTCGCCGGTCTCTTCGCAATAGCCGTAACGGCCTTGCTCGATCTTGCGCAGCGCCTTCTCGATTTTGGAAATCAACTTGCGGTAGCGGTCGCGGGTACGCAGTTCGAGTGCGTTTTGTGCCTCCCGGGCTGCACGTTCGACATCGTCGCTGACGTCGCGCGCCTCCCGGCGCAGGTTTTCGACGGTCTGCTGCGAGTCCGCGATCAGTGCTTCTCGCCAAACCTCCAGCTTCCAGCGGAAGTACGCGAGCTGCATCGGACTCATGTACTCCTCTTCCGTGGAGGGGCAATAGCCCGCAGGTAGCACGATCTTTTGCGTCGCGGGCAATGCGTAGTGGCCCTCCACGGCGCGCCCACCCACCGCTTCCGGTGCGGCGGCGGCAATCAGACGCGCGGATGGAGTCCCGTGACGGGTTTCGCGACGGGAGTGTTCCCGCCGCGCGGCCTCGCCAGTCACGTTCCGCCGGCGTACTTTCGAAGCGGCGGGGCTCCGGCCGGAACGGCTCTCGGTTTGCAACGCTGCTTTCCTGCTGCCCTTCGCTACCGTGCTTTGCTGCTTCTTCATGGTGGCTCCTTGCCTTTTGTTGTCGTCCCTGTGCCCGAGGCAGCATGCCGTCAGGGCTGTTAAGCCGGTGTCGACACGATCGACGAACGGACAAGTCAGTTACCCCGCATACACCCGTCGCTCCTCAAGATTTCCATCATTCTCCCGAAGTTCGTTCGCTTGTCGCTGGTGTTCCGATCCGTGTGCATCAACAAGGAGGTGGACGATGAAACGGTTCTCCCATGCATTTCGCCGCGGCGGCGACCCCAATGCCCAAAAAGGCGCACTTGGCTATGTGCTGGCTTGGCTGCTGGGTGTCCCCATTCCCATCCTGATCATCGTGGCGCTGCTGCGCAGTTGCGCATGATGCAGTCCAAGGAGAGACAGTCATGGCGATATCAGAAAGCGTCAGTGTCAACCAAGAGCACCCGGTCATGCGCTGGGGTGCGGTATGGGCAGGCTGGCTGGTCGCAACCGGCGTTGCCGCCTTGCTGTATGCGTTCGGTTTGGCCGTAGGTTTTTCGGCGATCAACCCGCACGATCCGACCTCGGTTGCACGCGGTCTGTCGGGTGGGGCCATCACTTGGGTGATTCTCACCTGGGCGGCGTCGCTCTGGCTGGGCTCGATGTTCGCCACCTGGTTCGACGGCCGCAACGACACCGAAATGGGTATGATCCGCGGTCTCGCAGTCTGGGGTCTGTCGCTGACCGCGACCACGCTCCTCATTGCGAGCGGTATGACCCATCTCGCCGTCGGGGGTGCTGCTGCACCGGCGGAAGGGCTGCCCAATTTGAATGCCGATGACATCGCCCGCTACACCTCGCACGTCATGTGGGCGGCTTTCGGATGCGCACTGGTGTCGCTGATCACCGCTGCATTCGGCGGTTGGCTGGGCGCGCATCACGTGCATCGGGTCTACCACCTGCGCACCTACGCCAAACACGGCGTTCGTTGAGATCGCTCCGCGCCCAGAGGAAGGCGTAATTCTTTCCTGAGGCACGGCAAAAGTTACCGCTCCGGGATGCGGCACATTGTTGCGGGAGCTCGCATCTTGCAATCCGGTGCGACTGGCACGGGCCTTGCAGTGTGAGTTGCGAAATCGGAACGGTAATACAGGGACGTCGAACTTGCCCGCCGGCGACCGTGGTTTATCGCGATCCTCGTCAGTTCGGGCCTGAAACTAAGCAAACGATCATGGATTCAGATCCACGCCAGCACGAAGGCCTTGCGAGCAAAGGCATTCAAAGGCTCATCGACAATATCGCCGAGTACGTCATGCAAGACACCGCTGACGTATTCGACGAAGCAAAAGTAAGGCTCAAGGCGGTCGCCGATCGCGCCGGAGAAGGCCTGCAGAATCTGCTGAGTCCAGGGCGTGTTGTGCGCATGGCTCCGCAGACGCGGCGGCCGACTGGTGCAGGTGTGGTGCAAAAGCGACACCCGAGTCTCTCGATGAAGAGGATCACGCGGCGAACGCCAACCATGAATTCGTTGCCCGCAGGCCGGTCGCGTCGATGGGGATCGCGGTCGCGGCGCCGAGCGGGTTGGTGGGGCATCTATTGAGCGCCGCTGCCGAACCTGCTGATCGGGAGGTCAACCAACGGATCGGACCAGCCGTTTCGGAGTGCGGTCGCTGGAATTCATCACGGCGCCTTCCGTTAAAAAAGAAGTGCTACGTTCCACGCCGCGCAGGATACCGTGACGGCTGTATGCAAGGAGAGCAACTTTGAATCGATCAACAGGAAAGTCCGGTGTCATTGAACGCGCTGTTCCGAACCCGCTTGGCATGACCACCAGAACGCCCGCCGTGCAATCGCGCGACTCCAGCCAGCGCGTCTTCGCCACGCGTCACCTACTCGGGGGCCTCAGGCCAAGAGCCAAGTCTGCGCTCCACAAACCAGCACGCGGCCAAGGAAGCGCAGTTCCCGCAAAACCCGTCTGCGGCGCTTTGGCGATGATTGCGCTCCCACAGATCGCCCTGGCCGGAAGGCTGTTCTTGTTGGGGCAAGCATCCGCGATACGAAGGTCGTCCAGGCAAGGAAGCCAAAGCGTATGAGCGATTACCTCTCTGACTTGGCCTTTGCACCCGAACCGCAACAGTGGAAGCTGCGGCTGAGCGAAGACCGGATTCGGGAGCACTGGAACGAAATCTCAGCCAGGTTGCGGCGGCGCTGGCGGAAATTGACCGAAGAGGAAATCCTCTCCCCTGACGGCAGCGCAGAATATTTGGCCCGGGCCATTCAGCAGCACTACGGCCTCGCGCGTCGAGAAGCACTCTTGCAGGTCTTCGAGTTCGAGTGCGAACTGCAAGGGTCGCGACTTCGGCTCGGCTTGAGCCCCTCGGATCGGAGATCACTCCACAAGTGACCACTTCAAGGCGGCGCTACACCGAACATCCCAAATGCAGGAAGCATGGTCTTCGGACCGAGGAGAAAGTCATGAACCCCACGGAAAGCAACATTCCCAGCCAGGCAGGCGAAGCCACCCACGAGCACTTCCAGAATGCCGCGGACCGGGTGAAGCAACATGCCAGCGCCGCTGCAGACGGCGCCAAGGACACATTCGACGCAGCAGCCGGCCGCGCCGAGGTCAAGATGCATGAGGCTGCGAGCGCCACGGCCGCGCACGCGAATCGTGCTGCCGACAAGGCGACCGAGTGGCGCGAGCACGGTGCAGCGTTCACTTCCAACGTGCGCGACCGCGCAAGTCAACTCGTCGGGAATCTGCGCGAATGGGTGCGTGAGAGGCCTGTGCAATCCGTCGCGATCGCAATCTCCGCCGGGTGGTTGCTGGGCCAGGTACTAAAGCGACACAACTGATACGGCATATTTGCGCCTGTACCAGCGTAGTGTCTGCGTGGGATTGCCCACCGCTGTGATTTTGTGGCTGCTGAAGTGCCCCATGCATTCTGCGGGGAGGGCCCGTCGTACGTCGGCGCGTCATCAACGCGCTCCTGCTGCTTACGGTAGGCCTATTGCAGTTCAAACCCTGTTGCCGCCCGTTTGTCCCGTGCCGGCCACCAAGGGCTTTGTGGCTCCCGGCCGGGACCATGCACGCGGTACTGTGTCGCCGTGCGGTGTCGCTGCGCACGTTGTATGTGGACCCGCGGTACGACTCCAACCCACGCGATTGTCGTGTGCTCGAGGTATCCGACTTTCTGAAGGCGTTGATCCTGGAGGTCGTGAAGTTCTCGGACGAGTACGACCTGGAGGGACGTGAACGGCGCATCGTCTGGTTGCTGCTAGATCTCGCGCATGCCGACGGCGATGTTCCGCCGGGCATGGCGAACCGCCAAGCATTTACCTTTCCCGTACGCCAGCGGACGAGCTTTCCGCACCGCCCCTGCCTCTCATTCGTGCGAGGAAGACTGATCGACGGAAGGGCTTTCGCGGTCGCGGATTCGCCACGCTGATCGCGGCAGCCGCTCGGCTCGGATTGGCGAAAGCTTCGGTACACGAGAAGGCGCCCTCTCCGCCAGGTAGACAAAGGGGCCGAAAACTCCCTTCGTCATATCTGCACGTACGGCGTGATAGCAGCCGCGCGGACGCCAGTGCTGCCGGCCTACTGCCGCTTGCAGCCCACCAGCCGCAATCGCTTCCCGATCCGCAGATCGGTCGCCGAGTGCAGCTTGTTGCCGCGAATCAGCTCGTGGACATCATCGCAATGAAAACGCCGTGCAATCGCGTACAGCGTATCGCCTTTACGGATCGTGTAATGCCGCGTCGACGCAGGCGGCGGATCGGCGGCAGCAACCTGCGCCGGCGGCGTCGGCAACTGCGCGTTCTGCAATTCGTCGGCCAGCGCGACCCATTTCCCGCTGGTGCATGCCTGTTTGTACGCAGCCTGCAGGAACTTCGGCAGATTGATGCGCGTGCCCTGCGGCTGGACCTGCGACGGATCCAATTGCGGATTGAGATTCCGCAACGTGCGATACCAGCCGTAGTGCGCGCCGTCGTCATCGCCGAGGCATACCGAAAGCTCGTTCAGCGATGCCGCGTTGACGAGATCCACGTAGCCCGGCGCGCCATCGATCCGCGGGAAATGCAGGTTGTACCGCGCGGGGTGCAGGAACAGCCACGCCGCTGCCAGCACCATCGGCACGTAGGCACGCGTCTCCGGTGCGAGCGCGAAGTACAGCTTCGGGTTCCAGAAACTCGCGTCCGGCGTACTCGTGACCAGGCGTCCCACCCTGCCCTCGCCCCCGTTGTAAGCCGCCAGCACCAGCGCCAGGTTGTCGTTGAGCTGCCCCAGTTGTTCATTCAGATAGGCCGCCGTTGCCTGCGCCGCCATCGTCGGATCGAAGCGCTGGTCGAAACCGTCGATCGTGTTCAGGCCAAAGCGCGAACCGGTGGCCGGCATGAATTGCAGCGGACCCGCCGCGCCGGAACGCGAAACCGCGTGCACATTGCCGCCGGATTCCTTGGCGATCAATCCGAACAGGATCGCCTCCGGCAACCCCGCCTTGTGGAACGCCGGCCACATCTGGTAGCGCAGGTACTGGTAATCCACGTAGGCGCGGATCAGGTTGGGACGCAGCCGCGTCAGCCACACCTGCAACGCGGCCTGGACCGTGCCGTTGGTCGCGACCAGGTCCGACAGCTTGTGGTCGTGAAGCAACTGCACGGTGCGCTGCGCTTCCGGCAGCGTCGTCAGCACACCCGGTTCGGTGCCGGCGATGTTCTGGTCTTCGGTATCCAGCACCTGATCGTCGTTCTCGGTGCCGAGAAAGCTGCCGTCCTTCAACCGCAGGGCGCGGTCGTAAGCGGAAAGGAACCGGCCGGTATCGCAACCTGCCGTGTTGACGCACTGGTCGGACGCGCTGCGCAGCGCGTCCAGCGCAGCCTCCAGCGTCTTCTGCGATTGCGCGTTGTCGCCGCGGCGCGCCTGTTCCAGCGCCTGGTCGTATTCACTACTGGCCTGGTCCAACTGCGCGTAAAGGGCATTCAAACCAGGAGAAGCGCCACTGCTCGCAGCATGTTGCACAGGCGCCTGCGCACATCCCGCCAGAAGACCCAGCGCGCCGACGCACGCCATCCAACACAGCCGCCGAATCATGTACCGCCACCCCAACGTCAGACAACGCCCGCACCCTAGCGTGAAGCCGGCCGGGACTCAAGCCAATTCAGCGCCATACAATCCAACACCCGTCACATTCCGGCTCGCGGGGAGGGCCACGTGAGCGAAGTCCTGACCGGCAATAGCGACCGCGGTGCGCCCGCGTCCCGGCGCGCCACTCGCATCAAGATGCAGGCACTAGCCCGTCACCTTGCAAACCGGTTCGTGCGATGCTGGCCGCAACACCAAGACCTCCCTGCGCTGCGGTTGCTTGCGACGGCGAGCGGAGGTGGCGAATGAGCCGCTGGCGCCCGTCACCGCCCCGCTCCACCGCCATCATCACGCGCGTCGGATTCGACGCACTGAAGGCCGAACTCGACCATCTGTGGCGCGAATTGCGCCCCGAAGTCGTCAAGGCGCTCGCTGCAGCGGCGGCCGAAGGCGATCGTTCCGAAAACGCCGAGTACACGTACCGCAAGAAACAGCTCGGCGAAATCGATCGCCGCGTGCGTTATCTGTCCAAACGCATCCCATCATTGAAGGTTGCCGAAGGCATGCCGGCGGACCGCGACGCCATCTTCTTTGGCGCAAGTTTCGAAATCGAGAACATCGACAGCGGCGAGACGCACACCTACCGCATCGTCGGTCCCGACGAAACCGACGCGAAGCGCGGCTGGATCAGCGTGGATTCGCCGCTGGCGCGCGCGGCGCTGAAGAAACGCGTGGACGAGGAGTTCGAAGCCGAGTTGCCGGGCGGCAAGACGCGCTTCGTGGTGGTGGCGGTGAGCTATCGCTAGCTTGCACCTCCGTTTGTGCTGAGCCCTTCGACACGCTCAGGGCGAACGGCTGTCCAGCACAGCTTCCAGATCGTGTTCGCTCGCGCCGGTGATGCGCACGTCTGCGAACTGACCCGGCTTCAACTTCGTGCCGTTCACGATCCGCACCACACCATCGATCTCCGGCGCGTCGGCCCTCGAACGCGCAATCGCACCGTCGGCATCCACTTCATCGATCAGCACTTTCAATGTACGGCCAAGCTTCTTCTGCAATTTGGCGGCGGAGATTCCCGCCTGCACTTCCATGAAGCGTTCCAGCCGGTCTTCCTTCAATTCCTCCGGCACCGGACCGGGCAGTTCGTTTGCCCTGGCGCCATCGACCGGCGAATACGCGAACGCACCGACGCGGTCGAGTTGCGCTTCGCGCAGGAAGTCGAGGAGTTCCTCGAACTCTGCGTCGGTCTCGCCGGGAAAGCCGACGATGAAAGTGCTGCGGATCGTGAGGTCCGGGCACACCGCGCGCCAGGCACGGATGCGCTCAAGCGTCTTTTCCGCATGCGCCGGCCGCTTCATCAACTTCAATATCCGCGGCGAAGCGTGCTGGAACGGGATGTCGAGGTACGGAAGGATCTTGCCTTCCGCCATCAGCGGAATCACTTCGTCCACGTGCGGATACGGATAGACGTAGTGCAACCGCACCCACGCGCCGAGTGCGCCCAAACCGCGGCACAGGTCGGTCATGCGCGTCTGGTACGTTTTGCCGTGCCATTCGCGGTCGGCGTATCGAAGATCGACGCCATAGGCGCTGGTGTCCTGCGAAATCACCAGCAATTCCTTGACGCCTGACCGCACCAGCTTCTCGGCTTCAAGCAGCACGTCATCGACCGGGCGGGAAACGAGGTTCCCGCGCATCGACGGGATGATGCAGAAGGTGCAGCGATGATTGCAGCCTTCGGAAATCTTGAGATACGCGTAGTGCTTCGGCGTCAGCTTGATGCCGATGCCGTTGTCTTGCGCCTCGCCAGGGCGGCGCTGTGGCACCAGATCGACAAACGGATCGAGCGGCTTCGGCAGCGCCTCGTGCACCGCCCCCATCACGCTCGCATAGTCTTGCGGCCCGGTGATCGCCAGCACGTCGGGATAGGCCTCGCGGATCAGCGCGTCGCGCTTGCCGAGGCAGCCGGTCACGATCACC
>Ga0070737_10002558_pt1 | contig 21590 bp, 16 predicted proteins | sample Coa_R1_10_FD_66438 | JGI IMG/M metagenome (GOLD analysis project Ga0070737, IMG submission 66438) | Surface soil microbial communities from Centralia Pennsylvania, which are recovering from an underground coalmine fire - Coalmine... | ecosystem: Environmental > Terrestrial > Soil > Unclassified...
CCCGGAGGCGCAGGAGCGGGTGGAGTACCGCGCGTTCTATCAATATCTGCTCTCAAAGGGGATCGGCGTGCTGGCGCCCAACATTCGCGGTAGTTCCGGCTATGGATTGTCCTATCAGAAGTTGATCCATCGCGATTGGGGCGGCGCGGAACTAAAGGACATCCAGGCAGCGGCGGAGTATGCGCGTACCCTGCCCTGGGTAGACGCCGACCGGCTGGGTGTCTATGGCGGCAGCTTCGGCGGCTTTGCCACGCTTTCGGCGGTGACACGCCTGCCGGAGTATTGGGCGGCTGCCGTGGACATCGTGGGGCCAAGCAATCTGCTGACCTTCGCGCGCAATGTGCCGCCGACCTGGCGCCGCATGATGACGCAGTGGGTGGGCGATCCCGATGATCCCTCCGACGCCGAAATGATGCGTCAGCGGTCGCCGATCACCTATGTGGAGCAGGTACGCGCGCCTTTGCTGGTGATGCAGGGGGCGAACGATCCGCGCGTCGTGAAGTCGGAGTCCGACCAGATGGTGGAGCGCCTGCGTGAGCTTGGCCGCACGGTGGAGTACGTCGTCTTCCCAGACGAGGGCCACGGCTTCACCAAGCGCAGCAACACGCTCCGTGGCTACTGGCTCGCAGCGGAGTTCTTCACCCGGTGGCTGGGCTAGCCCGCCAGATCGCCTACAAGTTCCTCGCGGGTGCGCGGGCCAATTGCGCCGATCACCAGCGGCTGCGTCGGCGGGAAGCGTTTGAGCAGGCTAAGAATCTGCCCAGTGGTGACGCTATCCACGGCAGTCTTCACCTCCTGGATGGGGATCAGCCGCCGCTCGAACCACCACGAGCGCATGAGCGCGCCCATCCGGGCGGCTGAGCTTTCGCCGCGCATCACCAGTTCGCTCTTGAGCTGCGTCTTGGCGCGGGCAAGCTCGTCCTCCGTCACGCCTTCATCTTGCAGGCGGCGTAGCTCTTCGAGCATCACACGCACCGTCTCCGGCGACTTCTCTGGCGTTGTGCCAGCGTAGAGGTAGCCCGCGCCATAGCTACCGTTTGGCGCGAAGATGGCCGCCACCGAATAGACAAGCCCGCGCTTCTCGCGCACCTCGCGGAAGAGGCGTGAGGTCATGCCGCCGCCGAATATTTCTAGCGCGACCGAGGCGGCGTAGTAGTCGGGGTCGCCATAGGGCACGAAAGGGAACGCCATGCCGATATGCTCCTGGTTGGCCTCTGGCTGTAGCTCGATGTTGACATCCGGCTGAGGATGGGGATGATCGATCTCTGAGGCGGGCGTTGCGCCGTTCCACCCGCCAAGCAGTTCCCCCACGCGCGCCACAGCGTGATCCCACTCAAAGGCGCCCGCGATGGCGACGAGCGATCCCCGAGGCTGGTAGCGCGCGCGATAGAATGTGCGCAAGTCGTCGGGCGTCAGCGCCTCCACCGTTTCGCGTTTGCCGAGCGAGCGGCGGCCCAGGCGTGTGCCCGCATAGAACTTTTCGCGCACGAGGTCGAAGATACGGCGCATTGGCTCGTCGTCGCGGCGGCGAATCTCTTGCAATTGGATGTTGCGCATCTGGTTGAACTCGTCGTTGGGGAAGAGCGGATGTAGCAGCACGTCGGTCATCAGGTCGAGCGCGCGATCCAGCCGATTGCCAACGATCTGCGCGGAATAGCGGGCGAACTCCATGCCCGCCTCGCCGCCTTTGCGTGCGCCAATCGCCTCGAACTCCTCGGTGAGCTGTCGTACCGAGCGATTCTCTGTCCCCTGAAACATCATCTCCGCCAGCAGGTTGGTCAGCCCCAGGCGATCCTCTGGCTCGTCGCGAATGCCCGCGTTGAGCTGCACGCCGAAGGTAACGGAGGCCAGGCTGGGCATGCGTTGCCCTACCATTTCAAGCCCGTTGGCGAAGGTGTGGCGGAAATAGTTGGGAGCAAGCTCGCCACTGGCGGCGCTTGTCGCGCTGACTGGCGTGGCCGAGGCGTTTTGTGTGTCGGGACTGTTAGGAGGCGTTGGGGTGTTGGGTGTGCTCATGGTCGGCGGCGTCCTTATGATGATCGAGAATGTTGGTAAACGAAACGATAGGTAGCAAGAACGGCCCGAAGGGATGTTTTCCCTCCGAGCCGCAGAGCTAGTGTGTACGCTCTGTACACCCTCTATTGTACGCGCCAGCGCGCGCTGTTCGCTATGCCTGTCGGGCGCGCCTATCTCCCGGAGGCAAGGCTGCGACGCCGGGCCAGCGCATCGGCGGTGACAGCGATCAGCAGCACGACGCCCTCAACCATATAGACAATATCGGTGTTCGCGTTGAGCAGGCCCAGGCCATTGGCAAGCCCGCCGATGACCAGCGAGCCAAGCACCACCGCCCAGACGGAGCCACGCCCGCCAAACAGGCTGACGCCGCCGATCACCGCTGTGGCAATCGCATTCAGCAGCAGTGTGGGGTCAACTTCCGACGAGGCGGTATCCAACCGCGAGGCGGCGAGGATACCACCGACTGCGGCCAGCATGGAGGCCAGCGTGAAGATTGCTATCCTGATCCCTGTGACGTTGATGCCTGAACGGCGCGCCGCCTCGGCGTTGCCGCCTACCGCATAGACATGGCGACCAAACCCTGTGAAGCGCAGGATCAGCCAGAACAGGGCGACGAAGCCGAGCAAGATCATCGCCGACTGTGGCACCCCCCTGTACGCTTCGAACAACGTCAGGATCACCGCCGTCAGCACGACGATGACTCCGAACTGCGTCCACATCGTCCAGGCAGGCGCAACGGCCAATCCCATGCTCTGCCGACGCAGACGCGCGAACAGAATGACGCCAATATAGAGCGCCACCGCGATGACGGGCAGCCCAACGCCGAGATAATCTGGCAGATAGGTGGTGGCGAGGTTGGCGATGGTGGGGTCAAAGATATTCAGGCTGGTATTCGTGCCGAGCAGGTGGAGCACCACACCTTGATAGCCTAACAACGCGGCCAGTGTGACGATAAACGAGGGGACACGCAACACGGCAATGAAGAAGCCGTTGATCAGGCCGATCACTGCGCCAGCGATCAGTCCCGCCGCCAACGCTGGAATGGCTGGCCAGTTATGGTAGACTGAAAGCACCCCCGTCACCGACGCGCAGGTGTAGGAGACAACACCCAGCGACAGGTCAATCTCGCCAATCAGCAAGACCAGCACAGAGGCCAGACCGACGGCGCCCAGCGCAGCGATCTGGTTGACGAGGTCGCTCAGGTTCACCGGGCTGAGGAACAGCCCATGACTGGTGATCTGGAAGAAGATGGCGATCAGAATGAGCGTGAGCGCGACCGGCAGGGCGCCCAGATCGCCACGCAAGAAGGTTTGGATACTGAAGGAAGTCGTCTGCTGCGCAGGAGCTGTCACGGCAGCCGTCTCGCCGGGAACAGCGGCGGTAGCCTCAGCGTGGAGCGAATCACTGACAGGGGGCTGATCCTGATCTGTCACTTCGGTCTTTTCCATGTTATGCCTCCGACGCCAGTGTCTTCCCCTGGCTGGATTTGGCGGCGTCTTCTTTCGCGCCATCGAACGCGGCAAGTTCTTTGAAGCTGAGATCGGCGCCAGTGATGGCTGCCACTACCTGCTCAGAGGTGGCCGTCTTGACGTCAAAAGTAGCTACGCGCTGGCCCAGCCGCATGACAATCACACGATCCACGACCTCGAACACATCGGCAAGATTGTGCGAGATGACAACCACGGCCAACCCTTGCTCACGCAGACGGCGGATCAGGTTCAATACCTGGCGTGTCTGCGCGACACCAAGCGCCGCTGTCGGCTCGTCCAGCAGGACAATCTTTGCCTTGTGGAGGATGGTGCGGGCGACCGCGATGGATTGCCGCTGGCCGCCGGAGAGCGAGGAGACAGGAACGCGCATCGAGGGAATCTTCACATCGAGCTGGCGCAACACCTCGCGCGCCTCTGACTCCATCTTCAGCTCGTTCATTGGGCGCACCAGGTAGGGAATGATCGTCGTGCGTTCTTCGCGCCCGAGGAAGAGATTTGCGACAACATTCAGATTGTCGCAGAGCGCCAAGTCCTGGTAGACCGTCTCGATGCCGACGCGCGTGGCGTCTTGTGGGGTACTGATGTTGACGCGCTGACCCTCGACGAAGATCTCGCCACGATCGGCGACATACGCGCCCGCTATGATTTTGATCAAGGTGGACTTTCCTGCGCCGTTGTCGCCCACCAACCCAACGACCTCGCCGGAATAGACCTCAAAGTTCACGTTCTGCAACGCCTGCACGGTGCCAAACGCCTTGGAGATACCCTGTAATCGGAGCGCTGGCGTGCCATGATACACACCAACATCTGGGGCGGCGCCTTCCGCTGAGACGCCATACGCTTGATCAGCCACGTGTTGCCTTCCCTTTTGTGCCTAAGCCAGCACGACGCATTGGGGGCTAGAGGGGTCTACCACCGCCCATCGTAGTTTCTGGCGTCTCTACAGTTCATTTCACCGTGATGGCGCTCCTCTGGCTCCGCCGTCTTGGCGCTTTTGGCGAGTATCGAAACTGGGCAGAGCCGGACATACGGGCATATACGCCAGAGAACATAGAAAACGAGGAGATACTTGCAACATAGCACAAGTACCCCCCCAAACGCCAGTGGTGATGGCCCCGACGTTCCCGCCGGACGGACAAACCACCACCGCTGGCTTGTTGGTTGATGGCTATCGGCGGTTTAACAGAACCCGCCGGTACCCGCCGGGAGACCCTGGCAAATCTGCGCCTTCGTCACCTGGCCGCTGGCGACCACTTCGTTAATGTTGGTCTTGTCAATAGAGATCGGCGTCTCGAGCACGGAGGGGATGTTCGCCCCGCCCTGTGTCGCCACCGTGGCGCCACCGGTCAGCGAGGCCGTGCTCTGGCCCTTGCTGATGGCAGCTACCAGTTGGGCTGTCGCGTCGGCCTCTTTGGCGTAGGGCTTGAAGACCGTCATGGACTGTGTGCCCAGCAGGATGCGCTGCAAACCAGGGATCGTCGCGTCCTGACCGGTGACGAGTACCTTGCCCGCCAGACCAACAGCCTTGAGCGCCTGCACAGCAGCGCCACCAAGGTCGTCGTTGGCGGTGTAGACCACGGCGAGCTTGTTGCCGGTGAGCGTCAGCGCAGCCTCAACCTCGCGCTGGCCATCCGGGGGGTTCCAGTTGGGGGTGAACTGCTCATAGACGTTCTTGAGCTGGCCGCTGCTGATCAACGGATCGAGGACACTGTGGCCGCCTTGCGCGAAGAGGTGGGCGTTGTTGTCGGTGTCGGCGCCCTTGATGATGGCGATGTTGTTGTTGCCATCCTGAGTGACGTACTGCTTGTAGTGGTCAGCGATGTACTGGCCTTGCAGCTTGCCAACCTGCACGTTGTCGAACGAGACGTAGTAGGCGAGGTCGTTGCTCTGGATCAGGCGGTCATAGGCGATGACCGGCACGTTGTGCTGCTTGGCAGCAGTAACAATCGAGGCGGCGGCGATGCTATCATGCGCCGCGACCACCAGGATGCAGTCACCACGAGCCAGGTCGGCCTCAGCCTGCGATTGCTGGGTGCTGGCGCTGCCGTTGGCGTTGTTGTAGTCAATGCTTACGCCTGGCAGGTCTTGTTTGAGCGCGGCGACCAACAAAGGATGGTCGTACCCTTCCCAGCGGGGAGATGAGTTGGTCTCAGGGAACAGGACGCCAACTTTCATGCAGCCTTTGGGGCCGCTGGCGGAACTGTTGCCGCCGCTGCCACAACCGGCAAGCACAGCGACCATCAAGGTGGCCGCGAGGACTGCGACGACGCTCAATCGTCGCTGAGCCAGATGCGTCAATTGCATACGTGTACCACTCCGTTCACGAAAATACTCGCGCGAAGACTAGACATGACACGACGAGAACACGGTCTAGACTACGTGCGATAAGAGATAGCACAAGGGAAGTAAGTTTGTCAAGAATCCTTACTTGCCTTGTGGCAAAGTAGTGGCAGAGCGAGCACATGCGCGCACACGCCACCTCGCCGACGTAGTCGCCTTCCCCCTTTCCTGCCAGAAATGCGCTGAACCGGCCACAGAGCAGATAACCAGTGAAGTCTGGCGCTCATACGCCTCCACACATCACGTAGAGGATGGTACGGATCTTAGGCTCATAGGCGGCCGCACAACCGGCCAGCGTCCACATTCAGCCATCGGGTTACACAAAGAGTACGCTCCGACAGACGGGAAACTCACACTGTTTTATCAAAGTAAAGCAACATTCTTTACTTTGTGATCTGGCAGGCTCGCGATTGGCGGCCAGTTGAGCGTGGGAGGATCAGGCGCTCAGGCGCTCAGGCGCGCGAGGATTCAGCGAGGGAGCCATCGAAGAGCGCAGTCAGCGCCAGGCTGGCGGCGCCCAATAGACCGACGTTCTGGCCCAATTGCGAGAACCTGATCTCACAGACCTCTCGCGGACGGCTCATCGAGCGGCTGCGCACCACTTCGCGCACACCTTCCAGGAAGAGCGCGCCACCTGCGGTGGAGGCTCCCCAGATGATGATGCGACCGGGGTTGAGCGCATTGACAATATTGGCGACGCCTACACCAAAGTGGTAAGCGTGACGCCGCACAAGCTCCTGCGCGTCCGGTTGCTCATCGCGGGCGGCAGCGAAGATGGCGGATGCGATGCTGGTGATCTCATGGTGGGTCAGCGTGCAGGCGGTAGCAAGCCGCTCGGCGGAGGTGTCCGGGACGCTCAGCCAATCGGGCAGGCGGTAGCCGCCTTGCTCCCTGTGGCAGGCGTTCTCGACGAGCGCCGTGGTGGAGGCGAGCGTCTCCCAACAGCCCTGGTTGCCGCATGAGCAGGGTAGGCCGTCTTCCTGCACGGTCATATGGCCCACCTCGCCAGCGGTGTCGGCGTAGCCACGATAAAGCGCGTCGCGCAGAAAATAGGCCGCTGAGAGGCCAATGCCGCTCTGGACAGTGATGAACTCCTTGCCGTCGCGCCCCAGGCCAAACTGCCGTTCGGCCAGCGCCTGCACATGTGAGTCGTTGCCCACCCAAACCTGTGTATCGAGCGCCTGGGCCAGTTGCTCGCCAAGGGGCACATCCTGCCAGTCGGGCAGGTGGGGGGCAAGATGAACGATACCGCGCTGCTGTGAGGCAAGCCCTGGCACGCCAATGCCGACGCCGATCAATTGATCGGGAGTGAGCGAGAGCATAGAGAGCAGTTCGCGGAACGTTTCAATCAACAGGGCGATTACCGGGCCTGGGCGGGTATCTGGCCCCAGCGTGCGCTCGATCAAACCCAGGGCGCGTCCATTACCATCCATCACGGCGAACTGTGCGGAGTCTACTCGCAGAAAGATAGCGCCGCATCGCACACCGGTCGCGTTGAATTGATAGAGCACGGCAGGCTTGCCACCGCTGGCGGTGGGCTGGGTGGCGCCAACGGCTCTTGCCAGCCCGTCAAGCTCAAGCGCATCCACCAGCTTGGAAACCGTTGGACGGCTCATTCCGGTCGTTTTCGCAAGGGTAGGCTTCGTGACCGACCCCATCTGTCGTAACAGACGTAGAATAGTCAGGCGATTGATGCGACGCAGGCTGCCAGGCGCCGCTGGGCCGTCAAGCGTTATGGTCACGAGCGCGCTCCTCATGCTGTTGGAAGGGATGAATAGCCATGTGCGGTCACGAAGAAAAAAGGTGTTCTCATCTCGTCTGACGCGCCAGAAGCGGGCGCCCTTGCCGGACTAGCCGATCTGGCATGTTCGGCTACCGTCGCCGATGAATGGTCGCCACAGGAGTGACGTCTGCTAAGAAAAGAAATTTACTTAACATTGTTCGCAGTGTAGCCGATGGAGAGAAACCCTGTCAAGCCATGACCTACTCCCCCGATGGGCCAGATGAAGCAACGGCTGAGATGAAGCCGCCAACTGGCGGAAGAGCATGCTGCGGATACTGCGCCGCCCCTCGCCCGTCTGTACTGAAGGATATGTTTTTTCCTGCGCCTGGTTGGGCGTGCATCGGGTCTCTTTTGTATTGGTTGTATTTATAGTGTATGAGCGCGTGGCACAATCGGCGCTGTGGCGAAGGCGTCGCTACGACGAAACAGTGAGAGATGGCAAGACCAGGAGGGGCGCATGGGATATCAGCGCGAAGACGCGCCACAAGGGCTACAAGGGCTACAAGGGCAAACGGAGGAGCGGAGAGAGCCGGAAGAGATGTCTGCGACCGGTGAGTTTGAGCGGGCGCTTCGAGACTATGAGAACGCCCAGAACGCCCAGAATGGGCAGAACACCCAGAATGGGCAGGCAGGCGCCAATGTCGCCAACACCAGCGATCAGACGCCACCCTTGCCTGAGCGCCAGGGAGCTGCTTTTCCTCCCGTTGCTCCGCCATCCTTTGCTCCATCGTTGCCACAGCCACACATAGACGAGTTTCCTACCGGGCGACTGACCGCGCCGCCGGTACGGACTACCGACGCCCCAACGCTCTCCGTTGTGGAAGCGCCCGATGACAGGCAGCCTGCGCTGGAGCCATTGGAGACGCTGGCGACGGAGCCGGTGAGCGCCGTAGCGCAACCCCAGGCCATCCGCCCCGCCAGTGAGCCGCCCGCTGCGCTGTCGTTCACCGAGGTGGAGACAGATCGCCTGCCCGCGCCGGTTACGCCAAATGCGCCGAATATGCCGAATACGCCGCCCACTGCGCCGGAACCCCCTGTCGGCGGGGGCGAACAGCGTCAGCCGAAGATCACTCGCCCAATTGCGGAAGAGCGATTCGATCCTTTCGATCCTTTGCCGCAGCCCTGGGACGACGCTCTTGCGGCTGAGCAAGCCGCTCCAACTGGCGCTGTGGATTCCGGTGTCGCCGACCTCCCAACCGCGCGGCTGCATACAGCGCCGCCAGCGTTTGGCGCGCCACGCCTGGAATCACCCGACGCCGCGCCTGCCGTCCCGGTTGACGAGGAGACGACGCTGCCACCGCGTGCGCCCCGCCCCCGGCCAACCGCTCCCCCTGCCGCCCCTACGCCGTGGAACGCCGACGCCTGGGTTGACCAGCGCGACCGGCAGGCGCCAGCGCAACCAATAGCGCCTACACTGCCCAAACAAACAACTCCAGAGCAGCCACAGCTCGTTACGCCGAGTGAGACTCCCCCGAACATGGCAGGCCGTGGAGATGGCGCGCCTGCATGGGGTCATCAGTCGCTCGAACAGGCGTCGCCGCGCTGGGCCACTCCACCCGCAACGTATGGCGCGCCGTCGGTTGGCTATCCATCTGCTGGGCCAATGACGATGTCGGAGCGTACGCCGGTTCTGCAACGCCCAACGCCTGCCCTTGCGCCTCCCTCGGCTCCGGCGCCTGGCGCGCCTCCATCTTCGCCCTGGCGGCGACCAACAGGCGCGCCAGGCGAAACCCTCCCTTCGCCGCAAGAGACGCAAACGCCCCCAGCGGCTCCCGCTCCTGCCAGGCGCAAGGGCGGCGCTTCGCGTGTCGCCATCGTCGCTTTAGTCGTGGCGCTTGTGGTGGCTGCATTGGGAGTGGGTGGCGCATTTTTCTATGGGCAGCAACAAGCCAAAGCGCCTACCCGTGTCGTCAACGCCTATTGCGCCGCGCTTACCCAGGCCAACTATTCTACGGCGTACCGGCTCTTTTTACCGGCGTATCAGGCGAGCATCTCGCAGCAGCAGTATGTCGCCGATCAGCTTCTGCGCGATCAATTGTTTGGCCGCGTGACCTCCTGCTCGGCGAGCCTTGCCAGCCAGGCTGGTATGTTTATCTTCTGGCGACAACCCTCGCTCGAAGTCTTCGACGTCACCCTGAAGCGGGCAGGCGCGCCCAGCGAGAAGCACGCCGCCGCGACGCTGCATGGGCAGGTGACGCTTGCGCCCAACGGCGCGACATGGCTGATCGGCGCGGTTGATCTCTCACTCCAAAGCGTTGACCTCGATCCCCTGACGCCAGTGAACGGATTTTGTAGCGCGATGGTCGCTCATGACTACGCGAAAGCCTATTCCTGGCTCTCACCGCCATATCAGCAGGAACAGGGAGGTGAGCCTGCTTTTGCGCAATCCTTCGGCGCGACGCTTGGCATCACAAAGTGCGATCCGCAGCCGCAAACGCTGACGGTCTCATCAAATGATCGCGTGGCGACGATGCAGGTAACGCTGTCAGGCTATGGCGCGCCACCACTGACCACCCAGCCGGTCAACTTCACGCTTCCGGCGACGCTCACGTTGGTGCATCTGCCTGCTGGTTGGCGCATCGATGCCGTGACCATCCAGACATCCCCCACGCCGAGCGCGCAGAATTAGTTGCGATGAGTTGTGGTGAGTTATGATGAGCTGTGGGAGAGCGAGGCAGGCGCCGCAAAGGCTTCCTCTGCGCGCTCGCCTATCTGCTTGCGCCGTTGCAGGAAGGGCCGCTCGACGAACTGATAGGAGAGATAGGCCACCGGCAGCGCGACGACAAGGCCAACCACCAGCGCGGCAGGGAACTGTAAGGGCGTGGGAAGCGCCGTAGTAAGCGGACGCGCGGCAAAGATGATTGGCTGGTGCCACAGGTAGAGGCTGTAGGAGATCAGCCCAACGAAGCGGAGCGGCGCCCACTCAAAGATGGCGCGAATACGCCCGTCGCTCCATAGCGCGCCCATCACCAGCATTGCGTAGCCAAGCCCTACCAGCAGCGGCCCACAGAGAATCGCCAGATCGGTCGCGTGGTAGAGCAGGAAGTAGGGCGGCGTCTCGATGTTGACAGAGTTTGCCCAGGCGGCCAGCGCCACGCTCACCGGGAACGCGCCGACGAAGAGCGCACGCCCTACGGCGCGTGGCCAGCCCGGCGTGGAGTTGGCCAACGCTTTCCGCTGATATTTGCGTTGGTGTTTGCGCTTACGCTGGCGCTGTGCGCTCTGCCCGATCACAAACAACACGCTACCCAACATACCCAAACCAAACACTTCGAGGTATTTGCCCTGCACGCCGTAGGTCAGCCAGAAGACGAGCGTGGCAATCGTCTTCGTTGCGCCGTGCAGCGTGATCAGTCGTCCATGAATCTCAGTATCAATCGCCCGCAGGAGCAATGCGCCTCCAATGAAGCCGAGCACGCAGACAAACACCCGTTCGCGCGAGCGCGTTGCGCCAACAAGCCGCCCGGCGACCGCTGTAAAGAGTGGCAGCAGCAGGTAGAACTGCACTTCGACGGCCAGTGTCCACATGGGGCCTTCGATGGCGCGGTTGAACAGGGGCACGTCGTCATGGAAGAAGACGAGATGCAAACCGATGTTTTCCAGGCCCGTCAGCGAGAGATACTGCGGCAGGCTCAGCGCCACCAGGATGGCCAGGCAAACGACATACGCCGGAATGATGCGTAGGGCGCGCCGGGCGTAGAATCGCCGCAGCGAGGGAAGCGGCTTGCCTTCGAGCATGGCTTTGGCGTAGGGCGTGAAGAGCAGAAAGCCAGAGAGGATGAAGAACAGGTGAACGCCGGTCTGCCCATAATTCCAGAGAAATGTGGTGTTGAGGCCGCCAATGACGAGGTTCGCCTGCACGGAGTAGTAGGCGTGGTAGACCAGCACGCCGAGCGCCGCGACCGCGCGCAGGCCATCGAGCGCAGGTATCTCGTGGGGGCCGTGGTTCAAGGGAAAGAGCGTCTGCCGCCAGTTGCGTCGGGATGCGGCGCGCGCAGGCTGCGTAGGGGGCGGTGTCGCCTCTGCGGGAGCCTGCGCCATTGGAAACGTCCTTTCTCACTCTAACCCCCAACCCCCTTCCCTTACCAGGGAAGAGGGCTTTTTTTAGGGAAGGCCAATGCCGGTCATAAACGCGCGTGTGGCGGCGCCGATCACCGCAACCACGGCAATCGTCATGATGATGATGTCGCGGCGCACCTGCTTTTGGTCACTATAGACATAAGCGATGGGGATGGAAAGCAGCACAATCGCGCCGTACACATAGTGCAGAGGATCGTTTGGTCGCTCACCGCTGGCGAAGACAAGGCCCCCAATCGCCACCTGGATGGCCCCAAGCGCGGCGGTAGCGATCAGCGACCAGCGGAAGGCGCGCTGCAAGGTGGTCTGCGGTGGGGCTGGTGTGGCTGCTGGTTTCTCGGCTGTCTCGGGCGCCGCAGTAGTCTCAATAGCCTCAGCGTTTGTCGTGGCTTGCGCAGTAGCTTGCGCAGTAGATATTGGGGCAAGCTGCCGCCAGCGGTCTATCAGCAGGATCAGGCCGATGATCAAGCTGACGACTCCGGCGAGCAACACTGGCCAGACGAATATCAGATGCAGGTTCAACAGGAACGCTTGCACGCTCTTTCCTCTTTCTCGGAAGATGCCTATTCTCTCGTAATTTCGGTAGTTTCGTGAGACGGTATCATGTCATGGCCAGATGACGACTGGCCATAGCACGGGGGCCACTCTGGAGAGCGGCGGTACTTTGGGCGTTGCGCCGGATCACCGCATCATCCGCCTGCCAGTTCCGCCTCGGTGACGGGCGCTGGCTTGCCCAGTCGCGAGAGCGCCAGGTCAAAGAACTTTTTCGCGCCCGTGCGCAGCAGCGTCGGATTGCGCCGTAACACGCCCAGGAACAGCCCCACGCTATAGTCGCCGCGCAGCAGTTCCGCCGCCTGGGTGGGTGTCAGCCGCCGCAACATCTCCACACCCTCGTCCCATTGGGGATCGCTCCATCCGGCAATGCGCTGGTTGACGATATAGGAGATCTCCATCTCACGTCCAAAGCGCGCGCGCCACTGCTTCTCATAGCGTTGCAGATACGCTGCCGACGTGTCGCCCGCGCGAATCGCCTCGCCCGCGACGCCGCCCGCCATCTGGCCGCTGTAGATCGCGAAGCGGATGCCCTCGCCCACAAGGGTTGAACCGTGCCCGGCGGAGTCACCGGTCGCCATCAGACCGTCGCTCACAAACTTTTCCACAACACCCTCAGACGGGAAGAGGCCGGTGTGGTATTCCAGCGGGCTGGCTCCGGCGAAGGCAGGCGCCAGTGATGGCAGCCGTTGCGCGAAGGTGTCGAGATACTCGCGCGCGTCCTCATCTACATCGGGCCGGATGACGCCGACGCCCAGCCGCACACGTCCCTTGCCGCGTGGGAAGGCCCAGGCGTAGCCGGAGGGCGCCACCTGGCTGCCCATGATCAAATAGAGGCTTTGTTGATCGTAGTTGGGCGCAGCCAGATCAAACTCTGCGCCGTAGCCATAGCGATGAAAGCCCTGGCGCAAGCCGACGCGCGTCACTATTGTGCTGGAAAAGCCGCTGGCGTCAATCACCAGCTTGGCGCGCCAGGGGCCGGGACGATTGCGATGGTCTTTGGCGATCACGCCCACCACACGGCCATCCTCGATGATCGGCCCTTCCACCGGCGAATTGGGATGAATGGCGACGCCAGCCTGCACTGCGCGCGTGGCAAGGTGCTGATAGACGCCGCGCACATCCAGCACGCAACAGACGGGATCGGTATAGTCGAAGCGCGCCTGGTTGTGGGGCGAAAGAAACGTGACGCTGGAGATGGGATAGTAGAGGTCGCTGGGGATGCCCAGGGCGCGCATATCGCTGATCCAACTGCCGCCGCTGGTATGCACGGGGTAGCCGATCTCTTTCTGGCGCTCCAACACGACCACACGCGCGCCCGCTTTGGCTGCCGCCTCGGCTGCGCTCAGCCCCGCCGGGCCGCCGCCCACCACTATCACATCATACTGGCGCGTCTCATCGCCAGCGTTTGCCGCGTCCGCTGTATCGTTTGCCATCGTTGTTCTGTCCGTCGTCATGCTCTGCTCATGTATTCCAAATGCCGCACATACTTGTCAGGAAGGGTAATGCTCTTATACTCATCCTGCGCCATCAAAACTCTCGTTACATAGTATAAGCAGAGAATAGGCAATCACTGCCATGCGCAAGAATAAGCATGTGCTGGAAAGGTGCGGATGATTCATGCGGCTACACTACACGCCAGAATATCGGGCGGCGGTAGGATTGCTTATCGCTGGCGCTTTTCTGCTGCTTACCGTTCGCGTGGCGCTGGCACTATTCCCTTTCCCGCGCCGCCAATTTGCGCTTGCCGGGCCTTTGTGGATTGATGGCTTTTTCTGTATCTATCTCTTGCTAGGGTTTCCTTTGCTCACGCTCTTGCAGGAGCGCAAGTTACACCGCCGTGGAATATTCGGCCTGGATGGTCGGTCACAGGCTACACCGGTACGCCATCAGCCCGATCCAGCATTAGCGCTCAAGCGGGGGGAGACGCTACGCCTGCGTAGCCTCCGACTGAATCAGCAGATCGAGCAAGGATCTTTCTCCTTTTCGCTCCTCTTGTTCTTGATCATACTTGTTATACCCACGCTTGCGTTTGATCCGCATCTGCTACGTGGCCTCAGCGCGTTATGGTATCACTTGCTACAGCGATTGCGATTGATCGCCAGCAATCCCAAAGCGATTCCTCCGCTGACGCCCCTGGCGCCTCTGGAATGGCTGGTTGTGCTTGCGCCATTGGGTATTGGCTTTCTGCTTCCCCTTGTCTTCATCTTGCTTCGTCTTCATCCTTTCCGAGAGACGCTCCTGGCCGATAGTACAGGGCTGCGTTGGCAAGCTCCGCTACGGCGAACACGAGCCATAGCCTGGCATGACATCATTCTGCTGACATACAAGTCTGGCGTCCAGAACTATTGCGTTTTCAGCCGTGATGAGGTCATCTCGTTCGCTGGGCCTTCGATAGCGGAGTATGTTGTACCAAACAGCGATATTGAGGCGCGCAAGAGGACTGCGATCAAGCAAGAGCAGGCTGATCTTCGGTTTGTACCGCCCTGGTTGCGGTCGCGCAGGGAACTGGCTTTTCGCGCCGCACATGAAGAGTATAGAACCAACGCGCTACGCCTGCTGGCCACCATCACCAGCCGTAGTGGTCAGCCGTTTGCGATCCCCTCGGCGACAGGCTCGTCCACTGCGCAAGACTACACCATTGATGATATTCTCAGCGCCCCGTTGGCTGCTGAGCCGGAGCGATTCCTCCACGTCCCTTCTGCTACGGCGCTAGAGACTGCTCATGAGCCAAAAGAGGTACGCTTGGAACCACCATTGCCACAACACGACTTCTTCAAGCGTGCGCTTCGTTGGTCGCCAATCTTTTGGGGTATAGGACTCGTACTCGGTGGTTTTATCTCGCCTAACGATTTGCTCGATCCACAAACTCTGATCTGGCTTGGTGTGTTTGTTCTGGTGTGCTGGCTTATGGGGATGTTCTTGGCTGTTATGATGCAAGCGCAGTTCTATCGCAATACCCATCCGATCATCTTTGCTGATGTTCATGGCCTCACGCTCTGTGGATTCAACGACAAGGTGAAGGCGCAGGCGCGCTGGGACGAGCTTCGCGCATGGGCAATAGATACTACACCGACACATAACTCGCCCGCCATCTATATCGTCACCGCTAAAGGCGCCTTGCTCACCTGGCAGGAGCCATCTGACGCGGAGCAGGCCAAAATCGCAGCGACGCTGAGGCGAGTGATCGCCGAGAAGACGGGCTTACCCCTGCGCCAGCTTGATAGATAGCGCGAACCGATCTCACACAAATGGCTGCGTGTAGCTCACCATCAGGCGCCAGGTATGGCCGCCATCGCCCGTGTGGAACACCTGGCGCGCATCTGTACACACCTTCCCGCTTTTGGAAAACGTGCAGCCGGTGTTCCAGGCAAGCGTCCACCCGGCCAACGGCGTGGCGAAGTGGAGAGCAACCCAACTGGCCAGCGGCGCGCCCGTCAGCCCATTGACCGGCTGGACAATCGCCCAATGCTGCCCTGCATCCGTCGTGCGGAAGATGGTTGCGCCATCGGCCAGGTGGCCGGTCATGCCGCTTGTTGCCTCGTTGACCCCCCCACCGCTCGTCTGCGCGAAAAAAGGCGCCAGGCGCCATGTTGCCCCACCATCTGCTGTCGAGTAAAGGTATAACCGTTGATCAGGGCCATAGCCAACGGGCAGGAGGTAATCTTTGGTGGAAAAGACCATCAGCGGATTATCAACCTGCGTATAGGAGCCGGGCTGAAAGTCTGGAACAGGGAGTTTCACCTGCCGCCAGGTGTGACCTCCATCATGGGTTTCGGCAAGCAATCCTGGTGATATTGCCCCGAACCAATCGGCGACTAGCCAGCCGACTTGCTTCGTCACAAAGGTTATATCGCCTGCGAAGGGGAGTGGCGCCTGTTCCCATGTCGCGCCGCCATCCTGTGTGATGAAGATGACGCCGGTTCCGTCTTTGGGAGTGTTCATCACCAGCCAGCCATGCAGGCTATCGAGGAAGGTCAGCCTGAGCATTGGCTGGCTGATGGTGTGAGCCGGTGGTAATGTTGACTCGCTCCAGGTGTGGCCTTCGTCGTGTGTGCTCCACACGGTAATCTGCGTGGCGGGCGGCGCGCTATAGGCGTTGAACGTGTCTGACGCGACCCAGCCGGTCGTTGTCGTCATGAAGTCAACTGCGGGATCGAAGTAGTCCGTCGCGATCTCATCCCCACAGGTCGCCCTGGGGTCGCCAGACCTGTATCATGCCCTCAAAGCCAGTGGAAGCGATCAGATTGCCCGCTGGCGACCATGCCACGCCCTTTACACCTGCGCTGCTCAGATTGCCACGCCAGACAAAGACAGGTTCGGGCTGGCCGTTGGGGTTGTCGCGCCAGATACGCACTGTGGTGTCCTCGCTGGCGACCGCAAAGTAGCGGCTGTCCGGCGACCAGGAGATCGCGTTGACGGTGAGAATGTTGGGGAACTGGTTCATCGAATCGAGTGTACCCTGGGCAATCTGTCGGTTCGCGCCAGTCAGCGCATCGAGGATGATCGTCTGGTTGTGGTCGTATCCTACCGCGATTCGCTGGCCATTTGGCGACCATGCCAGGGTGGTGAAACCCCTTACCTCCTCAGCGGCATTCGGATCAGGCGAATAGAGCGCAGCCCGCTTGCCTGATGTAACGTCCCAGATAACCACCTGGTTTTCCGATAGGCCAGCCAGATACCGCCCGTCGGGCGACCATGCCAACAGTTCCGTCCCCGCATTGGCGCTGGTGATCTTCATGCGCTGCTTGCCGGTTGTCGCATCCCAAATAATGATGGCGTTGTTCGCTGAGATAATCAGTCCCTCTCCATGTGGCTGCCAGAGAACGACATCTGTGACAAGATTGGCTCCATACGTTGTGTCGGTATTTCCGTTGGGATGCGTCAGCAGCAGCTTCTGCGCCTGTACCTCCCATAGTTGCACACCAGTATCAAGCTGGTTAGTCATGACGCCAACCGCGAGCCGTGCGCCGTCAGGCGACCATGCCAGCCCGTTGATAGCGTCCGCGCCAGTGTCGATGCACTGGAGGTTGGCGCCTGTCGTAGCGTCGTATACCTGCGCGCTTCCCTTGCCTGCGTCGTAGACGAGGCGACGCCCATCTGGCGCCCAGGCAGGGAAAACAGGCGGAAACAATTCACTCGCCGCATAGACTGTACGCAAGGGGAGAAGCGCAGGTAGATCGGCGATCAGCCAGCCAATGCCTGTCAGCGCCACCAGCGCAGAAGCGCCTCCGACGAACAGCGTGCGCCGCGAGACACGCGCCGGAGGCGCCTCTGTAGGAGTGGCTGACGCTGCGTCATTGGCGGCGTTTCCCCGATTGAACTGCCCCCGGCTGGCGCTCCTGTCGTTTTGAGCAAGAGCGCGCTGTTGTCGCCATCTGTTCCATCTGTTTACGAAATGAGGCAAGTAAGCGTCAGCCATGAGCAGAATCCCTGCTCCTATCACTACGCCAACGCCATACGAGGTAATAGCATCCTGGAACGCATATGAGTAGTCGCTGAAGATCAACGAGTGGATGCCAAGTAGCACAAGAAATGGACCAACGAGCAAAAGGCCGTAGCCAAACCAGGTAGACGTATGCGGTCGGGTGTGGGTCTGTGTCCACACAGGGAGGCGTAGATTAGAGCGGATGCTATACATCAGTCCCAGCAAAAGCAAAGCGCATCCGTCTAGAATATAGGGGATATCCACAAGCAACTGATTGAAGGGCCGTGTAGATATGCCGATAAACAAAACCACAATGCTGACCGCCAGCAGCAAAAACGCCAGCCATCCAGCAGGCGTCAGCCGCCGCAGATATTCACGGAAACCATACCAACGCTCCTTCATGGATGTCTCCCTTGTTTTTACTCGCCCGTTTGTCTCCACGCCAGCCATGCACGCTCGATGATCACGCGCTCAGGGTAGTCGCTGAAGAGGCCGTTGGCGCCCCAAAGGAGCAACTGGCGAATGGTGGATGGGCTGTTCGCCGTCCAGATGTTCACACGCAATCCCTGCTCATGCGCCTGGCGAATCAACGCCGCCGAGGTCAGGTTGACGCCTGGGTGGATCGCCTCGGCGCCAAGCTCACGCGCTGTCGCCAGCATCGTCTCGGGTCGCCACTCGCGTCCGCTGAAGAGCGCAGCCACACGCAGCCAGGGCAAACGTTCCTTGAGCAGACGCACGGCGGGATGTTCAAACGACGAGACGAGCAGCCGCTCTCGCAGGGGATCATCATCGGGCAGAGCGCGCAGAACTGGCGCAACGGTTTCAGCCGTCGCCACCGACTCCTCGACCGACTCACCCTTGATCTCCAGATTGAGCGCGCCACCCCGTCGCCTCACCAGCGCCAGCGTCTCATCCAGGGTGGGAATCTGCGCGACAATACGTCGCGCGCCGCTCAGGCGATAGGGGCGATAGGCGCGGCTGGCGTCGAGCGCACGCAAGGCCGCGAAGCTCTGCGCCGAGACCAATCCTCGCCCGTTTGTCGTGCGGTTGAGCGCGCCGTCGTGGATGATGACCAGTTGGCCGTCGGCGCTGCGCTGTACGTCACATTCGATGGCGTCGGCGCCGAGGTCGAACGCCAGATCAAAGGCCAACAGGGTGTTTTCGGGCGCATGCCCGCGTGCGCCGCGATGCGCATAGCAGATGGCCCATCCGGTGGAGGTGATTGCAGCCACTTCAGATGTTTCAGATGTTTCAGATATATCGGTATGTATCGCCATTGCGCGCCTCATGGTAGAGCGTTTCTTTGTTGTACTATACAACGTAAGACGCCGCTATGCAGGAGGATACATATGGACTATCAATACGATCAAGCTCTCGCGATTCTGCGCCGAACGCCTGCCACGCTCTCGGCGCTGCTGCATGGGTTGCCTGAGGAGTGGACGCGGGCGGCCGAGGGGCCGGATACCTGGAGCGCCTATGACGTGGTGGGGCATCTGCTGCACGGCGAGGAGACCGACTGGATCGAGCGTGCGCAGATCATCCTGGAACACGGCGAGAGCCATCCCTTCGAGTCGTTCGACCGCACGGCCATGTTCGAGAAGTATAAGGGCTACTCGCTCGATCAACTGCTCACTGCGTTCGAGCAGGCGCGGGCGATGAATCTGGCGGCGCTTGACGAACTGCATATCACGCCGGAGCAATTAGCCTTGACAGGCGCGCATCCCGCGCTGGGCAAGGTCATGCTCAGCCAACTGCTGGCGACCTGGGTGGTTCACGACCTGAACCATATCGGTCAGATCGTCGAGGTGATGGCGCGGCAATACAGCGAGGCGGTTGGCCCATGGCGCGCCTACCTCGCCATCCTTACGCGGCCTGTTCTCACGGAATAGCGACTAGCGAACTTTGTCTACCTTGCTGCGTACTATCTCATAGCACCCCTCACTATCGTGTATTCGGCTCATTGTCTTCATTACTCATCAAGGAAGCCCAGAGGAAGCGCAGATGAACCCACATACTCCCGCGCCCAACCAAGCGCCCGGCGCGACGATTCCTATGAGTCCCATGAGCCCCATGAGCCCCATGAGTCCGTCGCCAGTCGTTACGCCTGCTGTATACGGCGCGACCGATCCCTTGCCGCCAGATTGGAACACGCCGGGCGACAATGGGCCAACCATTCCTATGCCGCCTGCTCAGCCTGCGCCTCCTGTAGCTCCGCCCAGTCGTGGGCCGATCCGCTGGGGTCAGCCGCAGCAACCGCCCAATGGGCAAGCCAGGCCGATCCAACAAGCGCCACAACCCTATCCGCAGGCGTCTGTAACACCCACACGCACATGGTACGCCGCGCTGGCGCTCTATGTGCTGGCGCCAATGGTGGCTGAGATGCTGACCGGCTCGACGCCTCCGCTGATGTTCATCCAACCGCTCTCGCTACTTTTCCAGACGGCGATCTACGGGTCGGGCGCATTGATTGTGCGCGAGGTTGTGCGGCGGCGACATCTCGGCTGGGGAAGCATTGTGACGCTGGGCGCGGCGTTTGGCGTGCTCAACGAGGGATTGGTCGTCACCAGTTGGACGAATCCCTACTGGCCTGATGTGCTCTATTTGCATGGCTATAGTCGCGTCTGGGGGATCAACTGGTTCTGGGCGGAAGGGCTGACCATCTTCCATGCCGTCGTCAGCATCACCATCCCGATCATCCTGGTCGAAGCGATCTTCCCCGCGCTGGCTGATCGCCCCTGGCTGGGGCGCGTCGGCTTCCGCTGGCTGGCCGCCTGGCTGACGTTCGCCTCGGTCGTTGGCTTTGTGCTCTTTGGCTTTGTGATGTTTCATAAGCAGGGCTACGCTGCGCCGCTGCCGCAGATCGGTGTCATCTTCGCGATTGGCGTCGCGCTGGTGTTGCTGGCGGTTCAGGTTCCGCGTCTGCTGGGGCGGTCGGGGAGGCCACCCGCAGTCTCGCGACGTGCGGCTCCGAAGCTGGGCCGCGTGCGTACGCTGGCCTTCCTGGGAACCGTCATCTTCTTCGCGCTCAACTGGGGCGGCTCATATGTCATCAAGCGGCCGCCGATCCTGATGGCGCTGATGGCAGCCTATGTGGCGCTGGCGGCGTTGATCGTCTGGCGATGGGGCAGGCGACCTGGCTGGGGGCCGCGCCACCGGCTGGCGTTGGCAGCGGCCGCGATGTTTTTCTTCATCCTTCTGGGGCCGCTCGCGGAGTACAAAATCCAGCCAGCGGGCAAGATTGAAACAGGAATGGCGATTGCAGCGGTTGGCTGGCTGATCGGGCTGATCGTACTCTCGCGCTACGCCCGCCGCACAGAGAGGAAACGGCTTGGCGCAGCGATCCCATAGCCCCCTTCCCCTGCAGGGCGATGTCAAAGTCACGCGGGGGCGGGCGCACAGCCGAGCAGACGGAATGCGCGGGAGACCTGGGCCGGCGGTATGACGGAAGGCGGCGGCCAGGTTGGTTCAGCCCGCGAGCCGGAACAGCGCAAGCGCGCCGTTGCGTAGGGTGGCCGCGCTGGGGATGCGTCCGCGCGTTGTCGGCGTCCCTACCTGCCACTCCGACGTATGCTCCCGCACCCATTGCGCAATGGCTGCCCCCTGCTGCTGCCCCCTCAGAAACGCTGCGCAAATCAGCGCCAGGAACGTCGCCCAGTGATACCGACGGCCTCGCCGCGCACGCGGATCAGGCGTCTGCTCGAACACTGCTTCCCATGTGGGACACGCTGCTGCGCGCATCGGGTTTCCTCACAAGCACTCCTCGAACGATACTGCTTGTCAGCATACCTGATGCGTCTATCTTTTGCCCTGACTTTGACATCGCCCTGCCTTCCTCTGTGGAAGGGGTTGGGGGATAGGTTCTATCGATCCGGCGGAACACGGTAGTAGCGCAGAATCTGCTCGA
>Ga0070737_10002559_pt1 | contig 21577 bp, 20 predicted proteins | sample Coa_R1_10_FD_66438 | JGI IMG/M metagenome (GOLD analysis project Ga0070737, IMG submission 66438) | Surface soil microbial communities from Centralia Pennsylvania, which are recovering from an underground coalmine fire - Coalmine... | ecosystem: Environmental > Terrestrial > Soil > Unclassified...
AGGGCGGGGTGGCGCCGAAGGTGGTGCAGGAGACGCTCGGCCACGCCAGCGTGACGCCGACGCGGGACACCTACAGCCACGCGCTGCCGGACGTGCAGGCGGAGGCGCGCATCGACGCGGCACTCAGGGCCGGGCGTGGCGCGAGTGGCTAGCAGAAGGGCTAGCAGGCGGGCGGCTACCGGCGACCGAGTCTCACCGCGCGCCGGGCGGAACTGGCAGGATGGCGCCAGAAAAGCGGGGCAGGCCCGGAGGGATTCGAACCCCCGACCCACGGATTAGAAGTCCGTTGCTCTGTCCACCTGAGCTACGGGCCCGCGCGTCGCTTGTCAGTGTACCATAGTTCTCCCGCGCCCCCGCACCCCCTTGCCCGTCGCTCCGCTCTACCGCCTGCCAGCACTCACCCGACCATGTAGCGTGCCGCAGGCACGTGGGGCGTCTCACCAACTCGCCGGCGCCGGCGGGCGCTCGGGCAGATCACCACCGGAACGAGGCACAGTAGACCGCCCCCCGCCGCGCCCCACTGGCTCCCACGAGCCACCGCCGGCCCGCCCCACGACCGTGGCGGCGGGCACTGCCCTGCCGCGCAATCACGATCGACCTCGAGCGCGCCGCGGGCAACCGTGTGTGGTGGTACCAGCGGGACAGCGGCCCCGCGCTACACAGCGCCTGCCCCGCACCGCCGCGGCCGACGCGCGCTGGGCACGCTCCAGCCCCACTACACCGCCGTCCACCCCCCGTCGACCACCAGCGTGGCCCCGGTCACCATCGCCGCCGCCGGGCTGGCCAAGTACACCACGGCGCCCACCACATCCCGGGGCTCGGCCAGCCGCCCCAGCGGGATGCGCCGCAGCACGCCGGCGTGCAGCGCCGGGTCCTCCCACATCGGGGCGGTCAGCGGCGTGCGCACGAACGTGGGCGCCACGGCATTCACGTTGATCCCGAACTCGGCCCACTCCAGCGCGAGCACGCGCGTCAGGTTGATGACCCCGGCCTTGCTCGCGCAGTACGCCGCGCGGTCCTCCATGCCCACCAGCCCGTTCTGGGAAGCGATGTTGATGATCCGCCCCTGCCGCCGTGCCACCATGTGCCGGCCCACCCGCTGAGCGCAGAAGAACACCCCGCGCAAGTTCACCGCCAGCACCCGGTCCCAGTCGTCTTCCGACACCTCCAGCGCGCGGCGCCGGATCTGGATGCCCGCGTTGTTCACCAGGATGTCGATGCGGCCGTAGCGGTCGAGGGCAGCCTCGACCATCCGTTGGATGCTGTCCACCGCCGTGACATCGAGCGGCACGGCGTACGCCTCGCCGCTCTGCTCGCGGACCCGGGCGGCGACCCGTTCGGCCCGGGCCAGCAGGTCGGGTAGCTCGGTGAGCACCACCGCGGCGCCCGCCTCGGCCAGCCCGAGCCCGATCGCTTCGCCCAAGCCACTGCCCGCGCCCGTGACCACGGCGATTTGGCCGTCCACACGAAACGATGGCAGCACCATAGCTCGCTCCCCCGCGGCGCTAGACGACGCCCCTGTGGCGATCGCGTACGCCGATGCTCCACTGGCTCATGGCGCAAATGTGGGCGCTATTGTAGCGATGCCCCCGCGTCCTGTCGAGGGCCGGGCGGCGCTAGCCGCGGTTTCCGTCGCCGCGCCGCCCCCCCGCCCGACGCTGAAGAGGCGTTGACCCACACGCGCGGCGAGTGGTATCGTCGGCGCAGGATGCGCTCCGAGCGCCCGGCGCGGCGCGCGCTCCGGGCCCCCGCTCCCGTCACACAGCCCACCCGCTGGGAGGTCCGCCGATGAAGCTGACCATGGTCGGCGCTGGCCGCGTCGGCTCCACCACCCTGTTCCAGCTCGTCCTCGAGGGCGGCATCGAGGAGTTCGTCATCGTCGACGTCCGTACCGAGGTGGCCGAGGGCGAGGCTCTCGACCTGCGCCACGGGCTCGCTCAGTCGTACCGCACGCGTATCGTCGCTGGCGATTACGACGCCACCGCCGGCTCGGATATCGTGGTGATCACCGCCGGCGTCCCGCGCAAGCCGGGCGACACACGCCTCGACCTGCTGCGCACCAACGTGGAGCTGATGCGCGGTATTCTCGACAACGTAGCGCGCTACAGTCCCAACGCGCTGCTGTTCGTGGTCTCCAACCCCGTCGACGTGCTCACCTACCAGGCCCTGCGCCAGACGGGCTGGCCCGAGGAGCGCGTGTTCGGCCTGGGCACTGTGCTGGATACCACGCGCTTCCGCTCGCTGCTCGCCGAGCGGCTGGAGGTATCCCCCGACAGCGTGATCGCCTATATGCTCGGCGAGCACGGCGACAGCATGGTGCCCCTGCTGTCCAGCGCCAGCGTGGCAGGCATCCCGCTCGACCAGTTCCCCGGCTACTCGCCGCAGATGGTGCAGGAGGTCGTCGAGGCCACGCGCAACGGCGGCGCGGAGGTGATCAAGCGCAAGGGCGGCACGTTCTACTCGGTGGCCCCCTCGATCTGCGCCGTGCTGCGCGCCGTGCGCTGGGACCTCAAGCAGGTGCTGCCCGTCACCTCGCTGGTCGACGGCCCGCTGGGGCTGCACAACATGTGCCTCTCGCTGCCCTGCATCGTCGGCCAGCGCGGGCGCGAGCGCGTCCTGGTGCCACCGATGACCGACCAGGAGCGCGAGGCGCTGCAGCGCTCGCACCGCGTGCTGCGCGAGGCGGCCGACTCGGTAGGGCTGCCGTAGCGCGGAGCCCCCATGGCCGAGCAGGGCGATCCGGCCGCGATCCCGCAGCGCAAGCTAGAGCACGTGGAGATCACCGCGCGCCAGCCGGCGGTCGGCCCCACCGCGCCGGGCTGGGCGGACATCCACCTGCTGCACGCCTGCCTGCCAGAGGTCGACTACGACGCGATCGACCTGCGCACCGAGCTGCTCGGCCGCACGCTGGCCGCGCCGGTCGTCATCGCGGGCATGACAGGCGGCCACCCGCAGGCCGGGCCGATCAACGCCACACTGGCCCGCGCGGCCGAGCGGTTCGGCCTGGCTATGGGCGTCGGCAGCCAGCGCGCCGCCCTGCGGCGCCCGGAGCTGCGTGCAACCTACGCCGTGGCACGCGAGCAGGCCCCCACAGCGCTGCTGCTGGCCAACATCGGCCTGCCGCAGCTGATCGACCAGACCTCCGAGCCCGCGCTCACCCTGGCGCAGGTCCAGGAGGCGCTCGACACGCTGCGCGCCGATGCCCTAGTGGTGCACCTCAACTACTTACAAGAGGTCGTCCAGCCCGAGGGCGACACCCGGGCCGCGGGGGCGCTCGCCGCCCTGCGCCGCCTGTGCACGGCGCTGGCCGTGCCCGTGGTGGCCAAGGAGACCGGCGCGGGCATGACACGGCAGCAGGCCGAGCGGCTGCGCCAGGCGGGCGTAGCGGCGCTGGACGTGGGCGGCGCGGGCGGCACCAGCTTCGCCGCGGTCGAGGCCGAGCGCGCCGCCGCTCGCGGCCTGGCCCGGGGCGTGCAGCTCGGGCGCACCTTCGCCGGCTGGGGGATCCCCACCGCGGTCGCCGTGGTGGAGGCGGCGGGTGTGGGCCTGCCGGTGATCGCCACCGGTGGCATCCGCACGGGGCTCGACGCGGCCAAGGCCCTGGCGCTCGGCGCCACGGCGGTGGGCGTCGCGCGGCCCGCCCTCGTCGCGGCGCTGGAGAGCGACGCCGCGCTGCACGCCTGGCTGGAGGGCTTCCTGGCCGAGCTGCGCGCCGCACTGTTCCTCACGGGCGCGCCAAACCTCGCTGCGCTGCGCCAGCAACGCTGCATCGTGCTGGGGGAGACGGCCGCCTGGCTCACTCAGCTCGGCCACCGCCTGCCGCTGCGCTGAGCCGCGGCGGCGTCAGTCCGCCGGCAGCTTGCGGAACGGGAACACGTGCACCTGCAAGCCGTGGCGTAGGAACAGGTCGACCGTGCGGCCGGCGATCACCGCCAGCACGGCGAAGTCGTCCTCCGTCTCGGTGGCGACATCGAGATAGACGCGCAGCCCATCCGGCGACTCCCGCACGGCGAAGCGAGCCTCGGGGAAGCGGCCGCGCAGCGCGCGTTTCAATGGCTCGAGCGCGCGCCGCGCGGCAGGGGGAGGGGGCCGGTCGGACACGTAACCTCCTGGGGCAGCCGCTGCTCCACCGCGCCGACGAAGGCGCGCGCCAGCGCCACCGCGCGACGAGCCGTGGGCTCCCCCATCAACTCCACGTCGTAGTCAGCCTTGAGCCGAGCATCTTGCAGCGCTTTCAGCGCCGCCGGACCACAGGCCTCCAGCGGCTCATCGGGACGCGGCGGGCGCAGGGCGCAGAACTCGCGCAGGACGAAGTCGTGCCCCCAGTAGCGCGGCGTGGGCGGGCACACCCCGGCCGCTACCAGCAGGGCGATCGCCGCCTGGAACGCGGCATAATACGCCCGGTTGACGGCGTTGTTGTACTGGCCGTGCGTCAGGGCCAGCTCCGCGCCGGCCAGGCAGTGGTACGCTTTACCCAAGTAGAGGTCGGCGTTCATCGCTGGCGGCTTCCCCGACGTCCGGCGCGTGAGCGGTTCCCACCCCGCGGCGCGCGTCCGGGCGGGATTATAGCATGGGCCGGCAGCGGCGCCCGGACGGCCCCGATGCGCACGCGGCCTGATGCCCCACTCGTGGTCGCCCATCGCGGCGGGGCGGCGGAGGCGCCCGAGAATACGCTCGCCGCCGTGCGCCACGCGCTGGCCGTCGGCGCCGACGCCGTGGAGGTCGATGTCCGCCTGACAGCCGACGGGGTACCAGTGTGCCTGCATGATGCCACCCTCGACCGGACCACCAACGGCCGCGGGCTGCTGGCCGCCCACCCCGCCGCGGCCGTGGCCCGGCTCGACGCGACCGCGCGCTGGCGCGGCACGCCCCGCTACCCGCCCGAGCCGCCGCCCCCCCTCGCTGCGGTGCTCGCCACGGTGGCCGGCCGCGCCCAGCTGTTCGTCGAGCTGAAGCTGCCGCCCGATGCCGCCGCCGCGGCCCCACTCGTACATGCCGTCTGGCAGGCGCTGGCCGCGCACGAGGCATTCGCCTGGACCACCGCGCTGGCGTTCGACTGGGCCGCGCTGGTCGCCCTGCGGCAGCGGGCCCCCGGCCTGGCTACCCAGGCGCTGCTCCGGCGCCCGCTACGCCCCGGCCTGGCCGCGCAACTCGCGGCCCTGGGGATCGCCAGCGTCGGGCTGCCCGCCCGCCACTGCGACGCCGCGGCCGTGGCGGCCGCCCGCGCCGCGGGGCTGCTGGTCAATGTCTGGGGCGCCAACGCCCCTCCCGCTTGGGAGCGCCTACGCGCGCTGGGCGTGGCCGCACTGACCACCGATTACCCCGCCGCCTTGCAGGCCTGGCACGCCACGGTATAATCGTGCGCCCACAGTCCCTGCCGCGACTATGGAGCCGAGGAGGGGGCCCGTGAAAGGCCAGAACACCCCCGATCAGGACAGCGACGAGCTGGACTTCGACCTGCCACCGGCCCCAGAGGGCGCGGTGCACTGCCGTGTGTGCACCATCCTCATCGGGCCGGGCTATGTCGAGACCGAGCCGCTGCCCGACCCCGAGGGGCGAGGCTACGTGTGTTGGCGCTGCTTCGAGTCACTCCAGCGCCAGGCGGAGCGGCGGGCACGCGCGGAGCGCCAAGGGCAAGCCGCTCCGCCCAGTGACCCGGTGCGCCACTTCCGCCGCCGCTAGCGCGGGCGCGCTCCCTGCTCTGAAGTCCTCGGCCGGCGGCGCCCAGCTCTGCCCTTCACGGTCCTAGTTCCGCGAGAAGCGGCTGGTATAATGCAGGTCGCGCCGCACCAGCGACAACTGGAGCATGCGGGTCTCACGCCGCAGCAGGAGCAGTTCGTGGCGCAGGCGGGCGGCCAGGCGAGACTCCTCCAGCAACGCCTGCCGCTCCTGGGCGGCGATCTGGAGTAGCGCCCCCACCTGGTACGACATGACCCGGGGATCATCGGCGAGGTGGATCGCTCGCCGCGGCTGTTGGGCGAGCGCGTACGCCGCGTCGATATATTCGTGGGCTGCCGCGCGTACCTCGGCAGCCAGCGCAGCATCCGCCGCCTCGTCCTCGGGCAGCCACGCCACGCGCGCCACGCGGTAGGGCCGCTCCTGCAGGTGCTCCACGCAGCGGAACCGCCGCCCCCCGACCACCACCAGGTTGAAGCGGCCCTCCGGCAGGCGCTCCACGCGGTGGAGCAGGGCCTCGGTCCCCACCGCGTAGGGCTCGGCCGGCTCACCGACCTCGAACCCCTCGCGGATCAGCACCACGCCGAACTGCTCGCCGCGCTCCAGGCAGCGGGCCATCAGCAACTTATACCGCTCCTCGAAGATGTGCAGCGGCAAGGCCATGCCAGGGAACAGCACTACCTGCAGGGGGAACAGTGCTAGCTCCTGCTCGTCCGGGCCCACCGCTGGCTCCTCGCGCGCTCCTTGGCTGCATAGTCACTTGCCGCGCCCCCGCGCGTCAAGCGATGTGATGTCCCGTTGCGCGGCAGCGGTCCACCTGTTACACCCTGCAGCAAGCCCATACTGCGCGCGGGAGCACCCTGGTGGTAAGGAGCTACACCGTCGACGAGTACCTGCTGGTCGAGCCAGCGGGGGGCGCTAGCCACTGGCCGACTATCGTCCTGTGCCCAGGGCGGCTGGGCGACCGCGCGGGGCTCGGCTGGCTCGCCGAGCCGCTGGCAGCGCGCGGTTTCCTGGTCTGCGCCATTACCTACCCGCCCGAGCGCCGCTACCTGATCCACGACCCGGAACAGGTGGCCGCCGCCGCGAGCTGGCTGCTCACCCGCGGCGTCGTGCGCGACGGCCAGCTCGGCGTGGCGGGCCACTCCCGAGGCGGCGCGGCCGCGTTGCTCGCCGCGGCCCGCGACGCTCGCTTCCGGGCGGTGGCGGCACTGAGCCCGCTGACCGATAACGTCGCCTACATGCGCGCCCTGCGCGACTACGCGCCCTCGCGCTACGCCGAGCTGCTCGCCGGCCGAGGCGCCACCCCAGAGGAAGACCCCGCCTATTACGAGGCCATCTCGGCCCTGCGTCACGCCGACCAGCTGCGCGTACCCGTGCTGCTCGTCCACGGCGACATGGACCTGGTGAACCCCCACGACCACTCGCTGTGGCTGTACGACGCGCTACGCCGGCTGGGCCGGCAGGACGTACGCCTGGAGCTAGTGCCGCGCGCGGGCCACTTCTTCGAACAGACCTACCACGGCTACGCGCACGCGCAGGTCGCCAGCCTGGTGGCCGACTGGTTCGCCCAGCACCTCCGCTAGCCGCGCGGGCTACTCCAGCGCGAACCGCAGCAGCCCCTCCAGGTCGGTCACCCGCACACACCCGCTCTCGCGCCGGACGAAGCCGCCGGCCTCCAGCAGCAGGAGGGTGCGCTCCAGCCGCGGCTCGTCCACCCCCACCGCCGCGGCCAGCGCGGCCACCGCCAGTGGCGCCGCGCCGTCGTGGCGGACGGCGTGGAGGAGCTGGCGCGCCACTCGCTCGGGCAGATCCCCCGCAGCGATGGCGCTCACGCGCCGGTCGGTGGCCCGCAGGCGGCCGGCGAGCACGCGCAGCAGGCGCAGACACGCGCGCGGGGACCGCGCCAAAGCCGCGAGAAACGCCTCAGCGGGCACGAAATCGACGACCGTCGGCGCGGCGGTGACGAGCGTGGCCGCGCGGGGCCGCTGGTCAAGCACCGCCAGCTCGCCGACCAGCCCGCCCGCCTGCACGGCGTCGAGCACGATCTCCTCGCCATCGGGCGCGCGGGTAACCACCTGCACCGCCCCCTCGCGCACATAGTACACGCCAGTCGGGGGGTCGCCCGCCCGGCACAGCACGGTGCCCGGAGGCAGGTGGCAGGTGGCGGCGTCGCGCAGCAGCGCCGCCCGCTCGCGCCGAGGCAGGTCCGCGAACACCGTCGGGACCCGCAGCTCGCCGAACCGCACCGCCCGCCCGCGCCGCCGGCCGCGCCGCCCGGCCGGGCTGCGGGCCAGCCACGCGCGCACCCGCGAGCGCAGCATCGGCGAGCTGAACGGGCGCGCGACGATGTCGGTACCCTGGGCCAGGAGCTCGGCCACGCGCCCGGGCACCTCGTCCGCGAGCAGCACCACGATGGGCAGCTCGCGGCCGGCCGCGCTGGCCCGCAGCTCCGCCGCCGCGCGCAGCGGGTCGCTGAGATCGCCGCCGGCCATGAGCAGCACCAGCGCCGGCCGCAGGCGCGCCACCGCGGCGGGCAGCGTCAACCCCGGCGGGCACGGCAACAAGCGGTGCCCGTCGGGCGCCAGGGCCGTGCGCAGCAGCGCCAGGTCATCGGCCGTGCCCCCTGCTACCAGCAGCCGCGCGCGCGGCGGCGCGCTCCGGCCCGGCTGCCCACCGGGCAGTGGCAGCATGAAGGGAACCACGGCCTGCTCGGGCAGCACGAGTTCCAGACCCTCGGCGGCGGCGATGACCTCCATGCTGCTGCCCTGCGCCGCCACGCGGCGGCTGGCCGCGCGCGTGATGGAGGCGATCAGGCGATCGTCGTGCGCGGGGTCGTGGTGGAACAGCACCAGCTGACGGACCTCCGCGCGCAGGGCCATCTCGGTGACGTACTCCACCGTGCTGTGGCCCCAGCCGCGACGGGCGGGATACTCGCGATCCAGAAACTGAGCGTCGTGGATCACGACATCGGCGCCCCGCAGGAAAGCGAGATGGCGCTGGTCGCCCGGGTGCAACGGCGGCTCCACATCGCGGCGGCGGCCGCCGGGCCACCAGAACGGCTCATGGTCCGAGGCGTACACGACGGTCACGCCGCCCACGGTCAGCCGGTAGCCGAGCGCGGGCGCGGTATGGTTCAGGTACTGCGCCTGGACCCGCACGCTGCCAGCGCAGAACTCCCCCTCGCCTAGCTCGTGGAACACGAGCCGCGCGCGCAGGTCGGCCAGGCGCACAGGGAAGTACGTGTACTGCATCTGACCGGAGAGCGAGCTCTCCAGGGTCCCCTCGAGACCTGCGGGGGAGTAGATGTCCAGCGTGCAAGTCGGATCGTAAGCCGGTGCGAAGAACGGAAAGCCCTGGATGTGGTCCCAGTGGGTGTGGCTGATGAGCAAGTGCAGGCGCCGATCAGGCGGCGGCGCCGCAGTCAGCGCCGTCCCTAGCTCCCGCGCGCCCGTGCCGCAGTCCAGCACGAGGCGGGTGCCGTCATCGGCCTCGACCTCCACGCAGGCGGTGTTGCCGCCGAAGCGCGCGGTGCGCGGCCCAGGGGTGGGCACCGAGCCGCGCGTGCCCCAGAACCGCACTCTCATAGGCGGCGAGGCTGCCGGTGCGGCGCCCAGCGCCCACAGCACACCGTGTCGTAGGTCATCCCGGCTTCCCTGTCTGCGGGGCCTCCACCTCTGGCTGGAAATCTAGAAGCCAGCCCGCCGGGGTGTCAATTTCCCGCGCGCACGGTGCATGCGGCGTCAGGCCGAGCGCGGCGCGGCCGGCGAGGGCAGGCGCACCAGGTGCACGGCCGTGTCGTCGAGCGCGCGATGCACCACCTCGGCCTCGACCGTGGCCAACACCACCTGCGTCAGCACGCCTTCGTGGCAGGCGCGCCCGCAACAGCTCGAGCAGCCGCTGGCCACTGTCGGCGTCGAGGTGCTCCAACGGCTCGTCGAGCAGCAGGAAGCCCCCGCGCCCGAAGTGACGTCCAAGGTGCGCGTGCAGGAGCACCAGGAACGCAGCGCGCTCGCCCCCGCTGAGCTGCGCCAGCTCCAGCGCGCGGGCAGCAGTATGCACCGCGAGCTTGCCCTTCGCCCCCGCTTCAAGCCGTACAGGTGCCCAGCCGCTGAACCGCTCCCAGGCGCGCGCCACCTCGTCGTAGGCCGCTGCCAGCGCGCCCGCGCGCACCCGGTCGATAGTCGCCTGCACCGCGGCGGCGAACAGCTCGGCCAGCAGCTCGCGCCGGGCCAACACGAGCCGGCGGCGCTCCAGCAGCTGCGGCGGCTGCCCCTCCATCGCGAGCAACTGGAGGTAGCCGTCAAGCGTGGCCAACTGCTCCTGTACCTGGCGCAGCTCCTGGGTCCGGCGCGCCTCCTCCTGCTGGGCCTCGCCCAGCGCCTGACGTACCGCGGCGGTGCGGGCAGGGAGGTCCGCGCTGTCGCCGCTGGCGGCGAGCAGCTCGGCGCGTTGGGCGGCGAGCTCTCCCAGTCGCCGGCGACGCTCCAGCGCCGCGCGATACTGCCGCTCCGCCTCGTTGCGTGCCTGGCTGGCAGCGTGCTGCTGGCTCTCCAGCGCGACGATGGCATCAGCCGTCTGGCGCTCGCGAGCATCTTGCGCGGCGAGCAGGCGCTCGTGCAGGGCGGCCGCCGCGCGCTCCAGCCCCGTGCGGGCGGCCACCCGGCGCGCGCGCAGCCGCGCGATCTCCTCTCGCAGCTGGCGCTCCCGCGCGGCGTTCTCGGCGAGAATGCGCTGGCGCAGCGGCTCGGGCAGCGCCTGGCGGCAGACCGGACACACCGGCTCGGTAGCGCCATCGGGCGGCTGGGTGGTGAGAAACGCCGAGCTGTCGCGCACCCCTTGCAGCTCCGCGCTCGCGCGGGCAAGCGCCGCGTCGATCTCGCGCAGCACGGTCTCCGCGGCGTCGCGCTGCGCGCGCAGCTCGGGGTCGTCGGCAGCCAGGTCGAGCGGCGCGCGCCGCCGCAGCTTGGTGCCCTCGTCGGCCAATAGCCGCTGTGCGGCCCGCAAGTCAGCCAGCTGCTGGGCGAGCTGCTGCTCCGCCTGCTCGCGTTCGACCACCTGCTGCCGTGCCCGCTGGACGGCTTCATCGGGGTCGTCGCCGGCCAGCGCGGCCTCCTCACGAGCGAGCCGCTCGAGGGCCTGCGCGGTTTGCTGGAGGCGGTGCGCCTGCTCCTGCAGCTCCCGTCGCCGGGCGCTGGCGGCCTCCAGCTCCGCCTTGAGCCGCTCACGCGCTTTTCTCAGCTCTGCCTGCTGGGTAAACGGGTCGTCGCCCCAGCGGGCGCGGCCCTCGGCAAGCACCTGGGCGCGCTGGAGCGCCTGCTCGGCCAGGCTAGCGAGCGAGTCGCGCTCGCGCTTCACCTCCTGCCGCACCCGCGTCGCGGCCACGTGGATCTGCGCGATCTGCTCGAGGCCGAACACCCGCTGGAGATGCGCGTCGATGGCCGCCAGAGGCGGCTTCTCCAGGAAACGGTAGACGTCGCCCTCGGGCATGTACAGCACACGCAACAAGAACTCGGGCGGCACGCCCAGCTCACGCTCGATCGCCGCCGTTACCGCCTCGGCGCCCTCGGCCAGCCGCCGGCCCCCACACTCCAGGGCGACCTGGCCACGTGCCTGGGCCGTGAGCCCGCGCGTGACACCGTACGTGCGCTCGCCAAGCTGGAACTCCACCCGGACCTGTACCGGCTGGCCCGCGGCCCGCGCGAACAGGCGGGCATTGGGCAACACCACCGGCGCGCCCGTCAGCGCGAAGGCTACCGCCTCTAGCCATGAGGTCTTCCCCGCGCCGTTGGGCCCCAGCAACACGTTGAGACCTGGGCGCAGGGCAAGGTCGGCGGTGTCGAACGCGCGCCAGTTCCGAACGCTAATCCGCGTCAACATCCGCTTCCTCCTCGGCCCGCGGCTCGGGCGCCAGGCGCGCCAGCGCAGCGTGCAGGCGCTCGACCAGCCGCGACACCTCGGCGGACTCCGCTAGCAGCGCCTCGAACTCGCTGACGAGCATCCCCAGATCCGCATCGCACAGGCGGCTCACCGCCGCGACCCGCTCCGGACTGCGCGCGCGACTCTTGCGCTGCTCCGTGGCCGCCGCCAGCAGGGCGGCGCGAAACACCGATACCGGCCGTACCGCGTCCACCGCCGGCGCCCGGTGGCGCACGGACTGCATCTCCATCGTGGCCCTCCCAAGCCTGAGATCGGCTCCTACTCGTCGTTCCACGGGCAGCGAGGGAGTGCGACAGCCAGCCTTCCGCGCTACCCGCTCCCGCTCTCGCCCAGCGAGCGGGTGGCCGGTGGAGACGCGACAATAATAGGCGTCTGGCGCTACACTCGCCGGCAGCGGCGTGACCACGGCGCCGGCGCGCTCGGCAGGGGGCGGCGACCAGGGCAGGCCGCAGTGGTGGGCTCTAGCCGCCAGCCGTGGAGGAGGAGGGGCGGATGGCAGAGCAGCGCGACGGGGCAGCCCCCGACATCGACCCCAGCACCTTCGACCAGGCGTTCGGCGAGTCGCTAGAGGCGATGCTCGACCTGCGCTCATGGCAGGACACCGACGACCTGAGCCAGCTGTACGAGCGACTGGCCAGCGAGGTGCGCGCGGCTGTCGAGCAGGAGCGCCGCGTGCGCGAGCAGTTCCGTGCGGCGGTGCTCCCCAGGCTGGCCACCGCTCCCAGCGCACCGCCCGGGGCCGGGTTCCACCGGGTCGACGAAGACGAACTCAAACAGATCACCGAGGGGCTGCTGTTCAACGGCAAGGTGCTGGCCAGCGACGCCTCGCTGAACCCCTTCGACACGCTGCCGCTCACCGTCGTCCAGGTCGGGGTCAGCACCGTCGCCTACTACGGCTCCGCCCACTCGTGGGTGCGGCGCCTGTACCGTCGAGACCTGCGCGTGCGGCCCGACGACCCCCTCGAAGAAGCGCTAGCCCTGCTGGAGCGACGGGAGCGACGGGAAGCGCTCGATCACCCCCCGCGGCGCGACTACCTCAGCCGCTTCGCCACCCGCGCCATCGCCGAGTACGTCGAGCGCGCCATCTTACTGGAACGCGGGGAGGACTGCTGGCTGCTGGGCCACGGCAGCCCCGCGCCGTTCGAGCTGATCACCGGCGCGGGCAGCCGCGACCTGATGGTCCTCGGCACGCGCCTGGTAGAACGGCTCATCGCAGGGCATCGACGCTTCGTCTACGTGCCCAGCGCACCCAGACACCGGCTGCTGCAGAGCCTCGGCCACGCGCTGCTGCCGCTGGAGTACGCCATCGTGCAGTGGCTCAACGACTATCTAGAGCCGGTATTCGCCCATGGCCAGTGGGCGGGCCGCACCACGGTGGACACCACGGCCGATGGCCGCCGGCTGACTACTACGGAGTGGATCCAGCGGTTCCGCGACCAGATCACCGCCCAGGTCGTCGTGGGCATCTACCGCGCCACCCCGGCCGCGCCGGCGCAGGTGTTCTACGCGCACCGCGACCTCGCGCACGTGGCGGCGCGCATCGCCCTGGCCGATAGCGTCTTGCAGTGGCACCGCGGCTTCCCCCTGCTGCTCGACCTCGCCGACCACACCTGCGCCACCCTGTTCGGCGGCCAGGTCTTGCGCGACACGGTCAGCACGGCGTACGCGGCGGCCGGGGCGCCCTGGGAGTACTTCGCCGAGCGCGCCACGCGCCCGTGGCGCTGAGGAGCTACCGATGATCGAGGACCATAGCCCGGTGCCTCTCCACAATGCCGACGGCCAGGCGTTGGCGGACGCCGTGCGGACCCAGGTCCAAGCGGAGCTGGCGCACGCCGCGCCTCCCTACCAGCCAGAGTTCCCCGGCGCCATCGGCTTTACCATGTTCGACTCGCCGGCCAGCCAGGACGGCACGGTGACCGTGCTGTTGCCCCGCGATGGGCTGGCTGCCGCCCCCTCGCAGGCGCTCGTACGCATCCGTAGCCGCGACGGGCGCAGCTACCTCGGCGCGGTGGTGGCCGGGCCGTTCGCCGACCCCGATGGCTTGCGCGCCGACTCGCCGCTGCTTGTCATGACCGTGACCCGTGGAGGGATCTTCACCCCGCCCCACCACGGCCGCGTGCAGGTGGAGCTGCTGGGCGAGGAGCAGGACGGCGGGCTGGTGCCGCCCCGGCTGCGCCCGCTGCCCCAGAGCCCCGTGTGGGTGCTCGATGCGGAGGAGACGGCGCGGGTGCTGGGCACCACGGGCGCGATCCAGCTGGGCACCGTAGTGGGCCAGGAGGCGATCGCGCTGCGCGTGCCCGCCGACCGCAAGGACGTGTTGCCGCGCCACCTGGCCATCCTGGGCACCACGGGCGGCGGCAAGTCCACCACCGTGGCACGGCTAGTGGCCGAGGCCCAGCGCGCCGGCTTCGCCGTGATCCTGCTCGATGTCGAGGGCGAGTACACGCGCCTGCACGAGCCGAACGCCGACGCACGCATGCGCCAGGCGCTGGCCCGCCGCGGCCTCAAGCCGGACGGGGTGCCGAACGTCACGCTATACCACCTCGTGGGCCGCGAGACCGCCAACCCCGACCATCCCCGGCGCCGTGAGTTCGCCCTCCAGTTCGCGCACCTGTCGCCCTACACCGTCGTGGAGCTGCTGGAGCTGTCCGACGCTCAGCACGAGCGGTTCTTCGATGCATATGACCTTTGCAAGCAGCTCCTGCGCGACCTGGGTATCTTTCCCAAGCCGGGCAATGCGGACGAGGAGCAGCGCGCGCTAGGAATCGACGAGTTCGAGCACGGCTACCCGCAGCTGGAGCTGCTGTTCCTGGTCGACATCGTCGGCGCCTGCCTCGCCGCAGCGGATAAGCTGCCTGATAGCTGGCACCCACTCCACACGGCGTTGCAGGCCGCCAAGGCGCGGCAACGCGTGTTGGATCGCGTCCAGGCGAAAAAACCCTCCCACCCCAACTCCTGGCGCCCGCTACTCAGCCGGCTCAGGCGCTTGCAGCGCTTGCAAGTGTTCGACGTCCAGGGTACGAGCGTCCGCCCGCTCAGCTATCCGCAGCTGCTGCAGGGCGGCCACGTCAGCGTGATCGACCTGTCGGACACCGGCTCGCCGGTGCTCAGCAACCTGGTGATCGCCGATGTGCTGTACGGCGTGCGGGAGACGCGCGAGGAGCAGTACAAGGACTTCGAGCAGGCCCGGCGCCAGGGTAAGGCCGTGGCGTCGCCCGCCCCCGTGCTGATTATTATCGAGGAGGCGCACGAGTTCGTCAGCCGCGAGCGCGCCGACAAGATGAAGATCCTGTTCGAACAGATCAGCCAGCTGGCGCGGCGCGGGCGCAAGCGCTGGCTGGGGCTGGTGTTCGTCACCCAGCTGCCGCAGTACCTGCCGCCGCAGCTGTTCGGGCTGGTGAACAGCTACATCCTGCACAAGATCACCGACCCGCAGGTAGTCGACGACCTGCGGCGGACGGTCAGCGGGATCGACCCCGCGCTGTGGCGGCGGCTGCCCACCCTGGCGCCGGGCCAGGCGATCGTCGCCTTCCCGCACCTGGCGCGGCCGCTGCTGGCGACCATCGATCCCTCTCCCGCGCAGCTGCGCCTGGTGGACTAGGCCGCGGCGTCCGTCATGGCTGCGAGGTCTCTCCATGCTACGCCCTCACCCATCCCTGCCGCGCCGACTCAGCCTCCTGCGATTCGGCCCCGACCGCCGTGGGGCCCTGCGTCCCCGCCGCCGCGAACAGTCGAGCTGGCCTTCATGGCGGCGGCGGGCTGGCCGGCTCACGCGTTACAGGGCCCTGCTCACCGGCGCGCTGCTCATCGCCTGCACGCGGCCCGCCGCCACGCCCACTGACCGCGGCAGCACCTCGGCCAGCGCGACGGTCCCGCCACTGGTGTCAGTGCGGCTGGCCTACACCACGACCAACGCGGGCACCACGCCGATGTGGCTGGCCCAGGAAGCCGGGCTGTTCCGCGAGGAAGGGCTAGACACCGCGCTGGTGCGCATCCCCGCCGGCGCGCCGATGTTGGGCGCCCTCCAGAACGGCGACGTAGCCGTGGCCATGGCCGGCGGGCCCGCCATTGTGGACGCGATTCTCCAGGGCGGCGACCAGGTGATCGTCGGCTCGCTGTCCAACGCCCATGTGCAGGCGCTGTATGGGGCGCCGGACTTTCCCACCGTCGAGGCCCTGCGCGGCCACACGGTCGGCGTATCGCGGATCGGCGCCTCCAGCGACGTGGCCGGCCGCGAGGCGCTGCGCCGCTATGGCTTGGAGCCCGGACGCGACGTGGCCATGATCGCCACCGGCGGCAATCCCGAGTCGGTGGCCGCGCTACAAGCCGGCACCGTGCAGGGCATCGTGGTCAGTCCGCCGCTGGGCCTCGAGGCGCGCCGGCTGGGCCTGCACCTGCTGATCGACATCACGGCGCTCCAGCTCCCCTCCCCCGGCTCGACGCTCAGCACCACGCGTGCCTACGTCGCGGCGCACCCGGAGATCGTCGAGCGCGTCGTGCGCGGGGTCGCGCGGGGCGTGCACCGCTACGAGACAGACCGCGAGGCGGCGCTCCAGGCTATCGCCCGCTACACCGGGGTCGAGGAGCGCGAGGTGCTAGAGGACACCTACGCCTATTTCCGCGGCCGCTTCCAGCGCGACCTGTACCCCTCGCTGGAGGCGATCGCCGCCGAGCTGCGCACGCGGCCCGACAGCCCGGCGGCGGCCACGGCGCGGCCCGAGCAGTTCGTGGACCTGCGCTTCGTCGAGCAGCTGCGCACCAGCGGCTTCGTCGAGGCGCTGTACCGCTGAGCACCGTGAGTAGCGCTGCCCCTGCTGCCCCACCCTTGACCGGCGCGCGCTTCACGCCTACAATCCGCAGCACACCGGGGGTGTGTCCCACGCCACGGCACTGCCCGCGGGCGCGGGGCCTCGGGATGCGCGACGTGGGGAGCCGATGACCGCCGACACCTTCGCGCTGCACTTTCTCAACGGAGTTACCTTCGGGGCGCTACTGTTCCTCCTCGCCAGCGGCTTCACGCTCATTTTCGGGCTGATGCGCATCACCAACCTCTGCCACGGTGGGCTGTATCTGGTCGGCGGCTACATCGGTTTCAGCCTGCTGGTATTCACGGGCAACTTCTGGCTGGCGCTGGTCGGCGCGGGGCTGGCGATCGCCGCACTGGGCCTAGTGGTCGAGCGCACGCTGCTACGCCAGGTGCGCGGCCAGACCGACCCCGAGGTGCTGCTCACGCTCGGCCTGGCCTTCGTGCTGGGCGATCTCGCGCTAGCCATCTGGGGCGGCGACCCGCTCACCATCCGCACCCCGGGCGTGCTGCGCGAGTCGGTGAGCCTGTTCGGCCTCACCTACCCCGTGTTCCGCCTGTTCGTCGTGCTGGTCGGGGTGGGCATCGCGGCGGTGCTGTGGTACCTCATGCACCACACGCGACTCGGCGCAGTGATCCGCGCGGGGGTGGACGACCGCGAGATGGTCGACGCCATGGGCATCGACATCCAGCGGCTGTTCAACCGCGTGTTCGCCTTCGGCGCGTTCCTCGCAGGGCTGGCGGGGCTGCTGGGCGGCGCGTTCCTGGCACTATACCCCGGTGCCGACTGGGAGATCCTGCTGCTGGCCATCGTGGTGGTGATCATCGGCGGGCCGGGTAGCCTGGTGGGCGCGGTGGTGGGGAGCTTGACGGTCGGCTTGATCGACGCCTTCGCCAAGGCGTTGGTGCCTGACCTGCTGTACTTCACCTTGTTCGCTCCGATGGTGCTCATCTTGGCCTGGCGGCCGTATGGCCTGCTGGGGAGGGCGAGCTGATGCGCGCGGCCGCTCTCGCTCGCCACATCCCCGCGCCGCTCCAACTGGGGCTGCTGGCAGCGGCGCTCGTGCTCGCTATCGCGCTTCCCTACCTGACCTCGTCGTTCTACGTCAGCGTGGCCACGCAGATCCTGTTCTTCGGCCTGCTGGCGATGAGCATCGACCTGCTGGGCGGCTACACGGGCCTGATGCCGCTAGGCCACGCCGGCGTGCTGGGTATCAGCGCCTACACCATGGGCTACCTCGTCAGTCGCCTCCGCTGGGGCTGGGTCGAAGCCGCCGGGGTCGCGCTGGCGCTCACGGTGCTGGTCAGCCTGCTGTTCGGCTTCCTGGCGGTGCGCACGCGCGGCATCTTCTTCGTGATGATCACCATGGCCGAGGGCATGCTGGTGTGGGGGCTGGCGTACCGCTGGGCCAGCGTCACGGGCGCCGAGAACGGTATCCGCGGCATCGCGCGCCCCGCGTTCGCCACGCTGTACTGGCAGTACTACTACTTCGCCCTGGTGGTGTTCCTCCTCTGTGCGCTCGCGCTGTGGCTGCTGGTGCGCTCGCCGTTCGGGCTGACCCTGCGCGGCATCCGCGAGAGCGAGTCGCGCATGCGGACGCTCGGCTACAACGTGACGCTGCACAAGCTGCTGGCATTCACCATCTCGGGGTTCTTCGCGGGAGTCGCCGGGCTGCTGTACGCTTGGTACAACCAGTACATCAGCCCCTCGTCGGTCCATATCTCCGCCTCGACCGAAGGGCTCCTGATGGTCGTGTTGGGCGGCGCGGGGACGCTGCTAGGGCCGGTGCTGGGCGCCGCGGTGATCGTAGCGGTCAAGAACCTGCTGAGCATGTACGTGGCCCGCTGGCCCACGGTGCTGGGACTGATCTTCATTGTGGTCGTGCTGTTCGCCAAAGACGGCCTGGTAGGGCTGGGGCGCCGCGGCTGGGCAGCCTGGCAGCAGCGGCAGCAGCGCCCGGTCAGCGCAGCGCCCCCCGGCGCCTACCCCATGGCCGTAGACGAAGAGCGAGCGGCTACCGGCAGCTAGTGGCAGCCGCGGCAGAGGGCGAGGAGGGCAATCATGGGACGCTGGCGCACCTGGGCAGCAGTAGCGGGGATCCTGGCGCTGGTCGCGGCTTGCGCCCCTCCAGGTGCCCCAGGCAGCGGGGCGGGACAACAGGCAGCAGGGCCGATCAAGGCCGGCGTGCTGGCGTCGCTGACTGGCGTGTCGGCAGCCAGTGGCCAGGATATGGTCAACGGCTGGAACCTGTACTGGAAACTGAACGGCGCCACAGTGGCGGGCCGCCAGCTCCAAACGCTGGTCGAGGACGACGCGAGTGAACCGAACACCGGGCTGACCAAAGCACGCCAGTTCGTGGAGCAGCAGCAGGTCGACTTCATCGTCGGGCCGCTGCTGGCCAATATCGGCTACGCCGTCGCCGATTATGTCAAAACGACCGGGACCCCGACGTTCTTCCCGATCGTGGCGGCCGACGATCTGACCCAGCGCGCGCGGGTGGACAACGTGATCAAGGTGGCCGGCTGGGGTAGCAGCCAGGTGACCCACGTGCAGGGCGACTGGGCCTACGACCAGGGCTATCGCCGCGTGCTGACCATCTGCGCCGACTACGCCTTTGGGCACGAGGTGTGTGGCGGCTTCGTGCGCGCCTTCACCGCGCGCGGCGGCCAAATCCTCACCCAGCTCTGGTTCCCGCTGAACACACCCGACTTCGGCTCGTACCTGGCGCAGATTCCCGGTGCGAATCCGGACGCTGTGTTCGTCCTGACGGTCGGCGCGGACTCAGTGCGGTTTGTGAAACAGTGGGCCGAGTTCGGGCTGAAGGACCGCGTGCCGTTGCTGGCTACCGAGACGATGCTCGACCAGTCGGTGCTGCGCAGCATGGGGCCGGAGGCCGAGGGGCTGATCTCGCTCGGCCACTGGGCCGAGGGACGGCCGGCCCGCGAGACGCAGGACATGGTAGATGCCTACCTACGCGAGTACAACCAGCTGCCCTCGTACTACGCCGCGGCGATGTTCGCCGCCGCCGGCTGGATCGCGAAGGCCATCGAGCGGCTCAACGGCAACATCAGCGACCGCAAGGCGTTCCTGGACGCGGTACGACGCACAGAGGTCAGCGGGCCGTTCGGCCAGCAGAAGCTGGACGACTACGGCGCGCCGATCCTGAACGTGTACGTGCGCCAGGTGGAGCGGCGGCCGGACGGGCGGCTGTGGAACGTGCCGATCAAGACCTACGAGAACGTGTCGCAGTTCTGGACCTTTGGCGCCGACAAGTTCCTCAAGCAACCGCTATACAGCCGCGAGTTCCAGGGTACGCCCGAGCAGCTACGTGCCCTCGGCCTCCAGCCGTGAGCTGCGTACCCTCGGCCTCCGAGAGCGTGGCATGACGGCAACGGACGGCAGCTCCCCGGCGGCGCTGGAGCTGGAGGGAGTCACCAAGGCGTTCGGGGGCCTGGTAGCGGTCGCCGACGTGTCGCTGCGCGTGCGCGAGCGCGAGCGGCGCGCCGTCATCGGCCCCAACGGCGCCGGCAAGACGACCCTGTTCCACCTCATCTCCGGCGAGCTGCCGGTCACCAGCGGGCGCATCCGCCTGTTCGGCGAGGACATCACGCGGCTGCCTGCGCCGCGGCGGGTGGGCCGCGGGCTGCGCCGCACCTATCAGATCACCAACATCTTCCCGCGCCTGACCGTGTTCGAGAATGTGATGCTCGCTGCGCAGGGGCTGTCGGCGCAGAAGTTCAACCCGCTGTGGCCCGTGCGGCGGCACGGGGCGCTGGCCGAGCGCGTCGAGCGCGCGCTGGGCGATGTCGCGCTGCTCGGCAAGGCGCACGTGCCCGCGCGCGAGCTGTCGCACGGCGAGCAGCGCCAGCTCGAACTGGCCCTCGCGCTGGTGGGCGAGCCGCGGGTGCTGCTGCTCGACGAGCCGGCGGCGGGGCTGTCGGCCGCCGAGCGCGCGCGCATGGCCGAGCTGGTGCGCGGCTTGCCGCCCACGCTCACCCTGGTGATCATCGAACACGACATGGACCTGGTGCTCAACCTGGTCGATCGCGTCACCTGCCTCTACAACGGCCGCGTGGTGGCCGACGAGACGCCCGCCACCATCCGGCACAATCGCACCGTGCAGGAGATCTACCTTGGGGTCGGCGAGCACCACTGACCCGCCGCGCGCGAGGAGGGCCCCGTGCTCCAGGTGACCGACCTGTACGCCGGCTACGCGTTGGCCCAGGTGCTGCGCGGGGTGAGCCTCGAGGTGCCCGAGGGGCGCGTGGTGGCCCTGCTCGGGCGCAACGGCGTGGGCAAAACTACCCTCATCCGCGCCATCATGGGCCTGGCGCCGCCCGAGGTACGCGGCGGCAGCGTGCGCTACGCCGGCCAGGAGCTGCGCGGCCGCACGCCGCACGAGGTGGCACGGCTGGGCATCGGGCTGGTCCCCCAGGGCCGCCGCGTGTTCCGCTCGCTCACCGTGCAGGAGCACCTGGAGATCGCCGCCCGCCCGCCGCGCGACGGCAACGGCGCCGGCTGGACGATCGAGCGGGTATACGCGCTGTTCCCGCGCCTCGCCGAGCGCCGCGCCAACCGTGGCGGGGCCCTTTCCGGCGGCGAGCAGCAGATGCTGGCCATCGCCCGCGCGCTGATGGCCAACCCCAACCTGCTGCTGATGGACGAGCCGTCGGAGGGGCTGGCGCCGCTGATCCTGCACCAGCTCGGCGAGCAGCTCTTGGCGCTCAAGCAGGCCGGCCAGGCCATCTTCCTGGTCGAGCAGAACCTCGGCCTGGCCCTGAAGCTGGCGGACACCATCTATGTCATGGACCGCGGGCAGGTCGTCTGGCAGGGCGCGCCCGCCGCGCTCGACGCCGATGCCGAGGTGAAGCACCGCTACCTGGGCGTCGGCTGAGCCGCGATGCCGCTCCCGAGCCGCCGGCCCGCGGCGCGGAGGGGAGGTACCGCGCGATGAGCGAGCCGTTCACGGGGCGCGTCGCCCTGGTCACCGCCGCCGCGGCGGGCATCGGGGCCGCTACCGCGCGCCGGCTGGCAGCGGGCGGCGCGGCGCTGGCGTTGGTCGATCGCGACGCGACCGCGCTCGACACACTCGCGGCCGAACTGGCAGCACGGGGGGCGCCGACGCTGCCACTCGTCGGCGACGCCACCGTCGGCCG
>Ga0070737_10002560_pt1 | contig 21574 bp, 18 predicted proteins | sample Coa_R1_10_FD_66438 | JGI IMG/M metagenome (GOLD analysis project Ga0070737, IMG submission 66438) | Surface soil microbial communities from Centralia Pennsylvania, which are recovering from an underground coalmine fire - Coalmine... | ecosystem: Environmental > Terrestrial > Soil > Unclassified...
CATGGCCCCTCGCACAAGCCCCTCCTGTCGCGCATCGACTTCAATCAAAAACTTGCCGTCCATGTCCCCATCCTTGTGCGAGGAAAGTTCCTGTCCTCCACCCCCTTTACCTAACTCCCGCTGTCAACATCAGAGAACTTGGTTACACCCTGCTCTTGGAGACGCTCTTGCCTAGCTTGACGGGTTTTGCCGCCCCGGCTATAATTTTGCCAGCGCTCGGGAAGCAGGGCGAAGGTTGCGGCTTGCTCGCAGGCCAAGAGAAAACCAAGAGATCGATGGGATGTCGGTCATGCCGAGCGCGGCGGCAAAGGAATGCCGGACATGGCCAGGCCAATTATCTTGCCCGCCCGCAGCACCCGTAAGGGTCTCTTCCTTGTTGGCGCTGCGGGCGGGCAGGAGGTTGGGGAGAAGTTACCGAGGGAGGAACGGGCGCAGGGGGGGTGCTCCCGGTCGTAATCCTTCAAACCGGGAGTGGCCATGCGTTGCTTTCCTTTCTTATTTCTCCTAGCCAGGCTGTGGGTCCTGCCGCTAACGAACACCCTGCCGAGGTCAATGAGTACGGTTCCAGATTGACACATCGAAATGCGGATGGTGACGTTCGGATTTCGATTTTAGCGGGACAGGTGGCCCTTGGCGGACGATCGAGTCAAGCAGGTCAAAGAAGCCAACGACATTGTCGCCGTCCTCGGCGGCTACCTCGATCTGCGCCCCGCCGGTGGAGCGAAGTTCAAGGGGCTTTGTCCGTTCCACGACGACCATCATCCCTCCCTCATCGTCGATCAACAGTGGCAGAATTACCGATGCTGGGCCTGTAATAAATACGGCGATGTCATCACTTTTGTTCAAGAATACGAGCGGGTGAGCTTTGCCGAAGCGCTCGAACTTCTGGCCCGCCGGGCAGGAATCGTCCTGGAAAAACGCGCGAAATTCGTGCCGGAGCAAGGGCGCGCCGCCATGCTTGAAGTGATCCGCTGGGCGGAGCGACAGTTTCACCAATGCCTGCTCGATTCGCCCTTGGCGGAGGAAGCGCGGCGCTACGTCGGCGCGCGCGGCCTGACGGGAGAGACGGTGCGGCGCTATGGCTTGGGTTATGCCCCGCGGAACGGCGACTGGCTGGTCCAACGGGCTGAAGCCGCTGGTGTGTCGCTGGAAATCTTGGAGAAAGTCGGATTGATCGCACCGCGGAGCGAACAGCCCGGCTACTACGATCGCTTCCGGGACCGTGTACAGTTTCCCATTCGGGATGCGCGAGGACAGACGGTGGGCTTCGGCGGGCGCATTTTGCCCACATCTCCTCTGTCGTCTCGCGGGCCAAAGTATTATAACTCCACAACGACTCCGCTCTTTAACAAGAGCGAGCATCTGTATGGGATCGACCAGGCGCGTCAGGCTGCCGTGGAGGCCGGTTACCTGGCGATTGTCGAAGGCTATACCGACGCACTGATGGCCCATCAGCTGGGCATCGGCGCGGTGGTGGCGACGATGGGCACAGCCCTGAACGCGCGGCATGTGCAGCAGGCCAAGCGTTTCGCCCGGCGTGTGGTGCTGGTTTTTGATGCCGATGCTGGCGGCAGCAGCGGTGTCGATCGCGCCTTGGAGATTTTCGCCAGCCACGATGTGGACCTGGCCATCGCCACGCTGCCGGAAGGACTCGATCCCTGCGATCTGCTGGTCCAGCAAGGTGCGGACGCCTTCCGTCGCGTGCTGGAATCGGCAGTGGATGCGCTGGAGTTCAAGCTCAGCCAGGTGTTGCCCAGGGACGGCACGTTGGGCGTCGAAGACACGCGTCGCGCCGTGGATGCAGTGCTCGGCATCATCGCCCTGGCTCCGCCGCTGCCCGGCAAAGCCGGTGCACTGAAGATGCAATTGATGGTTAACCGTATCGCCCATCGCCTGGGACTCAAGGAGGAGACCGTATGGGCACGGCTGAGAGAATTGCGGGAGCGCAAAGACAGCCCGCCCGAAGCGCAAGCAAGGGCAAGGGAAAACGAGCCGGGCCAGCGTTCGGCCAAGGCGGCGCCCTTGGAGTTGGAGCTGTTGCAGGTGCTTCTGGCCGAGCCGGCCTTCGTGGACCGGGCGGCGGCAGCAATCCGGCCCGAAGACATCGCCCATCCCGGCTTACGCAAGCTCTTGGACGGCCTGTATGGCTTGCTGGCCGAGGGTGAGCCGCCTACGCTGGATCAGTTGCGTCCCCGCCTGGACAGCGTTGCCTTGGCGGCGAAGGCACTCGAACTACAAGACACCGGGCGGAAGCATTCCGACCGATCGACGTGGCTGAGGCAAATCTTGGCTCGTTTTCAGGAGCGAAGGCTTCGGCCTGTGACCCAGGACCTGCAAACGCGGCTGAACGCCGTCCGCGACCCGGCGGCGGAGCTGGAGCTACTCCGGCAGCTGCAAAAACAAAGTTCGGAGTTCTGAGTGCCGTTGTTCCGTACTCAACCTTCGGTACTCCGAACTCCGAACTCCGAACTGAGTGAGGTGAGGGAGGGTTTGATGGACAAGATCGACGACGGCCTGAAAGCTTTGCTCGAGTCGGGCAAGGAAAAAGGCTACCTGACCTACAGTCAGGTCAACGACCATTTACCCGATGACGACGCCAATCCGGAAAAAATCGATCAGCTTCTCATTCTGCTGGAAGAGCAGGGCATCGAGCTAATCGACGAATCCGAGGCCGAGGAACGCGAAGGCGGCGCGCCTGCTCTCGACGAGGAAGCGCGCGCCGAGTTGGATCTGAGCTTCCTCGATGAAGAAGAGAGCCGACGCATCGACGATCCGGTGCGCATGTATCTCACGCAAATGGGCGAAATCCCCCTGCTGCGGCGCGAGCAGGAAATCGCCTTGGCCAAGAAGATCGAAGTCACGCGCAAGCGTTTCCGCCGCAAGGTGTTGGAGTGCGATGGCGCGCTGGCTCAGGTCGTCGAGACCCTCAAGCGCGTTCATCAAGGCGAGTTGCCTTTCGATCGCACTGTCAAAATCTCGCAGACCGAGAACCTGGAGAAAGACAAAATTCTCCAACGTATGCCGCATAACTTGAAGACGCTCGAACATCTGATGGAGCAAAACCACGAAGATTTCGCCAAGATCCTCGATCCCCGCACCGACGAGAGTGAAAAACGTAAGCTGCGGCGTGCCTTGCGCGTCCGCCGCCGCAAGGCCGTCACCCTCGTTGAGGAATTGTCCATCCGGACCCAAAAGATCCAACCGCTGATGAAAAAGCTGGAGCAGATGTCGGCCCAGATGGACGAACTGGAAAAGAAGATCGCTGCCCTCGAAGGCAACCGGGCTTGCAAGGAGGAGCGGGCCAACCTGGAAAAAGAGTTGCACGATTACATGATGCTGACTTTAGAGGAACCGGCCAGCCTCCGCAAGCGCGTCGAGATTGTCCGCAAGCGCTTCACCGAGTATGAACAGGCCAAACGCGAACTGTCCGGCGGCAACCTGCGCCTGGTGGTGTCCATCGCCAAGAAATATCGCAATCGCGGCCTGAGCTTCCTCGATCTGATTCAGGAAGGCAACACCGGCCTGATGCGGGCCGTGGACAAATACGAGTATCGCCGCGGCTACAAGTTCTCAACCTATGCGACTTGGTGGATTCGCCAGGCCATCACCCGCGCCATTGCCGATCAGGCCCGCACCATCCGCATTCCGGTGCACATGATCGAAACGATGTCGAAGCTCCGCAATGTCTCGAAAAAGCTGTTGCAAGAGATGGGCCGCGAGCCGACTATCGAAGAGACGGCGCGGGCAGCCAACATCAGCGTCGAGGAGACGCGTCGCGTCATGAAGATCAGCCGGCCGCCCATCAGTCTTGATCGTCCTATCGGCGAAAGCGAGGACAGTTATTTCGGCGATTTCATCGAAGACGACAGCGCCGAGTCGCCAGTACAGGCGGCCACGCAGGAGATGCTCAAGGACAAGATCGAGCAAGTGCTCAAGACCTTGACCTACCGCGAGCGCGAGATCATCAAGCTGCGTTACGGCCTGGGCGATGGCTACACCTACACGCTGGAAGAGGTTGGCCGCATCTTCAAGGTCACGCGCGAGCGTGTGCGGCAGATCGAGGCCAAGGCAGTGCGCAAATTGCAGCATCCGGTCAGGAGTCGGCAACTCGAGGGCTTCCTCGACGGCGTGCTGCGCCGCTGAGACACGCGACCGCCGGTCCAAAAGACCGGCGGTTTTTTGTTTCCCCGTTTTCGGTTTGCGGAGAAGAAATGTACCATTTCTTTGAAAATGTTGACGTATGGAAGAGAACTTGCACCCTTGCGGTGCAGAATTATGAGGTCCTCAAGAGCTGTCGGGACCATGCACTCCAAGAGCAGGTGCAACGTGTCGGTGTTTCCAGTGCGTCGAACATTGCAGAAGGAGCAGAACGTGAGGGCAAGGATTTCCTCCGCTTCTTGTCCATCGCGCGAGGCTCCGCCGCAGAGCTGCGCACTCAGGTTTACATCGCAACGAAAATGGGTCTGGTAGATAAAGCAACCTTGGGAGGCTTACTATCGGAGCTTAAAGGCGCTTCCAAAATGCTGACGAGCCTGACCAAAGCGCTTCAGTCCAAAACCCGACAACCGAAGCGAAAATCGGAAACGGACGATTCCGGCTAAATTAAGTGCTACCGCAAAAACCTCCTCCCTTGGAGGGTAGAGAAATGTCGGCTAGCCCCCAAGCCGCAACTTGGCAATCACCTATCTGGTCCGAAAACCGAAAACCGAAAACCGATAGGAGTTTCACCATGTCTGGCCCCGCTCTTCTCTTTCGGGAAATTCATCGTCTGCGCCGTTTTGCCCACGAATTGCAAGAACAGATGGACCGTCTCCCCCACCAACAAAAAGCCCAGCAAGCGAAAGTGACGCGTCAGGAAGAAATCCTTCGCCAAACTCAGGATGCCATCAAGCACCTCAAGGTCGAGATCCACAGCAAGGAAGGGACACTGAAATCGATGCACGGGCAGATCGCCAAGTATCAGAAACAGCTCAACGAGGCGGAGTCGAAGAAAGAGTATGAAGCTCTGCAACATGAGATCAACGACGCCAAGGCAGCATGCAGCCGACTGGAAGAAGAGATTCTCGACGCCCTCGCCCAGAGCGAGGCGAAAACAGCTCAATTGCCGGAACTGGAAAAAGCCGTACAGCAAGCCAAGGAAGAACAAGCCCGGTTCGAGTCCAACATGCAGGAACGCTTGACGAGCTATCAGATGCAATTAGCTGAGGCGCGGCAGCAGTTGCAAGAGCACGAGGCAGCTCTGCCGGCCAACCTCCGCACCCAATACGAGCGTCTCATTGCCGCCCGCGGACACGAAGCACTGGCGCCCGTGCAGGAACGCAGCTGCAGTGCCTGCTACACCGAAATCACCGCCCAGCAGTATAACGAACTCCAGCAAGAGTTGTTCGTGCTCTGCAAGTCGTGCGGTCGAATTCTCTACTTGCCGGAGTGAATACAGCGACGGGTGTATAAGAGCGAGTGGCCAAATACCTTTGCTTATGGAAAAATCTTCATGGAAGATTGGATCGACGATCTGGAAAGAGATTTCGATCTGCTCTTTTTCTTCAAGACGTTAGAGGTTTTTCCGCGCGATCGTGAGGCAGTTGGCCAAAGCCCTCACAGGAAAATTACAAGACATTAGCGAGAGATAAAAACATTTATATGCGGAGCGCGGGAGCCGTCCCGCGCTCCGTACCGCTGAATGAGAAAGTCCTCACTTCTTCTTGATCGTCCACAGATGGATGAGCTTTTCCTCCGGGATCTCTTCCTGGGGCAGATCGACTGTGATGGTCTTGTCCGGCTCCCAGCTGCCCATCGTAAAGCGATGCGAGACGATGCGCGACCCTGGCTTAAGCTGCTTTTGCAGGATCGGCATGAGCTTTTGGTTCATCTCGTCTGACATATAAAGCATCACCACTGTAGCCTTCGAGAGATCTTCGACTTCCAGCACATTGCCCTGGCGAAATTCGACTTTGTTTTCAACGCCTGCAGCTTTCGCCTTGGCCTTGGCTTCACGGATGCGCTGGGGGTCCAGGTCGATGCCCACGCCGCGCTGAGCGTGGAACTGCTTGACGGCGGCTATGACCAGCGAGCCGTCGCCGCAACCGAGGTCGTATACCACATCATCTTCGCCGACTTTGGCCAGCTTCATCATGGCGTCGATAACTTGGGGCGGCGTCGGCACAAAGCGGATGAAGAGGATGTCACCTTTCTTGAGGTCGGCTTCGCTCATATCGACCTCGACCGTCTTGCCGGCTTCCACCGTGACCTTGCGCGTGACTTTGTAGGTCTCGTAGTTATTGCGCGGCATCCACTCGGCGACAAACGTGTAGGTATACTTTTTGCCTGGATTCAACGGCGGCGAGACGAAGCGGCGACGCTCGCCGGTCTGCCGGGTCTCCTGGCCATCCACCGTCAGCGTGGCCTCAGGATGAACCCGGATGATGACGGTGGCGTGATTTTCTCGTGGAGCGGGCGTCTGGCTGCGGAGGACCGGCACAGCACTAGAGACGAGAAACACGGTCAACAAGATGCGCGATACCTGTTTGAGATGGATCATGGAAACAGCCTCCTGGCGAACGGCCAGCGTCAGCTGGCTGGTAGAGTATTGCTACCAGTCGGCCGACGCCAGCTGTTCGCCTAAACCCCAGTGTGCGGCCCAGACGCCGTAGAGCTTGCATAGCTCGGTAGGACCGAGATCAATGCCGAAATAGGGTCGGAAATCTGCCTCTTTCCGGCCCTGTTCAAAATCGGCGATGTAGCGCTCCACGGCGCGGCGTGAGCAATTGGTCAAACGTTGGATCTCTTGGATGCTGACACCCTGGACGTGCAGAGACAGCACCAAGAGAAGTTTACCTTTCTTTAACCGCTGCGGCTCGGTCAAGTAGCGGTAGGGACGCATGATAAAGCGCGTAGCCTTGCGGCGTGCGACAGCTTGTTTCAGCAGCAGACCAACGCGCGGCGAACGAAACAGGGGACGTTTCTCTAGCGTATCGGTCCTTTTCAGCATTAGAGGGTTGCCGCTCTCCCAGACGAGACGCTTATTGATAGCTCGATCCAACTCCGCAACGGTCGCTTTACCCGTTGCCTTCAGCAGCTGATCGACGCATAGCGACGGACCGTCGATTCGCATGCCAGAAGGCGTTTCCAGCCCACGAATCAGGATGCCGCCGGATGTATCGCCTTGGCCGAAGGTAAGGTCGAGTCCCTTGAAGCTGCCGCTGCGATAGACGCCGTGACTGCGGTGAAAATACCAATGACCGAGGTGGAATTGGATGGGATCGCGGTGGGTGAATGGATCGGGGTGCGTTTTGGACCAATAGTAAAACTCAATCTCGACCAAACGATACGACTGTCGTCCGACCGCCAGTTGCGAACCGTTGAGCAGCCACTGGGCCATGCGCGTGAACCAGGCGTCGAGCGGTTCCCGTCTGCGGAGCAGAGAAGGCCAATCGGACATAGCGCGTCTTCTCCTCGTTTTGACGAGCCGAAAGCGTAAGCGATGGACCGTCGTGTCGTCGTTTACGCTTCCAGTTCGTCATTTCACTTCGGCGGCGCCAATTTGCCCGATTTCAGATCGTCCAAGAGTGGTTTGATCACTTCAGCAGGGATAGCGAGCGTTTCGGTGCGGCCGGCCCGCGCGATGTTGATGCCGATGACCTTGCCATCCAGATCGACCAACGGCCCGCCGCAATCGACTGGACGCAAGACCGTATCATGCTGCAAGACCATCGGGAAACCGGTGCGGTGATCGCTGAGCTTGCTGCCCAGGTGGTTCTGAAAATCGGCGCGATCGGTCGGGCGCTTGCCCAGGGTCGGCGTCAACTCTACTATCTCGCTGCCGCGTTTGACGCGCACCGTCACGGTCTGACCGGGTCTGGTCTTTTGTAATGCCTTAAAGAGAGAATCTGCATCGGTGATGGTTTTTTTTTCGATGGCTACAATAACATCGTCTTCCTCAAAACCCGCTTTGCTCGCCGCGCCATCGGGGAGAACTTCGGCGATCTTGACGCCGTCCTTGGTGGGCGCCGAGTGGATGCTGATGCCGAGAAAGCCACCGCTGCTGCTGCGCCGCGTCAGCTCCGTGCCCGTAATCTTGCGCGCACGGACGCTGAGCACCCCCACAGCCACGGGTTCCGGGTTCATGCCCGGTGTCGCCACCCAGCTGCCCACCGCATCCGCCGTACTATCGCGCCATTCGACCGGCTTGAGTCCGTTCACGTTGATTTTCAGCATGGCCAGGTCGTAAGGCTCCGAGACGCCGACGATGCGAGCCGGAAATTCGCGACCATCGTGCAGCTCGCACACAATCTCGCCCTTTAGCTCGCTGGCTTTGGTCAAGATCCAACCGTCCGCAGCGACGACGGCGCCGAAGACTGCCACCTGGTCATCGCAGCGGATACGCACCGTCGAGCGCGAGGGCCCAGCCACCACATCGCGGAAAGCGGCCAGGAAGCGGGAGCTGGTTTTAGTCGGAACGCGCTCCCGCTGAGCAGGGACCGCTGATGCAGCCTCCAGCAACACGATGATCGCAACGAGCCAAAAAGAGACCGTCCACGGCGCCCGGGACGTTGAGGAACGTGTCATGGCTATTACTCTCCTCGATATATTTGCCGGGGGGCGAGCGGAGCGAGACCCGCTAGCGGGGCGTGGAGCGGCTCGCTCGGCCCGCCCTTCCTACGATGGATTTAGGCGGGATGTCTGCCGATGACGATTTTGAGTTCGAGAATTTTCTTGCCGCGGCGGATGCGGATGGGCACTTCATCGCCCGGCTTGTGCTCACTTATCAGCATAAGCAGATCTTCAATATCCTCAACGCGTTCTTTGCCGAAACGGAGAACCACATCATCCGGTTTCAGGCCGGCCTTCTCCGCTGGCGAACCTTTATCGACCTCGACAATGCGGCACTCGCCCACTTCGTCCTCGTTGAGATGGACGCCGATGTAAGGTCCGCGTTTACGTCCGCCCCATACTTCGCCCTTGGCTAGCCGGTCCCAAGTATCCCGATAAGTGCTTACGGGGACGTGAATGTTCATGGTCATCAGTTCACCGATGCGGCTATGGATGCCGATGACTTTGCCGTCGAGGTCGAAGAGCGGTCCGCCGGAATCGCCACCGACCAGGGCGCAATCGGTGCGGATGTATCTACCTCTGCGTTCCAGCTCCAACACGCGGCCGAGGCGAAGGACAGGTGTTCGGCCGGGCCGAAAACCTTCGGGATGGCCCAGGGCCAGGCACCAGGCGCCTTCCCTCAAGCCAGCAGTGTCGCCCATCTCGACGAACGGCCACTCGCCTGGATCGGTAATGCGGATCATGCCGCTATCGAGACCCACGTTGCGGCCGAGCGTCTTGCCGTGGAGCCGCCGGCCGTCCGGCAGAATGACAAAGGCATCGCGGTCAGGTTCGCCGCTGATGTGTCCGGCCGTCAGCACATAGCCGTCCTTGCGAACGATGACGCCGCTGCCGGCCGCGTGGCCGATGCGGATGGCAACCACCGCCGGCAGGACCTTGGCCGTTACTTTCTTGACACGCTCTTGAATGGCACGAAGATCGTGAACGCTTTCCGGCACTAGCTTGTCTAGCGCCGGCGGCCTGCTCTCGGCGCGAAGCGGCGTCAACACTGCCAGACTTACAAACAACGCGAGAGCGAAACGCAAAGAGTTCCTCATGGTGGTTCTCGAAAAGCAAATTCCCCCCTGGCCCGAGGCACCGGCGACAGGGGCTTTGGCTCGTCGTTGGCGCTGTGGGCTGGTGATAATTCCATTTCAAGTGTACGCTAGACTCTCCAATCCCGCAATATTCCTCTGGACCGCGGCGGTGTAGTCTTTTATCCTGAAAACATTACGTCTACCCGTCAATCTCTCTTCGGGATGGTCTCCGCCGTTCGCGGCCCAGACGCGGCTCCCTCCCCAGGGAGACGGCCACCGCGGATAGACAGATGGTACCGTCGATCACTCCAATCTAGGAAGGAACATGCATGGCCTCGCAATGTTGCGGCGGATCGCTCTTTGTCATTCTCACTCTCCTCCCTGGTTCCTTGGCTTACGCGGAAACACCCCCACCGGCCGCCTATAAGGATAAGGCTGGCGACGACGAGCCGGTCATAGAGGTCCGGCACCTGGGCGAGCAAGACGGCTGGCGGGGGGCCGAGACGGCCAACTTCCGGCTGTGGCACCAGCATACCCGCGGCATGGCTGAGGCGGTGCTGCGGACGGCCGAACGTGCCCGGGCTGCGCAACTGCGTAAGTGGTTCGGCGCAGTAGGACCCAATTGGGAACCGAAATGTCGCATTTGCCTTTATTCCAGCGGCGAAGCCTACAGCCAAGCGACCGGCGCGCCCCTCAATCCGGGAGGCGGCCATACCGACATTCGCGCCGACGAGGGCCGGGTGCTCAGCCGCTCGATCCACCTGCATGGGACGCGAGCTTTCTTGCTCAATGGCGTGGTGCCGCATGAAGTCACCCATGCGGTGTTGGCAGGACGGCTCGGCAGTGGACGGGTACCGCGCTGGGCCGATGAGGGCATGGCCATCCTCGCGGAAGCCCAAGCACATATCGACATGCATTTGCGCTTCTTGCCGCGCTGGCGCGCCGACGATGCTCTGTACAGCATACGCACCCTTCTCGAAATGCGCGATTACCCGGAGCCGCATGCCATCGGCGTCTTTTATGCTCAGAGCGTTTCGCTGGTCGATTTCTTGACGCGCCAGAAAGGCGGGGCCGCACGCTTTGCCGCCTTTGTGCGCGATGGAGAGCGCGACGGCTATGCTGCTTCGTTGCGTAAACATTATGGCTGGAGCTTCGCCGAACTGGACCGCCACTGGCAGCGCTACGCTTTCTACGAGAAAAATACCGAGACAGCCAGCAGCGGCGGATAAAATGCCAACACCCACCCGCCGCACGCACGAGCATCCCTTGCCGGCGCGGCAGGTGAGTAAAGGGGGTCGTGATGAAGTCCGTTTACATCGGCACTGACGGTGGCGCTACCACGTCGAAAGTGGGCGGCGTGTGGAGCGACGGTACGGTTGTTTCCACGCGGCTGCTCCAGCGCGCCACCAACGCTGCCCAGGGACCGGAAGCGGTTGTCCACGAATGGGTCGAGGGCATCACCGAGTATCTGACGCGGAATGGATTGGCCTGGGACCAGGTTCAAGGAGTTGGCTTATCGATTCCCGGTCCCTATCAGCGCTACGGCGTGTTCGATCGTTCGGCCAATCTGCCGGAGAGTTTCGTCGGTTTTGACGTGTATACAGCGTTCCGCAACGCCTTGGCCGAGCGCGCCGGCCGGACGGTGCCGCTGGTTGTCGGCAACGACGGCAACCTGGGCGGCGTGGCCGAGGCGCAACGGTTGCGTGGCGCCGGCGCCGGCACGGTCTTGATGCTTGCTCCCGGCTCCGGTCTCGGCACCGCCTACATTGGCCGCGATGGCCTGCCGTTGGACGGCGACACGCTCGCTGGCATGGAAGCCGGACACATGCCGGCGCCCTTACACTTGCTGGCCATGCCGGCTTATCCGTGCGGCTGCGGTCGGACCTGGGGATGCGTCGAAGTGTACACTACCTTGGCCGGACTGCCCTATCTGCTGGCGGATAAGCTCCGTCACTATCCCGATCATGAACTGGCTCGTTCGTCTTGGCCGCCGCGGCAACAGGCGCTGGCCCTGCGCGGACTGGCCCAGAAGAACGATCCCCTGGCTGTCGAAATCTTCGATTTCCAGGCTCGCGCTTTGGGACTGCATGTCGCCAATCTCGCTATGGCCCTCGATCCGCGCTTCGTGGTCATCGGCGGTGGACTGATGGATCCCGAAGCCACTACCGAGGCGTTCCGTGAACGGTACCTGCGCATCGTCCGCGAAACCGCCGCGCCCCATCTCTGGCCCGCTCAACGCCATAGCTTGAGCATTGTCCCGGCGGCGCTGGGTGATTTGTCCCAGGCTATTGGCGCCGCCCTCGTGGCCCTGTATCAGAACCGGTCATGAATGCTTACCCTGAACCAACCCGCAGCCTGACGCCGGCCGTTCGCCTGCTTCGGGGAACACACCGGCATATCTGAAAAAAAATTTGACACGGCGCGGCATTTTGGTTAAAAATATAACCACACTCAGACGGTACAACGTCCGTGAGTGATAAGAAGATCGAGCAATCCGAAGAGTTGGCTAAGGCAGCCTCTTTCGCAAACAGCGAAGGAGGCTTTTTTTCGCTCAACCTATAAGCCATTTCGGCTGCAAGGAGGTGTCTCATGTTGGTACTGACCCGTCGGCCCGGCGACCAAATCGTGATCGACGGCAATATTCGGCTGACTGTGGTGTCGGTGAAGGGCGATCGCGTCCGCATCGGCATTGAAGCCCCGCCGACGGTCCTGGTCGATCGCGGGGAGATTCACGAGCGCCGCCAGCACTCGCCCACTCAAGTGCCGCATCCGTGCTTCATCCTGGAATCGGCCTGCCCGGATCGGAGGGAGCTTGTCTCGTCTCGATGAGGGGACCGCTTGCGCACGAAGACACGGGCGACTGAATCTTCGTGAACCAGCTGAAAACGATCGTCCAGAATCAAGACACAGCCGAGCGCATCGTGGACATTGGCCAGAACGACGCCGGCCGATTCCAGATCGGGATCATCGTGCCAACCCGGTCCAGCGGACCAGGTATTGAGGAAACGAATGATCCGCTCGTCGCCGTGCAGGTTGGCTCGGCCATCGAGGACGACCGGGAGTTGCGGCAGGGTCCAGATGAGAAAGCCGCCCCAATCATAATCGTTGAACAGAGGACCGGGATAGCCGTGCTCGGCGATGAGGGCAGCTGCTTCCACAGGGAACACCTCCCCCACTTTCCGCTGGAGGTTTTCTTCGGACAGGCCGCGGCACCAGGCGAGCAGGCCGATGAGTGCGATCAACACTCCGGCAGCAGCGGCCCTGCAAGGCGGCGCTGTCTGGAACCTCTCAGGAAACGGCGCGGGTTGGCCGGCCAAAATGGCCGCAGCGGCGAGGACCAGAAACCACAGGTCACGCTGCGAGCGGAAGGCGAAGAAACCTGCGCTGACCAGTAGCAGTACCTCGAAACTGCTCAGGCGCGGCCGCCGGCCCAAGGTAAATGCTGCTGCCGCGCCGAACAGCAAGACCATCCAGTCCGCCGCTCCGCGAAACTCCATGGCATGCATCTCGCTGATGTAACGGAGCGGGCCGGACTGGGTGGCTAATTCCACCACCACGCCATAAAGCCGGATGTGATAAGGATTGACCAGCGTGGCGAGCAGACACAATCCAGCCAGCACGCCGCGCTTGGCCAGCCCGCAGCGCCAGCACGGATAAGGAAGGCACGCCAGCGCCAGCAAAAACAGCCCGTAAATAAACTGAATGTGCAGATTGGCCCACAAGACATAGACAAACGGCAACAGCCAGATGCCGCGTCCCGCGCGGCCATCCCGCAGATCGAGAAGAACACCAAGCGTCAAGGTGGCGAAAAGGATAGTGAACAGCCACGATCGCTCGTTGAGGAGGGGCGCGAAGGCAAGGGCGGCCGCCGCCGTCAGGAGCGGGGCGAAACGTGGCTGGCGGCGCTGGATCAGCCGGTGCAGGGCCGCGACCACGGCCAGCGACAGCGCCAACCGATACAGCACGATCCCTGTCAAGCCCCATGTCTCATACAGACGATAGACCAGCACTTCAAAGAGCCAGCTGTAGGCGATCCAGGGTTTGTCCGCTCCCCAGCTCGAGAAGGGATCGGTGACGGGCAGGGCCTGATGTTCGCATATCCACTGTCCCGCACGCAGGTGCCACCAGATGTCGGGATCGGCAACCGGCCGCAATGCCACGATAATCGGGATCGCGTAGACGGCAACGAGCATGAACGTTGGACCCGCCAGGGCACTGCCTTGAGGCGGAACGGCCGGCGCAGCTTCCGAGGTCGGCACGAGGGATGCACAGAAAGAAGATAGCGACATCGAACCCTTTCTCCCAAGGGGATAAGAGGCAATCATTGCAAACGTAGGTCATGGAAGGGAACCGAGCAACTGAAGGCTAACAGCAGGGGGAGACACGGGTGCCCCTCTCGATTTTGGCGAGCGAGGTTGTGCCAGCCCCCGAGTAGGTTTTTTTGCTCCCTCCTGGTGGGGGAGGGCTGGGGTAGGGGGGAAGGCGTCCGCAGGCGAAACACTTCCCCCCACCCTGACCCTCCCCCACCAGGAGGGAGGGAAAAGCCCCCTGCCCCTCCCCCACAGGGGGAGAGGGAAAAGACCCTGGCACATAAGCCCTCCTCCACGCCCCAATCAAGAGGGACATCCGGAAGACACACCTTACTTGACCGCGGCTACACGGACGATTACTATGCTGGATAAGGAAGGATGCCTCTCTCGGCTCCCACCTTATGCCGAGAGGATGGATCATTGTTGCCTACCTTGGTGTTGCCTACCCTGGCGCCCCGCCGAGCGAATGGAGTCAGAAATCCGGATCTTCAGGAGTGCCCCGCGATGTTCACGCATTTCCCTTCCCTGTCCGCAGTCCGCCGTATCTTCGTTTTGCTGTTGCCCTTGCTGGCGCTGCGGGCCGGTAATGCTTACGCTCAACCACGGCTCGGCTCCAACCTGCCCGCCCCTCGGCTCTTTACGGTCACGCCGCCTGGAGGCAAGATCGGTTCGGTCGTCGAGGTTACGTTCACCGGCACGGATCTGGAGGAACCCGAACAATTGCTGTTCAGCCATCCCGGCATCAAGGCCGAGCCGATCATCCCGCCTCAACCGCCCCCACCCCAACCCGATCCCAAGAAGCCGCAACCCAAACCGCCCGCAGCCAAGCCGGTCATCAGCCGCTTCAAGGTGACGCTGGCCGCTAATGTGCCGCCCGGCATTTATGATGTGCGCTTCGTCAACAAATGGGGCGTCAGCAACCCGCGCGCGTTTGTGGCTGGCGATCTCAACGAAGTGCTGGAAAAAGAGCCGAACAATGATGTCGAGCAGGCCCAGCGCGTTGAAAGCAATTCGACCATCAACGGCTCGATGGCCAACCCCACCGATGTCGATTACTACGTTTTCGCTGGCAAAAAGGGCCAGCGTGTCGTCTTCAGCTGCCTCGCTTCCAGCATCGATAGCCGCTTTCATGCCGGCCTGGAAGTATACGACCGCAAAGGTAAACAGCTGGCGTCCGGCCGCGATTACAACCACACCGACGCCGTCACCGATTGCATCTTGCCCGAGAGCGGCGATTACTACGTTCGTCTCTATCATTTCACTCATACCCAGGGCAGCGCCCTGCATTACTATCGCCTCAGCATCAGCACTGCCCCGTGGATCGATGCCGTCTTTCCCTGTGCCGTCGAAGCCGGCAAAACGACCCGCGTGACCATCTATGGCCGCAATCTGCCCGGCGGCCAACTCGATCCCGCGGCCGTCGCCAACGATCATGTGTTGGAGAAAATCACCGTCAATGTTGCTGGAGGGACAGGCATCTCGCCAGTCGGTTTCAGCGGACTAATGATACCGAAAATGGCAGGAATCGACGGCTTCGAGCTGCGTCTGCGCAATGACAGCGGCTGGTCAAACCCGTTTCTGATCGGCCTGGTGCGTGCTCCGCTCGTCTTGGACAACGGCAACAATGAGACGCTCCAGACAGCCCAGGCGGTCCCGGTGCCCTGCGAAATCGCCGGCCATATCGAGAAGCCGCGCGACCGCGATTGGTACTCGTTCACGGCCAAAAAGGGCCAAACCTACATGATCGACATTCTCAGCGATCGCCAGGGCGCACCGACTTATCCATACTTCATGCTCCGTAGCGACAAAAGCGAACTGAAGGAATCCGATGACAATTTAGACGGATTGAGTCTTAAATTTTATATACGGAGCGAGGATCCACAGGCGTTTCTCTTCACAGTGCCGGCCGACGGCAAATATTTTTTGCTGGTGAGCAGCCGGCTGGCTGATACAGTGGTGGGACCGCGGCACTTCTATCGTGTCCGCATCACACCGCCGCAACCGGACTTCCATCTGGTGGCTCTGGCCGACGACGAGTATCGGCCCACCGGCACGACTGTCCTGGCCGGCGGCCAGCAAGCCCTGACCATCTTCGCCCTGCGGCAGGATGGCTTTGCCGGCGACATTCGCCTGAACGTCGAGGGACTGCCGCCGGGCGTAACGGCCGCGCCGCAAACAATCGGCGGCCCTCTGCGCCAGGCTAGCCTGGTGCTGTCTGCTGCCAGCAACGCCGCGGTCTGGACCGGCCCTATTAAGATCACCGGCACGGCCACGATAGGAGGAAACCAGGTGGTGCGCGAAGCCCGTTCGGCCAGTATTGTCTGGCCCATCCCGCCGGGCCAGGGCATTCCCACTCTCAGCCGCATCGATCGCAGCGCGATGCTGGCAGTGCGGCCTGGGGCGCCATACAGTCTCGTCCCCAGTCTCGACAAACCGGCCCTGATGCAGGGCGATAAAGGTACGCTCAAGGTGAAACTGACACGCCTTTCGCCAGATTTCAAGACACCCCTGACGGTACAGGCCACGCCCAACGAGCTGCCGCCCGGATTGTCCCTCAACAATAATCAGCCGATCACCATCGCTCCCAACGCCACGGAGGGCACACTGCCGATCAACGTGCCGCCCAATTTGCCGCCGGGCACATACAACATCGTTCTGTACACACAGACGCAGATGCCTTACAGCAAGGATGCAATGGCCAAGCAAAAACCGAACACGCTTGTCGTGCTGCCGTCCGCCCCGGTGACGCTGACGGTTCTACCCAAGAAGACAAAGTAAGGAACCGCTCGAGGAGCCGAAAGCGTAAGCGACGGGCCCATATTTGTTGGATACGCTTCCGGCTTCTTGAAGCTGTCAGGAGATCTCTGCATGCGTTTGCTGCTTTCCCTTTTTCTTATCGCTGTGCTGCCGGCGTGGGTGTGCGCCCAGGAAAAGAAAGCCCAATCCGTGCCGCCGATTGCCGTCATTGATCTGAGGCGTACCACGCCAGTCCTTTATGACAAGGAGATTGAGCCGATACTGGTCAACAAGTGTGCCGTTTGCCACAGCGATAACATCAAGGAAGGTAAGTTCGATCTGGGCAGCTACGAGGCGTTGATGAAGGGCGGCAAGCACGGAGCGGCGGTCGTGCCGGGCAGGTCGGCCGATAGCTTGCTCGTCAAACTGGCGGGACGCACCGAGAAGAAGTTCATGCCGCCCAAGGGTGAGGAGCCACTGACGCCGGAGGAATTGGCCCTTATCAAATTGTGGATCGATCAAGGCGCCAAAGCGCCGACGGCCCGGCGTGGCCGGCCCCGAGCGATCGTCGCTGCGCCGCCGGCCAATGTTCACCCGGTGCTCGGCGTCGCCATCAGCCCCGACAAGAAATACATCGCCGCCTCGCGCGGCAATCAGATCCACATCTACGAAGCCGCTTCCGGCAAGCACCTGCGTATGCTGCTCGATCCGCAATTGACTGCGCCTCTCCCTCCCCCCAATTCGGGAGGGGAAAAAACTAACTCCGCCCTCGGCTCGAGCGGGGGGAAGGGGGAACCGATCAAGGCCGCTCATCTCTCGCTCGTCGAAGCACTGGCCTATAGCCCTGACGGCAAAACACTGGCTTCGGGCGCCTTTGGGGAAGTCGTGTTGTGGGACGCGGACAAAGGGATCCTGCGTGGGCGGCTGACCGGCTTTGCCGATCGCGTCGTCGCCCTGGATTTCTCGCACGATGGCAAGCTCTTGGCTACCGGCGGCGGCGCGCCGACTGCCGACGGCGAGATCAAAATTTTCGATGTTGCCAGTGGCAAATTAGCGGTCGAGATCAAAAACGGCCACAGCGACACCGTATTCGGCGTCTGCTTTAGTCCTGATGACAAGAAGTTGGCTGCCTGTGCCGCTGATAAGTTCGTCAAGGTGTTTGAGCTGCCGAGTGGCAAGTTCCTCAAAGCGTTCGAGGGCCACACGCACCATGTTCTCGGCGTGGGTTGGAGTGGGGACGGCAAACTGCTGGCCTCGGCCGGCGCCGACAATGTCATCAAAATATGGGACTTCGATAAGGGGGAACAACTGCGCACGATTATCGGCCACGGCAAACAGATAACGCGGCTGGTGTTCCTCGGCAAGAGCGATCAGTTCGCCACATGCAGTGGCGATCAGACAGTACGCTTCTGGAACATTAACGGGAGCAATACGCGCAATTTTGGCGGCAGCGCCGATTTCCTGTACGCCCTGGCGGTCAGCGCCGACGGCTCCCTCGTCGCCGTCGGCGGACAAGAAGGCATCGTCCGTGTCTACAACGGCGCCAACGGGCAGCTGCTCAAGCAACTGCTGCCGCCCAACGCCCAACCGGCCAAGAAATAAATATAATTAGCCACAAAGTCGCAAAAAAACCTGGAGCAGAAATACAGAGGAGAAAACGAAAAACAAAGGGACGATTAGAGTATCTTTTTTCTCTGTGTTCCTGCTCTGTGTTCTCGGGGACTCTGTGGTCCGTTCTTCCTTGGCGAAAGGTTTTGTTACGATGGCCGATCCTTGGTTTCAAACGCTCTTCGCCGAACGCATCGGCGGCGCCAACTACGGCAAGGGCAGCAAAATTTACAAGTTCGAGAAGATCAAGCGGGCCAAGCGCGCCGCCCTGGCTGCTCATCCCGAACGCCGCCTGCTCGATTTCGGCATCGGCGAAAACGATGATATGGCCGATCCGCTGGTGCGCGAGGTGCTCAAAGTCGAGGTGGACAAGCTGGAAAATCGCGGCTACGCCGACAACGGCATCGCCGCTTTCAAGGAAGCGGCGGCCAGCTTCATGCAGAAAGTCTTCGGCGTCACGCTCGACCCGGTCACAGAGATCAACCATGCCATCGGCTCCAAGCCAGCCTTGGCGATGATGCCGGCTGTCTTCATCAATCCGGGTGATGTCACCCTTATGACCGTGCCTGGCTATCCCGTCGCCGGCACACACACTACCTATTACGGCGGCGAGGTCTATAATTTGCCGCTGCGTGAGGAAAACGGTTTCTATCCTGACCTGGCCTCCATTCCTGCTGACATCCGTCGCCGGGCCAAATTATTAGTCATTAACTATCCGAATAGTCCAACTGGTGCCACGGCAACACACGACTTCTATCGCCGCGTCATTGATTTTGCTCATACCAACCAAATCGTCGTCGTCCAGGACGCTGCCCACATCTTGCTCAGTTACGATAGTCCGCCGCTGAGTTTCTTGCAGGTGGACGGAGCCAAGGATGTCGGCGTGGAGATTCACTCCATGTCGAAGGGTTTCAACATGATCGGCTGGCGCATGGCGTTTGTGGCCGGCCATGCGAAGATCGTGCGGGCATTCGCCGACGTTAAGGACAACTGCGATTCCGGCCAGTTCATGGCCATCCAGCAGGCGGCGCGAGCGGCGCTGGAACACCCGGAGATTGCCGATCGTGTCCGTGCCAAATATCGCCGCCGGCTGCAAAAACTCGTGGCCGCCTTACGCCAGGTCGGCTTCCAGGCCAAGATGCCCAACGGCACGTATTTTCTTTATGTGCGCGCACCGAAAGGCTGCGCCGGCCACACCTTCGCCAACGCCGAAGAGGCATCGCAATTTCTCATCACCGAACAATCGGTCTGTTGTGTGCCCTGGGACGATGCCGGCCCGTACTTGCGATTTTCGGTGACGTATCTGGCTCAGAATGAGGCAGAGGAAGACGCGCTGATGCGAGAAACAGTAGAGCGCTTGGGGCAGCTTCAGCTGCAATTTTGAACCGCCTGACGAGCGAGGTCGCGTAAGCGCCCGCGCAATGCACACGGGGCGCTTACGCGACCCCGCTCGCCAAATTCTCCCCTGGTGCTTACGCGACCTCGCTCGCCAAATTCTCCCCTGGTGCTTACGCGACCTCGCTCGCCAAATTCTCCCATGACACGCTGTTGTCGAGCCGATACACTGCTGATGACGATCTATTACATGGTTTAGCCATTTTCACAAGGTTTTTGAGGAGGGTATTTATGACGGCGACCGAGGGGAGGTTAACCCGTATCGGTATCTTTTATGACGGCAATTTCTTTTTTCATGTCAGCAACTATTATCACTATCATCATGAACGGCGGGCGCGCATCAGCATCAGTGGGCTGCACGCCTTCGTCCGCCAGCAGGTTGCCGACTGCGAAAAAAGCGATCCACGCTATTGTCAAATCGTCGATGCCCATTATTTCCGCGGTCGGCTCCGCGCCTCTGAAGCTGAGGACCGCGACTTGCTTTACAAAGAGCGCGTCTTTGATGATGTGTTGGTCCGCGAAGGGGTGACCACACATTATCTGCCGCTGACGCGCGAGGGTGAGAAAGGCATTGATGTCTGGCTGGCCCTGGAAGCCTATGAGATGGCCATTTACAAGAAGTTCGACGTGGTCGTTCTGGTCGTCTGCGATGGTGATTTCCTGCCGCTGGTACGCAAGCTGAACACACTGGGCACGCGCGTTATGGTCCTGGGCTGGGACTTCCGGTATTGCGATCCCAATGGCAACGAGCGCGAGACGCGCACCGCTCAGGTACTTCTTGATGAAGTCACCTATCCGATCATGATGCATCCGATCATCGAGGACCGGGCGCGTATGCGTGATCCGCTCATCAACGGCCTGTTCGTGCCGCGCAAGGAATCCGGCTCCAGTCCCCTGATCCCGCGTCCTGCTGCTTTTCCGGCGCCGGGTACCGACCGGCGGGACGGTGCTCCCCCTGCGGGCAGCCCCCCCATCAGTGGAACCAGCAACGGAGGGACCAGCAACGGAGGGATCGGCGCCGCAGCGGTCCACCACGGGCCGAGCGCCAGCGGCTGGATTCAGACACTAAAGACCGGCTATGGATTCATTGTTCCCGACGAGGGCGGTCCGAACCTGTTCTTTTTCCACGAAGACGTCACCGACGGCGATTTCCTGGAGTTGAAGGTTGGCGACCGCGTGCATTTCACTATCGGTCAAAACGATCGCGGTCCCTGCGCCAAGGAAGTGCGCCGCTTCGGTGCAGGCATTGATTAATAAACGGGAAGCGCAAGCGAAGCTCCAACGAGCCGACGAGCGAGGCATGTCAACGTCCCGGTGAAAAGCACCAGGATGTTCACGCACCCCGCTCGCCGGCTCGTTGGATTTTCGGGAAAATGCAGCGCAACCATTTGACTGGATAATTATCACGACCTACCTTTTTGACACGAGCGGTTTATGAGAATGCCTGGACGCTCGACACAGAAATGGAGGCAGGTCATGATCAAGTGGTTCGCCCTGGCGGCGCGATTCCTGCACGAAGAGGATGGCCCAACCGCTGTGGAATACGCCATCATGCTGGCCCTGATTATCCTGGTATGTTTCTCGGCCATCCAGGCGGTGGGATCGAACGTGAACAACAAGTTTAACGATCCAACGCTCAACACCGCCCTGGGGAACGGCTCCTGAACGTCAACCGCTCGGTGAAGGGTGCAATTATCCGGATGCGGTATCCGGCCTCCCGTCCTTCGTAAAACGTTTGTGTTTCCTTCTGAGAAAAGGAAGAGTCCCATGCGTAAGTTTGCGACGAGTCTGATGAATTTTGTGAAGAACGAGGACGGCCCGACCGCGGTCGAGTATGCCGTCATGCTGGCCCTGATTATTGTGGTGTGCATCACCGCCATCGGCACCTTGGGCAACAAT
>Ga0070737_10002561_pt1 | contig 21567 bp, 18 predicted proteins | sample Coa_R1_10_FD_66438 | JGI IMG/M metagenome (GOLD analysis project Ga0070737, IMG submission 66438) | Surface soil microbial communities from Centralia Pennsylvania, which are recovering from an underground coalmine fire - Coalmine... | ecosystem: Environmental > Terrestrial > Soil > Unclassified...
ACGACAACTGCGAATGCTGGCAGCATACACCAGCCGCAAGCTTCCATCAGCCTCTTGTCGCCGCTCCTGGAGCGTGAGCGTGTTGCCTGCCGGACCGCGCAGCGTTCCATCGGGCTGGAGAGGAAAATCTTGTCCCGTGAAGCGCCTCGTTTTCCGGGACGTGGCAGTGGTGGGTGAACCATATCCAGAGGCCGGGGCAAATGCGGTCGGACGCGTGGCTGCCTGCGCGTTCTGCTCTGGGAGGGCAGGCGCGAATTCGGTGGTGTGCAGCGGGTCGGGGTGAAGCTGGTGTCCCAGTTCGAGTCTCAGATTCCAGATCCACTGGGACACCAGTTGCCAGCATTCCTGCCCCAGGCAGAGTGACTGCACCACCTGTCCGGATCCTGCTCAATGTCTTCATCTGAGAGAATTGGTTCAAATGCGCCACGATGCAGGTACAACTCGACCACATCGCAGGCGGTAAAGGCATGTTGGGGGAGGTTCGTGAAGAACAGTTCGTAGACCACGCCTGCGCGTGTCACCCCAATGGGACTCTTCTTCTTTCCGGAAGGATGCGTGGCCATGATCACGCGGCAGGACACGCCATCGGATCCCACCGGGATCTGGGGGCAATCGTAGAGGCTGCGCACCATCTGGCTTTCGGGACGCTGTTGGAACTGATCGGGAGGCAAGTGCAAGCGTGCCTGAAGCAGCGGATGGTCGAGCAGATGATAGTCTTTGCCGCAGATGACAAACGCGAAGCCAGCCACATCGGAGAGCACCGCTCCATTGTCATATTGGCCGTCGAGCTAATGTCAAAGACGGTTCAGGAGTTTCCCGCTCGATCCACCAGCCCCCGGTTTGCTTGTCGGGTGTGGGGGGACGCACAAGCAAATCATCGAGAAAGAGCGTGTGCAGGGCTTCGACCGGTTCCTCCGCCAACGCTGCTAAAAAACGCGAGAGCGCTGAGCGTGAGGGCAACCGATCACAATCAAACAAGGCCATGAACGGAACGGCAAACGGCTGAAGTCGCTGGTAGAACTTCTCCAGGGTGCGCTCGCCGCTGATCGCATAGCCGAAAAGGGGAGCCAGAAAATCAATCACCTCATAGTTGAGAATCATTGGCTGTTTTCTCTTCTTTTCTCTTCAAGGAGGCACATTTTTACGCCGGTGTGCTACAGGGTACATCTCGTTGCGCAATCCGTGGGATATACGATAGGTATGTTCACTACCGTTCGTCCGCGAGCTTCCTTCGCAGCGCATTTCGATCTATCTTGTGGGTGCGGCCAGCTTCGGGCAACGGCATGACAACGATCTCATCAGGCAATGCCAGCGTATCTACCAGCGCATCGGTTCGTAGCGCCTGCTCCACCCGCCGCTTGAGCTGAGCGTAATCCACTTCCTCAACGACCGGTTCGATGGTCAGGACAACGCGCTCGTCGCCGATGTGTTCGTCCCACACGCCGACCAGGGCGCAGCGCGCGACGCCCGGAATCTCTGCGATCTTCCCTTCGTAGAGCGCGGGATAGATGTTGTAGGCGCCACGAATGATCATATCCTTTGCGCGCCCAAGCAGGACGATTCGGCCCTCGTCGTCCAGCCACGCAAGATCACCGGTCGCAACCTCTGTCAGCGGTTCCCCACCGAGATAGCGATCACAGAGCCAGCCGCCCCCAACATACAGTTCGTTCCCTTCGCCGATGCGGACATGTGCTCCCGGCAGCGGCGCGCCAACGAGATCGCCCTTACCCTGCCATGCCGGCTTCTCTATCATCTCCACACACGCGACAGGCGCCATCTCGGTCAGGCCATAGACAGATGTAACTCGCGTTGCGCCTGAAATGAGTAGGCGGAGCCGCGCCAGCAGCGCCAGATCTACCGGGCCAGATCCCAGAACGATCTGTCGAAGCGTGTCAGGGAACGCCTGGTCGCGTTGCTCGCAATACGTGACCAACCGATGCAGATCGGACGGCACGAAGAAAGCATGCGTGGCGCTCTGGCAGCGCAGCAGGTTGAGTACCTCAGGAGGGCGCGCGCCTATCTTGGGAAGTGCGACCCGCGCGCCTGCAAGCAAAGCAGGCAGAATGCTGTGCAGTTGATCGGTCATCACGTTGGTGTTGGCGTCCAGGTCGGCGATCAGGTGTGACGCATCGAGCATGGCGGCGATGGAGCGCGCGGTGTGTACAACGGCGCGCGGGTCAGCCGTCGTCCCAGAGGTGAAGATGATCAAAACGGGATCATCCGCCTGGTGTTGGACGGGGGGATTGTAGCGCGGCAATGGACGTATGAGGCGCGCCGCGTCAAGCGACCTGGGCGTCCCTGGGAGCCAGCGCCCAACGCGCACGAACCGACACCCCTCCATCTTGCCCACCCGAGGCAGTTCCAGGCGCCTGCTCCGCAAGACGCTCCGCGCAATGCGACTCGCTGAGATCGCGTACAACAGGCTCTCCGCCATGACAAACCTGGGGCGCACGGCGGCCATGCGCGCAGCAAAGAGATCAGCCCCCATACCGGGGTCGGCGGCGACGATGATCCCACCAGCGCGTACTGTGGCGAGAATAAGGATGATAGCCTCGACCGATGGGCGAACGCTGAAGACTACCGCGTCGCCCGGCTGCATTCCTTCCGTTTGCAGGCGGGTTGCAGTCGCGCGGATCGCATCGTGAAGCGCGGCAAACGTTGTTCGCCGCCCGCGTGGCGAGATCAGCGCGACAGCATTGGGCCGTTCGCGCGCCAGGCGATCCAGCGTCTCATAGACCCCTTCGAGCGATGTGATGTGTATCATCGTATGTCCACTTCTTTTGGCAACCAGCGATGATCCCAATACCAGAGTAGGGTGCGGCGGAGACCCCAGCGGCGCAACCGGCGGAGCGAGTTCAGCACAATCATATCCTTCCGATACGCGATGTTGGGCGTGACGAGGCGCGCGGCGTTGACGAGCGCGCGATCCTCGTGGGTCTGTTCGATGGAGGTACGCGGGAAGCCGCCGCATTTGAGGTAGAGGTCGGCGGTGATGGCAAGATTGTTCCCCGGCGCCATGATGTAGCCCGTGAGATAGCGCGGATCGCGATTGGACGGGCGCACCTTTCCAAACCAGGCGGCGACCCCGACGACAAACCGCAGGAAGCGTTCTTCACCGAAGCGCAACGATCCCTCATCGCGGCGCGGCCCAATCTCACCCGCTAACATTTCCGCTCCTGAGGCAAACCCTGCGCGGATCGCCGTAATCCAGCCGGGATCGGGGAGGCAATCGGCGTCGGTTCTGGCAATGTGCGTCGCGCCGGATGCAATCGCGAAGCGGAAGCCGGTATCCGCTGCGGCTCCCGTTCCCTTTTGGGCTTCGTTGATCACATGCCAGCGGCGGATGGAACGCATCGAACGTTCGGAGAGCGCCTGTCTGACAACCTCGGCGCTTCCATCCGTGCTACCGTTGTCCACCAGCAGCAGCGTGAAGTTGTGGTCACGCTGGGCGGCCAGCGCCGCAAGCGTGGGGCGTATCCCGGCGGCCTCGTTGCGGAACGGAACAACGACCCAGAGATTGGGGCATGGATCAGTTTCTATGCCCCCTTGCCTCTCGATGTATGGCGTTGTTGCTGGAGATGTAGTGTTAGATGTAGTGTTAGATGTAGTGTTAGATGTAGTGTTAGATGTAGTGTTAGATGTGGCGTTCGTTCGCCTGTTTAACCGTGCGCACATTGCCAGGACTCCTGCGGTACACAGAGCAAGCGCCACGCTACCCAGCCCCAGGCCGCGAAAGCCGCCAACCGCAAAGGCGCCGTAGCCGATGATTGGCCCGATGATCTGCCCGACGGTGGCTGCCGAGGAATTGAGACCCATTGTCAGGCCAACAGGCGCCTGTGGATGGCTTTCGGCAAGAAGCAACGTGCTGACGGGAGAAAGCGCGGCGCATGCTATGGTGAGCAGGGCGGCGGAGAGGACAACCCCCACAGCCCCTTTCGAGATGATCCCAACAGCGACACTAGAACCAAACGCCACCGCCAGAAGCACACCTGCCATCCTGGATGTTCCAAGCTGACCAAGCAGGCGCGGGAGCGCGCCAAGCTGGAAAATGGCCGCCACCACAACAAGTAGCATGATCAGGGCCGTTGCGGCCTGGGCATGCAATCCAAACGCGCCCGCAAAGTAGACCGGCAGGGCGAGCAGAAATGCCGCTTGTAGGGCGGCGCACAGGCTAACGAAAACGACGGCCCGCCGAATCTCCCCCAGGCGGAGCGCTGTAGTTACCTTCAAGGTGGGACTGGCCCCGCAGCGTGTTTCTGGGATGATGGTTAGCGTGAGGGCAAGGCTCAACAGGCTGAGCAGCAGCGCCGCCAGCGCGACAGCGCTGAATCCGTAGCCCGCAAGAAAGGCGCTCAGGCCAAGTCCGGCGACCAATGCGCCACCTGCTGTTGCCCCAAGCGCAGCGATCTCACGGCTGCGTTTACTCTCGTCGGCGCTATCCAGAACCATCGCATAGCACATGGCGACATTCCCAGCAGAGCCGCCATCAATTATCCGTGAGAGCAGCACGATGGGGAACGTGGAGGAGAGCGCCAGCAGGGCAAAGCCAAGCACACTGCCGCCCAGGCTGAAGGCAAGCACGGGGCGGCGTCCAATCTTGTCACTGAGCCTACCGAGCAGCGGCGCGGTGATCAGTTGGCAGAGGCTAAATGCGGCGAACACTATTCCCACGGAAACCAATGGCGCATGTTGCCCACGGAGCGCAAATGGGATGAGCGGGACGACGGCTGCGTAGCCCAGGGTATCCACAAAGATGACGATGAGGATAGATGGAAAGGCTGATCCGCCAGGACGCGCAGCGTCACTCATCGCTGCGCTCCTTTGGGGCGCATGTGATCTCAAGGTGGGCATAGGTTGGAATGATGACATTGCGGGCGGGGCGTCGGCTGACGACACGCCAGGGCCACTCTTGCGTCAGGAGCGTTTGCAACAGGTAGGTCATTTCCGCACGGGCAAGTGGCGCGCCCAGACAGACGTGGGAACCCGCGCCGAACCACAACTGGCGAATCTTTCGGTCGGGCGAGCGCCGGATGTCGAACCGGCCCACACCGTTATTAGCCGTGTAGGTGAGCATCAGCGCCCGATCACCGGAGCGAAGGAGCTTGCCCGCCACCTCGACATCCGCCGTGATGTGGCGTCCGATCACAGCGGCCGGTGTGGTTACGCGCAGGATCTCCCAGACGGCCTCCGGCAGCAAGGCTGGCTCTGCGCGCAGGTCATGCTGTTGGCCTGTGTCGTAGAGCACCGCCACCCCGCGCGCCATGGCGGACGCCGCCGTCTCCGTTCCGGCGACGAGCAGCAGACTGGCAAGCCCACGCGCCTCACGGAGCGGAATACCAGCCTCACGGCACCGCCCCAACAGCGCGTTCTTGTCGGCGGTCTCGTACGCCTCCGGGACGCTGGCGGTGAGATGTTCGAGAATGCCCTTACCTTCCGCGAGGATAGCGGGGGGGATGACCGTCGAACCAAGTGTTTTGCGCGCCAGGGCCGCCAGACGCTCACCCTGGGCGAAGACGGTGCGGAAACAGGAGTCGTCATCGTCCTCCGCGATGGGCAGACCCAGCAGATCGGCGACCATGCGGCCCACCCAGACACGCGCTGTCTCGGCAATATCAACAGCTTCTCCCCTGCTCAGCGCAGTGGCGAGTCGCGCAGCAGGTTTAGCGAAGACGCGCTCGACATGCTGCCGTGAGCTGGCGGCGGTAAAGAGGTCGCGCGCACGGAGGCGAAGCGCGTCATGGCCGGGGCCATCAAACGCTTCATTGACCCAGTCGCCCAGAAGCTGCGCCCACAGATGTCCAACCCCTCCCTCGCCAAGCAGACTCGTATGCTTCGAATCGGTGAGGAGCTGACGAGCAACGAGCGGATCGGTGATCACCCACCCAATGCGCGGCGCCTTCCACACTGGTCCGGTGACACGCCCTAACGTCAGGAGACTGAAAAGCGCCGGATTCGCGGCAAAAATGAGTCGCGCCTCGTGTCGCGCTTCGCGTGGTGGCAGTGGCGTCCATTTCATTATTGTGCTCCTCTTAAAACTGTCTCTTAAAACGTCAACGCCATCGCGCCAAGCGTCAGCCCTGCGCCCGTTCCGGCGAGCAGTATTCGGTCGCCACGTTTGATGCGCTTCCGCGCTACCGCCTCAGCCAGGGTAAGCGGCAACGAAGCTCCAACGCAATTCCCCCGCTCGGCCAGCGCCCAGACGACCTGATCTTCTCGAAAGCCTAGGCGGCGCGTGAACTGCTCGATAACATGGCGACTGGCCTGATGAGGCACAACGGCGTCCACCTCGGATCGCTCCCATTTCAGCGTCGCAAGAAAGCGATCCAGAAAGGGTTCGCTCAGCGCCGCCGCCATGCGAAAGATGGCGAGGCCATCCATATGGAACAGATTCATCTCCGGCGTGGTGCGGGGATCATTGGGGTGGTGTAACGTGCCTCCACCTATGATCTCGGTCGCCTCGGCGCCGCTGCTGTAGGTCTCCAAGGCAGTATGCCAGATGGCGCTAGCTTCACCCACGCCCGCCTGTGTGATGACTGCCGCTGCGGCGGCGTCGCCAAAGAGCGCCGCGCTCTGCGGTTCTTTGGGGTTTAGTGACCGGGTATTGATCTCGCTGCTATAGATCAACACATTCCTGTAGGCGCCGCCAGTGATGAGATGCGCGGCGGCATGCAGCGCGAAGAGAAAGCTGAGGCAGGTCGCGTTGACATCGAAGCAGGCGCTGCGACCTTCCGGCGCGCCAAGCTCCCGCTGCACCAGCGCGGCGGTACAGGGGATCGCCTGTTGTGGGCCGGTAGACGCCCCGATGATGACCTCGATCTCCCCCAAATCCATCCCTGCGTCTGCGAGCGCACGCCGAGCGGCCTCCGCGCCCATGCCCGCAGCGGTCTCAAACGTCGCATAGCGCCGCTCGCGTACGCCACTCGCCTTTTCAATCCAATCGGGATCGATACCCCATTGCTCGGCCAATTCCGCATTGCTCACCCGCCGCTCCGGCAGATACCATCCCAAACCCGCGATTTTCACCGGTAACATCGTCTTGCCCGTCTCCCCCCATTGATTGGTAGCGCCTCGATCACAGTATTCGCATTGTTGCACACGCCATAGACTTGTTTCTGTTGGTTGTCATACTCGCTATCAAATGCTGATCTACGGGAGCGAATGCGGCAAGGTTACTCCATACGCTCCCTTTCTCGTTTGCAGAAGGAGTTGGTACGCATTTTCACGCAAATCGATCCGCCTCGTGGGCAAACGTTTCGGGGCAATGGCTGGGGATAATGGTGATGCCGGGATGGGCCTGGGCGAAATCAGCGAGATGATCAATCGTCGTGCGCACGGCGTGGGGATCGTCCACCAGCAGGTTAGTGATCGGATGCGGTGGTTTCCGCTCGCGGATCGAACGCGCCAACCAGCAGGCGTCAGCGGCAAAGAGTATCTTGCCCTGAGCAGTCTGCGCCAGCATGCCTATCTGGCCGCGCGCATGGCCTGGTAGATTCACCAAAATCAACGATCCGTCGCCAAAGAGATCATGCGTTGGCCCCAAGCCAGGCAAGGCCGAGCCGGAGAAGTCTGGCAACAGGTCGGCGCGGTTCTCGAAATCTTCTGGCAGCAACGCGGGGATCATGCCGCGACGCAGCGCCGAGAAGCCACGCCGCCCGCTGATGCTCTGATAGGCGCTGACGCTGGCAATGAACCGCGCGCGAGGAAAATCGCGCAAGCCCGCAATGTGATCGGCGTGGAAGTGGGAGATAATCACCTGGCCAATATCTGGCGTAATGAGACCCCAGCGTTTGATCTGCTCCACGGCGGCAAGCTCAGGACGCAGCCGCAGCGGTGTGATGGCGCGATAGAGCCTGTAGGGCAGTCGCCGCGTCTCCTCCAGCATACGCAGCGCGTACCCGGCGTCCCATAGCAGCCAGCCGTGTGTGGGGTGTCGCAACAGCGCCACCAGCGAGTGGCACGCCACCTTCACGCGCCGACCGCCGCGAATCAGGTGGCGTTCGCTGGCCAGACAATGCCCCGTGCCGAAGATGTGACATTCCAACGCGGGCGGGTCTTCCTGCTCGTGCATCATGCGCCTCGACAATCACATCACCACCACAGCCTAGAGAGCATCCAGCGTTCGCGCAATCCCCTCGGAGAACGGGATATGCGGGCAATAGCCCAGGTCACGCTTCGCCGCCGTGATGTCATAGGTTTGTGTGCGGGCAAGAATCAGCGCGGAGTAGCGTGTGAGCATTGGTTCCCTGCCTGTGACGGCGGCAATAGCCTCCATCGCGGTCGCAGCGGTCAGCGCCACACCAAGCGGAACCTGACGAAGCTGCGTCGTGAGTTTCAGATGGCGTAGCGTCGCGCGAATCAGTTCCCAGAGCGCGGGGTGCTCGTCGTTGGTGATGGTGTAGGTTCTGCCGATGGCAGTTGGCGATTCCAGCGCCAGGACGAGCGCCTGAGCGACATTTTCGACATACGTGAGATCAACCAGGTTCTTGCCATCGCCGATCTGAGGGAGACGTCCACGCCGGGCCGCCACGATGAGGCGTGGTAGCAGGGCGCGATCACCTGGGCCGAAGATTGCCTTGGGCCGCACGATGATGGTCTCCATCTTGTCGCGCGCTGCGTTCACCGCATCCTCCCCCAGCTTCTTTGTCAACGAGTAGACAGAAGCAAAGCGGGCCGGATAGGGAACCGCCTCAGTGGCATTGATTTGATCGGTTCCGTCAAAGACGACACTTGGTGAGGAGACGTAGATCAGCCTGCGCACGCCGTGCAGACGGCATCCAGCGACCACAGCCTCCGTCCCGCCAACGTTGATGGCGTGGAAGTCGGCGCGGTTGCCCCACGGCTCCGATTTTGCGCCCACATGAAAGATAGCTTCTTTCCCGGCGCAGGCAGCCTGCACGGCAGCGCCATCGCGCAGATCCGCACTGGTTGGTCTGGCTCCGCGCGCGATGAGATTCTGCACATGCGCGAAGTCACGGCCCATCATATCCACTTCATGGCCGCAATCCAGCAGGCGCGCCACGAGATGGCTTCCCAGGAACCCCGTTCCGCCGGTCACAAGAATCTTCAAGCGAACCTCTGCTAGCTGGCCGTCTCCACCTTCTGCTTGCTCTCGCTCTGGGCGCCATTCTGCGAGTGATTCTGCTGGCCGTGCGTTTTGGCGCCCTTTTGGGCTGACTGCGCTTGCGGCTGTGCAGACAATAGCTCAGTTGGAATCGGCGCCGTCCATTTTACTACCGTGGCTGCCCAGGTCAGCCCGGCGCCAAACGCCACCATGCCCAGGTGGGCGCCGGGGAAGACACGCCCCTGCTCGATTGCCTCACACAGCGCGATGGGGATCGCCGCCGCCGAAGTATTGCCGTAGCGTTCGATGTTGACGAACACCTTCTCCGGCGGCAGTTCGAGCCGCCGCACCGCCGCCTCGATGATGCGCAGGTTGGCCTGATGGGGGATGAACAAGTCCATATCGCGGGCAGTCATTCCGGCGTTTGCCAGCGCCTCTTCCATCGCCGTGCCCATCACGCGCGTCGCGAAACGAAACACTTCGTTGCCCTGCATCTTGACATACTGTCTGCGCTCGCGAATACCCTCCTCGGTGAGTGGCTCAGCCGAGCCACCGGCGGCGATGTACAACAACTCCGGCTTGGCGCCGTCGCTGCCAATAGTAAAGCCCAGCACGCCGCCCGGCTCGTCGCTGGCGCTCAGTATCACCGCGCCTGCGCCGTCACCAAACAAGACACAGGTGCTCCGGTCGGTCATATCCAGTATCTTCGACAGCACCTCGACGCCAATGACCAGCGCATGTTTCGCCGCGCCTGTCGCGATGAACTGGTGAGCAGTCGCCAGACCGTAGAGGAAGCCGCTGCATGCCGCACGAATATCGAACGCGCCGCACTGCGCGCCCAATGCGTGTTGCACGAGATTCGCCGTTGAGGGGAAAGGATAGTCAGCGCAGACCGTCGCCACGACGATCAGGTCAAGATCGGCCCCAGTCAACCCCGCGCGTTCGAGCGCCTCCCGCGCCGCCGCGATGGCAAACTTCGAGGCTGCCTCGTCGGGAGCAGCGAAATGGCGTTCTTTAATGCCAGTACGCGAGGTAATCCATTCATCTGAGGTATCCACCATGCGCTCAAAATCGGCGTTGGTGACGATGCGCTCTGGGACAGACTTGCCCCAGCCGGTGATTGCGCTGTAGCGATTCAATGCGACCTCCCTCGAAAAACTCGGTCGTATCCCCTAAAAGTGCGGGGGGATGATAGCAAAAACTCCGGTAAAACTATTGTGGCCTATTGTACCATAGTTCGCCCTCAGGCGCATTAGGCAATCGCCATTGGCATACGTACCACTCGCTTACCACTTGCTTACCACTCGCTTACCACTCGCTTACCACTGCGGATGGCGCTTCAGCGCAGGCGGCTGCATCATGGGCAGGTAGTGGAACGCCTCGGCATATTCAAGCCCGGCCTCCTGCCCCACCAGCCGCGCCCGCAGCCGCACGCGCTCGCCCACATCGCCCTCGCCGATCTGGCTGGCGTGGCAGCGCAACGCCGCGATCTTCTTCTCCATCGTACTCGTGATGTCTACATAGTAGTTGGGGTAATCGGTGGCGAAGAAGTAGACGTTATGAACACGGTGCTCAGTCAGACCGTTCACCAGTTGCTCAGGATAATACATATGGTCGCGTGCGGCGGCTACGGCGTCGAGCGCACACTGGCCGACAGCGCGGTGGTCGGGGTGAATCTGGTAACGTTGCCAGGGGTCGAAGGTGAAGACAATATCGGGTCGCCCCCGGCGAATCTCCAGCGCCAGCTCGCGTCGGAAGGGCAAGTTGACCTCCACCTCGCCATCGGGATGGCGCAGGAACGTGACTTCCTCCACGCCCAACACCTTCGCCGCCGCAAGCTGTTCGGCCTCGCGCGTGGCGCTCAACGCTTCGGGTGTGGCGTTAGGATCGGCGCTGCCCTTGTCGCCGCTGGTCGCCAACACGTATTGCGCGCGATAGCCGTTCGCCACAAGGCGAGCAATTGTGCCGGAACAGATGAAATCGGCGTCGTCGGGGTGCGCGAAGATGGCCATCACCCGTGGGCGCGTATCACTTGTATCGCTCATAATCTGATGTGTACCTCCTGTAAGTAGTATACTACGCAATGAGGCGTTATGTGGAAACGGCGACGCGCTTGAGCAGGCGCCCACCCATTTAGGGATCGTTCCTCCGCAATAATGCGGGCGGCGTCAAACACACGCTGGCTGGCGCGCGTATAACATGGCGTGTACCATCACTCTAAAGAAGACGTCAGCGTGTGTGGTTATCCGGTCATCCTGATGGCCTCATGCGCTCACCATCCCGATAAGGAGACCGCATGACGCATTCTTCACCTTCTTTCCTCTTTACCGTGCTACGCGCTCGCTCTGCGGCGAGCGTGAAACCTTTGAAGTCGCTGGCCCTCGTATTGGGCGTCATGCTCATGCTCGCCGGATGCAGCGTCAGCACGAACACTGGGGGTGTCCCCAGCGGTACCACACCTCGTCCTCTTCCTACCGCCGCGACCACCGAGAGTCCCGCGCCCTGTGGGCTGGGAACGTGTTATACCCCAGAGCAACTCCGCGACGCCTATAATGTCACGCCGCTCCTCAATAAGGGATATACTGGCAAGGGACAGACGGTTGTCCTGATCGAGTCCTATGGCAGCCCAACCATCCAGCAAGACCTCGATACCTTTGATCAGCAGTTTGGTCTGCCGCCGCTGACCGTTAAGGTACTCAGCCCGCTGGGAACCGTTCCCTTCGATTCCGGCAACTCTGAGATGACCGGCTGGCAGGGCGAGACGACGCTAGATGTCGAGACGGTTCACGCGATTGCCCCCGGCGCCAACATCACCATTCTGACCAGCCCGGTGGATGAGACCGAGGGTGTGCAGGGTATTCCGCAGTTCTTGCAGCTGGAGCAATACGCCGTACAGAACCATCTGGGCAACATCATTTCCCAGAGCTGGGCGGCGTCCGAGGTCTCGCTTGACGATCCCTCCGGCAAAGCGGCAATTGCGCCGTTCGACGCTTTCTTCAAGCAGGCGACTACCCAGGATGGCGTCACGTTCTTTGGCAGCACCGGTGACAACGGCGCAACCGATTGCGTCGTCTACGACGAGAACACATCTTCCTGCACACAGTACTCTTCGTCTCCAACCATCGCCTTCCCGGCTGGAGATCCGTGGGTGACGGCTGCTGGTGGCACGTCGCTCAACATCAGCGGCTCCAGCGTCAGTGAATCGGCGTGGAACGGCAGCAACGGCGGCGTGAGCCGTTTCTACAGCGAGCCAAGCTATCAGCAAAGTTTGCCAACATCCGATCAACGGATACTGAACGGCAAGCGCGCCGTGCCGGACATCGCCGCATCTGCTGATCCGTCCGAGGCATTGGCGATCTATACGTCAGGGTCGGGCTGGCAGCCGGTTGGCGGCACGAGCGCCGCCTCACCATTGTGGGCCGGGCTGACGGCAATCGCCGATCAGATGGCCGGGCATGGGCTGGGCTTCCTGAATCCCAAGCTCTATCAGATCGCGGCGTCCAGCAAGTACGCGCAGGATTTCAACGACATCACCACGGGCGACAACACCAACTCCAGCGAGAACGTGCAGGGCTACCCCGCGACGACTGGTTGGGATCCCGTGACAGGGCTGGGCACACCCAACGCGGCGAACCTCTTACCGGATTTGGTGGCGGCGTAGGCGTAGCAAGGCGGGCGGTTGAAACCGCTGCAATGCGGGCGGTTGAAACCGCAGCTAAGGGAGCCGCCGTAAGCGGCTCCACGAAGTCCACCTGCGTGGACTCACTCATACTCGGCGAAATCGCTGTTGGGCAAGGCGGGCGGTTGAAACCGCAGCTAAGGGAGCCGCTTACGGCGGCTCCACGAAGTCCACCTGCGTGGACTCATTGTTGGGCAAGTGACGCCGTATACTATGCGTCGCAGGCGAGAGACGAGTAGCACCACCAGGGATGGCAGCGGGTGTCGCTTGCCCCAGACGAAGCCTGATCGAAAGCGATCTTGTATTTGAAGCTCATACCATGTCGCTTGAATGGAGGCGCACATGCCAACGCTTGAAACGCCTCGCCTGCTGCTCCGCGACTTCACGCTGGCGGATTGGGAGGCGGTGAACGCGCTGCTGACCGATCCGCTCGTCACGCGCTACATGCACTTTGCCGCCTGGGACGAGCAGCGCCGTCGCGAGTGGCTTGACAAGATCGTGCGTGAGGCGGATGATCCCAGGCGTGGGTTCTACAACTGGGCGATCACACTGCGCAACGATGGCGCACTGATTGGCTGGTTTGGCATCGGCAACACCGCGCAGCCAACCTCTTCTGAGCGCGGCTGTGGCTATGCGCTGAACAGTCGCTACTGGGGGCATGGCTATATGCCCGAAGCCGCATGCGCCATCTTCGCCTATGAGTTTACCATACGAGGGGCAAAACGCATCTTTGCAGAATGCGAAGTGGAGAACATTGCCTCGGCGCGGGTGATGCAAAAGAGCGGCATGACCTTCGAGGGCGAGTTCTATGAGCCGGACATCGAGGGTGATTGGGACGCGCGCTACCGCTATGCCATCACTGTTGACGATTGGTCAACTGCCGACGGACAGCCGCAAACGCCATCCAAGGCGTGATGCCTTTCATGCAGATGGGATTGCCAAACCGGCACTCTGCTGTAGCGCTTGGGTCATAGCACGGCGCGCACCACACCTTGTTCCACAACACAATGGCGTTGGGGTCAGTTGGCCCGCTCTGGCCGGGATCGGTTGGCCCATGCAGCACAACGACAGGCGCGCCCACCGCACAGGCGATGTGCATCGGCCCGCTATCGCCCGACACCGCCACATCGCTGGCCGCCAGCAGCGCCGCCAGTTCTGGCAGCGACGTTTTGCCACACAGGTTCAGCGCGGGCCGCCGCTGATTGCGTAGCTGGCGCATCACCTCCGCCGCCAGTGACTCCTCGTTGGGGGCGCCCGTCAGCACGACCAGCGCATCCAGCCGCTCGATCAACAAGTCCACCAGCGCGGCGCTGTAGCGTGTCGGCCAGCGTTTCGCCTGCCCGTTGCGTGCGCCCGCATGCAGCGTGACGACCGGCCCCTGTGCGCTTGTCTGTGTGCGCTCCACCGCGATCACTTCGGCAATATGCTTTTGCGCCTGCGGATCGAGCGCCAGGCGCGGATGCGCATCCTCCGGCATGACTACGCCACCCGCCGCCTGCGCCAGCGCCAAGATATACTGTACCTCATGTTCTGGCTTGTCGTAGCGACGCCCAGGAAGAGAATCGGTCATGAAGTAGGGATAGGCTTCTCCGGCGTAACCGACTCGTCGCCGAGCGCCCGTCAGTCGGGTAACGATGCTGCCGATGTCACCGTTTACGCTCACAGCCAAGTCGTAGCCGGGCGTGCGCGTCGCTCGTAAGAAGTCGCGTACCTCACGCCGGGCAGCGGGCAAGAAGAGCCAACGGGTGGGAATAAGATGACTGGGATTGAAGGTCAGCACACGCTGAATATCGGGATTGCCTAAGAGTATTGGCGCCGAGGACTTCGGCACAAGCATATCAATCGTCGCCTGCGGATAGCCCCGCCGCAACGCGCGCACCGCCGCCGTCGAGAGAACGACATCGCCCAGCAGATCCATGCGCACGACGAGGATACGCCGGATGGTCGGATCGCCTGGCGTCAGCGGGGGCAGCGGCTCGCGCCAGTCGCGCGTCAACTGACCAAGCACGCCCAACGCCAGACGCGCCAACGCCTGCCCCTGGCGGATAAGCAAGCGTGTGGGGCGGTTCAGCAGACGCCGCCGCAGCGTTAGCCCAGTTTCGTAGCCAGGCTCAACGCCAGCGGGAGCGGTATCCTCATGCTCAGATGGTACATCGAGGTCGGCTCGCGCTTGCTGTATATTCTGTTCCGAACTAGCTCTCTCGTCTGCCATGATTGAGTTATAACCTACCACCTGAATAAGAAAACGCACACGCCGCACGCCTACCATACCATAGCATACCTGCGACGAAGCCAACAAAAATCCCCTCCCTTATTGCGTGGGAAGGGGTTGGCAGGTTGATGGTGAGCATGTACGCTGACTACGCGCTGCGGCGCATGAACAGCGATCCCAGCCAGAGGAACGTTCCGGCGTTCATGCACAGCACTGGCATCAAATCCTCGAAGGTGTGGACACCAACCGAGTTGGGGTCAGGGTTCGTCAGCCCCAGGACAAGCATGACCGCGCAGCCGATGATGCTGATGATGGCGATCACTGTGACGCCAATGCTTGCGCCGCGCGAATAGGCGACCAGTGGGCGGAAGTAGCGCAGCCCGAACAGCAGCAACAGGGCAACCGGCAGGAAATGAAGCGCGTCGGCGATGGGGCCGTAGCTCGTGTTCACCGGCTGAACAAACTGGCCGTTGTCCCAGCCCCAACCGGCCACCATCAAAATGAAGGCCGTCATTTGCAGTGTGTAGAGCAGTCCGGTCGGCGTGGACGCCGCTTTAGCGACTGGCTCAGCGGTTGGAGCAATTGCCTGGCGGGAAGATTGGGGGGATGATGTCGTGATGGCCATTGTGGTTCCCCTTTCTGGATGCTGATGATGTCATCGAGGTGGACGTGGTTGACGTTTCGTCCATGCGCCTCTTCGTTCGTACACTTCAAGTCTATGCGAATGAAGCCATGTTGCGTAGTAAGATGTGTCATGAGATCAGGATGACATTTGTCATGGGGATGGCTGAGCGTATGAAACCCTATGCGATATGATGAGAATACCAGCGACACGGGCGCTGTTTAGCGAACGGGAGCAGATGTGATGGTCAACGAACTGCCAGAAGCGCCGACAAAACGGCGGCTGTATCTGCCGCCGAAATACCTCACCTATGTGATCTGGCTGATCTGGATCATCTGGCTGCCCAACCTGCTGCCGCCGATTCTTGCGCTGCTCCACTTTCACACGCTTACCGTTGGGATTGTGTTGGAGATTGCTGGCGTGGCGCTGTTTGTCGCGCTCTATCTCTGGGTCAATCTGCGCACGGCGCGCGCCTTCGCGCTGGCCGCCTCACCCGCGTTCACGACCTTCACCCCAGAACCAGAACTGACGCCCTTCCAGGCATGGTGGCCTATCGTCGTCATGACGGCGTTGAGCCTGCTTTTCGTCCGCTTCGCTGGCCTGGAATGGGGGACGCTGTTTATCTATACCGGCGTCTGCGCGGCTTCGCGCCTGCCTGCCGCCCAGGCGGTCTGCGCTATCCTGGGGCTTGAGGCGATCATCGGCGTCTCGTATCTGATCAATGGCGGAGACGGCTCATACTATGGGCAGGGTATTCTGATTGTGGGGATAGCCAGTTTCACGACGATGAGCCTGCGCTGGGCTGCAATGTCGGGCCTGCGGCTGCGCGCCGCCCACAAAGAGATCGCACGGCTGGCGGTGATGGCCGAGCGGCTGCGCATCGCCCGCGACCTGCACGATCTGCTAGGTCACAATCTCTCGGTGATCGCGCTGAAAAGCGAGCTTGCCCACCGGCTGATCGAGGCGGCGCCCGACCGCGCGGCTCAGGAGATCGGTGAGATCGAGACGGTCGCCCGCTCGGCGCTCTCTGAGGTGCGCGAGGTGGTGAATGAGTATCGTCAGCCGACGCTCACCGGAGAGTTGCGCAACGCCGAGACAACGCTCCGCGCGGCTGGTATCACCTATCGCTTTGTGGGCGCCGAAGCCGAAGAGGAGCAGTTTCCCTCAGCGGTTGCAACGGCGCTCGCCTGGGCGATCCGCGAAGGTGTGACAAACATCATCCGCCACAGCCACGCGCATGTTTGTCGCCTGAGCCTCACTCAGGACGCAAAGGACGTGCGCCTGGCAATCATCAACGATGGCGTGGATGTCGCCGAGGCGAACAGCGCGGACTCCGGCGGGAACGGGCTACGCGGGCTGCGCGAGCGCGTGGAACGACTGGGCGGCTGTGTGGAAGCAAATCGCTCCGGCGCAGAGTTTTGGCTGGAAGTGAAGATTCCGCTGGCTGTCGGTGTGCAGAGGTAGCATGGCGTGGCGTGGCGTGGTGTGGGGGGACGAGACAGGCGAGGCGAGGCGTGGGGGGACGAGCCGGCGGGGCAGTGGGCCGGCGGTTAAAACCGCGCCTACGGGCTCCGCCACAAAGGCCGCCTTTGCGGCCTCCCTTCCGCCGACTGTTGACCGCTGCGCTGAATGGCATGACGACTAGAGGCGTTGCGCCACGAAGTCCGCCTAGAGAGCAGACGGCGGCGGCCCTACTACGCCAACGTGTTTGCGTTCCTCTCTTGCGATCTTGTTTGCCCTACGATCTCCAGCCCGCGAAGGCGGGCTTTGTGGCGCAGCCCGTAGGCGCGGTTTTAACCGCCTGCTCGTCTTCACCCCTTCCCATCGATGGGAAGGGCCGGGGTTAGGTTATGCCGTAATCTTCGCGAAGACCTCGGAGCCGTAGCGTTGCGTCGCGGGGACAAGGCCGCCTTCGCTGCGCAGCGCCCGCACAATGGGCGATGGCTTCTCCGCCTGATAGGTCTTCCCCGTCGCCAGGTCGCGTATCTCACCAGTGGTCAGGTTCACCTCAAGCTCGGCGCCCTCGCCAACCGCATCGTAGAACGCCTGATCATGCACCACCAGGAACGGCACGCCCTCGTTGACGAGGTTACGCTTGTGGATGAAGGCGTAGCTCTTGGCGATGATCACCTGGATGCCCACACCCTGCAACGCCCAGACGGCCATCTCACGCGAGCTGCCACTGCCCCAGCCCTCGCCCGCCACGATGATGTTCGCCCCGTTGCGCGCCTTCTCGCGAAAGTCTGGCCGCACGTAGTAGAAACACTTGTCGCCAAGCTCCTCAGTGGAGGTGAGATGGCAGAACTCGCCGGGGATAATCGCGTCGGTATCTACCCCATCGCCAAACCGCTGTACTTTGCCGCGCACAACCGCCTCGCCTGCGCCGGACGCGCGCTTCGCGCCAGCCGCAGCCTGCTCCACATGCGTCTCCGGCTCGGCAGGGTGAATCTCGTGCGGGCGCGCCGTTACTCGCCGCTTGAGGATGCGGTTCAGGCGATCCTGATCCACTCGCGCCAACAATGGGCGTGGATCGGTCAGCCGCATGCCAAGCGCACTTGCTGCGACGGTGGCCGCGCTCGATAGCCAGGCCAGCGATCCCTCACCCATGCGATTCTCGAAGTTGCGGTTCTGCGAACTGAGCCAGACCTCATCGCGCCCCGCCTTGCGGCTGGCGATCCCCAGGCAGAGCGAACAGCCGGGCGGGTCTACCACAAATCCGGCGGACTGATAGATGTCCCAGATGCCCGCCTCGCGCAGGTTCCGTTCGATCCAGAGATCGCCTGGAGCGACGATGCGCCGGTCGCCCTCCATAGGAACGGGCTGCTGCCCCTCCGCCAGGGCGGCTTCGAGCACCAGCCCTGCCAGCGCCAGTTCTTCTTCGGTGGTGGTGCAGGCGCCAACGAACGCGCCGTCCAACTGCTGGCCAACAAGCTCGGTCACGTCCTTCACGTTATCGGGTGAGAAGGGTTTGGCGACCTGGGGCGCGAGGTTGGCGAGGTCAATGGGATAGCGCGCAATGTAGGGGGCATCGTCGTCGGCGCGGAAGTAGAGTGGGCTATCGTTGTAGCCGCGTCGCCGCTGGGCAAGCCAGGCCGCCACCGGCTCGTCGGCCTCGAAGATGCCGTTCAGACCGCCGAACTCCGCCGTCATATTGCAGATGGTGAAACGCATATCGGTTGAGAAGGTGTGGGCAGCCGCGCCGCGATACTCCACCGTGCGCTCCATCGCGACGGTGTTGCGCCCAAGCGTTCCTAGCGTGCGCAAGATGATGTCTTTGCCGCCAATGCCAAATGGCGGCGCGCCCTCGTAGTCTACGGCGATGGCGTCGGGCACTTCGAGCCACGTCTCACCGAGCGTCATGGCAACAGCGACATCCGCGCCCCCCAACCCGATGGCAAACGCGCCCAATCCGCCATGCGAGCTGGTATGCGAGTCGGCTCCGACGACGACCTCGCCCGGCTGCACCAAACTCCGATAAAAGCGGGTGTGCATGATGGTGACGTTGGCGTCGTAGAAGTGTTTGAGGCCGCTCTCTTTGGCGAAGTCGCGCGCGAGGGTGACGAGCTTGCGCGTGCGGGCGTCGGTCGCCAGCATAACGGGATCAACCGTATGGTCGAGCGCGAGGTAGAAACGCGCTGGATCGTGTATCTTCGGGCGCCCCAGCATGGTGTAGGTGCGATCCATGCCGTTCCAGGCAAGCTCGCTGGCCATCGTCCAATCCACCCGAATGCGCAAGACGTCGCCCGCCTGCACATACGGACGTGGCAAACTGACGGCGTGCTGCGCAAGGATTTTCTGCGTCAGTGTCATGGGTTTGACGGCGGGAGATGATGGCGAGGATGGAGATGGGCGTTTGGTGGTGAGCGTGGTCATAGATAGGGTACCTCGTTGTACGAACTGGTGTTTTGTTTGTAGCCTATCACATGGGTGGTCTGCGTGGGAAGACCTAACCTCCCCCCGCCCCCCTTCCCCACACGGGAAGGGGGGAGCTAGGTTATCGTAGGGTGGGCGTTTGTGGCGATGGCAAAGGTGGGGTGTCCGTCGTGGGACTGCGTGGGTGGCGAAAGGCGTGGGTGGGGCGCCACCTATCCTCCCCGCCCCCTTCCCCACACGGGAAGGGGGGAGCTTGGTGGTACTAGGGTGGGCATGAGTGGCGAGGGCGAGCGATGGGCGTTTGTGTGAGATAGGCGCCCGTTGCGATGGGGAAAGTGACGAATGCCTGGCCCAGCACGCAGGCGCCTCCCCTCCCCGTGCGGGGGAGGGGCCGGGGGAGAGGTCAGTGCTCCCCTCCCCGTTCAGGGGAGAGGTCACATGCTTCGGCTATGCGGGCGAGCACGCTGTTGATGTTGTTGTTGACCTCGGCGTTGGTGAAGCGGATGGTGTGGAAGCCGTGGCCCAGGAGGATGAGGTCGCGTTGGTGGTCGGCTTGGGGGGGGTGTTCGTGGATGGGGCCGTCTACCTCGACGATGAGGCCGTTCTCGCAGCAGAAGAAGTCAGTGACGAAGCCGTGGAGAAAGTGTTGCCGGCGCCAGTGGAGCTTGTGAAAGCGGTTGGCGCGCAGATGTTCCCAGAGCGCCTTTTCTTCAGGGGTCATGTGACGGCGAAGATCAAGCACAACCTGCCGCTTCTCCGGGCTGATCCGCTGGCCAACCGTCGTGCCCTTGCGTTTCATACCTCTCCCCCAACCCCTCCCCCACACGGGGAGGGGGGAATGTTTCGCCTGATGGCGAACTCTGTGTTTTCACCAGTGGTGATGTGTTGCTTTTCGTTGGAGAGTATTCTCGCAGCTTTGTTGCTTGCTGGCAAGCGGCTTGTCACCTTTGGGCTGACCTCTCCTCCGGCCCCTCCCCCGCACGGGGAGGGGAGTAGCATAGCGCAGGTGCAAGTGTCTGCCGATTGCCCTATATGCCCGCTCATCCTTGCCCTTTGCCACCCACGCCCGCCCTACCACCCAGCAAGCTCCCCCCTTCTCGTGTGGGGAAGGGGGGCAGGGGGGATAGGTAGGTTACGGCAAGCGGGGGAAGCGTGAGAAGTCGGGCTTGCGCTTCTGCAAATACGCCTCTTTGCCCTCTTTGCCCTCTTCCGTCATGTAGAAGAGCATCGTCGCGTCGCCCGCCAGCTCTTGCAGGCCCGCCAATCCATCGGTGTCGGCGTTAAAGGCTGCTTTCAAGAAGCGGATGGCAATCGGGCTTTTTTCAAGAATCTCGCGCGCCCACTGCACCGTCTCTTCTTCAAGGTGCTCCAACGGGACGACTGTGTTGATCAGCCCCATATCGAGCGCCTGCTGCGCGGTGTACTGGCGGCAGAGATACCAGATTTCGCGCGCCTTCTTGTGGCCGACCACGCGCGCCATATAGGTCGCGCCCCAGCCTGCGTCGAAGCTGCCCACGCGCGGCCCCGTCTGCCCGAAGCGCGCGTTGTCCGCCGCGATGGTCAGATCGCAGAGCAGTTGCAGCACATGGCCGCCGCCAATCGCGTAGCCTGCGACCATCGCGATCACCGGCTTGGGTAGATATTTGATGGATTTTTGCAGATCGAGCGCATTGAGCCGGGGCACGCCATCCGCGCCGACGTAGCCGCCATTGCCACGTGTGCGCTGGTCGCCACCGGAGCAAAAGGCCAGGTCGCCCTGCCCCGTCAGGATCACGACGCCGATATGCGGGTCTTCGCGGCAGTAGGCAAACGCATCGATCATCTCGTTCAGCGTCTCCGGGCGGAAGGCGTTACGCACCTCCGGGCGGTTGATGGTGATCTTCGCGATGCCCTCGGCTTGCTCGAAGATGATGTCGCCATACTCACGGATAGGCTTCCAATCGAGCGCGCGCTTGACGGTGGAGGTGGCTGGGGAAGTCTCTGAGGTCGGTTTGGACACTTTAGTAGCCATGCTATACTCACTCCTGTACACAACACTGTGCAAACACGATTTGGATGTTCCAAGGTATGATCATAGCGCAGAATGTTCATGTCTGGCAGGTTTTTCAGGGAAAGGGGGA
>Ga0070737_10002563_pt1 | contig 21543 bp, 31 predicted proteins | sample Coa_R1_10_FD_66438 | JGI IMG/M metagenome (GOLD analysis project Ga0070737, IMG submission 66438) | Surface soil microbial communities from Centralia Pennsylvania, which are recovering from an underground coalmine fire - Coalmine... | ecosystem: Environmental > Terrestrial > Soil > Unclassified...
GTCGCGCCCCGGGCGCGGGGATTGCCAAGCCTGGTCAAAGGCGCCAGATTCAGGGTCTGGTCCCGTAGGGGTTCGTGGGTTCAAATCCCTCTCCCCGCACTCCTCGCCCTTTGCAAACCGGCGGGGTGCTATAGCAGATCCTCGCCGATCTCGTGGCGGAGGGACCGACCCACCGCAGATGCCGACCCTCCGGCACCCCGAGACGCCCTCCCTTTACCCGTATGATGTGGCCCGCTTCCTCCTTCTCAAGACCCTCGAGGGGTGGTCGTACGACGAGATCTACGCCGCCCTATAGGCGCTCCCCGAGCTTGCCGCCAAGCTCGAGGTCCGGGGCAAGGCATTGACGGCGGGCACGGTCGCCTCCCTCGTGAGCCGTGTCTTGGTCGCTTCCCTTGAGGGGCGGATCGCTCAGTCCGACCGAAGGCTCAGCCGCGGTTGGACCGACTCCAGCGTAGACACCGCTTGCCCGCGCACGCGCCACGATCTGCGGTCATTCGATCTCCCACAGGGGAAGAAGGTCCGTCGGCAAGGGTGCGTCAAGCTTCATGCGCTGGAGGCACCTTTAGCCTATTGGCCGTACTTTCTCTCCCTTCGGGTGACGGCCGGGACCTGGTGGGATTCCCCAGAACTCGAAATGCCAATGTACCGGCTCTACGCGGAGACGGAATCCGGGAATATCGGGCTCGACAAGGGCGACCCGTCCCGACGGAGTGCGTAACTGATCGACACGCGAGGCGGACTGCCCGGAATGAACCTGAAGGCGAACGTGACGCATTGGCTCGCCTTCGGGCATCCGGCATGGAAGCGGATGGTCGTTCGCCAGTGGAAGGACCCACCTGAGTTCAGATGACGCTAGCGACGGTGGACGCTCGTGGAGGGAGTGTTCGGCGCGGTCAAGCGACAGTTCGGAGAGGTCGTTTAGGCGAGGCGGGGGCCTGCGAGGCGGATCGAGATCCTCTGCTGGGCGGTGGTTTGGAATGCCCCATGGGTAGGTGTACGGCCAATCACGAAGCTGGTAACAGTCATCGAGGTAAATCGAAGTTTCCGGTCACACTCCCAATGCGGGCCTCATGAATATGGTGATGACGCTCGACTGGCTGAACAACGACGTCGTGATCCTCGACAGAGGGCTGGCTTCCGTCCTAGGTCAGCCTACTCAGGCGATACCCAGCAGCCCGGAAACCTCGCCGCAATTCAGGTAGCAATCGTCGTCGGGCAATACCACTGATTCATCCTCACTCCACGGCGTAGAGGCCATCTTGCGGTTTTCGAACCGGCTCCAACAGCGCGTGTAGCCCAGCCCAGTTGTAGCCGGAAATCTTGAGAAGGTTGGGGGGACCGAACAACCGCCGCGCCGCCGCTCGGGCCTACTTCGCGCGGCGGAGCAGGGCATCGGCAAGCTGTCGAGCAACGCCATCGGGGCCAAACGGCGCGACAGACTCACGGATGCGTTGTCGACGCTCAAAACTCGGGAAATCGCGGATCGCCGTCACGGCCCGCTCGACCGCCTCGTCTGCGGTACGTACAAATGTAACGTGGGGGTTTTCCCTGAGCTCCCACCACGGACCTTCCTTGGGCAAAGTGATGACGGGAGTTCCGCACGCTAAGGACTCGAGGGGCATCAATCCAAGGGCTTCGTAGTCGAAGAGGAAGAGGGTCGCTGCTGCACTCCCGAGCACTCGCCTCAGCTCCTCGTCGGTGACGAAGCCGAGGTTCTGAAGGCAGGGCACTCGTTGTGGTCCGAAGGCAACGGCCGCTACGTTGCGACTCCGCAGTCGCTCCACCCACGTATTCCACTCCGGCGCCCAGCTCGCCGTCGGGACGGCAATGTAGCGGGCCGGTAGACCGCTGAGGGCGCCCCTGTCCGGGATGAACCAGTCAAGATCGGTCACGGCAAGGGATCCTTTCCCTCGGACGCCGTATAGCGCCTGCAGCTGCTGGAGAGTCCAACGGGAATTGGCGAAACACTGATCGAACGCCGCCAGCTTCCGCGCCTCCACAATGTGAAGAATTGGTAGGAGTAGGGGTGATAGCAGCCGACGAACTCTGGGATGGGTGCGATCATGAGCCAGGGTAAAAATGTAGTCCGGCAGCTCCATCACGCAGACTGCCAGGAGAGGGAGAGGAGCGTTGCCTCGACGGCGCAACAGCCGCGCGATCCCATGCCCCTCGTTCGCGAAAACCAGAACCGCGTCGAACGGCCGGCGAATCCCCTCTACCCTAAGCCTTCGCGCAAGTTTCACGTCGTGCCAAGGAATCAACTGAGAGAGCAGAAATTTCAGCATCGAGCGCTGGCTTCGGGACCGGACGGTCTCCACGTGAAGTATCGCCGGCCTGCAATGTTGCCGGAGCTCATCCGCGACCGACTCGGTCGTGGTGGATACGAACAGGTCGACGTCAGCGAACCTGGTCAGCTTGGACGCAATCAGTAGAGCATGGCGGTTGCCTAAAACTTCGTCGACTATTGGAAGAACGATCGCCACCCGTCTCCGTCCGGGTGCTGGTGCGGCCCCTTCGGTCGAGGTCCCGGCTGCGGTCGCCACACTGTCCTCGCTCATTCACAAGAACCGGACCTTCTGGTCGCAGCCGATTGCTGGGGCCGATCCATTCGAGTCAGTCCCCGTTGATAACCCCGTCCCGGATCCGAAGGGGAATCACCGCAAGCCAGCTCTTCTCGTTCCCGGCGTTCGGCAGGGAGGAATGCTTCGGTTTCCCGAAACGGCTCCGACCCGAAATGGTCTCCCTGCTGTCCGCGTGCATCCCGTGGTCGTCGTCCCCTCCAGTAGCTAATGGCCACTACCGCCACGAATCCGACCGGACCAGCCGTCTCTATCACAATACCGATCGAGATGGCCGCCCCACCAGCGTAGGTGAAAGTCAAGCTCCCTGGATGCAGAACGTCGATAAGCCAACCCGAAAGCCCCACATCCGATAGCACGGGAACCACCCCTGAGACCGGACCAGCGACAGTCCAAAGTGGAGAGTAAGTTTGAGCTAACTGCAATAGGCTCCATCCGGTTCGGTTATCGTACACGGTGACTCGATCGGGGGTCGCGGTCTCGACCGGGAGCAAATACCGCGAAGGGGGGGGGGTACCGATTTGTCCCTTGGTCATCAGTGACGCCGCATTGATCATCACCCGTCCCGAGGTATTGACGACCAGATTCTCTCCCGGGCCGAGAGCAACCGATCCGAATGCGGCTTCTTGGAACCCACCGGAGCTACTGTTGAACTCGCTGAGGTTACTTACCAAGAGGCTGCGCCCCGCCCCGGTTTCGGTAAATCCGATGACGAACCGGCTAATGTTCCCCAAGTTGGGCTCGAGACGCGTTGCACCGCCCGCCTCTGAATCGGAAAAGTAGAAACCATAAGTGGCTGAATCGTTCGAACTTCCTCTAGCCATGAGATAGGATGGCACTGTCACTGAGGTCCCGTTGAACAGCAGCTGAAGGATCGGGGCGGGGTCCCCCGTTTCGGATCCCTTGAAAGTGATCTGAAGGCCGTTCGCGCCGCGCAGGTCGTGGAGGTTGAAATTGAGGTACTGGAACGTAGAATTGAACGCGGAAAAGTTCCACTGGACGAAGCGGTTGCCGTCCAAAGTTACTAACTGCGCGGTGCCATTGTATTCGTAGGCTCCCTCATTGTTGATTCCCGCCGACACAATCGAAGAATTCCAATACGGCAGGGGCGTCGGCGGGGTCTCGAGTGGAGCAAGCGTGGTGGAAGCGGAACCACCTCCGCCCGCAGTGACCTCGGCCAAGGCACCAGGAGGCGCGTTCGCCCGGAGCGATACGTCCACCTGATTGTATCCATGCTCGAGGAGTAGCTCGAGAGAGGCGTTCGCCTCAGCGTACCCGAACGTGCCTTGAAGGGCTATCACCTGTCCGTTGCTGGCATTCCATGGATCCGAGTGCAACGAGCCCTGCGGAGCATTGAAGCTCGCAGCCCCCACAATCACATCGATGGGGGTGCCCGCAGCGCGTAGTTGGCTCCACTGCGATGACGAGAGGTTGGCTAGTGCCGATGGGGTCACCGCGAGGACTGATGCCCGATCTAGGAACGAGGGTAAGGCCGGGGCAGGAATGTCGCAGAGGCAGAGCAGCGGGGTGCGCGCCGTGAACCAGGGTTCGTCCAGTATTGAATAGACCAGGGAGGGGCCTCCGTCGTAAACGACGACATGGGTGAAGCTGGTCACGGCCGTCGCGGGGGATGGGATGGCGTAGACTTGTTGGAGCGAGTTTTGGTAGAGGCTCGCGCCCAACCCGGTTTGAAACTCGAGCCCCAGGTTGGTAAGAGGGGGATTATATATCGGATCGCTCGTGTAACTCCAGTTGGAATAGCTGGTTTCCACCACATATCCGATCCCGGTCAGGTTAAGGATTTTCGTGAGATTACTCGAGTACCCGAATGCCAGACCGTTCCCGATGAGTTCGTCCAATGCCAGCGAGTACGGGGTCCCGGCCTCGAAGATCGCCAAGTTCCGGCCGGTCCCGATTCCGGCCACAAGCTCGGAACTGGCCGAAACACCGCCCCATGGGGTACGTTCATATATGTTCCCGAATGGGAGACTGAGGATGCCACTCGCGCCGGGCTGGCGCGCGACAAATTCGTAGCCGGCGGTGTAGTTGGTCGGGAATGTGAATGTTCCCGGCGGTTTCGCCATCACCTCCCAGTTCGCTACAATGGGCGAGCCGGCAACAATCAGGATGGCTGCTGCAAAGATGGCAACCCTCACCCCCTGAGAGCGCGAGGCGGCCCAACGCAGGCGAATACATCGTACGCGGGATCCGGATCTGCGGCCACGTCCGGGTCGGCCCCGAAGACGGGACCAGAAGCTCCCTTCAGCGGATGCCGGCTGCGAGAGCACGAACCGCTGAAGCCGCGTTACCGATATAGATAGAAGTAGGCCCATAACGAGGACGTAGTAACCATCCCAGTGAAACAACGCCGGATCGTTGTTGAAGAGTGGAAACCGATCGTACAGCGCCCGGTTGATTCCGACCAACACAGGAAACTCCGGTCCGGTAGCGATCAGCGCCGCAAACAGGCCTGACAGGTAGAACAGAACTTCTCTCGGCCGACCCAGAACGACGGCAGAGACGCCAACCGCGATGGGCACGACTAAGAATAGGGGTAGAGTCGCCGGGTACATCCAAGCATACGTGGGCGCCCCTAGGTGAAACAATGTGAACGAATTGTCCCCAGAAAACCCGATGAAGGCGAGCAAGAGCGACTCCCCTGACGTATGGAAGAACGGTACGACGGTCGTCGTGATCCCGGTGGTAAGCTGCGGCCGAGAGCCCACGGCCTCTGCGATTAGCCACGGGGAAAGGAGAGATAGAGAAAGCAGTCCGCAACTCCCGAACGCCGCGTAGTCGGACCGGCTATACGGCTGATTCCAGACTCTCGATACCAGCAGCAGGAGCGCCATGGGGACCGAGAAGAACAGAAACTTGTAGAGGTACGCCAGATCCCCCACGCTGCCCAACAGGAACAGCGTGATCGCGAGTGCGGCGCCACGTCGGTGGGTGGGTCCTTCGAAGAAGAGGAGGACCAGTACGAAGAACGCCGGCCCTAAGGCCATGCTGATCATCGAATTGATGTGCCCCTCGAAGAACTGGGGAGTTTCCGCCGTCAGCATGAAAAATTCTCCTGCCACAAGGGCGGGCAACCGCGCGGCCCCGAGCCTGCGGGCCGCCCATACTGTGAGGACGCCGGAACCAACTAGGCAGGCGAACTCGGCAACCCGAACGAACGTGGTCGGATTCACGAGACCGCTTACCGCCAACAGGTCCTGCGGATCCCACCCAAGGAAGCCAGGCAGCGGCTGGCCCCAATCTGTGAACGGACCCAGCCACGCGGTCAACCCATAGCGTTGTTGGAATCCATAGACAAGGGTAGTGTTGAGGGCGTTCGTTCCCTGGGGGAGCACCCCCGCTGAGCCGAAGTCGCCGCGGAGCACCCAATATGCCGTGGCGGCAAACAGGCCCACCGCGATGGGATACTCCCAGTTCGAACGAAGCCAGTCGCGCCCGGCTTCGTACCATCTACGCTCTTTGCTTCGAAATCCGGCCACAGTCTAATCCACACAATGCCCTTGGGAATAAGCCTTTACGGCTTTCCACGAGTGTGACCGGAAACTCTGCCCGCTGACATAGGGGAGGTCGCGATACAGTCGCCGTTTCCGGCGTAGTTCCCCGCTGAAAGGGGAACTCCGAGGCGGCGGTTGTGTGGACCCCGCGTCGCGGACGTGGCCTTTCGACCGGCCGGAAGACAGCGCACCGCCACCTGAAAGAGCCCAAGGCCCAGCGGACTCGCACGGGCCTCGACCGACGATACTACCGCTGATATCGACGGTTCCTCATTCACCGGAGAGGGCGGTTCTACTGCCTCCTCGCCCCCCTAGTCGAGGAGGCACGAGCCCCGTACCGCTGCCGCCCCTACGGTACTCCCGGCCGTCCTCCCGCCGACCCACGGGACGTCGCCCGGTTCCTTCGGATCAAGAACTTCGAGGGGTGGTCGTACGACGAGACCTACGCGAACCTAGAAACCCTTCCTGAACTGGCTCGCAAGACGGGGTTCCGGGTCAAGGTTCCAGCGACCGGCACCGTCGTGGGTCTCGTGGCCAAGGTCCCGGTGGAGTACCTGGAGGCGCTGATCGCGGAGACCTCTGGTGGACTGGTCCGAGGCCACGTCAACGCCCGCCGGCGATGCCACGGAAGTGAGCACTCGCCAGTACCAGCATCGGTTCGACGTTCGGCATGGGAGGAAGCCCGACGACGGCTGTTCATGAAGCTCTACGCCCTGGTGGCCACGAAGGCCCAGTGGCCGGTCTTCCTTTCGGCACGGGTCACCCCAGGGACTTGGGGCGACTCGCCCGAACTCGAGGGACTGCTCGAGCTCCTCGATGCCGAGATCGAGCTCGGCAACCTTGCGTTGGACGAGGGGTACCAATCGAGGAAGAGTGCCGAGCGGATCGAAGACCGAGGAGGGGGCTGGGTGATGGAGCTGAAGGCGAACGCGAGCCACGCGCTCGCGAAGGGGCATCCGGCGTGGAAGCGAATGGTGCTGCGTCAGCGGAACGATCGCCGGTCCCACCGGTGTCGGTATCGACGGTGGACGGTGGTCAAAGGGGTGTTCGTGGCCATGAAACGGCAGTCCGGGGAGGTGGTTTTTACATGGCGGAGGCACGACCATCGATTCGAAACCCTCTGCCGAGTGGCGCTGTGCAGTGTGCTGGGGTTGGTCTACCACCTCGGGTAGCCCTTGCAAGCCCTCACGTCAACCCGAAAGGCTTCCGGTCACACTCCCCGGCGTGAAGACCGCATCGGACGTCGGGAGAAGATCCGCAAGGCGATCGAGGAGCTGGAGGAGCGGGAACGACAGAAGCGAAGGCCACCGGGAGAGAGCCCCGGCCGATCGACCCGAAGAGCCAGTACAACTTTGCCGACCCCGAGTCGCGTATCATGCCGGGCGGAACGAACCGAGGCTCGTTCGTGCAGGCGTACAACTGCCAGGCGATGGTGGACGAGAAGTCTCACATCATCGTGGCCACGGAGGTGATCCAAGCGCCGCAGGACCAGCGGCAGCTGGTCCCAATCAACGAGTTGACCCTCTAGACCCTCGGGTCCCTACCTGATGAGATGCTCTCCGACGCGGGGTACTTCAGCGAAGCGGCGGTCCGACCGGTCGAGGTCTACTCTCCGCCCGAGCGGGGGAAGACGGCCGAGCGAACGGCCTGTCCGCGAGGGAGGCCCCCGGACAACGAGACGTTCACGCGACGGATGCGACGGAAGGTCCGAAGTGTCGCGGGCCGAGCGCACTACGGTCGGAGGAAGTGGATTGTCGAGCCGGTGTTTGGCCAGATGAAGCAGGAACGCGGGCTGAGGCAGTTCTTGACGAGGGGACTGAGGAAGGTCCTAGGGGAGTAGCATCCCTGGGCGCTCATCCACAACCTCGGGAAGTTGTATCGGGCTCAGGTCGGATATGCGGACGCAGAGCCTCGGCCCGAGGACCCGACGCTACAGGGAGGACAGAGATTCCCATCCCGCTTAATTCGAAGCTGTGATACAGGCTCCTAGAGGACCTCGGTCGGGTCGAGCAGGTCCAGGCGCTGATGGGTTGCGAGGAGAGTACGTGGTCTCTGAAAGTCACCAATCGCATCCGCGACGGGTGAATCCTACCGAACTCCTCCAACAGAAGGCGATCACCCTAACGGGGTGGAGGGTATGTTCCCCCGATGTTCAGGTAGCAAAGGTTCATATTTCCTGAGGAGCGGATGTGGGAGAGCTCGCCGACGGACAAGTGAAGGCCGTGTCGAATGAGGTAATAATTCTCGACTCTCTCGGCGATCCTTTCAGCCCTTGGTCCGGAGGAGCGCAGCGGTACTGCTACGAAATAGGACGGCGCCTCGTTCTTGAGGGGTTTGAAGTTACCTGGCTCTCGAACGGCTTCCAAGGAGCAGCTCGAGATGAGGTGGTGGCCGGGATTAGGTTTATCAGACACGGTTCGCAGTACACAAGCTACATTAGAAGTTGTCTAAAACTATCGTCTTCCCACCGGGACGCTCTAATTTTCGAGTCTATCAGCGCAATTCCGTTCTTTACCCCGATTCTGGCCCGTCATCGGACCCTTTCCATGATTCATCACATTGTTCCTTTTGCAACCTTAGCCCGTAAGGTGGGTACCTTTGCTCCGTTTGTGGCTGGAGTTCAGAACGTCCTATCTCCACTGCTGTATCGGAAGCGTCCCATAATTACGAACAGCAGATCAACGTTTGATGAGCTGCGCGGCCAGGGGTATCTGGACGTTCAAATCGTAAGGTTGGGTGTTGAGTTGCCTGATCCGGCGATGGTAGCCTTTGACGCTAAAGAAAAGTCCGTAGTGATGGTTGGGCCGCTCCGACCCTGGAAGCGGATCGGACATGGTCTAATGGCATTTGCGTCGCTTCCCAAGGAGTGGAGCCTGAACGTCATAGGGTCGTTTGAGAGTGATGAGTATAGGGAAGAGTTGACATATCTAGCTGATCGTCTCGGCATCCGCGGGCGCACAAACTTCACGGGGAGGATTTCGGAAGGGGAAAAAAATGAGATCTATCGTAAGGCTTCTGTTGCGATAGTCACTTCAGAGAAGGAGGGTTGGGGACTTGCCGCAGCCGAACCTCAAGCCTATGGCTGCCCCGTCGTGGGGTACGACGTTCCGGGGATTCGCGATTCAGTTCACAACGGTAAGACTGGCATCCTGGTAAGGAGCGGCGATGTAGTGGCCCTCTCGGCGGCGCTCACCCATGTCACAGAAGATCCCTCGCGGCTCAGGTGTCTTGCTACAAACGCACACTCGTTGTACCGCGGTTACTCATGGGACGAGGTGTTCAGAGACTTTTTCCAAATTTTCACATCCCAATTCAGACTGTGACCTCCCGCGAAGGCCTCTCATTCCACATGGGCTGAAACGGCAACAGCCTTCTTCCCTGACCTGAGAGCGTTGCCGAACGAGCCGCAGGCCGCGCATACCACCAGGGTACATGAGATGACGATGACAGTTCGGGTTTCGAAGTCTAACGATAGCTGACGCTCCCTGACGGGACGAGGGCGAGGCCCTAGCGGGGAGGGCGGGCTCGCGACCGGTGAGGAGTGGAACGGTTCATGCGGGCGCCGACTCCCCCAACTTCGTTGAGGAGGGCACGGCCTGGCTCGTTCGTGCGGGCCTCGCCCTACGAGTTCGCTCCGGAGCCTCGAAGCTTTTCACTCCCCGCACCGCGGCCCACGACTACAAGAGCAGCTTCTTCGACGGCGCCGTTAGTACCGATCGGTGTGCTTTCCCCTTCGCCACCAGCCGCTCGTAGAGGTACCGACTCGTCGACAGCACGGCCCGATAGAGACCCTCCCGGAGCCTCGGACTCCCCCTCTTCGAAGTGTAGCCGATGCTCCCTTAGAACTTCCCGGATTGATAGACGGACGGGTCGAGGCCGGCGAACGCCGGCACCTGGTTTGCATTCTCGAACTGCTTCGCATCCCCCAGCCCGCTCTCGACGATCGAGGCCCTGATCGGTCTGACCGTCGGAACGGGTGTGACGAGGCACTTCCGTTCCGCCATCTCCAGCTCGATCCACCCCATGCTCCGTGGGATCTGCTCCCCAACAGCACCAACTAGGAGCCCGTAGCATTACACACCCGTCGCCCTGACGGCGAATCGACCGACGGTACTATAGCCGGCCTTGTCTATGGGTGGGCATGCCCGCCGAGAAAGAGCCGGTCTTCCGCCGATATGATCCGAAGCAGACGCTCATCCTTCCGCCCGATCTCAACGAGTGGCTTCCTCCGAACCACCTCGCCCGCATCGTCGCCCAAGTGGTCGACGACCACCTCGACCTCGCTCCTCTCGTGGCGAGCTACGAGAACGAGGAGGGAGGACGCCCGGCGTTCCACCCGAGGATGCTCCTCAAGGTCGTCCTCTACGGCTACTGTGTCGGGGTCGGGAGCTCGCGCAAGCTCGAGAAGGCGACCTACGAGGACGTGGCGACCCGATGGCTCGCCACCGACCAACATCCCCACTTCACGACCCTCGCCCGATTCCGTCGGAAGTGCCTGCCCCTCATGGACGACCTGTTCCACCAGGTCCTTGAGCTTGGCCGAGAGGTGGGCTTGGTGAAGCTCGGGCGGGTGGCGCTGGACGGGACCAAGATCAAGGCGAGCGCCTCGAAACACAAGTCGAAGAGCTATCGGAAGATTGTCGAGGAGGAACGGGACCTCCGAGCGGTGGCCCCGACGCATTGTCCGCGAGGCGGAGGAGGTCGACTCGGCAGAGGATCGGCTCTACGGTCCCGAGAACAACCCGTACATGAACCCGCTCCCGCCGGACTGGAAGGAGCGTCTGAAGAAGCTGCGCGAGGCGCGCAAGGCGATCGAGGAGAGGGAGCGGAAGAAGGGCAAGCCCACCCCCGAGGCGAAGACCCAGTACAACTGCACGGACCCCGACTCGCGCATCGTCCAAGAGAGCGGGAACAAGGGCGGCTACGTGCAGGGGTACAACTGCCAGATCGCGGAGGAGGCCAACAGTCAGGTGATCGTGACGGCGGCGGTCACCCAGGAGAACCCCGACCAACAGCACATGCTGCCGATGGTCGAGGAGCTGGAGCGGGAGTTGGGAGAGCTCCTCGCGAAGCTCCTCTTGGATGCGGGCTACTTCAGCAAGGCGCAGATCCGAGCCGTCGAGGCGAAGGGGACCTCGGTGTACGGTCCCCTGGACCCGTGGCGGGTGACAGAGAGTTCTCCCTGTCCGAGGGGGAGGCCTCCGCTGGGAGAACGGTTCACTCAGTTCATGCGTCGTAAGGTCCGAAGTCGACGAGGTCAGGGGGAGTATCGGTGCCGGAAGATGAGCGTGGAGCCGGTCTTCGGGCAGATCAAACAGGGACGGGGGTTACGGCAGATCCTGCTTCGAGGGAAAGCGAAGGTCGGAGCGGAGTGGAAGCTCTGGTGCCTGACCCATAACCTGAGGAAAGTGCACGTGGCGAGCCTCGGTTGAGGGGAACGAAAGGGCCGGGAAGGCCCGGAGTGACCAGGCAATGACCATGGAGGAGATCGCCACCTGTGGGAAAACGAGTAAGACTACGGGCTCCTAGGGCCGGGCGTTCTTCTCGGGGAGGAGCGCGAGCAGCCCTAGGTGCCGGGTGCCGCTCGCCTTAATCGCGTAGGCGACTGAGCGCCGCGAGGGAGAGCGGCCGAGCTTCTGGGTGTCGTCCCAGAGTCACTCGAAGCCCAGACCCGTGCCCTGGAAGTGATGGGCGGCCCGGTTCAGGTTCCCGTAAGCGTCGACAACAGGGACAGCGAGATGTTCCTGTCAGACATCGATGCCGACGTAGAGGGCGCTATCGAGCGGAGGCTTGGGGCCGCAAGGCCACTTTGTTCGAGGGTTGGGTCGGTTGGCAACTCCAGGGGTCTTCTACATTCGTTCTTCCGTTTGTGGGGAAGGAAGGGATGCTCCCGGGTGCCCAAGTAGGCAAGCCGGTCCGTGATATAGTGAGTCCTTGGAATCACAGGAGAGATCCTGCGTGAGGCCGCTCACGGTTTATCGGCGTAAACCCAGGGATTCGGATTGTATGCTCCTGCGCGTGGACAGGGCCGCAAGTGGTGTACGCTCACCCTTCCCCCCGCGAACGCGGAGGAAACCCGAGGAGTCACTGCTCACCTCGCGACCCCCTACCAGTAGTCGGAGATAGTCAAGATCCGTGTCTGTCGGGGCGGAGTGATCGAGGAGCGTCTCGTCGATCCGAATTCGAGCGGTCCTAGCAGCGGCCCATCGGGACGAGAAGCGCATGCCGCTCCGCACGAACCTCAGGCTCTCCACGGACGAGGTGGTGAGCAGTAGCTATGGACGGGCTTCATCGAGAAGGCCTTCCGGGCCTCAAAAACGGGTGAAGGTGGAACCCGTTCGGCACCGTCGGGTGCGGACCTACCTGTTCGTCTGCGGCCTCGCCTATCGACTGGAAGTGGCGCTTCGGTGGAAGCTTCTCGAGGGAGGATTCAAACCGGAGGACCTGGGGGAGTATCAGGAGCGACTGCTGGAGGAACTCGGCCGCGGAGAGCGGCCCGAGTTGCAGTTGGGCGCCCAGTCCCGCACCTGGCATCCGAACGTCACGGAGCGCGTCCGGGAGGCCTGCTTCGACTCAAAGCGTGGACTCTGCTGGCCGAGGGTCGATGATCGCGTCACCGCTACCGACGTAAGTGCGAAAGGGCTGCGCAGTTCAGGTTACAACGTCGGGGTGCTCATCCACGAGATCTTCAAACACCGCATCGACCCGGGGCTCCTGAGCGTCTCCCTCGTGCCCTCTCTTGGCTCCCCCTCCGACCCTCTCGCCCTAAGGGTCCATCACAGACCCGTAACCACTCCCCGCCTATGCGGCGAATCCCACTCGAGATGGTCCAGGGCCATGAGACCTGACTCAAAACTCCGGAGGCTGGGACATAACCGCTCAATGGCGCTGGAGGCGGGCTCAGCAAAATCCAAAAGCCAGTGGGAGAGGAAAGGCTAAGTTCAACGATTGCCAACGAGTCTTGTGCCACGAACGCGCCAAGCGCTGACTGGTGGGAGGCCCTAGCGTGGAACCCTATCGCAGCTTTGGTTACAGACTGCACAGTTGGACAGCAGCACTAGAACAGTCTCGGGCAGTTCAAAACCGCGGAGCCCTGCTACGTGCTCGCCTCCTAGGCAGTAGGGGGCAGCTGCGCTTTCGTGGCGGTTTCACGATGTCAGTCCAACCGTCGAACCTAGAGCTCGCAGTCAGTCTCGTTAGGCTCAGCTACTTCGGAGCGACTTTGACAACTCCAACTGAACCAAAGTGGGGCGCTTGGACAGTATCGTTTGAAAGTGGGACCATTCAAACGCCCGAGGGCATAATTTTCGACCTGGAGTCCATCGAACCTGCGATTTTTGCCGAGACATACATTCATCAGATCCACTTCTTTGGCTTCGACCTAAGCACGCGGATTGTAGTCGATGTAGGTGGCTTTGTCGGAGACACGGCCTTGTACTTTGCTCATCACGGGGCCAAGGTGATCGTCTATGAACCTGACCCCTCGAACTACTCGATGTTGCAAAGAAACCTAGCGCTTAACCCGGCTTTGGCCGAACGTATCACGACCTGGAACAAGGCGGTTGGGCTTCAGGGCTCTATGCCAATTGCTGTTGGGCTGCATGGAGGAAGCGGCGCATACGCCACGTCCCCCCGATTTGAACGTCTCGAATCCGTGGACCTCGCGGGGCTATTGAGAGAAAACGGTCTCTCCCATGCAGATATCTTGAAACTTGACGCGAAGGGGACAGAATTCAGCTTGCTTTTCGAGCCGGCTCTATCCAATTTTGACTTCCTGAGTTGTGAGTACAGTGCGGATCTCGCCAAGAGATCGCCCGCGGTATTGATAGAGGCCATCAAACGTGCGGGATTCTCGCACGCCCGAGTGTTCAAGCACAATTGCTTCTACTACAGCCTTCAGGAGCACGGCACGATCCAAGCCTCCAGAGGCATTTCCCCCCTGTCTAGTCAACCAGAATGAGTTCCCGCCCTTCACGAGGAGTGAAGGGGGAGCAAATGGGTGGCGGACGACCACACTATTGCGCTCGGACCCCGGCTCTAAACAGAGCGTCATAAGTAATTGCGAGTGTATCAGGGGGACGAGGTCCCCTCATGCGACCCCTGGCCGTACCCGATGCCGAGAACACAGTATACTACATTCAGGATGAGATCCGCCGCACCGACGGTCCCGATATGAACACCGACTCCACGGGCCGCTCCTCGTCGTCAAAGGAATGACTGCGCCTCAGGTCGGGGAGCTTTTGGACGATTCCCGACGGAGCGTCCAGTATTGGGTCCGTCAGTTCGACGAAGAAGGGCGCGAGGGCCTAGCCGAGGGCGTACATGCTGGTCGCTCCCGGTGACTCACGGCGGCCCAACTGGATACGGTCGAGGTGGCTCTCCGTCAGCGACCGGAAGATGCCGGCCTCTCAGGCAATCGCTGGGACGACAAGAGTCTCTCCGCGGTCCTTAAGCGGCGGGTCTCTGCCGACCTAGGTGACCTCGAGTACCAGCGACTCTTCCGCCAAATCAGGCTACGTCGACGAGAGCCTCGCCCAATGCTCCCTCACCCACGCCCGGAACTGCTCGCGGCGCACAAAGCTACTCCCGGCGTCTGACGCCGATCCCATTGGGAACCTCGGGGGCACTGAACGAGGCCCGCTTCCAGCAACACGGGTCCCGTTGCCTTACGTGGGCCCCCGGGAAGTCCAGGACCAGATCCTCCTTGACGCCGGAACCCACCAAACATGGGCTCCTGGGCGGTTGTTCGACAGAGAGACGTCAAACTGGTCCATCGGGGGGAGCCGCGGAACTTCTACATCCTTACCTGCTCGAGGCTCCCCAAACCGTTCTACATTCCCAGCAAGGGAGGTCCTCGGTGTGTCGTTGGGTCAGAGACAACCCGAGCCGCCACCCCTACCGGAACCACAAGTACTGGCGGGCGGGGCGGGCCGGGCGGTTTGAGCTATCGCTCCTACCGGCGGCAAGCCCAGAGCCTAACCCGCTCGAGAGGGTGTGGAAGCTCACCCCGCGGCGTCGCCTGCACAACCGGCACTTCCGCCACCTCGACTCGATCCACCAGGCGGTGGAGAGCGCCTTCGACGAGTGGCACACCCCGAACGAAACACTTCGGCGAGTATGCGCAGTTAATCAGGACGCAGTGTTTAGTTTTTCCGCCGTCAACCCGTCGTCCTGAGGCTTGCCCCGAAAAGGTGTATGTCGGGTTCTGCCTGCACGCTCCACCGTGACGATCACCGACAAGGAGGTCACTGGGTGTACGTAGCCATTGACCCCCACAAACGTGACTGTCACGCCGCTGAGCTGAACAACCAGGGAGAGTTAGTCTCCACCGCCCGCTTTCCGAGCAATCTGGGCCCGTCGAGCGCTTCAGCGAAGAAGCTCCCAGCTGGATGCACGCACGCCCCTGGAGGCGATCTCCGTCGCCAAGCGGATCTACTGGCGTCTCCAAGAGACACGCTTCGACGTGAGGATAGCGCATCCCCTCGAGGTGCGCCGGATTGCCGGGACGAAGTAGACAGCGGACACGGCCGACTCCTTCGAGCTGGCCGATCTCCTGCGGATGAAGCGTCTCCCAGAGGACAATGTCCCGTCCCCCTGCAAAGCGAACGGCGTCAGCTGATTCGGCATCGGATCGACTTCGGGAAGAAATCTCGGTTGGTGAAAGACCAGATTCATGCGCGCCGGGTTCGCAACCTAACCACCCCTGATTTCACCGAGGTCTTCGGAGTCGGTGGTTGAAGGCAGATCGCCACCGCGAAGCTACCAAGGAGCCGACGCCACCTCTTGGATGGGCCAGTGACTCAGCTCGAACTCCCAGACGTGAGTTTGGCACTTAGAAAACTGGCCCCGACTCCCGGATACCGACCTTTCTCCCATAGCGAGGAAACCTGCACGAGGTGGACCAGCGTTCTGTCGGTTCGAGTGGGCTTACGCACCAGTCAAACCTCCGATCGCTTCGCCACCAGATCGCCGACCTGGAGCTGCTCGAGCTCCCACAGCGCCTTGTCGATGCTCATCGTCTCTCCCTTCTCCTCGATATATCGCTGACCCGCGTTCCGAAACTGGTAGCCCAGCGCGTGCGCGAACACAAGCCCTCGTGCGCACTCCGGTCTTGACACATACACCGGCCCTAGATCCAAACACGCACTACTCGTCAGGATGGACTTCTCGATCCAATCCCGACGCCGATAGAAGGCCACAACCTCCCCCTCAGATAGCCACTCCTCAGTCATCGCATACGCCAAGTAGCCGGCCCTCCGGCTCCTTCGGGGAAAGCGCCCCTGTCTTCTCCACGGTGACCCGGCCCACCCCGAGTCCCTTTACCCGAAGGTACTGGCTCTTCCCGAACTTCCTCAGGATCGCCTCGTAGGTGACCTGGTCGGGAGGGAGAGGGGCAACGATGACAGTCGGTACCACTCGGCGAACCGCCAGTGGTTCCCGGGGCGGCGGTTGACTTAGATGGAAGAGCGCGGGTCATCTTGCCGAGGGACGGGCCTTCACCTTGAGACCCTCCGCCTCGATGAGCTCCACGAAGCGCAGTCCCTGAGCGATCTTGAAGGGGGTGAGCTCGGGCGCGTAGGAGCGAAGCCGGGCCGGCTCGACATCGCGGAGATGCGACAGTGGCGCGGAGCGACCCAGGCAGACCAGCAAGGCATCGAACTGGAGGGAGTGCGCCGGGTCGTCAAGTGCGCGGACCTCCTGACGGTTCTGTTCGAGGAGCGGAGAGTCCACTCCATCGAGTCGCCTCAGGCGAAGGCGCGTGACATCACGCGGCGTATCGGCGAAGCGCCTCGAGGTGAATACCCACCACTACTGGTGGTCCCTCCTCGGTTTCCCCCGCAGGATCCCGGAAGGTCATATGTCGGCGATACACAAAGGTCGGAGCTGGCGATATTGACGAGAAGTCCGTACCAAGACGCCCCCCGAGGCCAGGGCAATCGCCCGAAAGGGCACTTAAACTCCCAAATCTACGCCTAGAAGCGGGGCGAGAGGTACAGCCGTCAATGCATACTCGAGGTGTGGTCGCAGGTCCAAGCTCGGGCCTGACAGACGGGCGCCACTGTCCTACTCCCAGACGAGAGCTGTCAGCAGTCATTCGCGAGCGTGCGACTGACTTTGGCGCCCGCGGGGTAGCACCCGCATACACCGTATCGACAGGGTATTCGACTGAGGCTGAAGCTGAACTCGGCGATGGGTCCGCACGGGGCGCTGTACTTCGACATTCACAAGAAATGCTTTGGCAGGATGTGGGTGCTATGGTTCTTGGAGCAGTTGCTTGAGGAGGTGGAGCGTCGTTTGATAGTGATCTGGGATAACGGGCGGACCCACCGGTCGGTAGAAGTGAAGACAATCCTATGGGAGCCTCGAACGCGGTTGGAGACACGGAGGTTCCCGCCGCACGCACCGGAGCTGTATATGCGCGACCGAGTGTGGAGCGTCCTCAAGTACCAGAGGCGGATGAACTGGTGCCCGAAGACGGAGAAAGAGTTTCGTGCGGGAGTATGCCGGGACCTGCAATCAACACAGGTGCCTCATAAACTAGTCGCCTCCGTCACCTGGCCCTCGGAGCTGCAGCTACCCACGCTCCCGTAAGCGCTGAAGTCAACCAGAGCCTTCCAACGCAAGACCAATATGGCGAAGGTAATCGATAACAGTCCGTCAATCCGTTCGGGTCGCAACTGCGACCCACCAGCGGTGGGCAGTGCATTCGCCAGGTCTATGGATCGGTCGCCGTCTTTCGACCGGTCGCGTACCTTGGAGCGCCATGGTGGTCCACCCACACGCATTCTCCTGGTCTCCCGAAGCTCCTACAGTTTTGCCAAGTCGAAAGGAGGGGCGGACGTGGTCGCTTACACTACGGCCGAACTACTCGCTGAGACCGGACTGCCCGTGTGGTACGTTGGAAGCAATCCTCCGTGCTCTAAGGCCGTCAAATGGGTGCCGAGTCCTGCCCGCCCATTCTCCTCGCAACCGGAGGAGAGCTCAAGATCCGCAGTCTTGCGCCACCTGTTCAACGAGCTGCTCAACGTCGGGCGGGCTACCGTCAGGGGGTTGAGGGCCGCGACGGCTATTCGCCCAAACATTGTGATATCCAACCACCCGGTTACAACTGTGCTCTTCCGCCTCAGGCACCCGCGATCTCGGATCCTGTACCGAATGCACGATGGGATCCACGCCCAGAATGGCGTCTCCAAATTTATCGATCGCGCTGTTCGGTTCCTCACGAGCGAAGTCCTGGAAAGGCTTTCGGTCTGGTTGGCATCTTATGTCATTACTCCCGGAGAGCGAGTGCGTCGGGAGTTACTGGCGCTGGAGGTGCCCTCCTGGAAAGTCAGCGCGATGTACCCGATTGTGGACCGGGTTACGCCATCTGGTCCCATCCCCGTTGAGCTAGGCTCGAGCAAGACGCCTGTCTCCGCGCGGTTTGTGTTATCGATCGGACTACAGACAGGTAGAAAGCGCTTCGACCTCCTCATCGAGGCCATCCAGCACCTGACGAGCGACCTCGATCTGGTCCTCGTGGGCGATGGGCCGCTGCACGCACGCTATCGGAAGAGGGTGGACGAGCTCGGATTAGGGGATCGGGTCGCTTTCGTTACGGACGCCAGCGACCAGCGGATACAAGACTTGTACAGGGACTGCACCATCTATGCCCTCCTCTCTGAGAACGAAGGGTTCCCCATCACCGTTGCGGAGGCCCTCGCGTCGGGCGTCCCGACAATCTATGCATGCCCGACCGCGATGGGCTCTTTGCCCCAGTTGCCGGAGGGTCTGATCGTTAAGGGTGACCTGCCACGCCCGCCCGAGCTGGCCCGTCTCTTGGACGGCATCGCAGCGGACATTGAGGAGGGGATCTTTCCCACTCGTGAACGAATCGCGGGACTGGCCAAGCAGATTTTGCCAACGCGAGAATCAGCGGCCGAAGCGTACATCTCAGTCTTCGAGAAGATGGGCGCGATACATCGGCCACAGCCTAAAGCCTGTACCGGACGGGGGAACTGGGACAAGGAGGGGTCGAGCTAAGCGGGCCCCCAGGAGGAGGGAGAGTGACCAATCGCGACTCTCATTACCCCTGTCCACGGACATACTCTATGACCGAGTTGTAGGCGGCTGCTGTCGCTTCCGCGACGGCGGGCCAAGAAAACCGCAGTCGTACCTTCTCGCTAACGGCCAGTCCGAACCTTCGGGCGCAGTCCTGAGTCGCCAATGTGGACTGGATCGCCTCGCGCAACGCCAAAGCGTCTCCGATAGGCACAATGCGACCGCTTACGCCATCCTCGATGACCTCGGCGACTCCTTCGACCCGACTCGCGACAATAGGCAGCTCGGCAGCCGCTCCTTCGAGGACAACGGCAGGCATGCCTTCTGCCAATGAGGGGACCGCCAAGAGAGTGGCGCCCCGGTACACCCCGTACATCTCGTCCACTGGTAGCTTCCCAAGGAATCGGACCCGCGTTTCCATGTGAAGAAGTCGGGTCTGTCGCTGCAGCGCAGGAAGGAGCGGCCCTTCGCCAACGACAACCAAAGGAATATCGACGGGAGCCAAGGCATTCAATAGTACCGATACACCCTTTTGGGCTACCAATCGGCCGACAAAAAGCACGTACCGCGACGGGAGCCCCCACCGCCGGCGGGTCTCCGCAATTGACGCATTGGAAACCTGGAACGGGACGGGATCTACACCTACTGGGACCGCGAACGTGCGGGCGGGACTCAATCCTAGTTGCTGCACAAGCGCCGCGCGAAGGTCGGGTCCCGAAGTAATCACCCCATCCGCTTCGCGGAAGGAAGCGATGTCGATGAGAGAGTACGTGAGCGAGCGCAGCTTGGCATCGACCCCACCTACCTCGTGCAGCTTCCACGGGAGCGGATTGTGCGCCGTCATTATCGTCGGAACTCGCTTTCCTCGAGCGAAATGGAGTGCCCACCCCGCGGACGTGGGAGCATGAAAGTTGACAAGGTCGTACTGACCGTTGGCGAGGCACCGCCAAGCGCGGAGTTGAGCGAGGAAGCCACCAAGGAGAAGCCCCGCCCCGGATCTGAGATAGGAATCCTGCAAGGAGAAACGGAATCCGGGCAGGTGCCGGACCCGCACGCCAAGTGTCGGCTCAAACGCGCGGGTGACACTGGTTACGAAATCGACCGTGTGTCCGAGGCCTGCAAGCGCCTTTGCAAGGAAGTAGGTGTAACGCTCTACCCCACCGCCGGTCAGCGGGGGCGTCGCAATCCTGCCACTGCTGACCAGCAATATCCGCATCTAGCCCAGCCAGTCTACGGCACAGGGCCGCTCGTTCTGATATCGGCATCCGGACCGTCACTCTGGCGGCAAGCAGCAGCCCTCGATAGAGTTGCCTGGCCCGACCTGCCCGGGCGACCCGAAGGGAAGGCGCGTGACGCTCTCGATCTCTCCTCCAAGAGCAAACTGAACATATTGTCCGGGACGTTCGATTGCCGCTCTAGCCAATAACCCTTTGCTCGCGCAGTGCTGTGTTGAACGAACCCTAACCAGTCTTCTATTGGAGCGAAATGAGTGACCCCTGCCCATGCGCTTTCGATTAGCGCGGGCTTCCACTGGATCCTTGTAGGTTCATGAGGGAGGCCCACGTCGATGGGATTTCCCGTCCGTCTGAGAAGACCCGAACCCGGAGCCCCGCCCCACAGTCGAACCCTGGCCCCGTGGCCGACGATTACCTCGAGGCGTTCCTCACCTTCCTTCCCGCCTAGTGATCCAGCGCATCGCTCGAGGGACCGGCTACGTCCGGCGGCATCGAAAGCTCGACCCCGTCGCCTTCGAAACGGGACCCCAGCTCAAGCGCACCGTCGAGGCGCTCCGCGACGATGACAACCTGCGGGTCTCCGACCCCATCCTCAGCAGAGGTGGGTATAACGAACGGTTCACCCATCCTAGTTCTACTGTGTCATAAACTACTTTTCCCATCCGTCCCTCCAGTCGGGCCATGGATGCCCTATCCGGGCCCGAGTCGGACCGCTTTGACGGCTACCTTGAGCAGTTGAGCCTCGCCGCGGGTCACCAGGACCGTTGTGACCCGCTCCGGGCCTACCTCGTGGGACTATGCCTCCCCGGCCAGCGAAAGAGCATCGAGCCCATCGCCGCCCGCGTGGACCCGCGCCACGTTTCGGCCCGCCACCAGTCGCTCCATCACTTCGTCACCGCCGCCCCCTGGGACGACCGGGCGCTCGTACGGATCGCCGACCGGGCCGTCCTCAAGCAGATGGACCGGCACGGCGGTGTGATGGCGTGGTCCGTCGACGATACCGGGATCCCGAAGAAGGGCCTCCACTCCGTTGGCGTGGCTCGTCAGTACTGCGGAAACCTCGGCAAGCAGGACAACTGCCAGGCGGCGGTCTCGGTCAGTCTCGTTAACGAGGCCGTGAGCATTCCGGCGGCGTACCGGCTCTACCTCCCCGAAGAGTGGGCTCGGGATCACGCA
>Ga0070737_10002564_pt1 | contig 21542 bp, 19 predicted proteins | sample Coa_R1_10_FD_66438 | JGI IMG/M metagenome (GOLD analysis project Ga0070737, IMG submission 66438) | Surface soil microbial communities from Centralia Pennsylvania, which are recovering from an underground coalmine fire - Coalmine... | ecosystem: Environmental > Terrestrial > Soil > Unclassified...
CGCAGAGCCGAACGGACCTGCCGGCAAGCCCTCCACGTACACGCTCTCGGACTGTCCCGCCTGTAGCATCGGATCGGCCCATACCACCTGCTGGCCGCCGCCGACCGCCGCATTGTTCATCATGAAATTAAAGCTGACGCTGGTGGTTCCGCTCGGCACCTGAAACGTCGCGCCGGCCGTGCGTCCCTTGATCCCCGAATGGTTCTGCGCCACCGCCAGCGTCGCACCGCCCTGGTTGGAGGTAATCGAACAGGTCGGATTGGTGCTCGGCGTCACCACCTGGCTGGCGTCGATATAACAACTCGCGGTGTAGTAATTGCCAGCACTCACTGGGATGCTGTTCCAGCTCACCTCGCCGTAACCGCCCTGCATGTAAACGCCGGTTCCAGAGGCCAGTGGCCACGGGAGCGTCGGGGAGAGGCCGGTGAAGCTGGTCGCCGTCGTGCCCGTGTAGCTGAAATAGCTGTTTTGCGTGACCAGCGTTCCCGAGCTCGGGAAGCCCGTGGTCGATCCCACGGTCAAGCTGGTGGCGCCCTGCGCGGCGCCGCTGCTAAGCGTAGTCGAATAGTAGGGACCCGTGGTGAAGACCGCGTTGCCGCCGTCGGGTCCCGGCCCGCTTACCGCAAGCCCGCTGTTGCTGATAAAGGTTGAACCAAAATGGAGTCCCGAGTCGGGTATCAGGTTGATTGCCGGGATACTCGCGTTGAGCAGGCTGCCGCTTACCTGACCGCTCGCCGCCACTCCTCCAGCGACCGCGGCGTCGGGAAGCTGCACATGACCCGCGTTGGCCACCACGTGATAAGTCGCCAGATCGCTGCTGTCGAGCCCTATGAACGCGCCGCAACCCCACTCTTCGAGCGATGCCGAGGCGAAGTAGTAATTGGTGTAGTTATTGACCCCCGGCTCCCAGTAAATAAGGCCGCAATTCGGATCGCCCAGGTTGTTCGAGTAGGGGTTTCCCGACTCGATCTCCAGACTATCGATATGCCAGCCGGTGGCCAGCGTGTTGCCCGAACCGCCCCAGGCGTAATCGATCGGATGGGCTCCCTGAGCCACGCTGTTGGACAGCCCCGGACCAGGGCGCCCGAACAGATGGCCGTTATCGATATGCCAGAAGTCGGTACCCCCAGCCGCGCCGCTGTTGCCCGTCCCTTCCGACTCGAAATACAGCCCCGTTCCCGCGTTTTCCTGCGTACCCACGAAATTGACGTCGAACTCGTGCAGATGGTTCAGGTCGAACCAGCCGCCGCCCTGCGCGCTGGAGCCCAGCAGATGGATAAAGTTGTTACCCACGTTGAGCGCGTGAAAACGCGTCATCGTGGCGTTGGTCTCGTAGCCGATCGCGTTGGGATTGCTCGTGAAGTTGAAAAAGATGGCGTCGCGCTGAGGATCGCACAACAAAACATTATCGATTTCCAGCAGCGCTCCGGTACCGTCGTTCTGATAGGCCGCGCCGCCGCTGGAGTACATCCAGATACCCAGATTGCGCAGCGTGCTGCCGACATTATTGCCCGGCCCTCCGCCCGCCGCTTCCACTCCGGCGGTGACAAAATCGGAGGGGTCTCCGTTGAACTCCAATACTGCGCGGGAAATATCGCGCGCCATCACCACGAATCCGCCGGCTTGGCTTTCGCTGCCGCTGGGGCAAAAATTATTGTTGGTCAGCGCGTAGCCCAGCCCCTGCAGCCATCCCGCTCCACTGGCCCCCAGCACCAACCCATGCTCGGGGTAGACTCCCGGCGGCAGCACCACCTCCTGGTCGCGTCCCGCATGCTCGATCGCCGATTGCAGCGCCGCCGTGTCGTCATGCGCCAGAGTCACCCCCGTCAGGCTCTGGCTGGGTGCGGTCGCCAACGTGATCGTGCTCGCGCTGGTGGCCGTGACCTGACTAAACATGCTGTCGGCCAGCGCCGCGCTAGGCGGCGTTGGCGGAATTATTTGATTGGCCGCTGGGATGTCAGGTCGTCCCCAAAGGTTGTAATCATCGATATTCTGACCACCATAATCCAAAATGTTATTGATGATTGCCTGCGCGCTGTCGGCGTTGACTTGCGCGTCGGCCGCCATCACCGCGTTCTGGCTATCGACCACGGTCACGATCGTGCTGCTCAGATTGGCGCCCCCGCTGCCGCATCTAATGCAGGTTACGGTCTGCCCTACGTCCGAGGGCACGAATTGCGGCGTCCCACCGGTGTAAATCACCGGCGATCCCGCCGTCACTTGCAGCTTGTTGAGTTCGCGGCCTACCGGCCATTGTCCGAATACCAGCGCGCCGGCGGGAAAGCTGCCACTGCCCCCACTGACTCCAGTCAGGCTAGTGGCCGTGATGCCGCTGTAGGTCACAACCTGACCACCGTTACCCACTGCCCCCCCAATTACCGCCGTGCCCGACGACATGAAGCCCACCGTGCTCGCCATGGGAATGGTGCTGGCAGGCAACGTCACCGCAGCCGAGCTGTACTGCATCTGGCCGTAGATCGGATACTTGCGCAGCCGCCGCCAGGCCGCGCTCTGGCTGTCGTAGCGATAGATCACGTAGCCGGCGCCCCCGGCAGGCATCGGCGGCAGCGCGAAGGTGTTGTAGTTGCCGAAATTGGCCGGCGGGGTCAACGCCACCGTCGCCCATGCTCCCACGGGGATCGTCACTCCGCTGGTACCCCCGGTGACGCCCTGCAGAACGTTGACGCTGAGCGATGTGTAATTGAGCACCTGGAAGGGAAACGGCTGTCCGTTGACACTGCTGCTCTCCGCTCCCATCACCACCACCGCGCAGCTCGGTGACTGGCAACTGGCTGGCCATCCGCTCGTATTGGCCAGCGCCAGCGCTCCCGCGGGCTCGCTTGTCGCCACGGTCACGGTGGTTGAATTACCGAACCATTCCGGCAAGGAGAGACAATCGTAGTTGCCGCTGGAAGGGCAACCCGAGGCGTAAGGCACTTGGTTGCTCACCGCCGTGCTCGCCGCGCTCGCGGCGGAGATACCGCCATGGCCGTCCAGGATTGCGACTGCATACTGATATTGAGTCGCACAGCCGCCGGCCGATCCGCACACCGCCGCGCCGCTTACGGCCGCGGGCGTCGCGACCGTCTCCGTGGTGCCGCAATGGTAGCATTGGACGCCTTCGCCGACCTTGAAGTCGTGTCCCGAGAGATTACTCAGTGTCGGGTTGCCGGCGGTTGCGGTCGCGCTCCAGATAGTATCGACACCTCCCGCCAACGTGCCATCCTCGTTGAGCGACAGCGCGTTGCGCACTCCGTTCACGCCGTAACCGCTGATCCAATAGGGACCTCCCGCCGCGTTGTTCGCAGTGATACTGCCGCCGGCGGCGATCTGACTGACCGCTACCTGCCCGGGATTGGCGACGCTGGCACTGAGGTCGCCGCTCAGCGTAACCGGCACCCATTGGTTGGCGGCCGCGTTCTGCACCAGGAATTGACCCGCCAGCGGCACGCTGGCCGCCACCGCCACGCCTTGCAGCCCAGTGGTGCGACCCGGTTGCAGCGTCACCGTGCCTACTCCGCCCACGGGCGGATTGGTGACGCTCAGGGCGAAATCGCCGCCCGCTCCGATTCCCAAACCGGTCACCAGCGAGGGCGGATCGCTATTGGCTAGCATCAAGGTGCTGAGGTCGGCGCTGGCAGACAGCGGAATCTGAATCTGCACCGGCTGTCCACTGCCCACCGTTACCAGCACCAACGCCCCCTGTGGGATAGTCAGGGGCGGATTGGTCGGCAGGTTACCTTGGCTATCGGTCAGCACCGAGAAGGTCGAGGGTCCGATCACCGCGCCGCCATAGGTTTGCAGCGCGACGCTCTTGAAATAGACCCGCACATTGGCAGCAGGCTGACCACTGACCTCGCTAAGATTGCCGGTCAACGTGCATAGATTGCCCTGTCCTGCGGCCCGACCCATCACCAGCGCCGAGGCCAACGCCGCCACCACCCCGGCCGCGATCGCTCGCCGCCAAACCCCGCTGACCCGCCGCGCCTCGCCCTGCTCCATTAGCCTGCCCTCCACCACGTCCCTCGCAGGATGCGCAAAACAGCCCGGGTCCCGCCGGCCGACGCCTGCCGGCGGGACCGCGCTGAGCCGGGGTCGTCCCGGCCCGCGCGCTTTTGCGCCGATCCTCTACAAGTCGGCGTTGAATCCGCCCGTTAGCCAATGGTAGGTGCCGTCGTAGTACAAACTACCCACCCGCGACTTGCCCGCGGCCGGTGCGGTAAACGCGCCAATCCGGTAAGCGCTGCCAAAGCTAACCGTGCCCAGGGCGGCGCCCGCGCCGTTGGCCAGATTGAGGGTCCATTCCATCCCGCTTACGCCACCCAGCGGATTGGCAATCGTAAACGGATTGCTGTTGGTCGCCCCCACCGTGACGATCGTCCCCAGGGCCAGGTTGGGAGTCACCGTGGCGCCATAGGCGGCGGCCTGAATCGCGCTGGCGTAGCCGCCCGCCACGATAGCGTTGAAATTGGGGTTGGCCGGTTGTTCGTCGTACAGGTTGACCCCGTCGCTGACAAAGGCCATTACGTCGCGCGCCCCCGGCGCAGTGTTGATTACGGGAGCCGCCAGGCCGCCGAATTTGGCGTTCGCCGGCCAACTCACGCCGTGGCTGCCCACCTCGTCCTGAGTAAAGATGAAAACCACGCGCCCCGCGCCCGGCACGCTCCCCGCTCCGGCCAATGCCGCGACATTGCCGAAGCTCAACGTGACGTTACCGGTAAGCGTCATGCTGACGATGTTGCCGCGGCTGAAATCCACCGCCACCGCACCGCTGACCGCACCCAGGGCGTTGAGCCCCATCGCCAACGATCCCACCGTCTTGGTACTGCCGGCGGGCTGATCCATCATGAAATTACTCGCCATCGGCTCCTACCTCCTCCTGCCCAAGCTGAGCCCCCAAGGGGGCGTTTAATTGCTCGTGCGGCAGTGCCATCCAGCGCGCCCACGCGCGGCCCGCCCCAGCCTCGGGCTGGGCCTGGCCAAACTGGCGGATAAACGACCAAAAGGCCCGCCGGCTTGCACGGCTACCCATCGCACCACACCAGCGCGCCGCGAATTGCGCGTGGCCACCCCGGGCCAACTCTGCCGCTGCTTGCCGCAGCTCGAGCCCCAAGCGCGCCGCCTCGAGTTCAAATCCGCGATCGAAGCGCGCCCGATGGTTGGAATCGCTTAGCCGTTCCACCATCACCTGGCCCCAACGCGCGCTATCCAGCCACTCGCGCAGTCGGCTGTAAGGCCCGGCCCCATAAAGCCCGCGCAGCCAGCCGCGGTTATAATCGCGAGCCAGCCGCCAGCGCGCGGCGTTTGCCGGCTGCCCCACGATGATCCAGCGGGCGTACTCGGCCTGCAGCCGGGCCAAAGCCTGGCTGGCGGCTCCGGCCGCGCCCAGCATCGCGCTGAATAGCGCGCCGTTGGGGTCGCGCGCAGCCGCGGCCTGCGCCAGCACCGCCGCCGGCAGCGCCACCACTACCCGCAGTCGCGCCTCCTCCTCCCCCATCTCAGCCATCCAGCCATCCCTGCGGCAGGCGCAGGCGGCCCAGGCCGCGATAGCGACCAAGGACGGGCGGTGGGAGCCAGCGATAAGGCGCCTGGCCCACGGGCAGCGCGGGAATAGCGAGCAGTGCTGTGGCGCCGGCCGCCGCCGGCGACATTAAATGGGCTGGGCGCGTCACCCGATGGCGCCGGGCGCGGCGCGAGGGTGGCACCAGCCGCCCCCGGCCCGCGCCATGCCCCAGCATCCCCATCACCAGCCCCGCCGCGGGTCCAGCCTGGACCGCGCCCGCGCCACCCATTCCCCGTCCACTCACCACGCCCCCAAGCCCGTTCAGCCCGCGCTGCGCGGAATGCCCGCGCATCCCCCGTGCCAGCGCCTGGGCCGCGCCCAGGGCCCCCACTGCCGCTGGCGCGGCGGGCGCGCCACCCCCCTCTCGCCCGCCTCGCTGGCGGACCAGATGATGGAGCGCCAGCAGAAGAAATTCCTGACTATTCATTGCTCTGCTCCTTCTGCTCACAGCAGGGTGGAGAGGAGGCCGCCCAAACCACCCAGCCCCGCGCCCAACGGTCCCGCGCTCGCGCCCAGCATCGAGCCACCCAGCAGCGAGCCCAACCCATAGCCTCCCAGGCTGCCCGCCATCAGCCCGCCCAGCGGATAGAGCGCGTTGGGATTGGTCATGCTCGAGCTGGAGTTGTACGCCCCGCCTACCGCCGCCGGCATCATCGCGCCCAACTGTCCCAGCGTTTCGTAGGGATACAGGTACTGGTTGATCGCGTTTTGCTGCGCCGCGTTGAGTTGCGCCTGCTGCTCGTTCTGGCTCAGACCGCCCAGGTTTAATAAGGCTTGCGAGGGCGCGAACGTCGCGCCCAGCAGCCCCGGCACCAGTTGCTGCTCGGCGAGTTGGTTCTGCACCCCCTGCTGGTAGGCTCCTCCGTAGAGATTGGTGGCCAGATTCTGCAACGCGTTACCCAGTCCCTGCTGCGCCAACCCCTCGCTCTGTTGTTGGGCCGAGCCGCCGAAAGCTCCCGCTTGCGCGTATTCAGCCTGGATTCCCGGCTCGGTCGCGTATTGGTATTGTTCGGTGACCGGCAGCGCCGCCTCGTTGAAGGCGGCCTGCAGGTAGGGGTTGGTGGTGGGATTCAGATAGGCGCCCGACAGCGTGTTTTCGGCCTGGGTCAATGCCGGCCCCAACAAACCCTGCGCCCCGATGGCGGCACCGTAGCCCAGGTTGAGCCCCGCCTGCTGATCGGGTGACAGCGGCGCTATCTGAGTCTGCATCCCGGCCGGATAGCCACCGGCCAAATCGCTATTGACGTAATTGCCGGTCTGGCCCAAAAGCCCTATTCCGTAGGGCACCGCCCAGGCCGGCAGATTGGATTGGGTAACGCTCGAGACCGTGCTCGGCCCTCCACCTGATGGCATCGCTACAACTCCTTCTGATAGGTCACGTCCGTGACCCTGAACCCCGCCCGCCAAAGCCGCCGTGCCCAACCCGGGCGAGGTGATTGGAAGCACAGCGCGTCGATTCCCACCCTGCACGCCAGCCCACAGATGTCCTCTAGCGCCAGTTCCACCACGCGCCGGCGACAGGCATAAGCCGCCCACACGTACATCAACCGCCGATTGGAGTACCGCTCGCGGCATTCTTTGAGCACCACGGCTCCGCCATAGCTCCCGTCGAGCAGCCCGACGTGAAGCGTGGCACTGCCGGCTCGCAGCTCGCCTAGTAGATCGGCCGGACGCAGCGGCGAGCGCGCCCGCAGACAGGCTTGGGCCAGCCCCGGCGCCACCAACGGCCACCACGCCTCCAGCTCGTCAGGCGTTACCTGCTGCAGAGCCCAACTCCTCATCGCCCTAGTCGAAATCCGCCCGCAGATAGACCGCGCCGCCGGTGGCCAGGCTCAACTGGGGCGCGCTGGTGCTCTGGGCCCAGCACAGTCCGTTGGAAAAGCCGCTGCCCAGGGCCGCCGCCGCGCTCTGCCAGCCAAAGCCGCTTTGCGCCGCCGCGTAGATCAGCACGTCGGGCGCGGCGCCGTTGGCCGGTACCGTGCTGGCGTCGAACAGCATCACCCACACCGGGCTGGCGCTGCTGTTGTAGCCACTCACGCCCCACACCCGCACCGGGCCGACTGCGATCACCACATCGCTGCTCTTGTAGCTGGAGCCCGAGTTGTATTTGGCGGGCAGCTCGCCCGCGCTGAAGGTCAACGATCGCGCCATCGCTTTAGCTCTCCTTTTTGCTCCGGGGCCGTTGCTGGATTGAGGGAAAGCGCCGGCGCACCGCGGCGCGCACCTGCGCCTTCTCTCGCGCCGTGCCAAACTGCGCCACCCGCGCCAGCGCCGCCCGGGCATGGGCGCGATCCTGGATTGGATACTTGCGTGCCTTGGGCAGCGCGAAGCTCTTGGGATGTAGCCGTGCGCGCTGGCGCGCGCTCAGTTCAGCCATCGCCGAACCCCTCCCTCCAGTTCTCAAGGCGCGCTTAGATACCAGCGCGCGCCGTCGTAGTACAGCACCATCAATTGGTTGGGTATGGCCGTAACCGGTGCGCCCAAAACCAGGTTGCCGCCCCCCTCCAGCGTGAAGCTGCTAAGCGCAATCAGATACAGTGCTCCGGTGAAACCAACCGGCGCGTTGATCGTGATCAAAGACCCGCTGCCGGTCACGAAATGGGCTTGGGCCGCGATTGCGATTGCCGCCCCTGATCCGCTCACGGTCAGCGTGCTCAGGGCGGAGCCCGGATTGCCGCTGGCCCCGCGGCTATTGGCCCCCAGCCCGTTGAGCGCTGCCGTCACTGCCCCTGCCCAGGGCGCTAGGCGCTGAAACAAGGCCAGCCAATTCGAATCGGCCGCCACCGGTAGCCTCAAGCTTGCGATTTTGTTCATCAGCGTGTGCCCTGCGCCTGCCAGTCCAGCTCCAGACCGACAATCTCGCACGGCGCCGACACGCTCAGTTTGGCCGCGTGATAGCGCGCGCTCTGGCGCAGGCTGAACCATCCGTAGCTGGTCAGCGGCACCGGCGCGCCGGCGTACTGCTGGTCGCCCAGGTTGAAGCGATACAGCGGCTGCAGTTGGGCCGCGCTGGCGGCGGGGTAGAGCGAGAACAGCGGCCGCACCCCGCGCAGCAAGCTGAAGCGGCCTGCGATGCCCACGTCGCCGCTGGTCAGATAGGCTCCCTTGGGTGCCCCGCTCAGTTGGTAGATAGCGTTGTCGGTCAGCATCAGCGCCTGCGAAAAGACCGCCAGCGGCGAGTACTGCAACTCGCCCGCCAGGTTCACCGGCGCCTGCGCCACCGCCTGCACCGCGGCCAAGTTGATACCGGTGGTCCAGCGCTCCAGGCTGGGACTCCAGCACACGTAGCGATCCAGGCTGCCCGGCGGATTGGCCGCCACCGAGGGGTAATACCAGACCACTACCGCGCGCAGCCGATCCCATACCCCCCACACCAGGTTGGCGTTGCTATTATCCAGGCTCTGCTCGAAGAACCAGTTGCGCAGCGGGCTGCCGATTACTTGTGGTGGACCACCGTCGCATAGGTAGAAATTGTCGAACCCCACGAAAGCGTGGCTGCCCCCCAGATCCACGACCGCCTCGTTGCTGACCGCGCCCCGATCGCTGGCCAGCAAGGTAAAGCCCCAGATAATCGGCGGTCCCAGATAGCTGCCGAGATAAACCGCACGCTGCTTGTAGACCAGCAGATTGGCTCCCAGCGCGCGCGCTCCCACGATCGGCCCCGGCGTGTCGCCCAGCACCCCGTTGGCGGCCTGGGTCGCGATATCCGGACTCCACGTGGCGGGATTGCCGATTCCGCTGCAGTTCCAATCGTTGCCCGCGCTGTCCAGGATGAACACGAAATCACCCACCGCCGCCACCAGCGCCCCCCGCGGCGGATTTCCGCCAAGCGCCACCGCCGTATTGTAGTTGGGCGCGGCGAGCAGTTGCGGCACATCGTTGGGATTGAGCGCAATCACGTCCGCCCCGAAATTGGTGAAACGCCAACGCGGGGTGCGATAATCACCGCTGGTGGGGGGTCCCTGCGGCGAAGGTCCATTGAAGGTTTGCCCGCCCGAAACATCGACGAAATCCTGACCCAGCGCCTGGTATTGATACAGCCGGGTTTGTGCCCCGAACAGCAGATTGGCGCCCCCCACCTGTTGATTCTGCTGCAGGTAGGCTCCCATTGCCGGCTGCGCCATCGGCGCGGGCGCCGCGCGCACCGGCGCCTTGAATGGCCGATAACCTGCCGGCGTGGGATACAGCCCGTTGCTGTCCACGATAATCCCCGCCGTGTCGCTGGCCAGGTCGGGAGCAAATCCGCGCGCGAAATTTACCTGCACAATCGCCATCGCCGCCCTACCACCACGGCCGCAGTCGCCCGGTGAACTTCTTCATCCCGGTTTCCAGCTTCAACTTGCGAAAAAACTCATCCGCCAGCGTTTTATCCACCGCCGCGCTGGCGCCGTCGTTGAGCACGTTGAGTCGCAGTAGGTATCGCGCATAGGCCCGAATCAGTTCGCGCGCTTCCACGGTCCAGAAATTGCTGTCGGTGTCGTTTACCGGAGGGGAAATTATTTGAATATAGTTGTAGGTCAGCGTATAAACCGCGTCGGGAGTGGGAAACAGCCGCAGCTGCATTCCCGTCCCGAGCAGATTCAGTGCGTAGTCGACCGGCGGTCCCTGGACCGGACTTAACTGGTTGGAGTCCTCCGCATTAAGTTGATCCCAGGTCTTCCAATGCAGCTTGTAGACCGTCCCGGAGACGGTCGCGAATAGGGCCCGCAGCTCGGCTATATCCAACGGCGCGCTGTAGATATTCAACCCTGCGCTCGTGCTTTGGGTAGCCTGTGCGTCGTTCTTGAAAAAGGCGTCGCGGCGGTAATAATCGCAGGCCTCGGTAATCGCGTTGGCAATCTGATCGGCCAGATCGGTACGCTGCAATTCATCGGCCATTCGCGCCTGCATGTCGGCAAATGTCGAATCCGCCACCGCCCGCTACCCCTCTGCTTGCGCCCGAACTTGTTTCCCTCCCCCATGCTTCGCCATGGGGGAGGGTTAGGGTGCCTGCTACCTACTTTCGATCCCGCTCGCGCCGCTCGCCCATCGGATCGTCGGCGTAGGGATTGCCCACCGACTCGGTCTCCACGCCAGGCTCGAACCGCGCCCGCGCGTATGGGATATCCCACGCCCCGCTCTCGCGGTCCGTGGCCTGTTCGGTGTCGCCCCTGCGCTGATGCCGCTTGCTCGGCTTTTCCTCTTTCATCGCTTCCTTTCCTCTCAGCGCCTACTGGTTCTGACCGCCCCAGAACAGCGCATGGCCGGTGATAGTCCCGCTGACGGTGGGCGTGGTCGGGGCCGCATGGATCTTGAGCACCAGGTTGTCGGCCGCCGCGTAGCGATGGGGCAGCGCGCCCTGTTGCCAATTGCCGGCCGCGCTCCCTGCGATCCCGCTGGGCGTCAGTACCGTGTCAGTGGCCGAGCGCCCCAGCGCCCCCGCCGCTATATAGCGCTGGCTGTTACCGCCGTCGCCCAGATCGATCGTCACCGTCGGGCTGCCCGCGCTGTCCAACTGCGGGCAGTCGATAGCGAAGTCGATCAGCGCGCAGTAGGCGGGAATCTTCAGCAGAGTTACGGTGTCGCCCACGCCGAAACCGACGGCCGGAATCGCAAAGCTGAACGTCTCCACGAAGGCGCCAGTCTCGTAGACCGCCTGTATGCCCGCCGTTTCCTGAGTCGAATAGTAGTTATTGGACATGGTCTCTTCCTTGCCTCGCTCCCTACATCAACTGCGCCCAAGTGCTGGTCACGATCGTGGCGAAGTCCGACCCGTTGAAGGTCGATTTCACGCACCCGAATACCGAGCCCACCGCCACTCCGACCTGATCCTCATAGTCGTCGGCCTGGGTTACCCACTTGTATTTGGTCGGCCAGTTGTAGTTGCGGCCAAAGGCGATCACCGCCGATTGGGCACCGCAAAACAGACCGCGTGCTACGTTGGTGGTGCCCGCCGCGGGCGCACCCAGATCGGTGTGTAGGCTGTTCTGCGTATTGTCGCCGTAGGGCACCCGCGCGTCCTCGTGCAGGATGACCCCGTTGAACATCCCCAGCGCCCCGGTCAGAATCGGGTTGTCCTCGACCTTTCCTCCCTGCATCGCCGCCATCTGGATATCTTTCCAGTCGCCCGCGGTGGTCGATTTACGCAGTGCTTGCACCTGATACGGATGGAGCAGCATGACGTAGTATTCGCCGCCCGACAGCCGCACCGGCCGAATCGCCGGGGTCATGGTCTTGGCGCGCGCCACGCACTGATCGATCAGGGAAAGAGTGAAGGTGTCGGTCGCGGTCAGGCTGGCTTCGCTGCTCGCCCCACCGGCAAAGACCTGATGGTTGACATCAGGCGCCAGCGGCTGATTGTTGCCGGTATACCGGCCGTCGCTCTGCGCCGCGTTGCCGCCCAAATGGTTGAGCACCGCGACGTCGTAGCGGCTGGCGAACCAGTCCGACAGCGCCATCTTGGCCTCGTTCATCAGGTTCCACGGTACCCGCTGCTGCGACACCGAGCCCTGCAGCTTGACGGCGTGACGCAGATTGTCGATCAGCAGGGAGTTGGTATAGAAGGTCATCGCCTCTTCCTGGCCCTGCAGCACACCGAAACCCAGTACTCCGGCTCCCGCTAGTTGCATCCGCAACGTGTACGTAATCTTGTCGCCCGGATGTTTCTGAGTATCGTCCAGAATCTGGATCAACGACTCCGACGTCGGCCCGATAAACTTAGTCGCGACGGTCTTTTTCTTGGTCTCGCGGTAGAGCTCTTTGCTCCACAGCAAATTGGTGGACGGATCGGATGGATTGAAAAAACTCGTGGCCATCGGCCAATCTCTCCGCGTTTGCTGGTCAAAGACTAGTTCTCTCGCGACCAGGCGGCCGCGAAAGTACCTTCTTCAACGCCGAAGGATTGGCTGCTTCAGCTCCGCGCCTAGGCGCCTCGCTGAAGCCATTCCGCTAGAGCCCGGAAGTGGCTGCTCCTCATCGGGCTGGGAGCCGGCCCCGGCGCTTTAGCTACGCACTGCGCCGGTCAAGTGCTGGCGGCGCCGTTTGACGCCGCGCCATCGGCTATCGCCCCGATGTGGCCTGCTCGAATAAGCTAATTATACCCGGGCCCGTTCCTCCCCCGCAAATTTGATCCCGCCCGGCCCTATAGCGGCGGGTATCCCTCTATGGCGCGTGCAAAAGATAGTGAGGAAAACTCCGCCGCAGCGGCTTCGTTCCTCTTTCTTGCGCAAGAATGACGGGGCAAGGAGTTGAGCAAGACAGCAGCCCCTATGATATGCAGGGTTCAGCAAGGGAGACGGGCCCTCCCGCCGTTTTATCCACCCCGCACACTTCGAGACTTGCGCCATTCCACCCCATTCTCGCCCGGCTCCCGCTCCCTTTCCGCCCCCACGTTGGTAAACTACTGGGGCGGACGTTACGTCTTTTAAGGATGGCGACGGTTTTTCTTGGCATGCATAAAAGAATTGCTCTAACTAATTACGCGCGGATTTGCGTGACTTTGACCGCGATACCGCTGCTCACCGCGCTGATCGCATCGGCCAGGCCTGTTTGGGCTGGCACTGCGCCCCTGCTTGAGTTGGCACAAGCCTCCCAATTGCAGAACTTTCAGCCCGGCTATCCGCCCCCATTGCCAGCCCAAAATGGCTCCCAGCAGACTCTTACCCTGCCGCCCGTCGCGCCGCAGTCTTCGTATCCGCCCGCGCTAGAAATTCCCCCTGCCCGCGGCCAGACCGGCACGCTCGAACTCCCCGTCCAACCCCGGGCTCAAGCCGGCGTAGCCAGGATTTCGATTACCGTTACCGATGACAGCGGTGGATGGGTGCCCGACCTGCGCAAACAGGACCTTACCATCTACGAAAATGGCGTTCGTCGCCCCATTCTCGCCCTTCAGCGCGATACCAATACCCCCGCTAGCATCGGCATCGTGGTCGATACCAGCGGTAGCATGGAATGGAAGTTGCCCGCTGCCGAGGCCGCGTTGCGCCACTTCGTCAATACGCTCAACCCGCGCGATGACGTCTTCCTGATGGCCTTTTCAGGCCGCGCCTATCTGCTCCAGGACTTTACTAGCGATCCCGCGGCCTTGGACCACGCCATCACCATCCTCCACGCCTACGGCCAAACCGCTCTGTTCGACGCGATAGTCCAGGGGCTGGTCAAGGTCGAGCAGGGACGTTGGCCGAAGCGAGCCCTGCTCGTGATGACCGACGGAATGGACAATGCCAGCACCTACACCCTGCCCGACGTCATCGCCGCCGCGCGCCGTGCCGGCGTGCTGATTTACACCGTCGGGCTGGGCGTCTCCAACATATCCAACGCCAGCAACACCCCGTTCTTCGGTGGTTTCGGCTTCGGCTTCGGTCGCCGCCTGTTGGCCGCTCAGCAGGAAGAGGTTGACGCCTCGACCCTGCGCACGCTGTCCGAAGACACCGGCGGGACCACCTTCGTGCTCAATCCACGCGTCACCAACCTCTCCGAGCTGGACGCTCACTTCCAGGCCATTTCTGCCGAATTGCGCGAGCAGTACACCGTGCTGTTTTCCTCCTCCGGCGGTTCTGGCCCGCAACCGATCAAAGTCGAAGCCACTCGCCCCGGACTCGACGTGCGCGCGCCCAAATGGGCCGACGCCGGCGCCTACTCCGCCAGCCGTTGAATTTGACGAGTTAGCAGCGGCGCGGGCGGCCCTGCCAAGCCCAAGCCAGCTTGTTCCGTCAATCTGTGTAGCAATCTCCCCTCCCTGACCAGGGAGGGGATTGAGGGAAAAGATCTTTAACTTCTCTGGCTCCCTTCCCATAACGTGCCATGAAACAGGGTTGAGCTTGGAAGTGCCCGCCGCCCTGACCGGCTACCACCCTCACCGCTGCCCTATCGCCTATCCTCGCTGCAGCAGCGCGTTCAGATCCCCTCCCGCCTGTTCCAATAATTTCTCGTACGCTTCGTCGTCTAGCGCCGCGATCGCTTCCAGCGTTAACGGTGCCGGCGCCGCCCGGCCACCCAGCGTCTGCAAACTCTGTCCCGCCGCTTGCTTGCGCGCCAGCTCACGAATCTTCTCTTCGCCCTGACTCACCCCCCCGCCTGACCCAGCTGCGCTCTTATAGCCCCATTCCTCGGCCAGACGATAGGCTACTTCGGCCGGATTTCGCCCCTGGCGCAAGGCAGTGGCTACCAGCGACTGGCTATCTTGGTTGACTATTCGAGCACGCTCGGCTTCATCCGTGATTCCCATCAGCTCGAGCTCGCGTGCCCGGCGCGCCTTGATGTACTTGACCCGGTCGTAGTAGTCAGGATGGCCGTTCTGGGCGTATTCCTGCTCCAGGCGCCACGCGATGGTGCCTTGATGCTGCAAGGCGGCCGCCTGCGCCGCCGCTTGTTGCTGCTGATACAGACCGGTCAAGGCCCGCTGATACTGGCGCATCTGCCAAGCCTGATGACCCGCCGGATCGGCCGCCCGATCGGGTTCCGGATCGCCCCCCTGCACCCCGTGGGGCTTGCGCTCCTGCAACTGCGCCAGCCGCTGATTGGCCCGCGCCCACGCTTCTTCCTGCGCCGCCAGCTTGCGGCGCAATTCGCGCACTTCCTGGCGTTCTTTGACCAGCGACCACGCCGGCACGCTGTCATTGGGCCCCAACTTGCGCATCGCCTCTTCGCTTAGCCCCCGCCCTTCCTCGCGCCCTGCCGCCGCCTCCTCGCCCTCGCTCTGTCCTCCCGCTCGCGTTGCCACCTTGGGCGACGCCTCTGCCGCTTCCGGCACGACCGCCGCCGGTACATTCCCTGCCGCCAGCAAGGCTTCCTCGCTGGCGTCTAGCAGCTCCGGATCCTCTCCCGCCGCGCTCACCTGCACTGTTTTGTCCGTCGCCTGCATATTCTTTGCCTTCACTTCTTCTCCTCCTCCAGCCACCCACCCAACCCAATCTCGTGCCACCTCGTCGCTGGCTTGACTACCAATCCACTCCCACCTTGCTTCCCGCCTCGATCGCAGCCATCACCCGCTCCAGCGCCTGTCCATCGAACTCAACCTCCAGCCCTTCCACCGCTTCCGCATGCCGCATCGCCGCCTCCACCGCCTCGTCCAGGCTTTGGCCCAAGCCAATGGCCGCGCCGAACTCACGAATCTTGAGCGGTACCGCATAGTCTTGCCCTTGAATTCGGCAATGGCCGTGCAGCTTGATGAATGCTCGCAATTCGGGCGGAAATTCCACTCCAAGGAAGTGTTCGCGGCCCCATTCCGAGCGCAACACCACTTGCGCCATGTACCGGGCGACCGGCCGCGGCGTCACTAGCTCGCCCGCCGCTCCCGCCCACATGATTTCATCCCAGTTGGAAAACAGCTCGATATAGGCTTCCGACGGTGGCGACCCGGCTCGCATCGCCGGATCCATCAGATACGGAACCCGATCGCTGCCGATTCGCACTTCACTGGAAAAAAACCCGCGGCATCCCAATTCGCCGAGCACCGGAGCCAACCGCTCGTTTATAACCTTCAGAGCGGCCGGCAACGTCTCCCAGCTCCGCACCTGCCCAATGTATCCGACGTCCTTGGCCTCGTAGCCGAAGGCCGCAATCGCGGGAAAACGGCCATCGATGGCAAACCCATCGTAGCCCGCCTCAACTCCGGCCAGCGGCTCCTCTACCACGAACAAAGTCTGTCCCGCGCGCGGCCCCAGATGGAGCGCCAACTCGTCAAGCAACGGCTTGGTGGCCTGGAAATGGCGCGCACGAAAGGTTTCGACATCGCCCCGGAACAGATTGCCCTTCACATAGACTCCGGGATGCGATTTCAAATGCTCTGTCAGTTGCTCCAGCCCAGTGATCAGCTCGTAGGGCCCCACCGCCAATCCCACGCGATGCAAAACTCGTTTCAGCTCGTCCCGATATAGCTCCAGCAGTTCGGCCTGCCCCGCGCCCCATACGCGCTTTCCCTGGCGCCTCAAATATTCCTGCTCGGCTCCAAAATAGGTATCCGGGAAGACTATCAAGTCCGCTTCTTCGATATGATCCCAGGCGTTTTCAACCCGCTCGATTCCCTCCAGCCCCGCACCGATGTTGAAACTTTCCGAGACCGGGAAAGCGCAGCGCCAGCCGTTGCAATAGTAGAGCACCCGTCCGAAACTCTCGGCCAGCTTTTCGGCCACATGTACGTAAAGCCCCTGGTCGATCACCAGTGCCGTCTTGTCCGCAAACTCCATTCCCACCTCCCTTCCCGCCCATGACTATTCCTGGAATAAAAAAATTAATCAGTGGCGCGGTCGTCAGCGCCGCCTCTGGCTGCTTGATCCCACAGCGGAGCTAGCAGCCCCCATCCGCTCGCGGCGGTCCACTCCTCCGAGCTGGCACCGCTTTCTGCGGCTTCGCAACACTAAACTTAGGCGACAGGAAACCTTAGCGCGCGCGCCGCGCGCCGTGACGCGCCAGCAAATCCGCCACCAACGCCCCCTGTTCCAGCTCCTGCCGCCGGGCCCGCGCCTGCGTATCCATCAGCTTGCCCGCCGTTGCGACGATCGATCCCAACTGCCGCAAGCGCGATTCCTGCTCGCGCAGCGCAAGATTCTGCTCCATCACACGCGCCCGCGTCGCGGCTAGCTGCGCCGAACTCCCCTGCCCTCCGCCCGCTGCCGCCAGCGGACCTCCTGCCGCGCTCGCGCCGGCTCGCTGCTCCAATTGCGCCTTGAGGCGCGCCACAATCGACGCTGGGAACGGGCTGTAATCCAGAATTTCGGGCAAAAAGGCGTTGTTTTTGATTAAGACCGGAATGATCGGCGCCATCTTGTCCCAAAACGCCTCCTTGGCATTGGGTGATTTGGTCGGCTCGTCGATCACCAGGCTGTAGTCCACCGGCAGATGCTCGCGCAGAAGCGGAATCGCCCGCGAGTTGTAGGGCCCACCCAGATTCACCAGGCGGCCATCGGCCACGAAATTGCGGATGAACTCGAACACCGTGCGGGCCTCCTCGCGCAGGTAGCGGGTCAGCGCGCTGAAGTACCCCGCGTTGATCGTCATCCCTTGCACCTGGCGCTGGCGCTGCGCCACCCCTGGCACGTCGCCCACCGTCGCCCCCAGCAGCTCGGGATTGATTCCCGATACCCCGCCCAGCGCTTCGATGCACCACTTGAGCATCACGAACGTGCCCTCGGGCAGGGCCGGCCGCGAACGCTCCTGGATGCGCGGATGGTTGCCCGACAGCGCCCCGTCCTCGAGCAGAATCAGCGCCGCCGGATTGGCCCAGTCCTGCTCGGCTCGGGTCGGGTCCGCAAACGCCGTGGCCTCGGCCAACAGCCCGCCCTTGGCGTTGCTGTTGATGATATGCAAGGTTTGGCTAAAGAATTTGTTGGCGAAGCGCTGCGGATCCATCAGTACGTGCAACAGCCCGCGCCACACCCCAGCCGCCGCGTCGAATCCACCGGTGAGCGCTTTGTAGGTAAATCCTACTCCTTGCACTGGCAGGTCGCCCGCCGCCAGCTCAAGCGGCCCCGCGCAGAAAACCCGCTTGTACACCCGCCGCTCCTGGCGGACGTAGCCAACTCCCCTCCCTTCGCCCCCCTCGATCATGCGCTCGCCTAGCGCCGCCAACCGGCGCGCCAAGCGCTTGAATTCGTCCTCTCCCAGCTCGATCAGCTCGCCGCTCAGCGGGTCGGCCAACCGATAGCGCGGCTGAACTTCGTAATACTGATATTCCACCACCCGCACGCTGCCGGCGGGCGGCCCCAATGCCAATTCGGTCTGATTGCCGGGCTGATATTCGATCGGGGTCGCATGCTCGACCTCCAGTTCCCCCTGCCCCGGCCGCTCGCTCAGGAATTGCGCCGCACGTAGCTCGCTCTCCTTGTACGGCCAGCGCCGGATAGCCTCCTGCAGCGCAATCTCTTCCTCGCACGCTACCCAACGCGCATCTTCCAGGTTCTGCTTGCGCGCGGCCGGGTCCCAATACATCTTCAACCCGTCCACCCGCTCCATCACAATCCGACCCTCGGGATCCAGCTCCATCTCCAGCCGAATTCCGGTCCAGCCCATGCCGCGCACCAACATGTCCTCGAATGCGGCCGAGCGTTCCTCGGGCCCGTTGCAGGCCTCGATCACCGAGCTATATATCGCAGAAGCCAGTTCACCTGCCGCGTTGGCCAGCCCCGCCTGCGGCATGCGCGGCACAAATACGACCTCCTGCCGGTTGTGCTGCTCGGTACCGGCCACGATCCGAATATATTTTTGGGCGTAGTTGAAAACCGCCGTGGGCCGATCTTCCTCGTTAAGCCGCGCCTCGTCGGCCGGATGCCATTGCTGGCCGGCCATGAAGCGATCCGCCTCGCGCGCTTCCTTGCGCCAGCGCCCCACCGTCGCCGCCGCCCGCTCCAGGTCGCGTCCCACTCGGCGCGCCAGCTCGCTTATCCCCGCTACCCCTGCTTCACTCTCGCCGACTTCTGCGACCTTCACCCGCTGCGCCGCCTCCGCTCCCCGACTGTTCCCGCCCCCCTTAATAAAATACCATGGCTACGATAGCCCCCGCTTTCCGGCCTTTATCCTGCCAGCGCTCCCTAGCGGCTAGATTTTTTTAAGCTCGAGGACTTTGTTTTGAGCCACTCGCCCGCACGTTCAACCGAGCTGCTACTGGTTGACGATAGCACTGCCGACATCGCCCTGGCCCTTCACGTGGTCCAGGAACGCCAACCCCAACCCACCGTGACAGTCGCCCACAGCGGCTCCGATGCGCTGGATTTCGCTTTCGCCACTGGCAAATACGCGGCTCGCAACCGCGCCGAACAACCGCGCTTGATTTTGCTGGACGCTACATTGCCTGGGATGAGCGGCCTGGAGGTGGTGCAACGTCTCAAGGGGCATCCGCGCACTCGGCCAATTCCGGTGGTCGTGCTCAGCAATTCTCGCGCCGCAATTGACCTGGACCGCTTCTATACCGCCGGGGTTAACTCCTACCTCTACAAAGACACCGATTTCGAAAACTTTTGCCGCGCTTTGCACACTACCCTGGATTACTGGCTGGAATTCAATCTGCTCCCACCCCCGCCCACTGCCTGAGCTGACGAATCGGACTCGCGCGCGCAAGCGCAAACCGTACCGTGTCATGAGCAGGCTGAATTAAAGGCAGAGGCCGTCGGAAAACGCGTAGCGGCCTATTTCGTCTTTGAAGCCGATACCCGGTCTCAGCGCTGGCCGTTTTGGGCCAGCACCGGTTGGACCGGCTCACCATCGGCCGCGGCCTGACCTACATTGACGGCCACCAACTCGCCGACCGTGATACCGCTGGGAATCTCCACGTCGATCCCATTGTCATTGCTCAGACTTACCGGAACCAAATGAAGCCGACCCTCTCTGACTACCGGCACGTACGGATCGCCGTTTTTAAAGATCAGCGCGTCGTCCGGCACCAGCGGCAATTGAACCGGCGTAGTGATGGTAAATCTCACCCGGGCATACATTCCCGGATATAGAATCCGGTCGGGATTGGCTACATCCACCTCGACCAGCATGGTCACGCTGGTGCTGTCCAAAGCTTCGGGATGGCGGGTTACCGCCCCGCCGAATTTACGCCGAGGAAACTGCGCTACCGTCACTACCGCCGGGTCGCCGTCGCGAATAAACGGGGCGTCGCTTTGCGGTACATAGGCATAGATGCGCAAACGATCGAGCGTCGCCATCGACACGATTGGCGTGCTGCCGCTGGATGGTCCGGTAACTTGTGGAATCAACGCCCCCGGATCGACATACCGGGCGGTAATCATGCCCGAAAATGGCGCCCGGATCACTTCATAGCTCTGCAACGCCAGCATCTGTCGGAGCTGAGCCTGGGCACTCAACAAGGCTTGATGGGACTGATCGGCGGTTTGCGGCGCCACCACCCCAGCCTGCAGCAATACTTGATTGCGTCGATCAGTCAGCAAATCCAGTTTGTAAGTGGCCCGGGCGTTAGCTACCTGCTGATCGGTTTCGGGCGATTCCAGAATTGCCAAAATCTCGCCGCTCTTGACCCGATCGCCTTTATCAACCCGGATCGATTTCAGATAACCCGCTACTTTGGCGTAAACCGGTGTCTCCACGTAGCCGTGAACCGCTGCGGGCAACTCAATGGTGCGCCAGCGCGGGCTGCTACGTACCTTGGTTACCAGCACTCGGGGGCCGAGGTCGGCTTGGCGCGCAAGCTGGCCGCTCTGTCGGATTATCCACGTAGCGCGAGCGCGCACTAAGCTGGCGGTGGCAATCGCCACCGCCACCACCACCACAATCCAACCGATAAAAAAGCCTCGCCCCGGCTTAGGCGTGGAATGATGGCCGCGGCCGGCCGAAGGATTTTCCATTTCCACGCGCTACCTCACAGCGGCTGATTGAACAACGCGGCTATTTCGGCATCGCGCTGATGCTTGCCGATCACCTCGCGGCCAAATAACGAATAAGCCGCGGGCACCACGAATAACGTCATGAACGTGGCCGCCAGTAACCCGCCGATTACCGCCCGACCCAGCGGCGCGTTTTGTTCCGCGCCCGCGCCCAACGCCAGCGACATCGGCAGCATGCCCAAAATCATGGCCAATGCGGTCATTAGTACCGGGCGCAGTCGAATCCGCGAGGCCTGCAAAGCGGCCGCCAGCGCCGTGTAACCCTGCTCACGCAGATCGTTGGCGAAAATCACCACTAGGTTGGCGTTAGCCACCCCCACTCCGATCGCCATGATCGCGCCCATCAAGGATTCCACGTTGATCGTCGTCCCGGTCACTACCAGCATCCACAGACATCCCGCTAACGTTCCCGGGACCGCAAGGAAAATTACCAACGGTTCCATCCAGGACTGAAAATTGGCCACCATCAGCAGATAAACCAGAATCGCTGCTAAAAGTAATCCTTCCTCCAAACTGCTGAAGGATTCCCGCATCGCCTGGCTTTGCCCGCGAATCCGAATAGTGGTGCCCCGCGGCAACCGACCCAGCGTGCCAATCGCGCGCTCCACTGCTGCTGTGCTGCTACCCAGGTCTCTGCCGACGACCCCGCTATCGACGTC
>Ga0070737_10002566_pt1 | contig 21540 bp, 23 predicted proteins | sample Coa_R1_10_FD_66438 | JGI IMG/M metagenome (GOLD analysis project Ga0070737, IMG submission 66438) | Surface soil microbial communities from Centralia Pennsylvania, which are recovering from an underground coalmine fire - Coalmine... | ecosystem: Environmental > Terrestrial > Soil > Unclassified...
CGCGCAGACCCCCTCCCCCCGGCGGGTGCGGCGCGGCGACGTGCTGCTCACGGAGATCAGCGCGGGCTACCACGGCTACACCGGCCAGATCCTCCGGCCGTTCAGCTTCGGCGAGCCCCCCACGGCCCACTACCAGCGGCTGTATGAGGTGTGCGTCGAGGCGTTCCACCGCGTAGCCGCCGCCGTGCGGCCCGGGGCCTCCACCGAGGCCATCCTCGATGCTGCCGAGTACATCCACGCAGCGGGCTACACTATCTGCGATGACCTGTTGCACGGCTACGGCGGGGGCTACCTCCCCCCAATCCTGCGCACCCGCCAGACAGCAACCGGCCCGCAGGCACCGCTAACCATCCAGGAGGATATGGCGCTGGTCATCCAGCCGAACGTCATCACGCCCGACGAGCGCAGCGGGGTGCAGGTCGGCGAGTTGGGCCGCGTGACCGCGCGCGGCTGGGAATCCCTGCACCGCTACCCGCTGCAGTTTATCCAGTGTCCGGGCTGAGCGGCTCGCGCGGCCACGCCGCCACTCCCCGGCCGCTGACGCGGGAGGGGCGGCCATAGGCGGGCGGCCCATAGCGCAACGGTGCGCCCGGCCTCGAGGCCACCGGCGCGCGCTGCGAGTGCGGTCCGCCTGGCCGAGGCCGCTTGGTGTATGCTCTATCCGCCGTATGCCCGCGGCGCGCCGGAGCCGGAGAGTATGTCGCAGTCGCGTCCGCTAGTGCTGTTGGTCGACGACGACCCGACGATCTGTGAACTCGTCCGGGAACTCCTAGAAAGCGAAGGATACCAGGTGGAGAGCACCGCCGATGGCGCGCGCGGGCTGGAACGGGTGCGAGCGGGCGGGGTCGGCCTCGTGCTCGTCGACGCGCACCTGCCGGGCATGAGCGGAGTCGAGCTGTGCCAGCAGATCCGCCAGCAGGCCAGTGGCGCCCACTTGCCGCTGATCCTGTTCACCGCCCTGGCCGGCGATGTCCAAGGCCACGCCGCCGCGGCCGGCGCCGACGACGTGCTCGCCAAACCGTTCGACCTCGACGAGCTGGTAGCCCGCGTGCGGCGCTGGCTGTCGGGGCCTGGGCACCAGCGCGCCTGACCCATCGGACGCGCAGGGCTGGACAAAGAGAACGCCGCTGGTACACTACTAACCAGCGTACCGCCGGCCGCAGGAGGGATCGTGAGCGCTCCGGGCCCGCTGGTGCTCGTCGTCGACGACGAGCCGCTACTCGCCCAGCAGATCGCTGCGGGGCTGCAAGGGGCCGGCTACCGGACGGTGATCGCCGCGACGGGCGCCGAGGCGCTCGCCTTGCTGACGCGCGAGGCTGTGGACCTCGCTATCCTTGATCTCGGGCTGCCCGATGCCAACGGGCTCGATATCTGCAAGCACCTGCGCGCCACGCGCCACGAGCCGTACCTGCCGGTGCTCATCCTCACCGCCGCGCACACCCCGCAGGAGCGGCTGGCCGGCTTCGCCGCCGGCGCCGACGACTACGTGATCAAGCCGTTCCACCTGGCCGAGCTGCTGGCCCGAGTGGGCGTGTGGCTGGATGTGCGGCGGCGCGAGGCCGCCCTGCGCTCCAGCCTCGCGGCCCAGCACACCGCCCGCCTGGCCGCCGAGGCGCGTGCCGCTCGGGCGCAGGCCGCCCTGCAAGTAGTCCGCACGTTCATCCACAGCGTGAATCAGGCGCTCGCCGAGGTCGTGGGCTACGCTGAGCTCCTCGCCGCCGGGGAGATCGACCCCGCGCTCGTGCCCGAGTATGCGGCGCGCATCGCCGCAGCGGGCCGTGAGCTGGGGGAGCTGACCCACCAGTTCGCCGAGCTGGCCACACACCGCGAGCCGGCCGGCCCATCGGCCCCTGAGCCGCTCGTCCTGCCCGACGCCTGACGGCCCCCCACCGGGGCGCTTCGCGATCGCCCCTATCGGTCGGCGGGCTTCCCGCCGATGATTGCCCCAAGAGGACCGCGCCGGGCTGGGCCCCCGGCCCGCGGGGCGGTCCCCATGCGGAGGGAGAGGAGTCGGACTATGCCCGCCGGCCCGAAGCGGCCCATGCCCCGCCAGTGCCCGCGCTGCGCCGGCCCCCTGTACCCTGGCTACGACGATGACCTGAGCTGTCTGTTCTGTGGCGAGTACCTGTTCGCGAACCTGCCCGAGCGGCCCGCCGCGCCCGCGCCGCCCCCGGCCCAGCCGGGCCCCCGCAAGCGCGGGCGGCCCCGCAAGAACCCCGCCGCCGCCTGACGCCCCCCGCACGGGCACCAGAGCGGCACATGGCGAGCGCTGTGCTGCGCAACGTGCTACGCTGTAAAGCGCCCCGCTTGCTGGGCTGGCCCGTGCCGCCGCAGCCCCAGGCGGTCGCGCTGGAGCGATGGACTATCGGAAAGGGCGAGGCGATGAGTACTGGCGAGACCCCGGCCATCCTGCTGTTTCTCGCCAATCCGGCGCTCGACCCGTTGGAGAACGCGCTGCAGGCGCGCGGGCTGGCCGCCATGCGTGTGCGCAGCCTGGAGGACGGGCGCCGGCTACTCGCCGCCCGACGCCAGAACAGCATCGCGGTGCTGGACACCTACCACCCCGCGCCGTTCTCCTTCGCTGCCGTCTACCGCCTGCTCCACGAGCCGCCCGCAGTGCCCACCCTGCTGCTGCTCCACGAGCGCGCCGGCCAGGCCCCCCCGCTCGAGGCGCTCCCGCCGTCCGACGACTACGCGCGCCTACCCGCCCGCATCGACGAGCTGGTTCTGCGCGTGCAGGCGCTGCTGGTGCGCGCAGGCCTGCCGGTCACCGGCGAGACGGCCGCCGGGCAAGCAACTCTCGCGCGCGAGGCGCCGCGGTTCCACCATGGGCAAGTCATCGCCGTGTACGGGCCCAAGGGCGGCGTAGGCCGCAGCACCATCGCGGTCAATCTGGCGGTGGGCCTCGCCCGCTTCTACGAACAGCAGGTCGTGCTGCTCGACGCCGACCTCTGGTTCGGCGACGTGCCCGTGCTGCTCGACTTGCAGAGCGAGAAGAGCCTCATCTCGCTGGTCGACAGCGCCGAGCACCTCGACCTCGATGCGCTGCGCGAGGTGCTAGTGCCACATGCCTCGGGCGTCCACGTCCTGTTCGGCGCGCCCGAGGCCTCGCTCGTCGAGACCATCCCGCCCTCGCTGCCCTCGCGCGTCGCCAGCGCCTACCGCACGCTGTTCGATTTCGTGGTCGTCGACACGCACCCCTCGATGGAAGAGTACATGGTGCAGCTGCTGGAGACGGCCGATCGCATCCTGCTGGTCACTACCCCGGAGCTGAGCGCTATCCGCTCCACATCGGAGGTGTTGCGACTGGCCGGCCAGCTCGGCTGGGCCCACAAGCTGCTGCTGGTGCTCAACCGCGCCAACAGCGGCGTGCGAGTCGAGCAGATCGAGCGCACCCTGGGCATGAAAGTCGACGCCACGGTGGTCAGCGCCGGCCCGCGCGTGGTCGACGCCGCCAACCGCGGGCAGCCCGTGTTGCAGACCGACACCGCCGGCAAAGAACCGATCACCCGCGATCTGGCCCGACTGGTGGCACGAGTCGCCAGCGCTCCAGAACCCACGCTCACCGAGGGCGCCCCTGCGGCCCGGCGCCCCCTTTGGCGCCTGAAGTAACAGCAGCGAACCATAGGCCCTGGGTACAGAGGAAAAGGCCACCCGCGTCACCCGATGGGCGCCTAGGGGAGCAGCAACAACAGCGAACCACAGCCGCGGGGCCCAGGGCACGGCCCTGGACACGCTGGGCGCAGGGGCTGCTAGCGGGCCGCCGGCTCGCGCGGCGACGGCGGGGGGGTGGGGCCGAGCGCGCGCTCGGCCGGCGGCTGCAGGGGCGCAGGCAGCGGCTCGCGCGCCGCCCGGGTGAACAGATACACCAGGCACCAGACGGCCACCGCCGCGCAGCCCAGCGCCACCACCTGCGCCTGGGTCAGCCCCAAGGGCGTCAGCGTGTCCTGCCGGAAGAAGCTGATCACGAAGCGGCCACCCGAGTACAGCAGTAAGTAGAGCCAGAACAGCATCCCCGACCGCGGCAGCCGCCCCCAGAGCCCCAGCAGCACCCCGTACACCAGCAGGTCCCACACCAGCTCGTAACCGACCGCCAAGTGGTTGGGCACCCCGCGCTCGCCCAGCGTGTTGGGGTGGGTGTACACCACCGCCCATGGCGTGCCCTCGGGCACGCGCTGGCCGTGGTGCTCGCCGTTGATCACGTCGCCGATCCGCCCGATCGCCTGGCCGAGAATCAGCCCCACGGCCGCCGCATCAGCCAGCAGCCCCATGGGCAGGCGCCGCAGCCGCACGTACACGAACCCGCCCAGCACCCCCCCGATAATCGCGCCGAAGATGGCGATGCCTCCCTCGTTGATCAGCAGGATCTGCCAGGGTTGCTGGCGGTAGTACTCCCACTGGTCGAGCACGTGCAGCAGCCGCGCGCCGATCAGCGCACCGACAGTGCCCCAGAAGGCCGTGGTCATCACCTCGTCTTCGGACACCGGGCTGCCGCGCAGGAGCCGCACGGCAATCCAGATCCCCGCGCCGAGCCCGACAGCGCTGAACAAGCCATGCCAGGTAAGGACCAGCGGCCCCAGAACGACCAGGTTGGGATCGATGCGGATCTCCATGGCGCCCCATTCTACCAGTTGTCTAGCGATCGCTCCGCCTTTTCCCCTACACCTCCTCGTCGCCCCGTGCGGCCAGCCCCAGGTCGCAGGCCAGCAGGAACCCCCGCGCCCGCTCGGCCAGCGGATAGCGCGCGACCGCCGCCCAGAACGCCGGTGAGTGGTCGGGATACAGCAGGTGGGCCAGCTCGTGCACGATCACGTAGTCGCGCACCCAGGCCGGGTAGCGCTGCAACCGCGTGGACAGCCGGATCACCCCCGCGCCACTGGTACAGCTACCGTGGCGCCGCTGCTGGTGCGGGGTCCACTGCGCGGCGCGCAACAGCGGCCGCTCGGGAAAGTAGCGCGCCAGCAGCCGGCGCGCGTGTGCCAGCAGCGCGGCGTCCGAGCGCGCCACCTGCCGCGCCAGGTAGCGCGCGGCACGCTGCTCGATCCGCCGCAACACCGCCTGCACCTCCTGCTCCTCCACCCGTGCCGGCCGCTCGACCACCAGCCGCTCACCGTCGATCCACCAGCGGAAGTTCCGCCGCAGGCGCGCGTTGACCCGTAGGTCGAGCACCAGCGTGGGCCGCGCCCCTTCCACTCGTCGCTCGTCGGCCACCTCGTCCCCCGCATCGCGTGGTCGCTCACCGTAGCATACCGCCATGGCTGGGCTTGGTTCGGCTTCTGGTGCTGGGCTACACTCGAAAGCGAGAGGCCACCATCTCGCCTAGCAGCACGACGCCGTACTGGACGCACATGCTTGCGCGGTTGGCACCCTACCCGTTCCCCGTGCTGCGGCCACTGCAGGGTCGGCCGCGCGACGGTCTGGCCGCCAGCCCGCAGCTGGCCCCCGCCGAGCGCGCGTTCCTCCAGCGGGTGACCGCCAATCTCCCGCTGCTGGCCGATCTGCTGCACGCCGACCTGCTGCTGTACGTGCGCGAGGGCCCCGAGCTGGTAGTGCTGGCCCATGCTCAGCCGAACCCGCTGCCCTCGCTGTATGCCAGCCCCCAGACCGGGCGCCGCACGCGCAGTCGGGAGGGCGCGGTCGCCGCGCTGCTGCTCCACGGGCGGATACGCGGCGGGGTCGATGGCCTCCTCGTGCGCGGCGCGCCCGCCGTGCAGGAGGTGTTCCCCATCTACTACGAGGGGCGGCTGGTGGCGGCGCTGAGCTGCGAGACCAACGTGCTCGAGTACGAGCGCATGCGGCACAAGGACGCCGTGCTGCGCCGCGCGCTGGCGCGGATCCGGCAGGCCGTGCTGAGCGGCCGGCTCGTGGGGGGCGAGCGCCTGGGGCGGTTGGGCGAGCACGACGGCCTGCTGATCGTCGATACCCATGGCTATATCAAGTACATCAGTACCGTCGCCGAGAACCAGTACCGGCGCCTGGGCTACCCGGAGAGCCTGCTGCACAGCCAGCTATCCGAGCTGGACACCAACGAGTACATCTGCTTCCAGGCGATGGAGCGCAACGTCTGCCTGGAGCGTCGTATCGAGGAGCAGGACCAGGTCTGGATCAAGCGAGTGGTGCCGCTGCCGCCCGAGCCCGTCCGCCCCTGGTGGCCGCGCCGCCCGACCGACTCGCGCTGCTCCGGGGCGCTCATCGCCATCCAAGACATCACCGAGGAGGTCCGCAAAGAGCAGGAACTCAAAATCAAGTCGGCGATGATCCAGGAGATCCACCACCGCGTGAAGAACAATCTGCATACCATCGCCTCGCTGCTGCGCATGCAGGCCCGCCGGGAGGGGGATCCCCGAGTCGCCGAGCTGCTCCAGCAGAGCATCACGCGTATTCTGAGCATCGCAGTGGTGCACGAGTTCCTGTCCAAAGATGAGTCCAGCGTAATCAATATCAACGAGGTGTGTCATCGCATTATGACCGAGGTGACGCACGGGATTCTCGACCCGAGCAAGCGGATCTCGCTCAGCCTCGAGGGTCGTAACTATTATCTGGCCACCCAGCAGGCCACCTCGTGTGCTCTGATCGTCAACGAGCTGCTGCAGAACGCTATCGAGCACGGCTTCGCGCACCGCGACGAGGGCAATGTCCTCGTGCGCCTCTATGAGACCGAGGACAGCATGCTCATCGAGATCCGGGACGACGGCGAGGGGCTTCCGCCGCACTTCGATCTGCGTCAGTGTAGTAGCTTGGGCCTCCAGATCGTCCAAACCTTGGTGCGCGACGATCTCAAGGGCGAGTTCGAGCTAGTCAACGGCCACGGGGTTACCGCCGTGATCTCGTTCCCGCGCTGGCAGCTCCGCGAGCCCCCACGACGCCGGCTGGAGGAGTGAGGCTGCGCGCGCCGGCGGGACTCCCGCTATATCGCTGTATGGAGGTGCTGATGAGCCCAACCCGCATCGTGATCGCCGAGGATGAGCCGATCCCGCGCATGGACTTGCGGGAAATGCTGATCAACCTGGGCTACGAGGTCGTGGGCGAGGCGGCCGATGGCCGCACCGCCGTGGAGCTGGCACGCCAGCTCCGCCCCGACCTAGTGGTGATGGACATCAAGATGCCGGAGATCGACGGCATCCGCGCCGCGCGCATCCTCACCGAGGAGCGGGTGGCGCCGGTGCTGCTCGTCACCGCCTACTCGCACCGCGAGCTAGTGGACGAGGCGAAAGAAGCTGGAGTAATGGCCTACGTCGCCAAGCCGTTCGGCGAAGCCCAGCTCGTACCCGCCGTCGAGGTGGCGTTGGCCCGCTTCCGCGAGTTCCGCACCCTGGAGAAGGAGCTAGGCGACACGCGCCAGGCCCTGGAGACGCGCAAGCTCGTCGAGCGCGCCAAGGGTATCCTAATGGACCGCCACGGGTTGCGCGAGGAGGAGGCCTTCCGCCGCATCCAGAAGTTGAGCATGGACACGCGCAAGTCGATGCGTGAGGTGGCCGAGGCGATCCTGCTCGCCAAGCAAGCCGAGTCGTAGCCTATAGCACTTCGCCCGCCGCTAGCGCGGCGTAGAACGCCCAGGCCCGGTGGGGCTCATCGGCGCGATCCTGTGCCAGCCGCCGCGTGACCTCCGCGGGCGTGAAGTAGCGGGGCTGCCCGCCGGCCGAGTGCGCGGCCACCTGGATCGCTGCAGCCTCCTCCAGCCAGATCGCGCGCATCACTGCCTCAATCAGGCTCGGCGCCGTTACCAGCGTGCCGTTGCCGCGCAGCAGTAGCGCCGCATGCTGCCCCAGCGCCGCCGCCACCGCCTCGCCGGCAGCGCGATCGTGGACCAGTCCCACCTCATCGTACACGGGCACCACCGGCCCCAGGTGGCAGCCGAAGCCGTGGACCGCGCGCACCGGCCAGCCCAGCACCCCCAGGACCGCACAAGCGCGCGAGTGGGTCCGCGCGATGGCCTGAACCTCCGGCCGGGCGCGATACACGGCCAGGTGCATCGCCACCTCCAGGGCCGGGCGCGTTCCGCGGACCACCTGCCCGCTCAAGTCGAGGGTGACGAGCTCCTCGGGCCGCACCAGCCCTAGTGCCTTGCGCGGGGTCATCAGAATCCGCCCGTCGGGCAAGCGGGCACTGAGATGCCCGAAGCCCTCCACCAGCCCTTGATCGCTCAGGATTTGGCAGCCGGTGACCATCTGGCGGACGAGATCTGCCGCCTGCGTTTCCATGGATTCTCCCCCGGCGGCAGCGCCGCCTACCCCCAACGTGCCTGCGCGGCCTACCAGCACATGAAAACGAATGCGGCCCGGGGCACCTGCACGGCCCCGGGCCGCGGCACTTAGCGGCCCTTCTTGGCGCGGTTCATGAACCGGGAGAGCTGGCCACCTGTGTCCACGAAGCGCTGCTGGCCCGTGAAGAACGGATGACAGCGCGAGCAGACATCCAGGCGGATGGCGGGCTTCGTCGAGCGCGTCTGCCAGGTGTTCCCGCACGAGCAGGTCACCGTGGCCTCGACATACGGCGGATGTATGTTCGGTCGCATGCTACTCTTCTCGCGCGAGTGCAGAAGCCCCGCCGCCCCTCAGGCGGTAGCCATCGCGACGGCCGGGGGATACACGCTGACACGCTTGCGGTCGCGCGTGACCCATTCGAACTTCACGTGGCCGTCGATCAGCGCGAACAGCGTGTGGTCGCGGCCTACCCCAACATTGACCCCCGGCTTCACCGGGGTGCCACGCTGGCGGACCAAGATGCTGCCCGCGCGAATGAACTGCCCATCGCCGACCTTCACCCCGAGCCGCTGACCGGGCGAGTCGCGGCCGTTGCGGGAACTCCCGACACCCTTCTTCTTCGCCATGCGGGCTCTCCTGCGCGCCGCGAGGAGCTAGCGCGCGATCTCCTTGATCCGCAGCCGGGTGAGCTGCTGGCGGTGGCCCGTCTTGCGGCGGTACCGCACCTTGCGCTTGTAGCGGAAGACGATGATCTTCTCCCCCTTCTCCTGCGCCACGACCTCCGCCACCACGCGCGCGCCGGGTACGGTAGGCTGCCCGATGTGCACCGTATCGCCATCGGCGACCAGCAGCACGCGCTCCAGCTCGATCGTGCTGCCGACCTCGGCAGGCAGCCGCTCGACCTGCAAGGTGCCCCCCGGCTCGACCTTATACTGCTTGCCGCCCGTCTCCACTACCGCGTACATCGTACCGTTCTCGCTACCTGCTGTGCTGCCCCGGTGGGGCGCTCCCACCCGATCGCGTGGCGCACCCGGGCCCGAACCACCACCTGAGACCACGTGGCGGCCGCCATCGGGCCGCGCGGGAGAAGGGGAACCGGTCGGGGCGCCCAGATTTGAACTGGGGACCTCAGCGTCCCGAACGCTGCGCGCTAACCAGGCTGCGCTACGCCCCGCTTGCTGATACAGCGCACCGGCGCCCTCGCGGGCGCACCGACAGAGTGTAGCAGACCGTCACCAGCGCTCGCAACCGCTGGGCGCTGCCTCGCCCGCGCGGCGTTCGGTAGCACGGCGCCGACTCGATATAATGCCCAACAGGACGCGGCGGGGGGCATATGGGCTGTGGGTGCGCATATCCTGGTAGTGGATGATGAAAGCGACCTCCTCGACACACTGCAGCCCGCTCTCGCGGCCCACGGCTATCGCGTGTCTACCGCGCGCGATGGGGAAACCGCGCTGTCCCTGGCGGCGGCGCACCCCCCGGATCTCATTCTGCTCGACCTAATCATGCCCGGGCTGGACGGCTTCGAGGTCTGCCAGCGGCTGCGGGCCAATACTCGGCTCCGGCACATCCCCATCGTCATGCTCACGGCTCTCCACGAGATCCCGGCCGTCGTGCGCGGCCTCGACACCGGCGCCGATGATTACGTGACCAAGCCGTTCGACTTGCCCGAACTGCTGCTCCGTATCCGGGCGCGACTCGCCGCGCCCCACGCCGGCCCGTTGCGCGTCGGCGACCTGGTGATCAGCCGCGCGCGCCACGAACTGAGGCGCGATGGCCGTACCGAGCCGCTCACCCCCCGCGAACTCGACCTCGTCGAGCTGTTCGCCCGCCAGCCCAACCAGGTGCTGTCGCGCCAGACCGTGCTCGCCGCCGTGTGGGGCGGGGACGACGGCGCGGCGAGCGCTGTCGATGTGTACATCGGGCGGCTACGGCGCAAGCTTGCCGCCCTCCAATCCGCGGTCCGGCTCCGCACGGTGCGCGGCGACGGGTTCGTGCTCGACACCCCACAGGAGTAAGGCCGATGGGCGTGTTCCGACTACCGGTCGTCCGCGCCCCATCGGCGCGCGGCCGGCTGTGGCTGTGGCCGGCGAGCGGGCCCCCGCTGTCCGCCGGCCAGCGCACACTGCTGGCGGCCCTGGTGACCATCGCCGCGCTGGGCGGTACGCTGCTGGCCGCGCGTGCTCTGCGCACCGAGAGCCCCCTGCTGACGCCCCTGCTGGCGGACGTGCTCTGGCTGGCCTTGATGGCCGCGATGGTGCTCGGACAGCGCTCGAGCGCCCGCTTGCCGCCCGCGCTGCTCGCGGGGGGGCCGCTGTTCGCCCTGGGCTGGGCCGGCCCCCCGACCGACGCGCTGCTGTGGGGCCTGTTCGGGACTAGCCTGGTTGTCGGAGGCCTGTTGCTCGACGGCCGATGGCTGCTGCTGCTCGCCGGCTGGTACTTCCTTCTCTACCTGCTTGCCACCCTGCACCGCGAGGCGGGCTTCGTGCCCCCCTGGGACGAATTCGCCGCCCCGCTCGTCGCCCTCGCGGCGGTAACTATTGGGACCTGGGGCAGCCGCTGCGCCTGGCGGGCTGGCGACGCGGCACGGCCTGGTGAGCCCCTGCAGCCGCCGGCCCTGTCGCGCGCGCCGAACTTCCTCGCGCACCTGGCGCACCAGGTGCGCGCGCCCCTCGCCCTGCTGCGCGGCGCCATCCAACAGGCCCTGGCCGAGCCGACCTTATCCGCCGAGCGCACCCGCGCCGTGCTGCTAGAGGTCGACCACGCGGCCGCCCGGCTGAGCCGGCTGGTCGACGACCTGCTGCTGCTCGCGCGCGCCGAGCGCAACACGCCGCTGGTTGCCGGGCGCGTGGAGGTGCTCACGCTGGTGGAGAGCGTGTACGAACAGGCGCGGCGCTGGCCGGGCGGCGAGCGGCTACAACTGGCCATCGGAGAAGAGTGGGTCGATGGCGACTGGGCCGTACGCGGCGACAGCCAACTCCTCCAGCAGCTGCTGCTCAACCTCATCGACAACGCCCTCAAGTACAGCGGGCCCACCGCGCCCGTGCGGTTGCGCCTGGCCGCCGACCGACACCAGGTCCGGATCGCGGTGGAGGACAGCGGCGCGCCGATCCCCCGCGTCGAGCAGGCGCAGATCTTCCAGCAGTTCTACCGCGGGGCCGCAGCCCGCCACGCCGGCGTCCCAGGCAGCGGGCTGGGCCTGAGCATCGCCCAGTGGATCGCCCGCTTGCACGGCGGCGAGGTCGCGCTGGTCGAGCTGGGCGTAGGCAAAGCGTTCGAGCTGCGGCTGCCCGCGAGCGATGCGCCGCCCTGGATCACGCCGCGGGAGTAGGCTTGCCCGGGCGGTGCCGATGGAACCAGTGGGCCGCGGGGACCACGACCAGCACGAGAGCCAGGGGGCCGACGTACAGCAGCCACGGCAGGTCCTCGAGGTAGGCGTGCACGAGATCGTCCTCGACGATCATCTGGCCGGCGGTGAAACAGATCACCGCTGCGCCCACATACGCCAGCCACCACCAGCGGTTGATCAGCTCGGCGAACAGGCTCCCGGCGAATAGCACCAGCCCCATGCTCAGCACCAGCCCGAACACGAGTAGCGGCACGTTGCCGTGCGCCGCGCCCCCGATGGCCAGCACGTTGTCCAGGCTCATGATGAAATCGGCCGCGATAATCGTGCGCATCGCCTGCCACAAGGTCGCTGCGGCCGCCACTCCCTCCTCGGCCTCTTCCTCCTGCTTTAGCAGCTTGAAAGCGATCCAGGCGAGTAGCACCCCGCCGACCAGCTTGAGAGCTGGTATAAGGAACAAGAGCGTCGTCGCTGTCGTGAGCGCCGCGCGCAGCACGACCGCGCCCGCCCCGCCCAGTACGATCGCCAGACGCCGCTGGGCCGGGGGTAGCCGGTGGGCGGCAAGCCCGATCACGAGCGCGTTGTCGCCACTGAGGGTCAGGTCGATGATCACGAGGCTGCCGAGCGCAGCGAGAAGCTCGACGGGGTTCATCTCTCCTTCCCCCCGCGCCTGGCAACGGTGGCGCCGTGCCAGCGACAGATGCTTGGGCTGGCGTAGTGTAGTCAATCGGGGACTGGCCTGTCCATCGGGCCGGGCCGGCCCCGCGCACCGGGGTGGGAGAGGCGCGTGTGCAGGAACCGACAGTCTTGCTGGTGGAGCCGGACGCCGCAACACGCGACACGCTGAGCGCCGCGCTCGCCCTCGACGGCTATGTGGTGTGGACCGCCGCGTCCGCCGCGGAGGCGCTGGCGCGAACGACCGCCGCGCCCCCCGCCCTCGTCGTGGTAGCCGAACCGCTGCCCGACAGCCCCGCCCTCGCCCTGTGCCGCCGACTACGTCGGCTGGTCGCCGGGCCGCTGGCGATCGTCATCCTGCTGCACACCGCCGACACGCCCCAGCGGCTCGCCGCGCTGGCCGCCGGCGCCGACGACGTGCTGGCGAAGCCCTGCCACCCCGATGAGCTCCGCGCCCGCCTGCGCGCCCGCCTGCGCCGGCGAGACACCGCGGCCCAGGTGGCCCTTCCGCCCGGCGTGCAGCTCGACGCCCAGCGCCGTACGGCCCTGGTGCAGGGGCGCGCGCTGACGCTGACCCGCCGCGAGTTCGCGCTGTTCGCGGCGCTCGCCCAGGCGGCCGGCCGCCTGGTGCCCCGCGCGGCCCTGGTTCGCGCGGTCTGGGGCGACGCCCGTGCCCCGAACACCAACCTCCTCGAGGTGTACATCGGGCGCTTACGGCGCAAGCTGGCCGCGGCGGGCTACCCCGCGGCGATCCGCACCCGCTGGCGGGCCGGCTACCAGCTCGACCTGCTGCCTCCGGCCGCGCCGCCCACGCCCCCAACCGACCGCGCGCCCTGAGCTCGCCGATGGCCGCACAAAAACGGCATTGTGCGCGGCCATGCCCAGCGCTTTGTGATGCAGCCTTGACCCGCGCTCCCAACACCCCTAAAATGGCGCCGGCTTGGCGGGCGGCGCCCGCCGCACTTTGTGTCCGGGAGACGCTATGCGCGGCCTTCCAGCCACGCGTGCTGCCCACCACGCCTACCGTCCGCTCCAACGTTACCTCACCGCTCCCCCGCCGCGGCGCTGGCAGCGGCTGCTCGCCCACCCGCGGCTCGCCCGCCATCTGCTCCTACTGGTCACGGCCTGTGGGCTCGCCCCGGCCGGGCTGCGCCACCCGGCGGCCGTGGTGGGCGCCACCGTACCACCCGCGGTGGCCTGGCTGTACGCCACCGATGCCGCGCCGGTGGCCATCCGGCACCACCGCGTGGCCGCGGGCGAGAGTCTGGCGGCGATCGCCGCGCACTATGGGCTGACGCCCGAGACGGTACGCTGGGCGAACGGCATCGGCGACCTTGACCCCCTGATCGTGGGGCAGGAGCTGCGCATCCCACCGGTCGATGGCGTGCTGCACTACGTCGCTGCCGGCGAGACCGTGCGCACTATCGCCCAGGCCTACGGTGCCGCCCCCGAGGCGGTCGCGCGCTACAACGGGGTCGACGACCCGGACCGGCCGCTCCGCGCAGCCCAGATCATGGTCCCGGGGGGGCGGCCGCTCGGTCCCGTGATGGCGGCGCTGGGCGCCGTCGGCAGCGAATACGATGCAGTCGCGGCCCGGGAGGGCGCGCGCCAGCTCCCGTTCGCTGGGGTCACCCTATGGGTGGTCGACGATCCGGAGCGGGCCAAGGCGGCGGCCGCGGCCGCCGAGCAGCCGGCGAAGACCTGGGCCGAGATCGAGGCGGAGGCCGCTCGGGCAACCGCCGCGGCCGAGGCCGCCAGCCGCGCCGGAGTACCTACGCCAGTCGAGTACGAAGTCCAGCCCGGCGATACTATCAACGGCCTGGCCGAGCGCTTCGGCATCACCCCGCTCACCATCATCGCGGCCAACGACCTGAGTAGTGACACGCTCCAGGTCGGCCAGCGGCTGCTGATCCTGCCCGTGTCGGGGGTGCTGTACACCGTGCAGGAAGACGACACGCTGTACGACATCGCCCTGCGGTTCCGCGTCGACCTCGGGCCAATCATCGACTACAACGGGCTGGAGAGCGCCGATACCCTGCAGGTCGGCCAGCGCCTCGTCATCCCTGGCGCGGAGCCTCAGCGTCCGGCCCCACCGGCGCCCGCGCGCGCGTTGGCGCCCACCGTGCGCGTGCCGAACGCCGTCCCCCGTGCGCGCGGCGCGCCCGACGGGGTCGCGCTGGATAGCATCCCGTCCACGGGCAGCGGCAAAGGCGAGGCACTGGTAGCCCTCGCGATGCGCTACCTCGGCTATCCCTACGTGTTCGGGGGTACCACGCCGAGCGGCTTCGACTGCAGCGGGTTCGTCTACTACGTGCATCGCCAGCAGGGCATCCCGCTCTCACGCGGCATGATGGGGCAGTACACGGCCGGCCCGCACATCCCCCGCGATGCGCTGCAGCCCGGCGACATCGTGTTCTTCTCCAACACCTACATGCCGGGCCTGTCGCACAACGGCATCTACATCGGCAACGGCAAGTTCATCCACGCCTCGCACCCGGGCGTGGGGGTGGTCGTGTCGTCGCTATCCGAGCCGTACTGGGCCAGCCGCTACTCGGGGGCGACGCGGGCCCACTAGCCGTATCCGAACAGTCACGCGGAGGCGTCGGGCGTAGCGGCGCGCTTGCGGTCGACCCGCTGTTGGAAGCGGGGCAGGTCGACCACGAAGCGCTCCATGCGCCCTTCGCCCACTTTGTCGTGCGCATCATGGGCCTCCACCGCGTAGTACACGCGGCGCCCCTCGACCCCCACCACTGTCGCGCGCGCCACGACCTCCATGCCAGCAGGGGTCGCCGCCAGGTGTTTCACATCCAGATGCGTGCCCAGCGAGCGCTCCTGCGGTTCCAGCCCGGGCGCGATGGCCAGCGCCCCTGCCTCCTCGATCAGTGCGATCAACGCCGGGGTAGCGAGCACCCGCACCCCGGCGTTGCCGAAATCTTCGGCGATCATCCCCGGGCCGACCGTGCGCCGGACCTCGGCGCTCATCCCGACCTCAACGTGCATGCCTCTCGACTCCTGCACCGACGCCGCGCCGGCCGCGAGCAGCCGGCGCGACGTCGCATCGCCCAGATCATACCGTCCGCGCGGGCGGGCCGCGCGGACGTTGTAGCCCGCGGGGGTACTTCTCCCTGCCGGCGCCAGAGAGGGACGTAAGAGTTGGATAAGAAATCGGGCGTAGGTAAGGGGACGCAGGGCGGGCGGCGAGGCGAACGGCACACCCCGGCGGCCGGCGACCACCGCCGGCCACGAAGGTGGTATAGTGTGGGTACCTAGTCCGCGTGCAGGCGGCCTAGGTCCCCCTCCCAGTTGGGACAGGGTGAGACGGCACCTCGCCCTGTCCCTCATTTCTTGCTTGGCCGCGACGGCTCCCGGCCTCTACCCGGGTAAACGAAAATCGGGCCCAAGTGTTACACCCAGGACCGACGTTCTGCAGCGGGGCTCCCGGCGGCAGCGGGCGGACGCTACGACGGCCGGCGGCGCAGCATGAACACGATCGTGTTGCCGCGGCGCTGAATATCCAGCTCCTTGCCCTCCGCGCGGGCCGCGGCGCGCAAGCGGGCCCGCACCCGCACCGGGTGCTCCCCCTCGGCCAACACGAGGCGGCCGGCCGTTGACTCGTCGAGCTGGCGAATATACTGCACGTATTCGTGATACACCGGCTGGGCCATCCGGCGCGGCGCGGTGACCAAGCGCATCGCTTCCTCGCGCGAGATGTGCTGAAAGGTGGCCATGCCCCCTCCGTGACGGTTTACGGGCGTGCTGCTTGGATTGTAGGCGGCCGCGCGCCCCCACGGAAGCCACCACGCGCCGTTTTACAGCCCCTGATCCAGCAAGAAGCGCGTGACCAGGCGGTTGTACTCGGCAGCGACCTCGTACTGTGGCCAGTGCGCGCAGTCGCGCAGGAGATGGAACTGGCCACGGGGTAGCAGCGCGGCCGCCGCGCGCGCCTCCTGCCAGCTCATTCCCGGGTTGTCGCTGGTCCACAGCACCAGGGTAGGGTGCGGCACCTGGCGCAACCGCTCGGGGGTGATCACGTAGGGGTTCTGCTCCGCCCCTTGGCCCAGCGCCGCGCCGGCCAGGATGCGCGGCATCACGCGCTGTGTCGCGGGCTGCTGATAGATGCGCAGCCGCGTGGCTACCAGCTCGTCGGTGATCAGCGTCTTGTCCTTGACCAGCCACTCCAGCCGCGCCCGCACCGTCTCCGGGCTCGGCTGCTCGACCGCCGCGCGGGTGAGGCGAGCCATCTCCGCCCGCTGCGGCGGGACCACCAGCTGCGCGGCCGAGAGCTTGAGCCCGGCGGTCGTGTTCAGCACCAGGCGCCCGACGCGCTCGGGGTGCTCCAGCGCCACCCAGAGCGCCACCCAGCCGCCCAGCGATTCCCCATTGAGATGGGCCTGCTGGGCACCGATCGCGTCCAGGAAGGCGACGACGTGCGCGGCGTAGTCGCGCGGCGTGTAGTCGAGCGGCGGCTTGTCGCTGAAGCCGTGGCCGACTAGATCCAGCGCGTAGACGTGGAAATGGGCGCCGAGCGGCACGATATTGCGGATGAAGCTCTCCGCGTGGCCGCCGGTGCCATGTAGCAATAGCAGGGGCGGTCCGGTGCCCGCCTCCAGCACGCGGGTGCGGATGCCTCCCGCCTGGTAGTAGCGGACCTCGCCGCCCAGCATGTCCAGCCAGAAGGTATTCACGGCGGTTCTCACCTCGCCGGCAGCGCCCTTCCCGGCGGGAAGCGAACGGCTGCGGCGATCGGGCAGGATGGGCTAGATGGGCTAGCCAGCAGCCTCCTCGGGGCGCGGCGCCGGCCGTGGGGCCAGGCGGAGCGGATGGGGCACGACCTCGCCCCCCGCGCGCGCCATCGCTTGCCGCCGCAGCTCCTGGAGGCGGTCCGAGAAGCGCACCGGGTACGCCGGCGCGTCGTTGAGCGCCTTGTAGCAGTCGGGCAGCGCCTGCAGCTGCTCGCGCGCGTGCTCCCACACCTCGCTGATCGGCGGCAGGCTGCCCGGCGCGATGCGACCGTCGATCACCACCGGGCGCAGCAGCCGCTCGGCGTCGGGCGGCGGCGGCTCGTCGGCCAGGCAGACGAGGTCCTCCACGAACGGCCCGCGGCGGTACACTTCCTTGCGACCGGGCCAGGTGGTCTTCGGCCCGGCCACCTTGACAGGATAAGCGTAGCTGCCGTCAGGGCGCCGGTAGGCCACCTCCTTGTACACCCCGCCCAGCGCACCGCCCTCGACGCCCTGCTCCACGCCGCCCGCGCCCACCGCCAGCGCCGTGCCCACCCCGAAGGCGTCGAACGGGGCACCCGCGGCCAGCAGGTCGGCGATCTTCCACTCGTCCAGGTCGCCGCTGCCAAGGATCTTCACGTCGTGCAGGCCCTCTTCGTCCAGCACCTGGCGCACATACTTGGCGTCGCCGACCAGGTCGCCGGAGTCCAGTCGCACGGCGGCCAGGCGGTGGCCCAACCGATCGCGCACCCGCTTGGCCACCCGACACGCGATGTGGATCGCGCGGCGAGGGTCGTAGGTATCCAGCAGCAGCGTATAGCGGTTGAACGTCTCGGCCACCGCCTCGAACGCCTCTTCCTCGCTGGGAAACAACTGCACCAGCGCGTGGGGGATCGAGCCGGTGGCCGGCAGCCGGAAGCGGAACGCCGCGGCTAGGAACGAGGTCGAGGTACAGCCGGCGATGTAGCTGGCGCGCGCCACCGTGAACGGCTCTTGCGCGCGCCGGGCCCCGAACTCGGCCACGCGTCGTCCCTGTGCGGCATACACCACCCGCGCGGCCTTGGTGGCGATCAGCGTCGAGAGATTGATCGCGTGCAGCAGGCCCGACTCCAGCAGCAGCGCCTCGCAGAACGGCCCCGTCACCCGCAGCAGCGGCTCCTCGGGGAACACGACGGTCCCCTCGGCCATCGCCAGCACCTCGCCGGTGAAGCGCAGCCGTCGCAGGTAGGCCAGAAACGCGCGGTCGTAGTCGCGGATCTGCTGCAGGAACGCCAGATCCTCGTCGCTGTAGTGAAACGCCTGGATGAACTCCAGTGCCTGCTCCAGGCCGGCGAACAGCATGTACGCGCTGCCGAACGGCGCGCGGCGCGTGTACAGGTCGAAAGTGGTCTCCTGCAGCTTGCCCGCCCGCCAGGCCACGTACGCCGCATCCGGATGATACAGGTCGGTCATCAACCCCGGATGGTAGGCGACGTAGCTCCGGTTGAGGGCGGTGTCCAACAGCGGGCGGTCGAGGCCCCCTCCCGCCCCCTCGCCGCTGGAGCCGTACCACTCCTGGCTCATCCGCCGACGCCCGCCGAGGCCCGAGTGACGGCTCCCGCAGCGCGCATCTTCTCCAGCGCCCGCGCGCCGTCGTCGGGCTGCAGGTTCACCGCCCGGACCGCGTCCTCCAGCACCGTGACGCGGAAGCCCCGCGCGAGCGCGTCGAGCACCGAGGCCTGCACGCAGTAGTCGGTGGCCAGCCCGCCTACGTAAAGGTGCCGCACGCCGCGCTCGCGCAGCAGCTCGGCCAAGGGGCGCCCCTGCTCGTCGCGCGCCTGGAAAGCCGAGTAGGCATCCTCATCCGGCCCCATGCCCTTCGAGACGATGAGCGTGCCCGGCGGCAGCTGGAGGGTCGCCGGGAACGCCGCCCCGGGCGTGCCCTGCACGCAGTGCGGTGGCCAGGGCCCGCCGTGCGGCTGGAAGTGGGTGGTGACCGGGGGGTGCCAGTCGCGCGAGGCGATCACCGGCCGGCCCGCCGCCGCGAACTGCGCCGCCAGGGCGTTGAGCGGCGGGACCACGGCGTGCCCCTCGGGCACCCCGAGCGCGCCACCGGGCAAGAAGTCGTTCTGCACATCCACGATCAACAACGCGCTGTCGGGCTCGGGCGTCCAACGCATTGCGCCTGCTCCCCGTGTCTCCACGACCGGTGCGCCGTTCGCCGCGCGCCGGCCACCGCATACCTTGCCAGGATAATAGCAGACCATCTCCCCGCGCCGCTGGTGCAGGGCGCGACGCTACTGGCCGAAGCGCGGCACCTCGCGCGGCGCCGCGGTAGGGGCCAGGGCTGGCGGAGCGGCCGGGCCCAGCGTCGGCGGCAGCGGCCCCCGCGCCGGCGCGGTCGGCGGCGGCACGGACACCGTCGGCACCAGCGCGGGCGGACTCGTGGGGGCGGCCGCGGCCGCCGGCGCGGTGGGGCGGACCGCGGTGACCGCCGGCGCACGTGGCGCCGCGGGAGTAGGCGCCAGGGCCGGGGGCGCGGTCGGCCGCACGGCCGTAATCACGGGCGGCGGAGGCGGCTCGGCCAAGCGTGGGGCCGCGGGCAGCGCCGTCGCCGCCGCGGGCGCGGTGGGCGCCAGGACGGGTGCGGTCGGGCGGGGAACCTCCGGCTCGGCCGTCGGGTACGCCAGGGGCGCGGCGGGCAGCGCGACGGTCGGCCCGGGAGTCAGCTGCACAGGCGGGGGCGACGGGCGCGGCCCCACCGCCGGCGCGCGCAGCGTGGACCGGCCGGGCGTCGCCTCTGGCCGCGGTAGGTTGAAGTAATCGTACACCGCCTTGCCCAACGCGGCTTGGGCCTGCGCCATAGCCGTGGGGTTCGCCACGTCGGTGGCCAGGGTGACTACCACCAGCGCCGCCGCCGGGCTGTACACGATCGCCGCCTGGACCACCGCGCCACTGTCGCTGGCCGCTCGCTGCGCCACCACCGTGCCGCGCGGTAGCAGCTCCACCAGGCGGTCCGTCGGGCGCGACTCGGTCAGATAGCGCAGCAGCTCCGCATTGCTCGCGGCGCTCAGCCCCTCGCCTCGGGCCAGCCGGTCGAGGAGGAACAGCAGGTCGCGCGGCGAAGTCGTCAAGCGGTCGCCATTGACCCGCGACTCTAGCAAGCCCAGGTCGGCCAGCGCAGCGTTGAAGTTCTGCGGGCCGAGCCGGTCCAGCAGCAGCGCCGCCATCGCCGGATCCCCGCGCGTCAGCAGGCGGTCCACCGCCCAGCCCACGCTCACCGTGCTGCCCGCGGGCGCCTCGGTGGAACCGCGCTGGACGACCTGCTCGGTCACCCGCAGCGGGTCGCCAAACGCCAGCCGGCCCGTGTCGCGCTGGTGGTACGTCTCGTAGGCGATCAGCAGCGCGGCGAGCCCGCCGGCCGGGAACTCGCGATCGGCCTGGACTAACGTGCCCTGGCCGCTCTCCAGGTTCTTGATCGCCACGCCGACCGTGGCATGCTGGCCCCCGAGCTGCTGCTGCACCAGCGCCGCCAGCGCGGCGTCGGCCACCAACGGGCGCGCCGCGGGGTCGGGCACGGCGATCTCAGCGGGTTGCGGCGCCAAGGCGGGGGGCGCCGGCGGTGCGGTGGCGCCTGCTACCAACGTTGGCCGCTCGGGTGCCGTATTGCTCAGCCCGAACGGATCGAAGCCCAGTACAGCCTGCGCCACCACGATGACGAGCAGGCTCACGCCGAAGATCAGCAGGATGACCACCGCCGCGGTGCTGGCCGCGTCGCGCCGCTGCGCCTGGCTGCGGCGGCCCAGGCTGCCCAGCCGGCGCTCGGGCGTTCGGGGAGGTTGTTGGGTCTGCACACCCGCTCCGCGCGCCGCCCAGCGCGTGGCCGCCGCCAGGGCACTGGCCGACGGCGCGCGGACGGCCCCGTATCCGCTGCGTACAGCCCCCAGGGGGCCGCCGCGCGGCATTCTAGCACACCATCAGCCGGCGGGGAAGTGTGACCGAATTGTGATCCACGCCGCGTAGCGCCACACCCGGCCACCTGCCCGGGACGCCACCGCAGCCGTGCTAACACCCAGGTGTGCGGCCCTACGGTGGAGGGAACCAGCGGGTGGGGCAGAGGGAGACTGGAGGCGACGGGCGGAATCGAACCGCCGATCGGGGTTTTGCAGACCCCTGCCTTGCCACTTGGCCACGTCGCCGCATAGACAGCGGCCGGCAAGTGCGCCGGCCGGCTCACAGCGAGCGGAAGACGGGATTCGAACCCGCGACCCTCTCCTTGGCAAGGAGATGCTCTACCACTGAGCCACTTCCGCCTGACGCCCAGCAGTATACGGCAGCCGCCCCGCGCTGTGCAAGCGCCGCGCCCCTGCGTCCCCCCCCAACGCCACGAGCAAGACCGCTGGCAGTCATGTGCTCGCCCGCGGCCTGGCGCGCCGGCTCGCCGCTCCCCACAGCTTCCGGGATAGGGTGGCACACCGACGCCCACGCCGCCAGCGGGTGAGTAGGCGGACGCGGGCGGTTCTGGCGGAACGACGGGGAAATCGGCGTGAGCCGCGAGGGACTCGAACCCCCAACCCGCTGATTAAGAGTCAGCTGCTCTACCAGTTGAGCTAGC
>Ga0070737_10002568_pt1 | contig 21535 bp, 19 predicted proteins | sample Coa_R1_10_FD_66438 | JGI IMG/M metagenome (GOLD analysis project Ga0070737, IMG submission 66438) | Surface soil microbial communities from Centralia Pennsylvania, which are recovering from an underground coalmine fire - Coalmine... | ecosystem: Environmental > Terrestrial > Soil > Unclassified...
GAGCTGCTGGGCGGCCTGGGCGACGGACTGGGCCCCTGCTGTGGTGTCCGCAGAGAGCTGTTGGGTGGCCTGGGCCACAGCCGCCTGCTGGGCCGCCTTGTCGCTCGCGAGCTGCTGGGCGGCCTGGGCGACGGACTGGGCCCCTGCTGTGGTGTCCGCAGACAGCTGTTGGGTGGCCTGGGCCACAGCCGCCTGCTGGGCCGCCTTGTCGCTCGCGAGCTGCTGGGCGGCCTGGGCGACGGACTGCTCGGCTTGCGTGAGCGCCGTCGAGTTGGACGCCGCGGTGGCGGTGACGTTGGCCTTGTCCTCGGCAAGAGCGGTCTCCGCTTGGGCCAGGGTGCCCTCCGCAGCGGTCAGGCTCTCGCCGCTCGAGTCCGAAGCCAGCTTGGCAGCGTCTGCGTCCACGGCGGCTTGGTCTTGGCGGACAGTCGCGGCCAAGACGTCGGTGCCCAACGTCGCGAGCACCTGGCCTGCCTTCACCTTTTGGCCGGCGCTCACGTCGATCTTCGCGACCGTACCAGCCACTGCGAAGTTGGCGTCGGCCTGGGTGACCGGGTAGATGGTCCCCGTGGTGGCTGTCGTCTCGCGGATGTCACCGGTCGTCACCGTGGCCGTCCGCAACCGCGACGAGGCCCCGGAGCTGCTGACTGCGTAGTAGGTGCCGCCGGCCGCCGCCATGGCAGCTACTACGAGGACCGCCGCCGCCGGCTTCCAGTGCCGGCGCCACCGGCGCGGCGCAGCCCGAGGTCCCCCGATGCCGGGCTCCTCGGGCCCCAGTTGGCCGGCTGTCGCCGGTGCCCTACCGACAGAGAGCGCGCCGGGCTCCTCCGCTGCCATCGTCATCGGGCCAACCTCCGTCTCGAGATGAGACGCGACCCTAAATGCGCCAGCTAAAGAGCTGGTTAGCAAGCGCTAAAAGTTCGCTGAACGCACCACTGGCCCTCAGCCGGCGCTGGCGTCTTGTCCTGAGCCCTCTTCATAGCTGTCGGCGGGGTCAAAGGTAGCCCCTCCGTCGCTCCCCGTGCTGCCGATGCTCGCCAGCCAGGCGGCGAGGTCTTCGGTGCCGGGCTCCTCGTCGGAAGTCCAAAAGGTCATCTTCTGCACCTCGGGGGCGTCCACCACCACGTCGCGGTAGCGGTTCATCCCGGTGCCGGCGGGGATGAGCTTGCCGATGATGATGTTTTCCTTCAACCCGAAAAGCTCGTCGGAGCGGCGCTCTATGGCAGCTTCGGTCAAGACCCTGGTCGTCTCCTGGAACGAGGCAGCCGACAGCCAGCTGTCCGTGGCAAGGGAGGCCTTGGTGATCCCCATGAGCTCGGGACGGCCCTCGGCGGGACGCTTGCCCTCCTGGACGAGCTGGCGGTTGACCTCCGCAAAGTAGCGGGCGTCGACCCTCTCGCCGGGCAAGAAGGGGCTCTCGCCCTGCTCTGCCACGAGGACCCGGCGCAGCATCTGGCGAACGATCAGCTCTATGTGCTTGTCGTGGATCGACACGCCCTGGTCGCGGTAAACCTGCTGCACCTGGTCGACCAGGTACTGCTGGGTCTCGCGGATGCCCTTCACCTCCAGCAGTTCCTTCGGGTCCCGCGGGCCGTCTACGATCGGGTCGCCGGCGGCGATCTCAGCCCCGTCGCGGACACCTTCGGCGAGCTTGGCCCGCAGCCCGATGGTGTGGACCTCCTCGTTGCCGTCGTCGCCGACTATCACCACGCGGCGGCTGTTTTCCTCCTCGCTGATGCGCACGACGCCAGAGGTCCTGGCGAGCTCTGCGGCCCCCTTGGGCCTACGCGCTTCGAACAGCTCTACGACCCTCGGCAAGCCGTGGGTGATGTCCTCGCCGGCGATACCGCCGGTGTGGAAGGTACGCATCGTGAGCTGTGTGCCCGGCTCGCCGATCGACTGGGCAGCTATGACGCCCACAGCCTCTCCGAGGTCGACCGGGCTGTCGGAAGCGAGCGAGCGACCGTAGCAGTTGGCGCAGATGCCGTGCTGGGACTCGCAGGTGAGCACGGACCGCACCATGACCTCCTCCACCGCCGGGTCGTCGCGAAGCACCTCCATCAGCGCCACGTCCACGTGAGCCCCGGCGGGGACGACGACGCCGTCCGACAGCGTCACGTCGCGCGCGAGGACCCTGCCGTCGAGGCGAGTCTCCAAGTAGTGGCGAGCCCTTTCGTCATCTGGGGTCACGTCGCGCACCCAGATGCCCCTGGTGCTGCCGCAGTCCACCTCGCGCACGATGAGCTCCTGGGCCACGTCCACGAGCCGACGGGTCAAGTACCCCGAGTCGGCGGTGCGGAGGGCGGTGTCAGCAAGGCCTTTGCGGGCTCCGTGGGTCGAGATGAAGTACTCGAGCACCGACAGCCCCTCCCGGAAGGAGGACACGATCGGCCTCGGGATCATCTCGCCCCGGGGATTGGACACCAGGCCCTTCATACCGGCGATCTGGCGCACCTGCTGAGGGTTGCCGCGAGCACCAGAGTCCACCATCATGTCGAGCGGGTTGAAGGGGATCTTTCGCAAGCTCTCCTCCATCGCTTTGCCGACTTCGGAGTTGGCTGTGGTCCAAATCTCGATCTCCTTCTGGCGCCGTTCGTCGTCGGTGATGATGCCGCGCTTGAACTGGGCCTCAGCCTTCTGGGCGTCTTCTTCATGGCGAGCAATGATCGCCCTCTTGGCTTCGGGCACCTTCACGTCCTCCATAGAGATCGTGAGGCCCGACTTGGTGGCGTAGCGGAAGCAGAGCTCCTTTATCTTGTCCAGGCTGTCGGCTACCGTGACGCGCGGGTAGTTGCTCGCGAGCACCTCGACTATTAGGCCTAGGCTATGGGCCTTCTTGCCGACCAGTTCGTTCACGAACGGGAAGCCTTCCGGTAACGCCGTATTGAAGATGACCCGCCCAGGCGTCGTCTCGACCTCCTCGTACGGCAAGCCGTCCTCGCCGCCCTCGACTTCGTCTGGGCTGAGAGGCCGGCGCCAGCGCACCTTGGCGTGCAGGTCCACCGAGCCCTGTTCGAGGGCGTGCACCACTTCGTGGAGGTGCCGGAAGACGCGGCCCTCGCCCTTGGCCCCCGCCCGGGCAAGGGTCAGGTAGTAGGCGCCGAAGACCATGTCCTGAGTAGGGGTCACGACGGGCCGCCCGGTGGCCGGCAACAAGATGTTGTGGGCCGAGAGCATCAATATGCGCGCCTCGGCTTGGGCTTCGGCGGACAGCGGCAGGTGCACGGCCATCTGGTCGCCGTCGAAGTCGGCGTTGAAAGCGGTGCAAACGAGGGGGTGGATCTGGATGGCTTTGCCCTCGACCAGCACCGGTTCGAAGGCCTGGATGCCCAGGCGGTGGAGGGTCGGCGCGCGGTTGAGCAGGACCGGGTGCTCCTTGATCACTTCTTCGAGCACGTCCCAGACTTGAGAGCGCCGGCGCTCGACCATGCGCTTGGCAGACTTGATGTTCTGGGCAAGTTCTAGGTCCACGAGCCGTTTCATGACGAAGGGCTTGAACAGCTCGAGCGCCATCTGCTTGGGAAGGCCGCACTGGTGAAGCTTGAGGGTCGGACCGACGACGATGACGGAGCGGCCTGAGTAGTCGACCCGTTTTCCCAGCAGGTTCTGGCGGAAGCGCCCCTGCTTGCCCTTCAACATGTCCGAGAGGCTCTTCAGCGGGCGGTTGCCGGGGCCCGTCACGGGCCTGCCGCGCCGGCCGTTGTCGAACAGGGCGTCCACGGCCTCTTGGAGCATGCGCTTTTCGTTGTTGACGATTATCTCAGGCGCCCCGAGGTCGAGCAGCCTCTTCAGGCGGTTGTTCCGGTTGATCACCCGTCGGTACAGGTCGTTTAGGTCGCTGGTCGCGAACCGGCCACCGTCGAGCTGGACCATGGGGCGCAGTTCGGGGGGGATCACGGGCACGGCGTCGAGGATCATCGCTCTGGGGTCGTTGACCCGCCGGCCGTTTTGGTCGCGCTTGTTGAAGGCGGAGACGATCTTCAGGCGCTTGATCGCCTTCTGCTTGCGCTGGACCGACAGGTGCCGACGGCCGTCGTCAGGCTCGATCACCTCGCGGAGCTTGGCCTCTTCTTCGTCGAGGTCGATCTCGTCGATGAGCTCCGCGATGGCCTCAGCGCCCATGCCGCCTTTGAAGTAGTCGCCGTAGCGCTCGCGCAGTTCCCTCCAAAGCAGCTCGTCCTCGATGATCTTGCGGCTGTGCAGGTCCTTGAACTCGTCGAACGCACGCTTGGCGAGCTCGACTTCCGCCTCAGCACGCTCTCGGATCTGCGTCACTTCCCTTTCGACTTGGCGCTGGCGGGCCTTGAGCTCGGAGTCCTTGGCCCCTTCGGCCTCCAGCTTGGCCAGCTCGGCTTCGAGGTCCTTGTAGCGCCGGTCGATGTCGAGGTCCCGGTTGCGCTCGATTTCTGCGATCTCTTCGCTTAGCTCGACCTCGAGGTTGGGCAAGTCCGCGTGGCGGCGCTCCTCGTCCACGGATGTGACGAGGTTGGCAGCGAAGTAAATGACTTTTTCAAGCTGCTTGGCCTTGAGCTCCTCGCGCGCCTCGGTGCCCATCAGCAAGTAAGCGAGCCAAGAACGGGTGCCCCGCAGGTACCAGATGTGGACGACGGGCGCTGCCAGCTCTATGTGGCCCATGCGCTCCCGGCGCACTTTGGAGCGGGTCACCTCTACGCCGCAACGCTCGCAAATGATCCCCTTGAAGCGCACCCGCTTGTACTTGCCGCAGTAGCACTCCCAGTCCTTAGTAGGGCCAAAGATCTTCTCGCAAAACAGCCCGTCCTTTTCCGGGCGAAGCGTCCGGTAGTTGATCGTTTCGGGCTTTTTGACCTCGCCGTTGGACCAGGTGCGGATATCGTCCGCAGTCGCTAAACCTATGCGTAGTTGCTCGAAGTTATTGACGTCTAACATGTACTAAAAGCTCCTCTCGCTGGTGCGCCACGCCGCGTCTTCTTCGTCCGAGCCCCTCTCGGGCCGGCTGATGTCGATGCCGAGCTCTTCGGCTGCGCGGAAGACGTCCTCGTCGAGCTCTCGCATCTCGATCTGCTCGCCTGTGGTCGAAAGCACTTCGACGTTCAAGCAGAGGCTCTGCATTTCCTTGATGAGCACCTTGAAGCTCTCCGGTATGCCCGGCTCTGGGATGTTGTCGCCCTTCACGATCGCTTCGTACACCTTCACTCGCCCGAGCACGTCGTCGGACTTGATCGTGAGCAGCTCTTGGAGCGCGTAAGCGGCCCCGTAGGCCTCCAGCGCCCACACTTCCATCTCGCCGAAGCGCTGGCCGCCGAACTGCGCCTTCCCCCCGAGCGGCTGCTGGGTGATCATGGAGTAAGGCCCCGTCGAGCGGGCATGGATCTTGTCGTCCACGAGGTGGGCGAGCTTCATTATGTAGATGTAGCCCACTGAAACTGGGTTGTCGTAGGGCTCACCAGTGCGGCCGTTGTACAGCACCGCCTTGCCGTCCGGGCCGATCAACCGGCCGTGGTCCCCGTAATCGGTGCCCGGCGCCTCTGGGTGAAGGTTCTCGAAGATCTTCTTTATGGTCGGGTGCTTACCCGCTTGCTCTTCCTCGTCCCAGTGGGCTCCGTCGAAGCTCGGCGACGCCAAGAAAGCCGCAGGCGTCGCCACGGGCGCGGTTTTCCTGCCGTCGGGGACGCGCCGCGGGGGGCCTTGGCCTTCGATTTCCCATCCCCAGCGGGCTGCCCAGCCGAGGTGGCTCTCGAGGACCTGGCCCACGTTCATGCGCGAGGGGACGCCAAGGGGGTTCAAGATTATGTCGACTGGGGTGCCGTCGGCCAAGTGCGGCATGTCTTCAATAGGCAAGATCTTCGATATGACGCCCTTGTTGCCGTGCCGGCCGGCCAGCTTGTCGCCCTCGGTGATCTTGCGCTTTTGCGCCACATAAACCCGTACCAGCTGGTTGACCCCAGGAGGTAGCTCGTGGGAGTCCTCGCGAGAGAACACGCGTACGTCGATCACCTTGCCGGACTCCCCGTGAGGCACTTTGAGCGAAGTGTCGCGCACCTCACGTGCCTTCTCGCCGAAGATCGCCCTAAGTAGCCGCTCTTCGGGGGTGAGCTCGGTCTCGCCTTTGGGCGTGACCTTTCCCACGAGTACGTCGCCAGCCCCGACTTCGGCCCCTATCCTGATTATCCCCCTCTCGTCCAGGTCTTTTAGGATCTCCTCGGAGAGGTTGGGGATGTCACGGGTGATCTCCTCGGCGCCGAGCTTCGTGTCCCGGGCGTCCACTTCGTGCTCTTCGATGTGGACCGAACTGAGCACGTCGTCACGCACCAGCCGCTCGGAGAGGATGATCGCGTCTTCATAGTTGTAGCCCTCCCAGGGCATGAACGCCACCAGGAGGTTCTTGCCGAGGCCGAGCTCACCGCCTTCAGTAGAAGGCCCGTCGGCAAGCACGTCACCGGCTTCGACATGCTGGCCTGCGTCCACCACTATGCGCTGGTTGAAGCACGTGTTCTGGTTCGACCGGCGGAACTTGTACACTGCATAGGTCTTGCGCCCGAGCGGCCGGCCCTCCCGGTCGGTCTGGCCCCCGTCGTAGTCGACCACGATGTGGGCCCCGCTGACTTCAACCACTGTGCCCGAGCCCTCCGCGAGCACCACGTCGCCCGTGTCGCGTGCGGCGCGAGCCTCCACACCAGTGCCCACAAAGGGTGCCTCCGGCCGGACGAGCGGAACGGCCTGCTTTTGCATGTTGGCGCCCATCAGCGCCCGGTTGGCGTCGTCGTGCTCGATGAAGGGGATGAGGGCCGTAGAGATGGACACGATCTGCTTGGGCGAGACGTCCATCAGGTCGACCTCTGAGGGGGGCACGAAATCGACCTCGCTCGTGGTGCCGTAAGTGGTCCCACTAGCGCCGATGCGGACCCCTGGCCCTTGGGGAGCTCGCCGCACGAGCACGCGCTCGTCCACGAGGGTGCCATCGGGAGCCAGCTTGGCGTTGGCCTGAGCGATGACGTACTCCTCTTCCTCGTCGGCGGCGAGGTAGACGATCTCGTCAGTCACCTTGCCGCCCACGACGCGGCGGTAAGGGGTCTCGATAAAACCGTACTCGTTTATGCGCCCATAGGTCGCTAGGTGCCCGATCAGGCCGATATTGGGGCCTTCGGGCGTCTCGATCGGGCACATGCGGCCGTAGTGGGACGAGTGCACGTCGCGCACCTCGAAACCAGCCCGCTCCCGGGAGAGGCCCCCCGGCCCCATAGCCGAAAGCCGCCGCTTGTGGGTGAGGCCAGACAGAGGGTTGGTCTGGTCCATGAACTGGCTGAGCTGGCTGGTGCCGAAGAACTCCTTGATCGCCGCCACCACGGGGCGGATGTTGATGAGGGTCTGGGGCGTGATCGCTTCGACGTCTTGGGTCGTCATCCGCTCCCTGACGACGCGCTCCATGCGAGAAAGCCCTACGCGCACCTGGTTTTGGATCAGCTCTCCCACCGAGCGGACTCTGCGGTTGGCGAAGTGGTCCTGGTCGTCGAGCCGGTAGCCGGGCTCACCCTGGGCCAAGTGGAGCAGGTAGGTGCCGGCAGCGAGCACCTCGGAGCGCGACAGCACGCTCTGGCCAGGTTCGGGGCGCTCCAGCTCTATGCCGAAGGTCGATTCGACCTTGGCTATCTCGGGGCCTAGTTTGCGGTCGAGCTTGTAACGGCCGACGCGGGTCAGGTCGTAGCGTTTGGGGTTGAAAAAAGCGTTGTCGAAATAAGCCCTGGCCGAGTCGACCGACGGCGGCTCGCCTGGGCGCGCCCTCTTGTAGATCTCCAAAAGGGCGTCCTCTTGGGAGGGCGCGACCTCGCGCTCGCGTTCCCACTGCGGCTCCAAGAAGTCGAAGTGGCGCACGAAGCGCTCCAAGAAAGCCTCGTCGGCGTAGCCGAGCGCCCGCAGCAGGGTGAAAAGCGAAACCCGGCGCTTGCGGGCGACCCGGGACCCGGCCGTGATGTCCTTGCCGGGCTTGGCCTCGACGTCGAACTCGATCCACTCGCCGCGGTAAGGATGGATAGTGCCCGTGACGATCGTCTTTTGGTCACGGCCGGGCTGGAAGATCACCCCGGGGGAACGAACGAGCTGGGAGACGACCACGCGCTCGGTCCCGTTGATTATGAACGTGCCCCGCTCGGTCATCACGGGAAAGTCACCCATGAAGACCGTCTGCTCCTTGATCTCGCCGGTGCCGGCGTTCTGGAACTGCGCGCGGACGAAGATCGGCGCCGCGTAGGTCATGTCCTTTTCCTTGCACTCCTCCACCGAAAACTTGGGCGGCGGGCGCAGGTCGGGGTCGTCCGGGTCGAACTCCAAGATCAACTTGAGCTGGCCCGAGAAGTCTTCTATCGGGCTGATGTCGCGAAAGGCTTCAGCCAGCCCCTTGTCGAGGAACCACTTGAAAGAGTCGCGCTGTACTGAGATCAGGTCCGGGAGCGGCAGAACCTCATCGAGGTTGGCAAAGCTGAGCCGCTCCCGCTGTGCGGGGCGAGACGCCGACAAGGACTACTCCTTGGTGAGTGCGAAGGGTACGGTGGCCGGTTGCGCGCGCTTTGCCCACGCCCTAAGCGACGAGGACGCGAGAAGACCAAGCACGGCAACTGGTCAGTATACAACGCCTGCAGCAGACGCGGCTACACAAGGGCGCACACGTCCCGTACGTGCCAAACAGAGTAAACCACCCGAGCCACCAGGTCAAGAACCCGGCCGCAGGGATCTCCGCCATGGAGACCCTGCGGGCCGGCTGGAGCGCTCCTACTTCAGCTCGACGGTCGCGCCAGCCGCTTCGAGCTGGGCCTTCGCCTTTTCGGCGTCCTCCTTGCTCACCTTCTCGAGCACGGTCTTGGGGGCCGCGTCCACGAGGTCCTTAGCCTCTTTCAGCCCTAGGTTGGTGAGCGCCCGGACCTCCTTTATGACCTGGATCTTCTTGTCGCCTGCGCTGGCTAGCACGACGTCGAACTCGTCCTGCTCCTCGACGGCCGGCGCCTCGGCCGCCGCGGCTGGGGCACCAGCTCCAGGGGCGGCAGCCACGACAGGGGCGGCCGCCGTGACGCCGAAGCGCTCTTCGAAGGACTTGAGCAGCTCAGAAAGCTCGAGGACGCTCAGGTTGGAGATGGCGTCGAGGATCTCTTCTTTGCTGAGGGTAGTGGGCATTGGTTTGTACCTCCTATTTGGTTTGGGTGTCTAGAGGGTCGACCGGGCTTTTGGGGGCTGGCCTGGTAGCACCTACCTGGGGTGCCGCCCTAGGCGCCGCCAGCGCGCTGGTCCCGCAGGGCGGCAAGCCCGTAGGCGAAGTTACGAGGTAGGGCAGCGAGCGCACCGGCAAAACCTTGGAGCGGCGCCGCCAGGGCGCCGGCAAGGCTGGCGAGCAGCTGCTCCCGCGACGGCAGGTCGGCCAGGGAGGCTGTCGCCTCCGGGCTCAGCACCGAGCGGCCAAGCAAGCCGCCCTTGATGACCAGCGCAGGGTTGGTACGGGCGAACTCCCGAAGAGCTTTGGCGACCGCCGCTGCGTCGCCCTTCACAAAAGCGAGGCCGGTCGGGCCGACCAGCAGCTCGCTAAACCCGTCCGTCCCCGCTTGAGCTGCGGCTATGCGCGCCAGAGTGTTTTTGTAGACGCGGTACTCGCCGCCCAAGGGTGCCAGGCTGCGCCGGAGGGCTTCGAGGTCTTTCACCTTGAGGCCCCTGTACTCAGTCACGATCACGGCGTCGGCCTCGGCCAACCGGGAACGGACCTGCTCGACAGCGGCGACTTTCTCGGGCCTTGGGTTGTCCACCTGCTCCTCCTTACTCGTAGTTCACACCGTGCACGCGAGCGCGCACGCCGTCGTGGAGTGCAGGCTCGCCTCGTCTGGCTGGCCGCCTCTCAGGCCAACCGTTTCGGTGCCACCAAAGCCAGCTCGCGGGCACCCTGCCCGGGTGCCGGGAGCTCGCTTGGGAGCACGCCAGATGTCTTCGGCGCTATGTCGGTAGCTATGCTACCGAGTCAAGCCGCAGCGGCGGCTATCTCCTCGTCGCTCGCCCTGGCACGGGAGGGGTCCACGTCGATCCCCGGGCCCATGGTGGAAGAGAGCGTCACAGACCGCACGTAGCGGCCCTTGGCTGCGGCCGGCTTGGCCCTCTGCAGCTCGTCGAGGACTGCGCGCATGTTTTCGAGGAGCTTGTCCCGAGGGAAACTGACCTTGCCGATGGGCACCTGGACCACGCCGTGGCTCCTCGCGTCGGCCCGGTACTCGACCCTACCGCCCTTGAAGTCGGCTACCGCACGGGCGACGTCATTGGTCACGGTGCCGGTCTTGGGATTGGGCATCAGGCCTCGGGGCCCAAGCTTGCGGCCGAGGCGGCCTACCTGGGCCATCATGTCTGGCGTTGCGATGGCCACGTCGAAGTCCATGAAGCCCCCGTCCACGCGTGCGACGAGGTCGTCAGAGCCCACGACGTCCGCTCCCGCAGCTCGCGCTTCCTCGGCTGCTTCGCCAGCGGCAAAGACGGCCACGCGCACGGGCTTGCCAGTCCCTGCAGGCAAGGGTACGGTGCCGCGAAGGGCCTGGTCAGCCTTGCGGGGGTCGATCCCAAGGCGCACCGCGAGCTCAACGGTCTCGTCGAAGCGAGCATGGGCGAACTTCTTTACGAGGTCGATAGCCTCTAGTGGGCCATAGAGGCGCTTGTCGCCAAGCTCCTTGGCTACGTCAACGTACTTCTTTCCTCTCTTCGGCATGCTTGCCTCCCTCTCTAGTGAGCCTCACTGGCTGGTCCCCTTAGCCTGGTCCTGCCGGCTGGCCGGGCGAGGTCGTCCCTGGCCCGCTCCGCTAAGAGACCTTGACCCCCATCGATCGTGCCGTGCCCGCCACTTGGGCCTTGGCCGTCTCGAGATCGTTCGCGTTGAGGTCAGGGAGCTTGACTTGGGCGATCTTGGCGAGCTGGGCGTCCGAAAGCGTACCGACCACCTCCCGGCCCGGGGTCTTAGCCCCCTTGTCGAGCCCCAGTTCTTGGCGCACGAGCACCGACGTCGGGGGAGTCTTCAGCACGAAGCTGAAGCTGCGGTCGGAATAAATGGTGACCTCGACGGGGATCACCTGGCCGACCTTGTCCTCGGTGGCCGCGTTGTACTGCCTCACGAACTCCATCGTCTGGATCCCGTGCGGGCCCAGAGCTGTGCCGACAGGGGGGGCCGGCGTGGCCTTTCCTGCAGGCAGCTGGATGCGGACGATCGCGGTCACTTGGCGTTTGGCCATCTGTTCTGTTGCTCCTAGCTCCTATAGCTTGGCGACTTGGGCGAAGTCGAACTCCACCGGGGTCTCCCGCCCGAAGATGTTGACCAGCACCTTCAGCTTCAGCTGGTCTTCGTTGACCTCCGCCACGGTGCCGCTGAAATCAGCGAACGGCCCTTCTTTGACCCGTACGGACTCCCCGAGCTCGTACTCGAGGCGCGGCTTGGTCTTCTTTGCCGCCCCGGCGCCCTCTTGCTTTTGGACCAGGATGCTCTCCACCTCGCGCCGTGAAAGCGGGGTCGGCTTCGCTCCGAGGCCCACGAACCCAGTCACCCCAGGCGTGTTGCGCACAACGTACCAAGAGTCGTCGTCGAGGTCCATGCGCACCATCAGGTAGCCGGGGAAGACCTTCCGTGACACGACCTGGCGCTTGCCGTTCTTTAGCTCGACCACGTCTTCTAGCGGGATCACGACCTCGAAGATGCGGTCTTCCATGTTCATGGAAGAGATGCGGCTTTCGAGGTTGGACTTCACCTTGTTCTCGTAGCCGGCATAGCTGTGGACCACGTACCAGCTGCCAGGCCGGTCGTAGGGGCTCTCTGGCCGAGGAGGAGCCTCGAGGTGGTCCTCGTGCACGTCGCCGTCGCCTGAAGGCGTGCCCTCGAGCGCAACCGCACGGCTCCGCTCACCTGCTGAAGCGGCAGAGGGCGGTTGGTCTTGGTCGATGGGCCCAGTAGTGGTCTCTTCGGGCATGTCCAGTGCTACGACCTACTTGAAAAGTTGTGAAGCGCCGAGCGAGTAGACGTAGTCCAGCCCGTACACGAGCGCTGTGATAAAGGCCAGGGTGAAGAAAACGACAGTCGAGTAGTTGACCAGCTCAGCCCGCTTGGGCTTGATCACCTTGCGGAGCTCGAGGACCACCTCGTCCAAGAACTCGCGGGGGTGGAACCCCGGGCGCGCCAGAGCTTGGGACGGCGCGGGTGCCTTGCGCTCCTCGCGGCGCAACGTCCGAGCACCGACGTCTCCGTTCACCGTCCCCTCGGGCACGCTGAAGGCGTCTTCGGGCTCTAGCAGCTGTTCTTCCGCCCGGTTGGGCTCATTGACGCTCATGCTGCCTTCCTCAAAGGTTCCAAGATGACATCATTGACCATTATTTGACGTTTCCGCAGGGCAGGAGGGACTTGAACCCCCAACCGCCGGTTTTGGAGACCGGTGCTCTGCCATATTGAGCTACTGCCCTGTACGACCGGCGGGCGCCGAGCCAGCACGCCAGCTTACCAGAGCTCAGGCCACGGCAGTCGCGCCGGTTAGCGCCCTTGCTTGACGGGTGGCCTTCGCCAAGGCAGCGCCTCCGAGTACCGCCAGGGCGAGCGCCGCTGCCCCGGCCACCCGCCAGTGCTCGCCTGCGCGCGACCGGGCCGCCAGGTGTTCGGCGATCGCCGCCCACGCCTGCTCCCCGAGCAACGGGCCCTTGCCGCCGACGTAGTCGTGACGAAGGCTCCGAAGCAGCAGGACAAGCTCGCGGTAGCCCGCCAGCTCAGACTGGCATGCCGCGCAGGAACGCAGGTGGTCTGCCATAGGGCGGCTAGGCCGCTCGGTCCCGTCCACGACCAGGGGCAGCCGCCCAGAGAACTCGTAGCAAGCGCTCTGGCGGGCACCGTCTGTAGCGGTGGCCACGAGGCTGCCAGGCCTGGGCAAACGGCGGAGCTCAGCTGGCCACGGCATCTCGCCGGCCCCCTCGCTGCCCGGTCTCAAATGGCTCTGCTCGCCGGAGGCGGTGGCTTAGGTCCTCACGTAGCCGCTTGCGGGCCCGCTGTAGCCGGACCTTCGCGGCTGCCTCGGAAATGCCCACTTCAGCGGCGATGGAGCGGTGGGGAAGGTCGTAAACGTCGCGCAGCACCACTACCACTCGCAGGCGTCTCGGCAGGCGCATGAGGGCATCCGTCAGCAACGCCCGCTCGTCGCTCGCTGAAGCAGAGGCCTCCGGGTCGTGCTCGGGGCGCCAGTCGGCCAGCTCGCTCAAGCCTACGCGATCGAAGTCGAGCTCGTCGTGGCGGCTACGCCTCAAGCGAGCCATGTGGTTGCTGGCGCAGTTGGCCGTCACCCTGTACAGCCAAGTCGTAAAGCGCGCCTCGCCCCTGAACCTCGGGAGGCCACGGAACGCACGTAGGTACGCCTCCTGGGTGACGTCGAGGGCGTCGTCAGGGTTACCAGTCAAGCGGTAGGCCAAGGTGAAGGTGTCCGGCCAGGTTGCCTCGACAAGCGCTCTCGCCGCGTCCTGGTCGCCCCGCCGAGCGGCGTCAACCAGGGGCCCCAGCCTCATGACCTCGCTCGCCGCCCGCCTTGCCAAGCTGCTTACCGGGTCTCCTTGTGGAGCGTGTGGCGGCGCTCCCAGCGGCAGTACTTACGCATCTCGATACGGTCGCGGTCGTTTTGCTTGTTCTTGGTCGTGATGTAGTTGCGCCGCTTGCAGACCTCGCACGCGAGCGTCACTTGGACCCGTCGGTCGTTTTTGGCCAAGAGGCCCTCCTCTCTGTCAGCTAGTGCAAAATACCTGTTTGGGTGCCGGAGCTAGTAGCGGCGGTCGGACTCGAACCGACGACTCCTCGATTATGAGCCGAGTGCTCTGCCAACTGAGCTACGCCGCCCTGGCACATGTCGCTCCGAGCCCCCTGTCGGAATCGAACCGACGACACCAGCCTTACCATGGCTGTGCTCTGCCGACTGAGCTAAGGGGGCAAAATGGGCTCCGAGCTGGGCTTTTCGTCTGTCAGTGCGTGGTCAACATGTCAACTTTTGCCACCGGGCGACATGCACGAACCTGACAAGTCCGCGTGCCACGTGCGCGACCGACCTCATCGACGCCGATGCTACCAGCGACCGCGGACCTCCGCCTGGCCCTGACTGTCGGCCCGTAGCCTAGTTCGGCTGGCACGGGCGAGGCACCTGTCAGCCGGGCCCGAGCCTTGGCTAAGGCTGCTCAGCGGCTCGCCGGCCTCCCCCGCCTGCTACTTAGCCCCGCCTGCCCCTCGCCTACCCTGTTTGCGGTGCCAACAACCGCGGGCGAGGCAACCCCACAGCGCCGAGGCCGTAAAGGATCTCATCTCGAGAGGGCCGTCAAGGTCCATTTGGCCCTCGCCGACGCTTCCCATACCGAGGGGACGCGCGCCATATTCAACGAGGCCGTAGAGAAGACGACGGCGACGTTCGAAATGGTCCCCCGCACCTACGCTCAGCAGCTCGAGTGGGTCACCGGCCACTCCGGGGCCTACCCAGCCGTCGTGGCGTTGGACGAGTCTGGGCAGGTGCTCGGCTTCGGCTCGCTCTCTCCCTACCGGCCCCGTCCCGCCTACTCGACGACCGTGGAGGACTCGGTTTACGTGCACAGCGGCTACCGGCGCCTCGGTATCGGCAAGGCCCTACTGCAAGAGCTGCTCCGCCTCGCCGGCGCCCACGGCTTCCACGCCGTCATCGCTCGCATAGCCGGAGGCAACGAAGCATCTGTAGGCCTCCATAAGGCATGCGGGTTCGAGGTGATCGGGACCGAGCGCGAGGTGGGCCGCAAGTTCGGCAAGTGGCTCGACGTGGTCTGCATGGAGCGCCTGATCTAGGCCGTCTAGGGCTCGGGGCAAGCTGGCCAGGGCCAATGCTCTCGGCCGCCGCAGCCCTAAGAGGCTCCCGTGCCGCCGGCGCCAACGACGCACGCTACGGTTGGCCGGCTCCTTCAGCGCCGGTCCAAGTGCTACAGGCGCCCAGTGCTAAGACGCGCCAGCGAGCGCCGCCAGCTCGCCGTGCGCCGGCGCCGGCACCAGAGCCTTGCCGTCGATCGTGTGCACGCGGGCGAAGCGCAGGCTCGACGAGAGCCAGACGCCGTCGGCGGCAAACAGGTCGTCTACGGTCAGGTCTTCCCGGCGAGCTTCCCAGCCGGCAGCGGGGGCGGCAGCGAAGAGCCTCTTCACGCTCACGCTGTCCAAGATGCCTACCGAAGGTGGGGGGGAGACCAGGCGCCGGCCAAAAGCCGCGACCACAGCAGAGGTCTCTGCCTCCCAGATCTTTCCGTCGGTGCCCACGAAGATGGCGTCGTCGGCTCCATGCGACTCGGCCCAACGCCGAGCTGCCATGTTGGGCGCGTACGAGAGCGTCTTCGCGCCGAGGAGGAGCCACGGGGCAGCCTCACCGGCCCCGCTTGGCAAGCAGCGCTCGAGGGTGACGACGGCCACCCCCTCCTTGCGTTGGCGGAGCACCGAAGCCGCGAGCTCCTGGCCGAGCACGTAAGCGGTGGGAGGGCCGCCCTCTTCGGGGCCGCGTGTACACACGAGGCGCATCTCCCACTCCTCCGGGCCAGCCCAGGCGCCGGCGGCGAGCCCCACTGCGTCCCTCCAGGCAGCGGCTGGCGGGATGCTGAGGTCGACCATTTCGGCGGAGCGGGCCATACGCTCCAAGTGCTCCTCCAAGTGGCGCGGCCGGCCCGAGCGAACGCAAAAGCGCTCGAACACCCCGTCCCCCCTCAGTACGCCCAGGTCGTCTGGGCGAAGGAACGCAGAACGGGGGTCGGCCAGGACCGGTCCCTCCGCTCCCAGGGAAGCGAAGACCGCTGCACGCTCGCCCAAGGAAGCCACGGGCTAGCTAACTCCTCGGGAGCTTGCCGCGTTCCAAGAGCGCCTCTGCGATCTGGACGGCGTTCAAGGCGGCGCCCTTGCGCAAGTTGTCGCCGGACACCCAGAGCTGGAGGCCCCGGCCGTCGGGCTCGGAACCGTCCTCCCTCACCCTGCCGACCAGGCAGTCGTCGGCACCAGCGCACTGGAGGGGCGTCGGGACGTCTACGACCCGCACCCCGGGCGCGCTCGCCAGCAGCTCCAAAGCCCTCCCAGGAGAGATCGGCCGCTCGAAGCGGGCGAGCAGCGAGAGGGAATGGCCGGTGAACACCGGGGCCCTGACGCAGGTGGCCGCCACCCCGAGGTCGGGGATGTGCAGGATCTTGCGGCTCTCGTCTCGGAGCTTCTTTTCTTCTTCCGTCTCGTCGTCGACGAAGCGGCCGGCGTGGGGGACCACATTGAACGCGACCGGCGCCGGGAACACCGTCGCCGGGCCGAAGTCGACGGCCGAGCCGTCGTAAGTCAGGGCCGCCGCCTTCTCGCCCACTTGGCGGACCTGCTCGGCCAGCTCGTCCACCCCCTTCCTGCCGGCGCCCGACACCGCTTGGTATGTCGAAACGACCAGCTTGCGCAGCCCGGCCTCCTCATGGAGAGGCTTCAAGACCGGCATTGCCACCATCGTCGTGCAGTTGGGGTTCGCCACTATCGCCTTCGGGACGCGCTCGAGGTCAGCGGAGTTCACCTCTGCCACGACGAGAGGGACGTCGGGGTCCATGCGCCAGGCCTTGGAGTTGTCCACGACTATCGCGCCGGCACCGGCCACCACCGGTGCCCACTCGGCCGACGCCTGCGCCCCCATGCTGAAGAGGGCCACATCGATCCCCGAATGGTCGGCCTTCGCTACGTCCTCTACCACGGTCCCGTCGAGCACCTGGCCGGCAGAGCGCGCGGAAGCGAAGAGCCGGAGCCGCCGGAGCGGGAAGCGCCGCTCTTCGAGCAGCCTGCGCATCACGCCGCCCACCTGGCCCGTGGCGCCGTAAACCCCGACCGTCAAGCCACCGCGGGGGAACGTGGGCGTACCGGCGCCATGTCCTTGCCCGCCCGGGCCCTTGCGCTCTTGCTCCTCTCTTCCGGCACCTGCGTCTCTTCTGGCACTTGCGTCGCCGGCTACGCTCTGGGCGCTCATGGTTGCCCGTCCCCGTCCAAGCCGAAGGCTTTGTGCAGCGCCACGACCGCGCGGTCGGCCGCCTCCGCCCGCACGACGCAAGTGAGACGGATCGCCGAAGTCGAGATCATCTCGATATTGATGCCCTCAGCCGCCAGCACCTCGAACATCGTGGCCGAGACTCCGGGGTGCGTCTTCATCCCCGCCCCCACGATCGACACAGTCGCGATGTCGGGGTCGGCATAGACGCCGCTCGCACCGAGCTCTTCGTGCAGGGACCCAGCCACCTGCTGGGCGGTCTCCAGGTCGTCGTGGGGGACCGTGAAGGAGATGTCGGTGGTGCCGTGAAGCGAGACGTTCTGCTCGATCATGTCCACGTTGACGAGCTTGTCGGCGAGGGCACGAAAGAGCCTGGCTGCCACGCCCGGCCTGTCCGGCACACCGGCGACCGTGAGCTTGGCCTCGGACTGGTCGGCCACCACGGCCGAGACGATGGGTTGTTCCATTGAGCCCTCCTCAGCGATCCAGGTCCCAGGTTCCCAAGTAAAGCTCGAGCGCACGTGAAGGCGCACTCCATGAGTGCGCGCGAACTCGACCGAACGCATGGCCGGCTTCGGGCAGCCCGCCGCGTTCATCTCCAACATCTCCTCGTAGGAGAGGCGCGCCAACCGGCGAGCGTTCGGCACGACCCGCGGGTCAGCCGAGAACACGCCCGGCACGTCGGTGTAAAGCTCGCAAGCGTCGGCACCCAACGCCTTGGCGAGGGCTACAGCGGTGGTGTCAGAGCCCCCCCGGCCTAGGAAAGTCACCTCGCGCTCGCCCGAGACCCCTTGGGCGCCGCCCACCACCGGCACCCTCCCCGCCTCCAAGGCGGCCACTATGCGCTGCGGCCGCATCTCCAATATCCGCGCCTTGGTGTGGTCCTCGTTGGTGAGGACCCCGGCCTGGCTCCCCGTGAAGCTGTCGGCAGGTACGCCAAGGTCGTGCAGCGCCATGCACAAAAGCGCCATCGCCTTGCGCTCGCCAGCGGTTACCAGCATGTCCATCTCCCTGCCGGGGCGGGACCGCGAGACCTTAGCCGCCACCTCGAGCAGGTCGTCAGTCTCATGTCCCATGGCTGAGACCACCACGACCGGCTTGTCGCCACGCCGCCAGACGCGCGCTATGTAGTCGGCGACGGCACGCATCCTTTCTGCGTCGGCCACCGAGCTGCCACCGAACTTCTGCACGAGCAAGGCCACGGGCTTGCAGGGTACCAGCAAGCAACTTCGGCTACGCTACGGCGCCGTGCCGTCCCAAAAGCGAACCCAGCAGCGACGTAACCGCACCATGAAAGAGCTGCGCATGCAGCAGGTTGCCCGGCGTCGGCGCCAGCGGATCTTTCTCGGGGGCACTGGGGCAGGCATCGTCATCGTGGTCATCGTCGTGCTGGTGACCGTCCTCACAGGAGGAGGAAAGAAAAAGAGCGCTCTTCCCACGACCACTTCGCACTCGACCTCGACCACGGCGGCGACCACGACCTCCACCACGGCTCCGCCGGTGTCGGTGCCCCTCATCGCGGCACCAGCCAAGGTGGGCTGCCCAGCGCTCAACGGGACCTCCAAGCACTACACGCGCTTTTCCTCCCCCCCACCAATGTGCATCGACCCCGCCAAGACCTATGTAGCCACGATCGCGACGACAGCAGGGGACATCAAGGTCAAGCTGCTCGCAGCCCAAAACCCGGTCACAGTCAACAACTTCGTGTTCCTGTCGCTCTACCACTTCTACGACGGCACGGCGTTTCACCGGGTCTGCACAGGTTTCGTGGACCAAGGCGGTGACCCGACGGGCACAGGCTCAGGGGGCCCGGGTTATTCCTTTGACGGCGGCGCCCCGAAGAGCGCGAGCGTGTACACCGCCGGAGCGCTGGCCATGGCGAACTCGGGCAGCCCCAAGAGCGATGGGAGCCAGTTCTTCTTCGTGGTGGACGGGGGAGGCAAGCAGCTGTCGCCCAACTACAGCTACTTCGGCCAGGCGCTCAACCAGGCCAGCATCGCGGTGATCAACAAGATCAACGCCGGCGGCACGTCGGCCGCGGCGACCGGTGGCACCTGCCCCCCCAAGGTCGTCTACAAGGTCAACGACATCACGATCAGTGTTTCCTAGGGCTCAAGCGACCAGCACCAAGCCGGCGAGGAAAGCCCCGTACGCGCCGAGCAGCGCCGCTGCTCCCCGCCTGCCCACCCCGCCTGAGCGGTAGGCGACGGCGCTCGCGAGAAGGGTCATCGCCACGTAGCAAGAGCCGGCGAAGGTGCCCGCGGTGCCCGAGCCAGACAGGGCCAGTCCGCCGACGGCGGCGGGGAGCACAAGGCCGCCTACGACGTTGAGCGTGTTGGAGTTCATAGCCTCTGACAGCACCGCCTGGCCCTTGCCGGAGCGCGCCAGGTGGACAGCGGCCACGGCGTTGGGGAGGCTCGTGACGGCGGCCAGTACCACCCCCCCGGTGATGGCTTGGGGCAGGCCGACAGATGAGCCGCCAGTGGTGGCCGCCCGCTCCATGACCGTGCTTGCAGCTACCACCGCCACGAGCGACAGGGCGACGATGGAGAGGCTTGCCCTTATGCCAGCGCTGGTCGGAGCCGATTGCGCCTGGGCGACCTCCTCGCTTTCCTCCTTCAGCGCTCTAGCCAGCCAACGCCGCGCGGCACCGGGCATAGGCACGCGAGACGGCGACACCGAGAGGGCCACGTAGGGCACGAACACCGCCGCCGTCGCCCCGAGCGTGGCGCCTCCGTCGAGGCTGCCGCTCACGAGGGCCAGGGCGCAGGCGGCGACCGCGAGGGCGACGAGGCCCTCCAGGAGGACGACTCGCCTGTGCAGGCTGACGCCGCCCGCCACGAGCGAGCCGAGGCCGAGCAGCGCAGCGATATTGAACACGTTCGAGCCGAACAGGACCCCTACGCTGGTGGCCCGCTGGCCGGCAAGCTCAGCGGCGAGGGCGCTCGTGAGCTCAGGGCTGTCAGCCGCCAAAGCGGCGAGGAGGCCAAGGAGGACCTCGGGAAGGCCGAAGTAGGCGCCTAGACGCTCGAGCGCCTGCACGAGGCGGGCGCTGGCGAAGAGGCTGACCGCAGAGCTGGCCACGAAGGCAGGCACGACCCAGCCAGGCATTGACGGCCAGCTCCCTTAGGGGCTCAGGCGTTGGCGGTGGGGACGACCGCGGCCAGGTCCGCCAGGTCGGCAGGCCGGCCGTCCACGAAGACCTTCACCTGACCTTTCCCGAGCGCGCTCCACTGGCCGTCGGGGCGGCGCACTAGCGCAGTGCGCTCGTCTATGGCAGCGATGCGAAGCCCGCCCGAAGCGAGCCTGACTGTGCGGTGGGTTTTCTCGGCCGACCAGTCGCCCGCGTGGGGGAGCACGGCAAAGGGCGACAACAAGCCGAGGCCTAGGGTGAGCGCCCCGCCACGGGGGTCCACCATGGTGTCGCCGAGGACCATGGCACCGGCCGAACTGCCAGCAACCGTGGCCCCTCCTGCCCAGGCGTCCACAAGGGCTTGCCAGACCGGCGAAGCCTTCAAGACCGAGCGAAGGTGCAGGACCGACCCGCCGCAAAGGTAGACCAGACGTGCCCGGCGCACTTCGCCGGCCAGGGCGCGGTCCTCGGCGTCTGAGCGGGTGAGCACCATGCACGCGCTAACGGGCACCCCCAAGCCGGCGAAGTACGCCTTGGCCGTCCCTACCGCCTTTTCAGGGTGCTCGTAGGCGGCGGCCGTGGGCAGTACGAGCACCTCAGACGCTCCAGAGGCCTCCAAGAGAGCCTGGTCTATCTCTTCACACCCATGGGACCACTCGGCGCCTCCGATTAGCGCGATGGCTCCCACAGGGCGCTGGCCGGCGCTCGGCACAGGAGGTCCGGGAAAGCCGCTGGTCTGACCGGTGGTAGGCATCGACAAATGGGAACTTTTTGCGCACGGAGGCTCCAGCTAGTATGAACTAGGCAAGACACCCGCAGCAAACGACGACACAGGGCCATTGCGGGCCCGACGGGCCCACTCCTAGCGTTGGGGGGAAGTAACCGGATTTCGAGGAGGCCACCCGAAATGCTCGAACAAACCCAGGTTGACGAACTGCTCACCCCGGCCGAGGTCGCGGCGCTCTTTCGTGTCAACCCTAAGACGGTGACCCGCTGGGCGAGAGCGGGCAAGATAACCGCGATCCGCACCCTGGGCGGGCACCGGCGCTTTCGCGCCTCTGAGGTACAGCGCTGCATGGAACAGTCGGAGCTCGAGGAATAGCAGGCGCGCCCCCTCCCCTGCGCTGGTACCAGCACGGCCAAGGCGGGCTCAGGCCCCCGACGTAAGGAGCCACGAGGGGAAAGGCTCGCTGGCGGCGGGGGTGCCGGCGGCGCACGCCGGGCTATACTGGCCGGCGCCGTCAGGCTTAGTTGGGCTCCGGCGGTGCACCAGTGCAACTGGGACCTGTGGTGCAGCTAGGAGTGCACGCCGGCCTGTCAAGCCGGAGGCCGCGGGTTCAAATCCCGTCAGGTCCGCGGTCGGATAGCTCAGTTGGTAGAGCGCGCGCCTGAAAAGTGCGAGGTC
>Ga0070737_10002569_pt1 | contig 21535 bp, 17 predicted proteins | sample Coa_R1_10_FD_66438 | JGI IMG/M metagenome (GOLD analysis project Ga0070737, IMG submission 66438) | Surface soil microbial communities from Centralia Pennsylvania, which are recovering from an underground coalmine fire - Coalmine... | ecosystem: Environmental > Terrestrial > Soil > Unclassified...
GTTGCGGCCTGCACCAGCGGCGCCAGCAGCACCAGCAAAACGACCCACCATCCGCGCATCATGGCTGATCGTCTCCCGGTTGCTGCCCGTTGCGCTGCTCCCATTCCAGCCGGAACTTGCGGCGCAGCAGCGCACCGGGATCGTCAGGCACGGCGTGCAGCATCGCGCGCTGCTGTGCGTCGAAGGGGTGGTCCGCCTGCTCTGGTTCGGTTTGCCCCAGCGCGAATGCCGGCGCGCCCGCCGCCGACCCTGCAGACTTGCGCGTCTGCCGCAATTCGCGCGACAAGCCCCGCGCGGCTCGTTTCGCCTGCTGCCGCTGCTCCGCATCCTGGCTGGCGGATGCGCCGCCCTGATCCGGCTGTTGCGTCGTGTTTTGCCCGCCGGCCTGCCGGTTCGCGCCAGGATTCGGCGCGTTACCACGCGTGCCGGAGCGCGAGCTCTGCGAGCCCGCGGACGAGGGCGCACCTTGCGATCCGGATTGGCTCGACGGCTGCCCGTTTTTCGCAGTCCGCGAACCGGACTGGGGCGGTTGTGACTGGTCGCCGGCTCGATCGTTGGCGTTCGGATTCCCCTGCCCGGATTGCGGCGATCGCTTCGCATGCCGCTTCAACCAGTCCTCCACCGCATCGAGGTTCGCGCGCGCATCCGCCATCTTGGGATCGCGCTGCAAGGCTTGCTGGTAGGCCTTGATCGCCTGCGCGTATTTGCCCTGCTTCGCCAGGGCATTGCCCAGGTCGTAGTGCGACCTCGCGTCGTCGCCCTGCGCAAACTGCTTCACAGCCTCGGCATAATCGCCCGCGCGGTAATCCGCTGCGCCGCGCATTCCGGGTGTCGTCGCCAGTTCCTGCGCCTGCCTTGCGTCACCCTGTTGCAAGGCATGCAGTGCCTGCTGGTCCCGATTGGAGAACCAGGACTCCCATGTCGCCGCATGCGCCGCCGGGATGCCGATCGGCAAAAACAAGACAGCCACCGCCAGCAGCCATCCCCGCCTGAACGCCAGCGCCGCCAGCACCAGCAGTGCCGGCAGCAGCCATATGCCGCCGTCCCGCCAGACCTGTGCGCGCTCGCCCCGGCTGGCATGGCCGGCGACCTCTGCGGGCGCACCCAACGCCGCCACGCCACTCCCATCGGCCTGCAATACCACATAGCGTCCACCGCCCGCCGTTGCGATCGCGCGCAGTGTGGTGTCGTCGCGGCGTGCCATCAGCAAGCCATTCGGGCCGTTCGCGAACCCGCCGCCGCTGCGCGGCACCGGCGCACCCACGCTGGTGCCGATACCGAGCACGTCCACGCGAATGCCCTGCGCGTGTGCAGCGCGTGCCGCGGCAGCCGCAGCCTCACCCGCCGTATCCGTGACCAGCACGATCTCGCCGCCTTTGACATGGGCGTTTTTCAACAACTCGACGCATTGCCTGATGCCCGCCGCCGCGTCGTTGCCGGGCACTGGCATCACGTCCGGCTGCAGCGCACGCAGCAAATTCAGCACGGTGCGCTTGTCGTTCGTCAGCGGCGCGACGGTGAATGCCGCACCCGCGTACGCAACCAGTGCGGTGCGCGCGTCGCCCGCTTCGTCCAGCAGGTCGCGCACAGCGAATCGGGCGCGGGTCATCCGGTCCGGCTTCATGTCCTGCGCGAGCATGTCGTTCGACAGCGACAAGGCGATGACGCGTGCCGAGCCGTTCACGTACAGCGGCGTCGCGGTCTTTTGCCACGCCGGTCCGGCCAACGCAACCACGGCGAGCAACCACGCGCAGGCAACCAGTGCGAGCGCGAGCCGCTTGCGTGCACCGCTGTCATGGACCAGAAAGGGCAAAAGCGCCGCATCGGCGAGGCGTGCCAGCGCTGCGCGGCCGCCACCGCTGCGCACCAAGGCCCACAGCGCCAACGGCAAGGGTGCCAGAGCGAGCCACCACCACGGGCGCAGGAAATGCAGCGGGAAGTCGATCGGGCTCACGCAACCACCGCCCTGCGTGGAAGCAGCACGCGCCATGGCAACAACGTGCATCCCAACAGCAACGCCAGACCCAGCGGCCACGGATACCACTCGTGATCGGGGCGCAGCAGAGAGTGTCCCGCTGCAAGCGGCTCGAGCGCATCGACGGTGTGGTATGCGTCGGAAAGCTGGTCGCCGTCGGCCGCGCGGAAGAAGCGCCCGCCGGTCATGTCGGCGATGCGGGTCAGGACCTGCACGTCGAGTTCATTGTCCTGTGCCGGCAACTGCATTCCGAACACGTTGATGGATTGCGCATCCGCGCCTACGCCGATGGTGTAGATGCGCACGCCCGCCGCCTTGGCGAGTTTGGCCGCGTCCAGCGGCTCCACGCTCCCGGCGGTGTTGACGCCGTCGGTAAGCAATACCAGCACGCGTGCGCGCGCGGGCAATGCGGTCAGGTGTTTCACCGCCAGCACGATGGCGTCGCCGATCGCGGTTTCACGGCCGGCGAGTCCGATCGCCGCGCCGGCCATTTGCTTGGCCACTGCGTCGATGTCGAATGTCATCGGCGTCAGCAGGTAGGCGTGGGTTCCAAACAGGATCAGGCCCACGTCGTCGCCCGAGCGCTTCCGTATGAAACGCTGGGCAATGGCCTTCACCGCGGCAAACCGGCTGACCGCCTGATCGCCGAAGCGCATGTCTTCGATCGCCATGCTGCCCGAGCAATCGACTGCGAGCATCAATGCGCGGCCGGTGTGTGTCAGCGCCTGCGGCGGCGCCGGTTGCTGCGGCCGCGCGGCCGCGCACACCAGCAGCAGCCACGCCAATGAGGCGATTGCAAACCGCCACCCCCGTACACCGCGGTAGCGTGCGCCGTGCGGCAGCGAAACCGGCTGCGGAAGGTGCAACGCGGCGCCGGGCGCCGCCGGCGGCATGAATTTCCAGACCAGCCACGGCAACGGCAGCAGTAGAAACATCCATGGCCACGCGAAGGTCATGCGGACGGTCCTGATCTGCTTGGCAAGCCGGCATCGATGGCACCCCCCTCACCCCGGCCCTCTCCCCACGGGGGAGAGGGAGACAAGCGCGAAGCGCTTGGCGGGTGAGGGGGTCGCCTGGAAAGCGGGATCGCAGGCCGCGCTAACGCGCACCGGCACCACGCGCGCAACGCGGCGAGCAGCATCGGCGCATCCAGCGAGGGATGCACGCGGTACCGCACGTCGATCAATCCATCGAGCGCCTCGCGCGTGGCCGCCTCGCGTGCGTGGCGATGCACGAAAGCACGCCACGCCGCCCCCGATCGGGTCGCGGCAACGGGTTCGATGCGCCGCGCGATCCGTCGCATGAGCCGCGAGGCAGCGTCCGCCAGGCGCGCATCGTCGTTGTCCTCGGCGTGGTCGGCTTCGAGCATGTCGATCTCACGCAATGCAGCACGCAACGGGCTGCGTCGACGGCGCCAACCAATCGAGAGGACCAGGATCAGGCAGCCGAGGACGACAATGCCTGCGACGCACCACCAGCCCGGCGCCGGCGGCCACCAGCTCGCCGGAGGCAGATGGATATCGCGCAGCAACGGACCATTCATGTCCGTGGTCCCCGCATCCGCCTGCGCCACAACGGCGCAAGGGTCGCGTCAGGCTCGTCGGTCGTCGCAAGCGCGGTCCACGGCACCGACGCATTGTCACAGGCTGTGGCCAAGGAGCGAGCGCCGTGCGCAAGCCGGTCGCGAAACTGCACGCGCGCGGGCGCAGTCGAAAGATCGACGCGATATTTTCCCGACGCCGTCTCGAACAGATACGCGCCCGGCGGTGCCGGACCCTGCTCCAGTGGATCAACCGGTATCGCGACGCGCAGTTCTACATGACGCGCGAACCGTGCAAGTGCGGCGGTCGCGGAGGCGTCCATGCACCAGCCGTCGGACAGCAACCATGCCTGGCTGCCGTGCGGCGCCATGCGCCGTGCGCGTTCGATCGCGGCGGACAGCGGCTCACTGGAACCTTCCGCGGCCGTGCCCGCCTGCTCATCCCAGCGCAACAATGCTCCCAGTACCGCGAGCGCGCCGCGCGTGCCCGCAGAGGGATCCACCGCGGTGCGCACGCTGCCGAACGCCATCGCGCCGACCCGGTCGCCAGCGCGCACGCAGGTCCAGGCCAGCCAGGCGGCGGCGCGGGCCGCAGCCACCGATTTGTAGCGCACGCGGGTACCGAAGCGCATCGTCGCGTGGGTGTCGATCAGCACCAGCAGGCTGTGTTCGCGCTCGACCTGAAACAGCTTGGTATGCCATTTGCCGCTGCGCGCGGTGCGCCGCCAGTCGATGTTGCGGGCGTCGTCGCCCGGCTGATAGATGCGCGACTCCGCGTAATCCATGCCGCGCCCGCGCAGTACCGAGAGATGGCCACCGATGAGCAGCGTTCGGGTCCGCGCGCCGCCGCGCTTGCCGGCGCGCGCACGCAGCGCGATCAGTTCCGCGAGATCGACGCGGGTGATGCCGTCATTACGGGATTCGGGACTCGGGACTCGGGACTCGGCGGGCGATCGCGAATTGGGGGTGAATGGCACGGCTGCGGACATGAATCAACGATCTTGGTTGCCACGAGTCAAGGCGGATTCCGGGTTCTATTTGTTGATCAAACCGAAAACCGCCGCGGAAGACGACATGGGTTGCAGTGGCACATTTCCGAGTCCCGAGTCCGGGTCCCGGCTCTCAAGGCAGCGGGACGCGCTCCAGCAATTGCCGCACCACGTCGTCGACGCGCAAGCCTTCCGCTTCGGCCTCGTAGCCGAGCAGGACCCGGTGGCGGAGTACGTCCGGAACGAGCGACTGGATGTCTTCGGGCAGCACGTAGTCGCGCCCGGCGAGCCACGCCGCGGCGCGCGCGCAACGTTCCAGCGCGATGCTGGCGCGCGGACTCGCGCCCCACGCGATCTTCTCGCGCAACCCTGGTGCCCACGGGCGCGGATCGCGCGTCGCGAGCACCAATTGCACGATGTATTCCTCGAGTCCGCCCGCGAGGTGCAGGTCCAGCACCTGCTCGCGCGCGGCAAAGATATCGGATTGACTCAGCAACTGGTCCGGTGCCACGTGCGGGCCCAATTCGTCGCGCGCGCGGGCACGCGCGAGCTGCATGATCGCGCGCTCGGAATTCGCTTCGGGATAGCGCACCGGCACATGCAGCAGGAAGCGGTCGAGCTGCGCCTCGGGCAACGGAAAGGTGCCCTCCTGCTCGATGGGATTCTGGGTCGCCATCACGAGGAACAACTTGGGCAACGGCCATGAGCGACGACCGATCGTCACCTGCCGCTCGGCCATCGCCTCCAGCAAGGCCGATTGCACCTTGGCCGGCGCGCGGTTGATCTCATCGGCCAGCACCAGGTTGTGGAAAAGGGGACCGCGTTCGAACTCGAACTCGCCGGTCGCCGGACGCAGCACATCGGTACCGGTGAGGTCGGCCGGCAGCAAGTCGGGCGTGAACTGCACGCGATGAAAGTCGGCCTCGATGCGCGCGCCCAGCGCCTTGATCGCGGTGGTCTTCGCGAGTCCCGGCGCACCTTCGACCAAGAGATGGCCGTCCGCCAGCAGCGCGATGAGGATGCGGTCGACCAGCGCGGGCTGCCCGATGACTTCCCTTGCCAGCGCGTCACGCAGGGCGGCGAAGCGCGTATGCAACAAGGAACCCCCCACCTCGGTCGTGGATGGAACGGACGTTGCGAGGGCGGGCGACGCGGACAGTTTGTCGACTTGCATGCACCCAGTAGACCACAACCGGGCGCGAAAGTTTGAACGGCTCCCCCTCTCCTTCCGGAGGGGGAGCAAAGCAAAACGGCGCGGTTGCCCGCGCCGTTCGCGTATTCTCATGCAGCTTGAAACATCACTCGACGGTGGTTTCCTGCCCCAGGATGTGCGGCGTGATGAACACCAGCAACTCCGCCTTGTTGTTGATGTTCTTCTTGTCACGGAACAGTGCGCCCAGGATCGGGATGTCGCCCAGGAACGGCACCTTGGTCACATCGTGCTCATTGGTGAACTCATATACGCCACCCAGCACCACCGTCTGTCCGTTGTCGACCAGCACCGAGGTATCGATCTCGCGATGATCGATCTGCGGGACGAAACCGCCGCCCGGATTCGGCACCAACGCGCTGATCGCGTCCTTGATGACCTTGAGCTTCATGAACACCCGGTTGTCGGACGTGATCGTCGGCGTGACGTCGAGTTCGAGCACGGCGTTCTTGAACTGCACCGTCGCCGTGCCGAGGCCGCCGCCCGCGCCGGAATTCTGGAACGTCAGGTAGCCGATCTGCTGGCCTTGCTGGATCGTGGCTTCCTGGTTGTTGGCGGTCACGACCTTCGGCTGCGAGATGGTTTCGCTGCGGCCTTCCTGCTGTGCCGCCGAAAGTTCGAGGTTCAAGAGGTAGTCGCGCCCGAGGATCCCCACCGCAAATCCACTCGACCCCGTCGTGGTCGAAGGCAGATTCACGTTGAGGCCGGATGGGATCTGGACCGTGTTCGAGCCCGTGCTGTTGGTCGACTGCCCGAGCAGGCTGTTCCAGTAATTCGTCACGCTCGTCTCGGACGTGCCGATGCCGGTGCCCGGTCCGAACGCATTGTCGCCGATACCACCGCCGTAGAACTGCGCGTGACGGCTGTTGGTTCCGACGTGGAATCCGCCGACGCCCAGCCGTGCGCCGAGTTCGCGGGTGAAGTTGTCGGTTGCGATCACGAGCCGCGATTCGATCAACACCTGCTTGACCGGACGATCCAGGACCGAGACAAGCTGCCGGATTTCCTGCACCTTTTCCGGTGTGTCGTTGACCAGCAGCGTGTTGGTGCGCTCGTCATAGGACACGCTGCCGCGCGGCGAAAGGAAACCGCGCTCCGCACTCGTCGAGCCGCCACCACCGCCGACGTTGCCGGCCTTGGCACCGGAGGTCAGCAGATCGGCGATCTCCTTGGCGCTGCCATAGTTGATCGGGATGTAATCGGTGACGAGCTGCGCGCTGTTCAACTGTTTCTCGCGCGCATCGGCGATGTTCTGCTCGTACTTGGCGATTTCGGTTTGCGGCGCGACCCAAATCACGTTGCCGTTCTGGCGCTTGGCCAGGCCCTTCGCGCGCAGGATCACGTCCAGGGCTTGATCCCACGGCACGTTGACCAGCCGCAGCGTCACGTTGCCCTGCACGCTGTCGGACGCCACGATGTTGAGATTGGACACGTCGGCAAGCAACTGCAGGACCGAACGCACCGGAATGTCCTGGAAGTTGAACGTGACGCGGCTGCCCTTGTAGACGATGGGCTTCGGCGCACCGAGCAGGTTGGTGTCCTCGGACTTCGGCCGCGAGAACTCGACGACGTATTCGTTGCCGGTCTGGTAGGCGGCGGTCTGCACCACGCCGCGGGTGTCCACGTCGATGCGCGCACCACCCGGTACCGCATGAGTGTTGATGCTGCGCACGGGCGTCGCGTAGCTGGTGACGTCCAGCCGCCGCGCCTGCGAGGCCGCGAGATTGGCGCCGGCGACATCGATGGTCGTAGTGTCACCCTGCGTATGCATGCTGGTCGCTGCGCCCGACTGGGTGAAGTCGATCACCAGCTTGCCCGCACCGTGGTCGGTACGCTGGAAATCGACCCCCGTGATCACGTTGCTGCCCGCCATCGCCACGGACTTGTCGGGGTTCGCGGTGGCGATCGCGAGCGAACGCTGCGACTGCGGCGGAGGCGGGACCGGCGCCAACGCGGTGCCCTGCCGCGGGTCCGCCGATGCCGTTGCGGATTCCATGCCGTCGCCAATGGTCACCAGCAATTGATTGCCACGCACGCTGGTGACATACGGCGAAGGCTGGCTGAGGTTCACGACGACTCGGGTACGGCCGTTGGCTTCCACCGCGCTGACGGATTGGGCGGTCCCTTGATTGATGGTGTATGACCGCTGGGCCAGTCCGTTGCTGGTTGCCGCGAAATCCATCGCGATGCGGGGCGGCGTATTGGTGCTGAACGCCTGGGGCGCAACCGCCGCACCGGAGAACGTGAGGGTCAACTGGACCTTGCCCCCCGGCAAGGGGGACGCGCTGACGCTCTGCAAGGTGTTGGCCGCCAGAGCCGGCCCGGCCACCAGCAGGAGCAGCAACACCAGCAAGGCCATCCATCGGCGCTCCGGCCAGGCGGAGTCGCCGCTGGTGCGACCGATGAAGTGAGCAGGTTTGGTCATCATTAACGTAACCCCCGATGGATCGTCATTTGTCGCCCAGAGCGACGCTCGCGTCGCGCTCCATCCAGCCACCCGAACCGTTCGGCACCAATTCCACCAAATCGATTTCGCCGACGGTGACCCGCGTGACGTGGCCGTAGTTCTGCCCCATGTACTCGCCGACGCGCACTTGATGGATCACGCCCTGCGGATCCTTGACCAGCGCTTCGATGGAGCCCTTGGCTCCGATCGTGCCGACCATCTTGAGGCTGTCCAACGGAAAGGCTTCGAGCGGCTCACGCGGCCGGTTCTGGTCCGGGTGCGGGCCGTTGTTCGCGTTCGCGATGGCTTGTGGCGGGGCCGGCTCGAATGGATCGCGCTTGTCCTGATCCTGGTAAATGTAGGTTTCGAACGTCTTGACGACCGGCAGCGCGGGCAACGGCGCGCCCTTGCGCGCCTTCACCTGCGCGACCCAAGCGTGCAGGTCGTCCTGGCCGCTGCATGCCGCCAAGCCAAGCAACATGGCCAATGTCGCGATCGCAACGAGAATGCGGGTGGGTCGCATGGTCACTTCCCTCCCTTCCTGGCCGGTGCTTTGTCGTTCTTGCCCTTCGCTTCCTCGTCGCCCAGATAGCGATAGGTCTGCACCGTGCCTTCCAGCTTCAACACGCCACCTGCCGGCGGAGAATCCTTGCCGCCTCCCGGCTTGTCAGCGCTCAGCGACACGTCATGCATAGTCAGGATCACCACCCGCGGCAGCGAGGCGACCGTGCTGATGAAGGTACCGAACTGGTGATAGGTGCCCTGCATCTTCAACGAGATCGGCTGGATCGCGTAGAACTCCTTCGGAATTTCGGGCTTGGGCGTGAATTCGTCGGTCACGATGCCGGCCGCCTGCGCGGATTGCGAAATGTTGACCAGGAGCGCCGGCATTTCAGTCTTGCTGGGCAATTCGCGCAACATCTGGCTCAGCATCTCGTTCATTTGTGCGAGCTGGGCCTTGAGTGCATCCAGATTCACCACCTTGGCCTGCTTCTGCTCGAACTCCTGCTTCAGCTTCACCTCCTGCTGCTGCGCCGTGGACAGGGTGTCCTGCTCCCCGCTCACGTAGGCGTACCAGCCGATGAACACGATCACGACGATCACGAGCGCGACGAAAAAGCCCTTGACCGATTTGGGCCAGCCGCCGATGTTGTTGCGGTCGAGATTGCGCAGGTCATCGAAAAATTTCATGGCCTGGCCCCCTTCTCGGAACTGGACGCTGCGGGTGCCCGCGGCGACTTCCCGCTATCCATCGGCTTGGATGCCGATGCGGCCGCAGGCGACGCGCTTGCAGCAGGCGCCGAAGCGGCAGCACCGGCAGGCGTGGCGGTCGGCGATGTCACCGGAGCAGACGTTGTATTCGACGAGACTTGCGGCGATCCACTCGACGATGACGTGATCGGATCCGTTGTCGCGAGGGCAGCGGCCGCGCTGGAGCCCGACGCCGGCGTGCCATCCGACTTCGGTGTGCCGAGCGTCACCACCAGTTCGAATTCATACGGCGCGTTGGCATCGGTATGGACGTTCCGGGTCCACTGCAGTGCCGCGGGACCCATCCACGGCGATGCCTCGATATTGCGCATGTATTCGGCAACCGTTGCATTGGATTGCGCGACGCCGTCAAGGGTAAGTTTGTCGCCCTGCTGCTTCAGCGATGTCAGGCGCGCGCCCGACGGGATCGTCTGCACGATCTGGTCGAACAGGTGCACCATCTGCGAGCGGCTGGACTGCAGTTTCTCGACAATGCGCTTGCGCGCGAGCAACTGGTCCTTGACCTTCTGCAGGTTCTTGATCTCGGTGATCTTGGAATCGAGCTGCGTGATCTGACCCTTCAAATAATCATTGCGGTTGTTCTGGTTCTCGATCCGCAGCCCGACCCAGAACCCCCACAGCAAAACGACCACGATCGCCGCAACGGCGGCGATGCCGAGGTGGGCGAAAAATTCGCGCTTGCGGCGTTCGCGCCGCTCCGCGCGCCAGGGCAATAGATTGATCTTGGCCATCAGCGGAGGCCCTCCGACGGGCCGACAGCATTCGCTTGCGCGCGGTGTTCGCTGCGCTCCACGCGCCAGGGCAATAGATTGATCTTGGCCATCAGTCGAAACTCCGCAGGGCCAGTCCGGCGGCGATCATGAGCGCGGGCGCGTCCTGGGCAAGCGTCTGCGCCTGCAGCCGCGGCGACAACGACATGCTGGCCAGCGGATTGGCGACCACGCACGGCACGCCGAGCTGCTCGACCACCATGTCGGCGACGCCCGGGATCGATGCGCAACCGCCTGCCAGCACGACTTGATCGACCTTGCCGAATTCGCTGCCCGCGAAGAAGAACTGCAAGAGACGGCTGACCTGCTGCACCATCGCTTCCTTGAACGGTTCCAGCACCTCGATCTCGTACGATTCGGGCAGACCGCCTTGGCGCTTGGCGAGCCCGGCTTCCTCGTACGACATGCCGTAGCGGCGCATCACCTCGTCGGTGAGCTGCTTGCCGCCGAACACCTGCTCGCGCGAATAGATGGTGCGCTGGTTCTTGAGCACCGACAACGTGATCATCGTGGCGCCGACGTCCACCAGCGCAACCAGCGCGTCGCGCGGCACCGAAAGCTGGTCCGCGATCAGCCGGAAGGCGTTCTCCATCGCGAACACTTCGACGTCCACGACCCGCGCAGTGAGTCCGCCGAGGTCGAGTGCCGCGACCCGCATGTCCACGTTTTCGGTGCGCGACGCCGCCAGCAGGATCTGCTGCATCTCGGGATTGTCTTTCACCGGCCCCACGGGTTCGAAATCGAGGCTGACTTCCTCGATCGGGTAGGGGATGTATTGATTCGCTTCGACCTGCACCTGTCCTTCGAGATCATCCTCGGACAAGTCGGCCGGCATCGGGATCACTTTGGTGATCACCGCCGAACCCGCGACCGCGGCCGCCGCGAACTTGGTGCGTGCACCGGAGCGCTGCATCGCGCGGCGGATCGCGTCACCGACGGCCTCGACCTCCACGATGTTCTTTTCGACCACGGCGTTGGGCGGCAGCGGCTCGACCGCGTAATGCTCCACGCGGAACCGCGAACCGGCTTGGGTCAACTGCAGCAACTTGACCGCAGTCGAACTGATATCGACGCCGATCAGCGGCGCAGCACTGGTTGTCAGTAGTCCCACTGGTGTCCCCTTCCCCATGCCCGCATGTGCAGGAACTCATGCGCGAATGCATTAGATACGAAAGTTAACGAAATATCAATAATGTTGGAAAGTGCGCCCAAGCCACTGAAGTTTCGTAACTTTCGACCTCAGATCATCCTTGTTTCGTGTCGCATCCGGTCTGAATTGCGTCACAAATTCGCACGATGGTTTCGGGACGATTGCCTCCGCGCCATGGAAGCCCGACAACCGGGCGGACTGCCGCACCGATGTACCCGCAACCGCTTGCACTTCGCGTGCCAACAACGCGCGGTGCGTGCCGACGATTCTGAACATCGCCACTGAACCCGCGCGTCGGTCGAGCATCTATACTTTCGCCCCGTCGCCGACGAAAGCGTGCCGGCGCCCGACACCGATGCGGCCCGTCAATTCCTGACCTGCCACGCCAGTCCTCGGCACCGCACTGGGAACTCTGATTCTGCTTGATGAATGCTCGCTCTGACCCACATCACCCCACACTTCCACACCCCCTTGACCCAAGGGGGCAAGCAGACCTGAGCATTCTTGCCATAGATTAATCAGGCTCCCAGGATCGCGCGCAGTATTGCGCGACACACCATGCCTGCCCCGGAACCCGCATGAGAATTTTGAAACGACTGGCCCTGATCGCGCTGATCGGCGTGCTTTGCTTGGTATTGCTCGGCGTGATCACAGGCGGCGTAACTTATTGGCTGCTCGAACCACGCGTACCTCCGGTCGCCTCGCTCAAGGACGTGCAGATGCAGGTGCCGCTGCGCATCCTCAGCGCGGACGGCAAGTTGATCGCGGAGTACGGCGAAATGCGCCGCAACCCGGTGCAGATCACAAGCGTGCCGCCGCAGCTCAAGAACGCGGTCCTCGCGGCCGAAGACGCGGACTTCTATCACCACTCGGGCATCGACGTCACCTCGACGGTGCGCGCGGCTATCGAGGTGGCGCTGCACCATGGCGAAAAAGTCCAGGGCGGTTCGACGATCACCCAGCAGGTCGCACGCAACTTTTTCCTGAGCCCGCAAAAAACCTACACGCGCAAGATCATCGAGATACTCACCGCGTTCCGCATCGAGCACGAGCTGACGAAGGACCAGATCCTGCAGCTCTATCTCAACAAGATGTTTCTCGGTCACCGCACTTATGGCGTTGCTGCAGCGGCACGTTATTACTACGGCAAGACGCTCGACCAACTCACCCTCGCGGAATGCGCCGCAATCGCCTCGACGTTCCAGTTGCCGTCGGCGGTCAATCCGATCGACCACAAGGACCGCCTGATGGCGCGCCGCAATTGGGTGTTGGGCCAGATGCTTTCGCACCGCTTCATAGACAGGGCCGCTTACGAGCAGGCGATCGCGGCGCCGGACGACGCTGCGCCACACGAACTGCCGATCCAGGTGGATGCGCCCTACCTCGCCGAAATGGTGCGCCAGCAGGCGCTGCAGGCGCTCGGCAATCAGGCGCTGACCGACGGCTACGTGATCCGCACCACGATCGACAGTCATTTGCAGGCCCTGGCCAACCACGCGCTGCGCAGCCGCCTCGAGGACTACGACCACCGGCATGGCTATCGCGGCCCGGAAGCGCATGTCACGTTGCCTGATCCCGCGACGCCCGAAGCATTGGCGCAGGTGCTGTCGAACTACAACGACATCAGCGGACTCTTTCCGGCGGTCGTCACCCGCGTCAGCGCAGACGCGGCCGAGGTTTACGTCCAGGGCGGCCAGTCCATCAAACTGCCGGTCGCCGACATGAAGTGGGCGCTCGGTTACGCACGCAAGGCAAAGACCGGCGGCAAGGGTGCAGCGTCGATCCTGCAACCGGGCGACATCATCCGGGTGCGCGAGGTCAGCGATACCGAAACGCCGGCGAACACACCGCCGCCAGGGGCCAAGACAAAACTTGCCGTCGCGGCCGATCCACGCCATTGGGAGCTCGAACAGATCCCGGCCGCGCAGGCTGCGATGGTGGTGCTCTCGCCGGATGATGGCGCGGTCGAGGCGCTCATCGGCGGTTTCAACTTCCAGTTGAGCAAGTTCAATCGTGCGGTGCAGACAGCGCGCCAGCCGGGTTCCAGTTTCAAGCCTTTCATCTATTCGGCTGCCTTCACCCGCGGCTATACGCCGGCGTCGATCTTCAACGACGCGCCCATCGCATTGCCGGATCCTTCCAAGCCCGGTGGCCTGTGGACGCCGCAAAACGACGACGGAAAGTTCCGCGGGCCGATGCGCCTGCGCGAAGCGCTGGCGCAATCGGTGAACCTGGTCGCGATCCGCCTGCTGGACGCGGTCGGCGTGCGCTACACCCGCGAATACGTCACCCGCTTCGGTTTCCCGCTCGATGCGATCCCCGACAACCTGTCGATGGCGCTGGGCACCGCCTCGGTTTCGCCGATGGCGATGGCGCGCGGCTATGCGGTCTTCGCGAACGGCGGTTTCCTCATCACTCCGTACTACATCGCCGAAATCGACAATCGCGACGGCAAGGCCATCTACAAGGCCGATCCGGTGCGGGCCTGCCGGACTTGCGAAGCGCGCCTCCTGGACGAAGGCAAGACCGCGCCGGCACCGACCCAGCCGGCATCAGCGGCAGGTGATCCCGGTGTGTTGGGCGATACTGCGAACGCGCTGACGACGGGCGAGTCCGGCGGCCCGCTGCTGGCACCGCGCGTGATCGATCCGCGCAATGACTACCTGATGGTATCCATGATGCAGAGCGTGATCGACAGCCCGCTCGGCACCGGAGCCGCGGTCAAGAAACTCGGCCGAACCGATCTTGCGGGCAAGACCGGCACCTCCAACGACTATCGTGACGGCTGGTTCAACGGCTTCAACAACGATCTCGTGGCCACCGTCTGGGTCGGCTTCGACGATTTCAAATCGCTGGGCCACAAGGAGTTCGGCGCGCAAACCGCGCTGCCGATCTGGATGGCATTCATGGGCCCCGCGCTGCAAGGCAAGCCGGAGGCCAGCCTGCCGATGCCGCCGGGCATCGTCACCGCGACCATCGATCGCACCACCGGCCTGCCCGCACCTCCAGGCGACACCAATACCATGACCGAGATGTTCAGGGTGGAGGATCTCGACAGGCTCCGTGAACAGGCCAAGCAACAGCAGAACCAGGCGCCCGCTTACGATATTTTTTAGGGGCTGGGGGCTGGGGATCGGGGACGAGGGAAGAGCGTTCTGCTTCGAATAGACGCTGGCTTTTCGACGCATCCGTCGCTTGCAGCCAGCAAGTTCCATTGCCGTGAACACGCGACGCTTGCCCCCGTCCCCAGCCCCAAGTCCCTCGCCCCGCCTTTGCTTCCCCCCGCGTTTTTGCGACACTGACCCCAACGCGGCTACAGCGAAAGCACCATGCACAAGACCGCCGGGTACCACCGCATTCACGCCGAAGGAAGAACGCATCAGTTGCGTCGGCGGGTCGCCCTGGAAGCAGCGCGTCTCATCCGCGAGCACGGCATCCGGGACTATCAACTGGCCAAACGCAAGGCCGCTCAGCACGTCGGCGTCAGCGACGAAGGTTATCTGCCGCGCAACCGCGAGATCGAGGAAGCGCTGCGCGAGCATCAGCGCCTGTTCCGCGCCAAAGAGCAGGTGCACGCGTTGCGTGCGCGACGCGAAACAGCGCGCGACGCAATGCGGTTCCTGGAACGCTTCGAGCCACGCTTGGTCGGCGCAGTGTTGGAGGGCACCGCCGACACCCACTCACCGGTCAAGCTGCACGTATTCGACGATTCAGCCGAACACGTGAGCGGGTTTCTGCACGATCACGGGATCGCCTTCGAAACACGCGCGCACACGTTCCGTCTGGATCGTCAGCGCAGTGGTGAGTTTCCCGCGCTGCTTTTCGACGCCGACGGGGTGACGGTGGATGTCACCGTATTTCCGCGCGACGCGCTCCGGCAGGCGCCGCTCGACCGCATCGACGAGCGCCCGCAACAGCGGGCGACGCTGGCAACACTGGACGCGATGCTGGCTGAAGAGCCGGGAATCGGGAATAGGGAATAGGAAATAGGGAATCGGAAAACCTGATTCGCGCGCCCGGTTGCGTTTCAGGAATGGGGTGCGGGAGAACCGTTTCAAGCCATTCCCGAATCCCTTTCCCGATTCCCGGTTTCTAGCGCTTGTCCAACGCCACAAAGGCGCGCGGCGTGGCGCCGACGTACACCTGCCGCGGCCTGCCAATCCGGCCGCCAGGCATCTCGTGCTGCTCGATCCAGTGCGAAATCCAGCCGGCCGTGCGCGCGATCGCGAACATCACCGTGAACATCGAGGTCGGGATCTTCAGCGCCTTGTAGATGATGCCCGAATAGAAATCCACATTCGGGTACAGCTTGTGCTCGATGAAATAGTCGTCCTTGAGCGCGACCTCCTCGAGCTTCATCGCGATGTCCAGCAACGGATCGTCGACGCCGAGTTCGTCCAGCACCTCGTGCGCCATGCCGCGGATGATCTTGGCGCGTGGATCGAAGTTCTTGTACACGCGATGGCCAAAGCCCATCAGGCGAAAGCCGGAGTTCTTGTCCTTGGCGCGCGCGACCGCCTTGCCGATGTTCTTCGCGTCGCCGATCTCGGTCAGCATCTTCAGCACCGCTTCGTTGGCGCCGCCGTGGGCTGGGCCCCACAACGCGGCGATGCCGGCGGCCACCGAGGCGTACGGATTCGCCCCGGTCGAGCCGACCAGCCGCACCGTGGACGTGCTGGCGTTCTGCTCGTGGTCGGCGTGCAAAATAAAGAGCAGGTCCAGCGCCTTCGCAGCGACCGGATTCAATTCCAGCGGTTCGCTCGGCACCTCGAACATCATGTGCAGGAAACGATCGACGTACTCAAGGTTGTTGCGCGGATAGCGGATCGGCCAGCCGATCGAATAGCGGTACGCCGCGGCGGCAAGCGTCGGCATCTTGGCGATCAGGCGGATCGCCGCGAGCTTGCGCTGCGCCGGGTCCGCGTTGTCGTTGGTGTCGTGGTAGAACGCCGACAGCGACGCCACCGACGCGCACAGCATCGCCATCGGATGCGCGTCGTAATGGAAACCGTGCAGGAAATTCTTCACCGATTCGTGCATCATCGTGTGATGCGTCACCTTGTCCTCGAAGGTGTGCATCTGCGCCGGAGTGGGCAACTCGCCTTCCAGCAGCAGGTAGGCGACTTCTAGGAAGCGCGACTTCTCGGCCAGTTGCTCGATCGGGTAGCCGCGGTACAGCAGTACGCCCTTTTCACCGTCGATGAAGGTGATTGCGCTCTTGCAGGCAGCGGTTGCCGCAAACCCGGGATCGAACGTGAAATGACCGGTTTCGCGGTAAAGCGGAGCAACATCCACGCAACTCGGCCCCTGAGTACCCTCGACCAGCGGCAGGGACACGGAATGATCGGGGGTCGTCAAGGTTACGTCATTACTGGACACGCGGGACTCCTTGGGCGCTGCAACTCGCATGGTCTCTTGGTCGATCCGATCAATTATCGCACGATACGTCAGCGTACGCAGGTACTGGACGAAGTGCACGCCCGCCGACTTTGATGATCCGCAAACGAAAACGCCCTCCGCGTCGGACGCGGAGGGCGGCCATAAAATCGTGAATGCGGGCCGGACCGGCGCGGGATCAGGCGCTGCCTTTACCTGCCGAATAGCGCCGCTTGAACTTGTCGATGCGACCTCCCGAATCCAGCACCTTCTGCTTGCCGGTATAGAACGGGTGCGAGGCCGAGGAGATGTCGACCTTGACGACGGGGTACTCGTTGCCGTCTTCCCACTTGATGGTTTCGTCGCTCGTGATCGTCGAACGCGTCAAAAACGCGAAATCGGACGCGGCGTCCTGAAAAACCACCGGGTGGTAGTCGGGATGGATGTCGGCTTTCATGGAGTGTCTGCCTGGATCAAAGCGCTTCGGGCAAGGGCGGAATTGTAACCCGGTCCTGGCCCAACAAGCAATCGTCGTAACTTCCCCACGCAGCCGCTGTTATTGAAAGTCAGGCCATGGATGGCCGTGGTGGTGTCGCAATATGCGCAGCCGCAGCCGCGTTGCGAGCCCGCTGATGGTGCAGCGTTCAGGGACGAACGCACACATCAAGCCTCCGCAAATCGGGCGGCCGCCCCTATCCACCGCTCGGTCAGCCGCCGCGCAAGAACCGGATGCGTCCGCAGCATCGCCGATCCCACCCGCTGCACCGCCGGCATCAAAGCCGCATCGCGAATGATATCGGCCAACCGAAAACCCATCTCGCCCGTCTGACGCGTACCCAGCAGTTCACCCGGACCGCGCAGCCGAAGATCCTGCTCGGCGATCACGAATCCGTCATTGGTCTGGCGCAGCGTTTCAAGCCGCTGCCGCGCCAATGCAGACAGCGGCGGCTGGTACAGCAGCACGCAGGTGGACGCCTGCGTACCGCGCCCCACGCGGCCGCGCAACTGGTGCAGTTGGGCCAAACCCAGCCTTTCGGCATTCTCGATCACCATCAGGCTCGCATTGGGAACGTCGACACCCACCTCGACGACGGTGGTTGCAACCAGCAAAGCGGTGTGCCCTTCGTTGAATGCATCCATCGCGGCCTGCTTTTCCCGCGGTTTCATGCGGCCGTGTACGAGGCCGACCGCGAACTCCGGAAGCGCGGCAGAAAGCCGCGCAAATGCAGCTTCGGCCGCCTGCGCCTGAAGTTGCTCGCTGTCTTGGATAAGCGTGCACACCCAATAAGCCTGCCGCCCTTCCGCACACGCTGCGCGAATGCGCCGGATCACTTCGTCGCGGCGGCTGTTCGCGATCGCCACCGTTCGCACCGGCGTACGCCCCGGCGGCAACTCGTCCAGCGTGGACACGTCGAGGTCGGCATAGGCGCTCATTGCCAGCGTGCGCGGGATCGGCGTGGCGGTCAGCACCAGTTGGTGCGGCGCCTCGCCCGCGCCGGCGCCTTTGTCGCGAAGATTCATCCGCTGCTGCACGCCGAAGCGGTGTTGCTCGTCCACGATCGCGAGCCCCAGCCGCGCGAATTCGACGCCCTCCTGCATCAGCGCGTGGGTGCCGATCGCGACCGGTGCTCCTGCGGCCAGCTTGTCGAGCGCGGCCATACGCGCCCGTCCCGTTACCTTGCCGGCCAGCCACACGACTTCGATGCCGAGCGGCTCGAACCACGCGCGGAAACTGCGCAGGTGCTGTTCAGCCAGAAGTTCGGTCGGAGCCATCAATGCGGTCTGGCGTCCGTTCGCGATCGCGTGCAGGGCGGCCAGCGCAGCGACGACCGTCTTGCCGGAGCCCACGTCTCCCTGGACCAATCTCAGCATCGGCACCCGCTTTTCGAGGTCGCGCGCGACCTCGGCGCTCACGCGCTGCTGCGTGCGGGTCAACGTGAAGGGCAGCGCCGCAAGAAAACGCCGTTGCAAATCCGGATCGCCCGGCAGCCCAGGAGCGCGTTGCCGACGCACCCGCGCGCGCAACCGTTTCAGGCTGATGTGGTGCGCGAGCAGTTCTTCGAACGCGAGCCGCTGCTGCGCCGGATGTTTGCCCGCCAGCAGGGCCGTTACGTCGGTGTCCGGCGCAGGCCGATGCACGCCAAGCAGTGCATCGCGCAGCGGCATCAATCCCAGCGACGCCAGAAGATCGGACGGAACCAGTTCGAGCACCGACTCACCGGGTAGACGCATGAGCGCCTTCTCGATCACACTGCGCAACCGTTGCTGGCCCAGGCCCTCGGTGACCGGATAGATGGGCGTCAGGGTTGTGTCCACTGGCGTGTCGCTGCGCAGGATCCGGTACTGCGGGTGCACGATCTCCAGTCCCTGCTGGCCATGACGAACCGCGCCGTAACAGCGCAGACGCACGCCGGGCGCAAACTGTTGCGCTTGCTGGCGCCGGAAATGAAAGAACCTGAGCACCAGCGTATGGCGGGAATCATCCGTCAGCGCAACGCGCAGTTGCGGTCGATAACGGAAACTGGTTTCGACCGCCTCGACGATGCCCTCCACTTGGGCCGATTCGCCGGCGACGAGATCACGGATCGAAGTGACTCGGGTACGGTCCTCGTAACGCAGCGGCAAATGGAACCACAGGTCCTGCACCCGTTCGATGCCGAGCTTGCGCAGCGTTTCGGCAAGTGCGGGGCCGACACCCGGCAGCGTCGCTGCCGGCGCAATTCCGGGATCGATCGAGGGTGCGATGCGCTTGTCGGCCGGCGTCGTCACCCGTGCAAGGTTAGCCGAAGCCATGCGTCGCGTTTGCGAAGGAGCGCCGTCAGCCGCCCGTCACCGCGATCACATCGATCTCGACCGCCGCACCGCGCGGCAATCCCGCGACGCCGATGGTCGAGCGCGCAGGATAGGGCTCGCGGAAGTACTTCTTCATCACTTCATTGACCGCGCTGAAATTGCCGAGATCGGTCATGTAGATCGCGACCCGCACCACGTCATCGAAGGACGCGCCCGCCGCGGTGAGCACCGCCTTCAGATTCTCGAACACGCGCGTCGCCTGCGCTTCGATGCCACCCGCAACCATTTCGCCGGTGGCGGGGTCGAGTGGCGTCTGGCCCGAGAGGTACAACGTGTTGCCGCTGCGGACCGCCTGTGAATACGGCCCGATCGCCTGCGGTGCGGCATCGGAATGGACAGGGATGCGTGGCATGGAAATTCCTGCGCGAAGAAGGGGCCAGTCTAATGGCGGAGCGGGAATTGGGGATGGGTGGTGGGGGCGCTCCGAACGGAATACCGATGATCACGCGAGGTCGACCGCGCAAAGCGCTTGACGTTGTACTCGCAACGTGCCGAGCGGCGGCATTGTGCACCCCCGCTACCCATCCCCATCCCCGCCTTCACAGCGGATACCGATACACCCCATTCACCACTTTCGTGTTGCGAATCCGTCGCATCACGTCGGCGAGGTGCTTCCTGTGCTTCACCTCGATCGTGAAGATCAGCGTCGCGGCCTGGATGCCGCGCTCGATGTACTTGACATCGTCGATGTTGGAATTTGCGTCCGCGATGGCGGTGGATACCGTGGCCAGCACGCCCGGTCGATTGACGACTTCGACCCTGAGCTCGGCGCGGAAGTCGCCCTGCACCTGGCTGTCCCAGCCGATCTCGACGCGGCGCTCCGGCAACTTGGAAAGTTCGACGACATTGGGACACTCGACGCGGTGGACGACGATGCCCTTGCCGGGCGAAAGATAACCCACGATGTCGTCGCCGGGCACCGGATGACAGCAATTGCCGAAGCTGAGGATCCCGCGTTCGGCGCCGCTGATGCGGATTTTTTCGGCGCGGTGCTGAGCGGCGCCGATGACGGAACCCCCCAGGGCGATCAGCTTCGCCGCCACCTGGTCGGGCATGCGGTTGCCCAGTGCGATGTCCGACAACAGGTCTTCCAGGCGACGCAGGTTGTTCTCGGCCAGATAACGATCCAGCGTTTCCGGAGAAATCGCATCCAGGCTCAAGCCGCCCGCATCCAGCGCGCTTTCCAGCATGCGGTGGCCGAAGTCGATTGCATCCTCGTGCTGCAGGTGCTTCAGGTACTGGCGGATGGCCGCGCGCGCCTTGCCGGTGACCGCGAACTCCAACCACTGCGGGTGGGGTGCAGCCGACGGCGCGGTGATCACTTCGACCGTTTGTCCGGACGATGGCTGCGCACGCAGTGATGCCAGCTTGCCGTCGATACGCGCAGCCACCGCGTGCATGCCGACGTCCGTGTGTACGGCGAACGCCAGATCGAGCGCGGTTGCGTTCTTCGGCAAAGCCTGGATGTCACCCGCGGGCGTGAACAGGTACACCTCATCGGGAAACAGGTCCACCTTGACGTTTTCGATGAATTCCAGAGACGACGGTGTCGCCGCCTGCGTGTCGGCCAGCCCGGCGACCCATGCGCGTGCGCGCGATTGCGCGCTGTTCGACGGAATGGCGTCCTGTTTGTAAGTCCAGTGTGCGGCCACGCCCCGCTCGGCGACGGCGTTCATGTCCTCGGTGCGGATCTGGATTTCGATGGGCGCGCCGAACGGGCCGAACAGCACCGTATGCAGCGATTGGTAGCCGTTGGCCTTGGGTATCGCGATGAAATCCTTGAAGCGCCCTTCCACCGGCTTGAACAGCGAGTGCGCAGTACCCAAAGCCTGGTAGCAATGCGCGACCGTGTCGGTGACGAGGCGGAATCCGTACACATCCATCACCTGGTCGAAGGTCTTGTGCTCGTTCTTCATCTTCGACCAGATGCTGTACGGCGCCTTGATCCGGCTGA
>Ga0070737_10002570_pt1 | contig 21532 bp, 14 predicted proteins | sample Coa_R1_10_FD_66438 | JGI IMG/M metagenome (GOLD analysis project Ga0070737, IMG submission 66438) | Surface soil microbial communities from Centralia Pennsylvania, which are recovering from an underground coalmine fire - Coalmine... | ecosystem: Environmental > Terrestrial > Soil > Unclassified...
TCTTCAAATGCGGCCACAATGACCGGGCCGGTGACTTCCACGACTTTGCCTACTCTCGGTTCTGGCATGATATTTCCTTTCTCGGTAGGGGCGGACGGCGTCGGTTCTGAAGAATCTCTGACCGATGGCCTGCGGGATGCCTGGTAGACATCTCGGCTAAAGCGCCGCCGCCCCGCTGACGATTTCAATAATCTCCTTGGTGATGGCAGCCTGACGTACGCGGTTCAGATAAAGCGTCAAGGATCGAATCAGGTCACTGGCGTTATTCGTAGCGGTATCCATCGCCGTCATGCGCGCGGCGAATTCTGCTGCCTGCGATTCGAGCAGCGCCCGGTAAATCTCGGCCTCCACGTAACGAGGAAGAAGGCGACTCAAGATCTCCTCGGGTGGTTGCTCATAGATATAGTCCACCAGCGTCTCACCTTCCTGAGGCTTGCGAGGCTTGAGAGGAAGGCAACGCTCTTCGATCAGATTGGAAGCCAGCAACGATTTGAATTCGTTATGGATAAAATCGACCGCATCCACCGATTCGGAGCCGTAAAGCTCAACAATTTTAGCAGCCAATTGCTGCGCGCTGGCGAACGCCACCGGACGCTGAAACAGGTTGACGTATTCCCCCGCCATCCGAACATCTCGCTTGCGGAAAAAGTCGCGGCCTTTCCGGCCCACAGCAATCATCTGCACTTCCACGTCGGAGCGCTCGGCCAGGTACCGTTGCGCGGCGCGGATCAGATTGGAATTAAACGCCCCGCACAGGCCGCGGTCAGCCGTGATGAGCACCAGGAGGATGCGTTGAATCGGTCTTTCAGCAAGAAGCGGATGGCTGCGATCCTCAACCCGCGCGGCGAGGCTTTCAAGAAAAGCCCGCATCTGCCTTTCATAAGGCCTAGCGCTCAGGACTCGATCCTGCGCCCGGCGCATCCGCGCCGCCGCGATCATCTTCATGGCGCGGGTAATCTGTTGCATGTTTTTCACCGACCGGAGCCGTCGGCGCAGATCTTGGACGTTAGGCATGGCATTCAGAAGTCAGGATGAGGCAGCCGGAAAAATCCGCTTCCTGCGCATCGCGCAGCCTCTTTAAATCTGGCCGCTATTTTCGAACCGCCGCTTGCCGCTCAGACACAAACCGGGCTTTGTACTCATCCAGCGCTTTGCGGATTTCGGCGCGCAGGCCGTCATCCAGGGCTTTCTTCTCAGCGAGCTTGTTCATCAGCCCGGAATAAGCCGTATCCAGAAACTCATAAAGGCCCTTCTCGAAGGGACGGCAGTCTTCAACCGGCAGGTCGTCCAGATAACCGTTGGTGCCTGCAAAAATGATGATCACCTGCTTCTCAACCGGCAAGGGCTCGTACTGGTTCTGTTTCAGGATTTCCGTCAACCGCCGCCCGCGATTGAGCTGCGCCAGAGTCGCCTTATCCAGGTCGCTGCCAAACTGGGAAAAAGCGGCGAGTTCGCGGTATTGGGCCAGTTCCAGCCGCAGCGTTCCGGCCACCTGCTTCATCGCTTTAATCTGCGCATTGCCGCCCACGCGGGATACGGAAAGCCCCACGTCCACGGCTGGCCGCGTGCCGGCGTTAAAGAGATCCGCCTGAAGATAAATCTGGCCGTCCGTAATGGAAATCACGTTGGTGGGAATATAAGCGGAAATATCGCCCGCTTGCGTCTCAATAATCGGCAAGGCTGTCAGCGACCCTGCGCCTTGCTCTTCGTTCAGCTTGGCGGCGCGCTCAAGCAAACGCGAATGCAGATAGAAAACGTCGCCCGGATAAGCCTCCCGGCCAGGCGGACGGCGGAGAAGGAGCGAGATTTCGCGGTAGGCCACGGCGTGCTTGGAGAGGTCGTCGTAAATGCACAAGACGTGCCGCCCGCGGTCGCGGAAATATTCGCCCATGGCGCATCCGGCATAAGGCGCGAGATATTGCATCGGGGAGGGCAGCGAAGCGCTGGCCGCCACGACGATGCTGTATTTCATGGCGTCGTACCGCTCGAGCGTCGCCACCACCTGGGCGATGGTGGAGCGCTTCTGGCCGATGGCCACGTAGATGCAGATCACGTCGCCGCCGCGCTGATTGATGATGGTGTCCAGGGCGACGGCGGTTTTGCCGGTTTGGCGGTCGCCGATGATCAACTCACGCTGTCCGCGTCCGATAGGGATCATGGCGTCAATCGCCTTGATTCCGGTCTGCAAGGGTTCCCGCACCGGCATGCGGTCCACCACGCCGGGCGCAATTCTTTCGACTGGATTGAACTCTTCGGTATGTATGGGGCCACGGTCATCCAAGGGCCTTCCCAGAGGATCGACCACACGCCCAACCAGCGCCTCGCCGACCGGCACCGACATGATGCGCCGCGTGCGCTTGACGATATCGCCTTCCTCGATTTTGGTGTAGTCGCCCAGCAGCACGGCGCTGACCTGGTCCTCTTCAAGGTTCAGCGCCAACCCTGCCACCTCGTGCGGCAGGCTGAGCAACTCGCCCGCCATCACGTTGTCGAGGCCGTGAATGCGGGCCACGCCGTCGCCCACCGAAATGACGGTTCCCACTTCGCTCACCGAAACGCTGCGGTCAAAGTTCTCAATCTGATCGCGGATAATGCTGGTGATTTCGTCTGCTTTGATGGTTGGCATGATCAATCCTTTTGCTTCTGCGGGCTATTCCGCCGAAAAAACTTCCATTATCAAGACACGAAAAACATTCATGGATAAAAGACAAAGCCTGTGCCGGCGTTTTGACAGCTTTGAGCGAGCATTCGCTGGCCGCCGGTGATGGCCCTCAGATTAATGCGAGCCGTCACGCCCGCAACTGCTCACGGAGCCGGTTGAGATATCCCCGGACCGTGCCATCGTAGATGGTGCTCTTGATCTGGGCCATGATCCCGCCGAGGAGGCTCGGGTCCACCTGGTACTCCGCCTCCACCTTCTTCCGGGTCAGTTCGGCGAATCGGGCCTCCAGCGCCGCCTGCGCATCTCCAGAAAGCGGCGCTGCGGAAACCACCTTCATTTGGACAATGCCCAGACGGTCGTTCACGATCCTCTGGAAAGCAGCGCGGATTTCCTCCAGCAGGCCCATGCGATAGTGCGCCAGAAGCACGCGCGCGAACCGCCGCGTGAGGTCAATCACCCCGAGCCGGTCGAGAATCGCTTCAAGAATCTTAACCTTCTGCTGCACGGAGACGGCCGGGCTCTCAAAAACGTCGCGTAATTCGGCGCTTTCCCGATAGGTGGACGTGAGGCTTTCCAGGTCCTCTGCGATGCGCCTGAAATCCGCCGCCGGACCTGCGGCTTCGGCAAGCGCGCGCGCATATCTCTGGGCTACCGCAGTTGACATAACGCAATCTGATCCTTGGCAAAAAGTTTGTCAGCCGGCAAAGTTCAGCGGGAGAGCATCTGCTTTGAATTTAGGTTTTTGGCGGCTAACAGGTTGCTGCAAAAGCCGCCGCTTGTCATTCCGAGGAGCCGCAGGCGACGAGGAATCTCGTAAGTCCTTTGCGTCCAGTGCGAGATTCCTCGCTTCGCTCAGAATGACAGTGTTCAGAATCGTTTCTCGGAAATCTGCTAAGGGCAAGCCCGAATACGTCTCAACTCTGCGCGCGCGGCCCGGAATGAAGATTGTTGCCAAGTCCCTGAATGAATCGGCTCACCAGCCGCTCGCGAGTGGCCCCATCCAGTCGGTCACGGATCATTCTCTCCGCCAGGCGGATCGCCTCGCCCACCGCGTGGGTTTTCAATTCCAGCTTCGCAGCCTGCGTTGCCGAGTCAATCATGTGGCGGGCGGATTGCAGGATCCGTTCTGCTTCCCGTTCGCCTGCCTTGTGCAGGCGCTCGCGCTCAGCCTCCGTTTGCCCGGCGGCGTCTGCCTTCAGCGCGGCGATATCCTGTTCGAGATGGCGAAGTCTTTCTTCGGCAGCCGCCAATTGGGCCTGAGCCGCTTCCAAAGCCTTGCGGCCTTCTTCAAGACTCTTCCGGATATCCTCGGAGCGCTGCCTGAAAAACTGCGCGATAGGCTTGCGCAAAAAATAAATCAGGAGCGCAATCAGGATGACAAAGTTGACCCAATCAAAAACGTATTCGGAACGATGCGCTTCCTGGGAGGCGGCTGGCTCAGTCAGAATCGCCGCGATGCGCGCACCGGAGGGCGGCAACTCCGCCTGCGCCAGCCGAGGGGCCGTTGCCAGGCAGCCGCCCAAAAGGAAGATACCTAGGCTACATTTGAGAGCTTGTCTCACGATCGATTGCCCCCGCCGGCCGTCGGCACCGCGCTCTCTGCCAGAAGGGTTTCTGTGATTTCTTCAGCCAGAGCCTGGCACGACGACGATAGTTGCTGCCTGGCGAGGCTCACCTCATTAGCCAGCGCCTGTTGCGCGTTCTTCACCAGCTCTTCCGCGCGTTCCCGGGCCGTTCTGAGCGCCGCCTCGCGCTCCGCCAGCGCCTTCTGGCGCTCTTCCTGCGAGCGATCGTAAAGCTCCTGCCGGGCCGCGAGAAGCGCGGATTCATACTGGCGCGACTTGGCTTCCGCAGCGGCCACCTGTTCTTTTGCGCGTTCGAGCGCCCCCACTGTTCGTTCGGCGCGCTTCTCCATCGTCTTCGCAATCGGGCGGAAGAACAAGCGCTCCAGAATGGCCAGTAAGAGGATGACAAAAACAATGGTGGGGATGCTGCTCAGGAAATCATGTTGCAGCAACCTTAGTGTGTCGCCCATTCAGCGTCCACAACCCTCAGTTTTCAATGAATAGGTCTGAATAGAAATAAAATGTAACATGCGGTTTCAAAAGGTGTCAAGAAAGCGTCTTTTGCAAAAAGCAGCGATTTCGCACTGTGGCAGAATTGTGATCCCCATCAGAATTGCACTTTCACCAGGATGCTTGTGCGCACGGGTTTGCCGCGCACGCGAGGCGGCTGGAACTTCCAGCTTTTAGCGGCATCGAGCACCTCTGCCCCAATTCCGCTGGCATCCTGAACGATATGATCCGGCGCGACGTTGCCCTGTTCATCGATGTTAACCTTGATAGTCACAAAACTCCCTGCGGGAGCGTTGGCCACCGGAGGCACGCTTAAACTCACCGCCTTGAGGCCTCCGTCGATGTTATATTCCGGAAGCAACTGACCTTTGCGGAGGGGGCCTTGCCAGGGCCGATAAGTTCCTGAAGTCACGACGGTTACGACGGGAGCGCGCTTGGGGGCTGCCGCAACCGGGGGAGGGGATGCTGCGGCGACAGGCTTTGCGGCAACCGTGAGCTGCTGGATTGCGGCGGGGATTAGCCGCGTAGCGTAATCGCGCGCGGCCCCGGCGATGGGGCCACCCTGCCGCGCCAGCGCCTGGAATTGGGCGGCAAGTTGCTGGAGGCCGCTTGCATTTTTGCTGGACTCGGCCTGAGTGAAGTGGTCCGTCAATTTCTGAAAATCGGATTGTTCGAGGGCGTTCACCTCATTCTCAAGCTGGCCTGTATTGCCGCCCTGCTGGCCAATGGAGGCGAGCATTGCTCGGGCTTCTCCATATTGCTTCTGCGCTTCCAGGTCCTTAAACTTCTGGAGACTTGCTTCCAAAGCAGCCGCCTGCTGCTTCTGTTTCTGCTGATTGGCGATCAGCTCATCAATTTGCTGAAGATGAGTTTGAGCTTGGCCTTCCAAAGCGCCGCGCTTCTGGACAATCACCTGGAACTGCGTTTTCGCCTGCGCCAACTGGCCGCTATCCTGAAGCTGGACAGCCGCATTGAACTCCTGTTGTTCCTGGAGTCTGGATTCAAGAGTCGCCAGTTGATTTTTAGCCTGGGGGAGCAGCTTTGACCCCGAGACGTTCAAATTGACAACCTGCTCAAAAAGGTCGCGCGCCCGGCTGTAGTCCTGGCGCCGGAGGGCGGCTTGCGCCTGAGCGAATTTCTGCTGTTCAAGGGTTGTGAGATCCTGGCCGGACTGCAAAGCTTTGACGTTGGCGATGGCCTGAAGAGACTGAGTTTTGAGCGCTCCGTTCAGGTCCGCTACCTGCTGGTAAAGCGCGATGGCGTCGTCCCACTTTTTCTGTGACTGGGCGGCTTGCGCCTGCGCAAAAAGGCCCTGCTCTTTCTTTTCAATCTTTTGAATCTGGATGATCTCCTGCTGAGCGAGCGTAGCCAGCACGCCGTGCTGCGCCTCAATCGTCTTCCAGCGGGCTAAGGCGGCGTCCAACTCGCCTTGCTGAAGGAGTTGCTGGGCTTCCTGCTGAAGCTGTAATTCGAGGGCAGTTGCTGTCGAAGACTGATTGTGATGATGGCCAAGTTCGAAATAAATCAGCGCGCCCACAATGGCCAGAACGGCTACGATGACAGCCGCAAGGACAAGTTGGAGCTTGCCCCTGGCCCGCTGGGCGGGCAGCGCGACGGATGCGGCCGGAGGGGCAGGCTGCGCGACTGGGGCGGCGCGCACATGAGTTTCAGCTTTAACGCGGTCAAACAGTTGCTGAATGCGCGGCTCATGCGGAAATTGCTTGTGAACGTCGCTCAACACTCGCGTGGCCTGAACGAAATCCTGCGCCTCCAGAAAATGGCCCGCCACCATCAACTGCTCGTCCAGCCATTGGTCGTTCCCCCCGGCGGAATCGGCTGCGCCGGGCTTTCTGGCTGCGCGCAGCTCGGCTGCCTTTTGCCGTGCCGTCTCATGTAACTGCTGAACCCTCGCATCATCCGGAAACTTCCTGCGAAGCTCTTCCAATCGCGTGAGCGCTTCTTCGGGCTGTCCTTCGGCAAGCAGGTTTTCAGCTTCCCAGATGGCTTCTTTCAGTTCAAAACTTCTCTCCCGGGTGGTGCGGTCTTCACGGATGAGGTCCAGGAGGCTTGCGGCGCGGCCATTCCTGGGGTCAAGCTGGAGCGCCTTTTGCAGTTCGGTTTCGGCCCCGGTCAGGTCTCCCTGCCTGAATGCTCTTTCTCCCGCCGCAATGGCTTCCCGAGCCTGTCTTTGCCGTTCCTGTTCTTTCAGGGCCGCGTCGCGCAGCGACAGAGCGCGCTCATCGCGCGGATCAAGCTTCAGCGCCTCGGAGAGGGCGCGCAACGCCTCGGCATATTCGCCCTGCTTCAAAAGCCTTTCGCCCTCGTTAATAAGGTGAAACAGCTTCGAGGACGCCTCAAGCGCCTTGATCTCCGCTGTAATCTGGCTCATCAGCGATTTCGCTTCGGCGTGAGTGCTGTCAAGCATGAGGGCGCTGCGCACTTTTTCCTGAGCCTTGGAAAGTTCGCCCTTGCTCTTCAAATCCTGCGCCTGGCTGACGAGTTCCGGAACCAGCGCCTGAGAAAGCGAGGCTTCAATCGGCGTCAAATCCAGCAGAAGCTCGTCGAGAGACTGAGGGCGCTCATCGGGATTCTTTCGCAGGCATCTGAAGATTAAAGCTTCAAGAGCGGGCGGGGTATCGGGGCAGAAACGTGCGAGCGGCTCGGGGTCCGTATTCAGCACCTTGGCAATCAGCGAGGCGAAGTTTGCCCCTTCAAAGGCCCGATGATAGGCGAGGAACTCGTACAGGACGACCGCAATCGACCACACATCCGATCGCACATCCACGCGCCCGTCGTTCAGTTGCTCCGGAGACGAATAATGGACCGTCCCCATAAAGACGCCGGTTTTGGTGATGGTCGTGGATTCCAGATGCGCGATGCCGAAGTCCACCACTTTTGCCGTGCCGTCGCTTTTCACCAGGATATTGGCGGGCTTGACGTCGCGGTGGATGACGCCGTGCTTGTGCGCATGGTCGAGCCCCTGGCAGCATTGCGAGATGATCCGAAGCTTCAGCGCGAGCGGGATGGAGTCCTGGCGCGCGATAATTTTCTGAAGACTCTCGCCTTCAACAAACTCCATCGCGATATAGGGCCGACCTTCGGATTCTCCCAGGTCGTAAATGGTGACGATATTTGGATGCTGGAGGTTTCCCGCCGAACGCGCTTCACGATAGAAGCGCCGAAGAAGCTCCGGATCGGAAAGCAATTCGGGCGTGAGGGTCTTCAGGGCTACCAGGCGCCCAATCGCAGGGTCGCGAGCCTTATAGACCACTCCCATCCCGCCCTGGCCGAGATCGCCAATAATTTCGTATTTTCCGAATTTCTGCGCGACTTTCTGGCTCACAAAATAACCCGAACGGCGATTTTGACTGCGGCGCTATCTGGAGATAGTCACTCAACCTCCGGCGAAGATGCCATCAGAGCCTGATTGTAAGAATGCAACAATGGACTGAAGAGATAACGAGGCATGTCGTGGCATGTTCGTCTGCCGAGCGCCCCTGGATTCCCCCTTGCCGGCCTAAGCAGCCAGTTCCCCTTTATCGATATCGGCATTTTTAAGCTTGAGCGTTAATTTCACCCTGAGGTTCGATTTCCGCCAGAATCACCGTAATGTTATCCGGTCCCCCGTTCTCATTCGCTTGCCGGATCAAATTCTCCGCCCTAGACTTAAGGGGAGCATCCAACCCCAGGGTCTGGAGGATCTCCTGATCGGAGACTGCCTTATAGAGACCATCGCTACAGAGGAGAACCACATCGTAAGGTTCCACTCGCGCAAAGGTCATGACAACATTCACCTCAGGCTGTGCGCCCATGGCCTGTATCAGAATGTCGTTGGCATGACCGCCCAGCCGCGACCCCTCATCGCCCCGCATCAAATTGCCCAGGGTTTGATCCTCTGTCATCAAGCTCAAAGCTCCCTGACGGTAGAGGTAAGCCCTGGAATCGCCCACCTGCGCCAGGGTGATGCGCCCGTTTTGAAGGACAGCCGCGGTCATCGTGCTGCCCATGCCTTCATACGCCGGGTCTTTCAACGATTCGTTGTAGACAATTCGGTGAGTGGCCTCAACCGCTTCACGAAGAGGTCTGGCAATGTCCTCGTCTTGCAGGTCTGTTGCCGGCAGGCGTCTGAAAAGTTCTTCACCCAGGTGCTCCACGCAAAGACGGCTTGCAACCTCGCCGGATTGATGCCCGCCCATTCCATCCGCCACAGCAAGCAATAACCCCGCGGCGCCTATCGAAAACATGAGTTCTCCGGAGTCGGGATGGGGAATTTCGCCGTCCAGAGGCAGCACGAGGTAATTATCCTCGTTGTTTTTCCGTTTTCGTCCGATGTCGGTTAACGGAGAAACTCGTATGGAAGTCCCTCCAAGATCCTGGGGATGGGCGCTGAAGAACGGTGATGGAGGATTATCCGAAGCCACAAATGAGCCTTAACGATCGCACCAGCGCTCTGCCCCGTTTTGAGTAGAATTATCGCCAGACTTGAGCCCGGCATGCTGCTCTGAAGGGCGAAATTACAGATGCGCGGTTGTGCAAAACGCAATCATTGACCGTAGTAATCCCCAAGAGAATAACATGAAAATTAAGAATTGAGAGGGGCAAGGGACGTCAGACGGAAGAGATTCCCAGGCCCTTGAAAGGCTCAGCGAGTCGTTACGGTCTTCGCAGTGTGGCGGTCGGAAAATAAAGACCCAGAAGCTGGCGTTGCCACCAGTCGCCCGTAGCTCGGCGCTCGGCAAAATTTGTAAAGCAATAATCGTAAGTGAGAGCCCGCACGTATCGCGGCGGAACATTCGGGAAGGGATTTTCCCCCAGAAGCGCGATCACTTGCGGCGATCCTTCGAGCAACCGAACCATCAGATTTACAAACCAGGGATTGCTGCGATAGTCGCTCAGCGCGGCAAACCACATCTGCCAGTCCAGGCGCGGCTGATAGGGCGCCACCCATCCCGGCGCCTTCTTCAGATCTCCGGGCTTGTACTTGAATTGATAGTCTTGCCAGTGGGTTCCGTCATTGCTGCCCTGGATGATGATTTCGGGGCGGGTGGTCGTCATCACCGCGAAAAGCCCGTAACTGCTCACAATATGGAAAGGCTCAAGCCATCCCGTCGCCTCAAGCGCCGCGCGTGGCACGCTTCTTGCGCCCCAGAGCGTGGCCGCGAAAAGTGTGACGCTCCCAAACAAGATCACCACTGCCAGTACGGCAAGGCCGATGCGCTTAGGAGCGGACGCCCGCGCCTGCTCCGGCTGCGGCAGAGCCCGACCGACCAAAGAATGGGGAAGGATCGAGCGCAGGAATTGATCGTCAAGCAGAAGCAGGCAAAGAGTAATGGTAAGCAGGTTGAAGAAGGCAAAGTTTCCCGTAATGGCGATCAAAATCTGAAAGGAGATGAGCAAGCCGCAGCCCATCAAACGCAATCGGCGCGGAGCGAAGATCAGAAAGGGCACGCCCAGCTCCAGGACGAATACTCCGGCCGTGGAGCACTTCTGAACCCACAAGGGCAACTGGAAGGCATACCAGGCCACGGGCGTTGGCAGCGGCTGTGTCTCATAGTGGTAGGCCAGCGCCGTCAGGTTGCGCCAGCTCGCATCATGGCTCAACAGCTTCACGCAGCCCGAAAGGAATACCAGCCGGAACAGTAGCCATCGCAGCAACCAGACGACAGTTTTCGAGGGCGCCGGCTGCGCAATTTTCTCCTGACGCTTTTTCCAATGGCCCTCAAGCCCGCTCCAGGGCGCAAGGAAGATAGCCAGGAATCCCGCTTCAAGCAGCAGAATGTCCCACTGGAACGACATAAAGTCCTGACCAACCGTCACCAGCGACAAATAGAACACCCAGAGCGCCACGAGAAGCGGGCCGGAAGCAATTCCCAGAATTAACAACACGGAAACAAGCGCGCCTCCGCCCGCCAGAAACTTCAGGAAGCCATCGCCTGCCGTCAGCCAGGCCAGGGTCGGGAAAAGGCGGTAACGTTCCGGGCCGATGTTCCGGGCCACGGAAGCGAGAAAGTCCTGCGCCGGCAGAATGCCATGCGCGCCTGCGAGGCCCGCGATCTGCGGCCAAAGCGAGAGAAAGGCTACAAGATAAACAATCCCCAACAGCCGAAGAAACACCCAGCGCGTCAGGAAATAGGATGGAGGATCGAGCTGGCGGCCCCATAGCAGCCAACGAAGCTTATCGAAGAGCGGACGGCGGCGGGCCACAAAACGGTAAGCCAGTTCGCTGGCTGGAGCAAATCCGGGCGCGTGCCGATAGAGCCATAATAGCCATTCATAGCCCTGAACATCGCTCAGCGTTTGGAAGACAGCCTCGGCGGCGCTTCGAACGTTCCCTTCGGGATCGATCAGTTGCACCGCCTGCTGAAATTGTTCGAGCGGGATTTGAGGAAAATCCTGGCTGACTTTCTGGAAGGGGGCGTAATCGATCCGGTCCTCGGTCAGCTTTCGCCAGTAATCCACACAAAAGCGGCAGAAGCCGCATTCGCCGTCATAGACCAGAAGAGGCTTACGCCGCGTTTCAGTCATTGCGCCTTGTCAGAATAACCATGCGGAGGCGCCGAGCGCCAGAATGACAGGCGAAGGGATTTGAAATGACACGCCTTCGGAACGATTTTCAGCAACCGGTTACGAGACGACCTTCTCTTCCTGGGCGTTCCACACCGTTTTCAAGCCGCGTTTCAGGGCGATGTTGCCGATCCATGACGCGCGAGCGGCTTCGAAGCCCACTTCAATATTGGCGTTCGGCGATTTGCGCGACCGCATGCAATCCAGGAAGTTTCGGACGTTATCGATGGTCCCGTCGTGTTCCGAGCGGACGTAAATTTCAGGCTCGGGATAATTCTTGCCGGGCTGCCATTTGACGCCCTCAGGATAAACGGCGAGATGGGCGCGATCGATCTTCAGAGTGGCTTGGGTGCCGCGAAACTCAATGCCTCCATCATCGATGCTGTCGTTCAGCGCTCCGGTAAAGGTCACCATAAAATCGTTAGGGTATTCATAGGCCGCCGTAATCGTATCCGGGCACTGCCACTTCATGAGGTAGAGATCGCCGGTGGTTGTCGCTGTCATGGGAGCCGGTTGGCCCATATACCACTGGATTACATCAATCCAGTGAGTGAGGAGATCGGTGAGGATGCCGCCGCCGAAATCCCAGAAGAACCGCCAATAGACATATTTCTCTTCCGTGAAAGGCTGATCGGGCGCGTCGCCCAGCCACATCTTCCAGTTCAATTCCGCGAAATTGACGGGATGCTTCGCCATCCATCCGCGATTGGCGACATAGTTTTGATACCAGTAAGTGTGGACGAAGGTGACTTTCCCAAGGATGCCGTCATCAACCAGTTGCTTGCCCAGGACCCAATGCGGCCAGCTTCGTTGCTGCGTTCCGGTCTGCACCACACGGCCCGTCTCCTTCACGGCCTTGACCATTTCCATGCCTTCCGGGATGGAGTGCATGATGGGCTTTTCGCAATACGCGTCTTTGCCGGCGTGAACCGCATCAATAAGCATCTGCTTGTGCCAGTGATCGGGGCTGCCGATGAGCACCGCGTCCACGTCCTTGCGGTCCAGCACCTGGCGATAGTCGAGGTAAGCCTGAGCCTGCGGTCCGGCGATCTTCTGCGCTTTCAGGCGGTGAGGCTCGTAAACGTCGCAAACCGCCACGACCTCGACTTCGGGATTGCCGAGAAATACCGTCATGTCATAAGACCCGCGCCCTCCGCAGCCGAGTAGCGCCAATCGAATTCTGTCGTTCGCGCCTAACACCTTTGACGGAACCAACCCTCCCAGAGCGGCAATCCCTGACCCCGCCACGGCAGTCTGCTTCAAAAATTCTCGTCGCGTCAGGTCGCGGTTCCGGTTTTCCATCTTGATTCCTCCTCGTTTTTGTCTGAATGGGCGCTCGGCTTCGTCAACCGGCCAGACTGCGCATCATACCGCAAGTTGAAGCAATTGCTCACACGATTTTTCTAAGAGACGCATGGCCTGCGCCTTCGTTACTTCGGGGCAGGCGCCGCTCGCGCCCAAATCCAAGCTGCATGACAACTGAGGCCGCGCTGTGTTACTTATGGGCATGCACGCGGAATCGCCCAACTGAGGAAGGAGACAGCGCATATGGCTGATCAGAAGGAATACCCGGGGATTCAAAGGAGCACCCTCGACTGCCTCAAGAAAGACCTGCAATCCATGGGCATCACGCCTCCCGAAGGGGATAGCGGGACCATCGAGTATCAAGGCGTGACGCTCTCCATCGCTTACGGCTCGGCGGATGAAAAGCTCACAATTCAGATTTTAAACAAGCCGGCTTTCCTGCCGGAAAGCCTCGTCTGGCAACTCCTGGATGGGCGCATTCAGAAGTGCGCGGGGTCGTGAAGGCGGATCCACGCAGCTTCCCAACACCAGGGATGAGTGAAAAGTGATGAGTGGCGAGAGGCAAGAAAAAGCAGCCGAAGCGCCGCAAGTCATCTTTGCTCGTCACTCATCACTTCTCACTGTTTTTGCGCTCTCTTGGCGCCCTGGCGCCTTTGCGAGAGGCCTTTTTCTTTTCCATCAGGCGACCTTTCGAGGTCGGGCTTGACTTATAGTAGGCTATTAATTTAGCCTAATAAATGAAGAAGTTTCCCTCGCGCCAGACCCTTTCCCCCGTGGCTCCTCGACGGATGCTGTGGGAAGGAGGGCGACGGGAGGCTGGAATGGAAACACAAGGCAAAACGGCAGTGGCCGTTCGAATCGCCCAGAGCGGTTTTCCCTTGGGCTGGGAGAGAGGCTGCAATCGAGGTTCGGAAGCGCACGATTCTGCAGGAAAGCGCGGAGAAAGAGAATGTTTAGGTCGGATGAGGGCGAAAAACAATCTATCGCATTGAAAACAGCAAGGTTATTGGCTTCTTATTCAGTCGCCCTTGACCAACAATTTCCAAAACTTCTTGCATCTTCAAGATTCCAAACGACTTATGGATTAAATTTGTTCGTTTCCTATTAACAAACAGAAAAGAAACGACTTAGCTGAAAAATCGGGAAATTGTTCGTTGTTGATGGCGCGTAATTAGCGTGGAGAGGTGCATGGCCATGCGCGGCTGCGCGACAGACCTGCAAACCAGACCCAATTTCAAATTTCAGATTTCGGAAAGCAACGCTCTCGAAAAACAAGATGCAACTTGCATCGCAAAAATTGTTGCGGAGTGGGAGGAATCTTCACGGTGGGCAGCGCAAGGCGTTTCAAGAGCGCGTCCTTCCCGTCAGCGCTCTATTCATCAAAAAGTATTTTGCCTATAAAATGACGCAAGTTATATAATACCGAGCGTCAGTCATTGTGAATCCAGGAGAAGAAGATCATGAAGTTTCGAGCGGAGCGGCTTCCCTTGAAATCCACGTGGAATTTCATTTGCCTCGCCCTTGCCGGCCTGTCGGTGATTTTCCTTTTACGCGCGGTGCGGATGGGAAGCGTCCCACAGCCATCGGAAAGTCAGCCCACTGAACGCCGCATCGACCTGGGCATGTTGCGTCCGGATTCTCTTTATGGAATCACGGTAAGCGTCAAAGACCCCGCGGCCATTCAGGGTAAGGACTCCATTCACGTGACGATTGCCGACGCCGCCGGACCGGTGACGGCCAAGTGGCTGCACAGCGCCGACCTGGATTTTTATCTCACGCTTCGTCCCCGCGCTCCGGGCCGTGGGAGCGTACTGCTTACCGCGACCCAGGGCAGCGCCATCCCTGCGCTCGAAGTCGCCGCGAATCGCATTCCCATGGCCTCGAAAGGCGAGCCCGCGGTGATTGCGACCTACCCCAACGGCGACTGGCATCATGCCCAGCCCTTTGAGTTTGGCCAGACGATTTATGGCAGCGCTGATGAGCGCCCCTACGCTCCCGCTCCTGTGGAAGACACTTATGCCGCGATGATCAAGGGCTTTCAGTGGTTCCGCTTCACCTTTCACGGCAAGGAGCCGCGCCTGGCCTATTTTGTGTTGAATGTCACCGATCGTGACGTGCCGTTCGACGTGTATCTCTATCAGCTCAAAAAGAATGCAAGCGGGAAGTCCGAGCTTGTTCCTTACAAGAAGGGCGAATTTGTTTATCAGATCGAGTCCACGCAGAATTATCCAGGCCTCTACAAATTCCGCACTCGCATTCTCGAACCCGGCCAGACCTATTTTGTGCGCGTTGATGCAAACCACCCTGCCTGGCAATTGCACACGTACTCTTATCCCATTCCTCCTTATACAGACCCGCATCAGGCGGTGCGGACCGGAATGGATTTCCTGATTAACATGGGCGACACGTGGCTCTCAAATACGCCTCGCCGCGGGTCGATTGCTCTGCGCACCACGATGACGCATTCGGAAACCGAGCTTTGCATCGCCTGCCATCCATCGCAATTCACCACGCGCGGCGAGCTCACAGCCATCCGCAACGGATATCCGCCCGTGCAGCGCAAGGCGCTCGAATTCATCACCGACCGGCTTTACAACAATGCCCGGCCCCTTTATGGCGAACCCGGAACCAACTGGGTACGCGTCATCTACTCCGCGCGCGCCGTTTCCAGTCGCCTGCCGCTGCTCACTCACTGGTTTGAAACCAACGTGACTCACGAGACGCCGCGCGCTGATTTCGCCATTCCTTACGCCAAATTCCTGGAGATTCACTACAAGGACCGCACCACGATGCCCGGCGACGAAGTGGATGGCTGCGAGCCGGACATCAGCCCGTTTGAAATTGCGGACCAAAGCTGGCAGACCTTTGACTTCCTGTATCGCCAGACCCACGATCCGCAATGGCTCAACGAGCGTGATATGGTGGAGCGCCTGGCTGTCCCCTATGTGCCCAAAAACATGATCGACCTGAACTGGAAAATTCAGTTTCTGGCGACCATCGGGCGGCAAAAATATTCCAGGGAGTTGGACGCGCTTATTAACAAGCTTTACAGCTATCAGGAACCGGATGGGATGTGGCCCTATCCTTTTGATAAAACACGGAAGACGGCTGACTTTATTTCCTACCATGCCATCTACGCGCTGGCCCTGGCCGGACGACGGCCGGAGACGGACCCGAACCTGGCGCGCGCTGTCCAGGCCTGCCTGCACGCGCAGCGCACGGAAGGGGATTGGGAAGGCGATCCTGTTTATCAGGGCTTCAATACGCCATTCCGCGCCACCGAGTTTGCGGTGATGGCGCTTTCCCAGCTTTATCCGGGTCCGGATAAGCGGCCCGCGGCCCAAAAAGGTTGGGACGACGCATTCCCCGCGCCGCCCGCGCATCTGGCCACAGGTGATCTGCCGCGACTTCTCGATCAGCTTGACCAGTTCTGGGATCTGGCTCCCGAGCCGGTCCTTAAACAAATCCGGCAGGTGCTGGCCACGAATCGTCAGCCGCTTGCCCGCGAGGCCGCGGCGCGCGCTCTGGGGCATATGAAAGACCCGGGCGCGGTCTCCGTGCTCACCCATGCCCTGGGCGACCCGAGCAAGATGGTGCAATGCAGCGCAGCCTGGGCGCTGCGCAGGATCCTTGCCAGCCGACCGACGGTGGCGGGCCAGGGCAGCGCGATGCTGGCAGCAGCGCTGAACTCCCCTGATGCGCGCGTGCGCTGGGGAGCAACGCGGCTCTTTAACCAACATTTCAAGAACCTGACGGATCATCCAGCGTTGCTCGCCGCGCTGGAGAAGGATTTGAACGATCCGGCCCCGTACATTCGGTTTCAGGCAGCCGCCGGACTGTGGCGCTGGTACTACTGGAAGGTAGACCACCCGGCGGAGCGCAACGGCATTCTTGAAGCCTTGGCCACAAGATTGGGGACGGAGCAGGATGCCATGGTGCGGCGCGGGCTCATGGAGAGCGTCTATGACGCGCTCGATGAGAACACCGGCTACATGGACGCGTGGATCAGGACGGCGGCGACGCAGGAGGATCGGGAGCGCATCCGGAAAGGCTATGAAGCGGTGGTTCACGATCAGGCGCAGGTGCTTGCGCGCGTCTTGCGCGCGGCGTCACCCGAAGGCCGCGAGAACATCCTGAACGCCATGTGGGATTTCCACATTCGTCACTACGCGCTGCCCACGCTCAAACCCGGCCAAGTGGAGATCGGCTTGCCAAAAGTCCTTACTCAGTATGTGGAAGGCGTGCCGAACCTGGATCAGCCGGATTATGTCTATCCTCCCTATCGGGAGACGGCGGATTTCCGCTATGACCCGCACAACAGCTTTTACCAGACCCGCATCGGCAATGACAGCGAGTTGATCCACTTCTTCCGCAGTTCCGGCCCGCAACTGGAAGAGGCGCTGATCGATTGCCTCAAAGGCGCTGACAGCGACATGAAAATCGAAGTGCTGAAGGCGGGCAGCACGCTTGAAGGGGCCGGAGACCAGCGGTTTGCGCTTGCGGCGCTGAAGCTCTCCATGGACCCCAGCCCTGAGGTCCGGCAAACGGTGAGCTATGTCTATCAAGACGGCCAGCGCGGCGTGCTCAACATCAATTCTCCGGACATTCCGAATCCTGACCTGGTGAAGACTGTGGTCGAAATCCTGCGTCACGGCGATCCTGGCGCCCGCGCCGTGGTGCTGCCGCTGCTTGCCAGCCTGCCAGATGATTCACCCTGGACGCGGGAAAGCGAAGTGGCTGAAGCCGTTCAATCGCTGATCCAGCAGGTTCCGCGACCGAAGGATTACGCGCAGGCGCTGACGGCGGCTTCCTCCTTTGGAGGCCTGATCAGTAGTCCTCAGTTCCAGGATCGCGTGTTTCAGGGGCTCCATGATCCGGATACAGCCGTAGAGAAAGCGTCAGTGGATATTATCCTCGAACGTTTTCTCAATTCTCCCCAGGACGAGAAGCGGGTTGAAAATGCATTTTCTCAGATTGGGAGCCGGCAGCGCAGTATTCTGATCACCGAGGTGACCGACCCGAAATTTATGCGCCTCCGTGTGGGCACGGCAGGTCTCGGAGTTTCGCAGGATGCGGCGGGGCTGCTGGCCAATAAATACGCCTATGCGAAATACAAGACGCCTGACTTTCTGCAAAAATCCGTGGTCTTAAAGGCGGTGATCGCCAGCCTTTACGATCAGGACGCCAACGTGCGCGCATCAGCCCTTGATTTGCTGCGTCGCTACAAAGGCATTGAGAACATCCCGGATTTCCGGGCTGCCCTCAAGCGCCTGCAGAACGATCCCAATCCTCGCCTGCAATTGATTGCCGCCAATGTGCTCGGCGGCAAAAAACTGGCGGAGGCATTGAGCGACGTGAAGCCGGGTTCGGTGCTTGACTATGACTTCTTTGTGAAGCGCGTTGAGCCCATTCTGGCCCAGGCAGGACCGGACGGCAAGGCCTGTGTGATCTGCCACGCTTCCCATGCCATTTTCAAGCTCACGGGGCCTGACGAACAGGGCAAGTTCCTTCCCTCGATGAGCGAGCAGAATTATAAGTACGCCATGCGGGTGGTCGATATCAGCGACCCTCGGCATAGCCTGATTCTGGTGAAGCCTACCCACCCGGCGGAAAGCGGCGGGAACATCACGGATTACTATGCCTCGCACAACGGCGGGCAGAGGTGGAAGGGCAACGAGAATAGCTGGCAGTATAAGACTATCCTGGAATGGATCGAGGGGGCGAGACTCCAGACGGCTCAGAACAAATAATTGTACGCTCTCAAGCGCCCTTCGCTTGTCATTCTGACGCCGAGCGCAGCGAGGCGGAAGAATCCGCGCATTTCACTCAGGATACACTCAACGAGGAATCTCGCTCCGCCAATAAAAGACTTTACGAGATTCCTCGTCGCCAATGATTCCTTGAAATGACGCGATTACTGATTTCGAGCCACGACGCGAAATTCAAGTTGTGTGCCGGAATTGAGCCGCAGGTTGCCTCTGCGCGTGCTGAGGACTGAATTAAGCCCTGTTTGGGAGCTGGCCTGCGCCTCTGAATTCAAGTGAATGGCGCTGAGTGGCGTGGCCAATGTCGTGCTGGTACGGCTCGACGCTGAGACTCCGGTGACGCTATTCAAGGAGCCTGAGGTTCCAGTCAGGACTGACCCGGCTCCGTGGGTCACACTTCCGGCAGCGGCCCCGGCTGTGTTAGCTGCCGCTCCCACGCCTGCTGCCGCGCCTCCGACAAGGCCGCCAGCGGGGGCTCGGCCTGCAGGGATGGGAGCGCCTGCGGACATTGCTCCGCCCTCCATCAATCCCTCATTTCCCTCAGCCGTTGCCCCGGGCGCCGCAAGCACAGCATGAATGACCGCATTCAATCGCTCGGTCTCATTCCCTTGAACGAGCCGGTCAAAACTTACGGTGATGCTGGATCCCTGTTTCGCCGCTGCGGCATTGACGGTGGTCACATGGCCGATCAGCTCTGCGCCTTTGTGGATCACGACTTTTCCGTGCTGCTTCACGTTCTGAGTCACGCGCGCCGTTACTTTGTCGCCAGGCTTGGCAGTGCGCGCATCGAGCGTGGAGGTCAGTACGGCAGAAAACCTGGCGCCATTCTTGACGTCAACCGGAGCTAGGTTTGGGTTTGCAGCAGCTTGCCCTGAGGCGGCTGAAGACGAAGCAAGCGCGGCTTGACTGTGCCCCGCGTGAAGTCGGGTCGCGGCGGAAGATTCGGCCTGTGCTTGAGCAGAAGTCTGACTGGGGCTTGCCTGGGCCATGCCCAGGAAGATCAACAACCCAACAGCTAGATAAGCAGCACCCTTTTTACTCATGGTATCCTCCAAGTTTCAATCGAACGCTATAACTCGTGCTAAACCTCCTTCGTGTGTCATTCTGACGCCGAGCCCTTCGGCTTTGCTCAAGATAAACTCCGCGAGGCAGGAGAACCCCTGCCATTTGGTGCGCGATAAACTTCACCGCATTCTGGAGCGCGGCGGCGGATTTCACTTGCACACTGCCCTTGTCGGCTTCAAACGTGTTTTTAAAGAGCAAATAGGCTTCCAGAATGTAGCGATGCAACCAATTGATGAATCAAGGTTTATGGTTAAGCCCGGGAAACGATGTGGAAAAATTTTACGTTTCACGCGTAGGTTTTTCAAAAAGTCTGATGAGGCTGCGCCGCGCTGCATCTAATCTTTATAAGAGTACGCTCATTTCGTTGACGGAGTTAGGGGCTTATGCTAGTTTCGATGAGATGACGGTGAGAAAACCTTACTGCAACAAGGAGGTTGGTTGGCTTTAACCCTGCTTTTCTGGTCTCAGGGTGAGATCGCACAACTTTTTGCGACCACCGGCGTTGTTGCGCGAATCGTCCTGCTGATTCTTCTCTTCTTTTCGATTTTCTCCTGGGCCATTATCTTTAAAAAGTATCGCACTTTCAAAAACGCGCACAAAGAATCCCAGGAGTTCATCCGGATTTTTCATCAAAGCAAAAAGCTCTCGGAGATTCGCGCCTCCGCCGAGATGCTGACCGCGAGCCCCTTGCCTGGAGTTTTCATGGGGGGATATCGAGAGATTGAGGGGCAGGCGACTTACTCTGAAAATCCAGGGAAACCCCGGATTCGCAGTCTGGAAGCTGTGCGTCGCGCCTTGCAAATCTCCGCTTCGGAAGAACTCTCGCGCATGGAGCACTGGCTGAGTTGGCTGGCGACCACGGGCGCGGTTTGTCCCTTTATCGGTCTCTTTGGAACAGTATGGGGAATCATTGATGCGTTCTATGGTCTGGGCTCAGCCAGCACAGCTTCTCTGCAAAGCGTTGCGCCCGGCATCGCCGAAGCCTTAATCACCACTGCGGCCGGCCTCTTTGCCGCCATCCCCGCCGTGATTGCTTACAATCATTACCTTCAGCGCATCAAAGAATTTGGGGGCATGCTGGATGAATTTGCCCTGGAGTTTCTCAATATGACGGAGCGTTACTTCACGTAACAACCCGCTGATAGGGGGGTTGTTCTTGTTGTGTGAAGAATGCCTGCTTGCCTATGGCCTTTACAAGTCCTAAGGGAACAACGCAGACTTCGCTTTCCGAGATTAACGTCACTCCTTTTGTGGACGTGATGCTGGTGCTCCTCGTCATCTTCATGCTGACCGCGCCCATTCTGCAATCGGGAATTGAGGTGAATCTTCCCAAGACGCGCACCGTGAAGGTGGTGAAGAGCGAGAAGGTCGTGATCACCATCGATAAAGCCCAGAATCTCTATATCGGAAACAATCCGGTGAACATTCACGCCCTGGGATCCATGGTTCAGCAGAAACTGAACGGAGACCTGAATACTCCGGTTTATATTCGCGCCGACGAGGCGGTTCCATTTGGCACTTTTGCCACGGTGATGGATGCGTTGAAGCAAGCGAACGTCACCAATGTCAGCATTGTGACGCGCCCCCTGAATACCAAGAAGGGATCGGAGTGAGGCAACGGCCGTCGCGGATACAGTTCCGGGCTGCCCTTCGAGCATTTCACGGCAGCGCATGAGGACATGGCCACAGCACCTTTTCCACTGGCTTTGAGACGGCATGAGAGCCTGCGCGGCTCTCTGGTGGCTTCCGTATTGTTTCACGGCGGCCTGGTGGTGGTGGCCATCCTTTACGGCGCGCTCCATTTTGGACATCGCCTGGGTTGGGGCGACCAGTGGGCGAAGGACAGCGCCATGCACGTGAAAATGGTTCCTTCGCTCCCTGGCATTCCTCTGCCGAGACCTATGCTCCAAACGCAAAACATCGTGCATACAGAAAGCCCGGGTCTTTACCAGGCCGAACCTGAACCTTTGACGCCTCCGCCGCCGCATGCGATTGAGCTGCCGAAGTTCAAGAATCTCGAGAAGCTCCAGCCGCCCGTTCGCACCAAAAAGCCGACCAATGTTGAGACTCCGCCGGAAAGACGGATGCTCGTCAAC
>Ga0070737_10002572_pt1 | contig 21513 bp, 22 predicted proteins | sample Coa_R1_10_FD_66438 | JGI IMG/M metagenome (GOLD analysis project Ga0070737, IMG submission 66438) | Surface soil microbial communities from Centralia Pennsylvania, which are recovering from an underground coalmine fire - Coalmine... | ecosystem: Environmental > Terrestrial > Soil > Unclassified...
GACTTCCTGCCACTGTTCGTCGGCATGGAACGGGCGATGTTCAGCGGCACTCTTTGCCAGCAGTGGAGCGCACACCGCTTTTACTGGCTCGGAGGACTGACGCAGATTGTTCCGGCGCTGAAGGTTGACGGCAAATATGTGGCGAATCCTCTGGTCATCACCGATCGTGTGCTGGACGAATATGGTCGACTGGTAATAGGGGAATTCAAGGCAGGCCCAGAGCGCGAGCAGGCAAAGTCGATCCTGTCCAGTGGTTCGGTGGACTTGACTTTGCTGGACGAGGCGGTTGAGTCATTGTGTACTCATCTGCTCTACACCATGCCGGACTGCCTTATCAAGACCATCGAGAGCTTACGCAAACACAAGCTGGAGCATTGGGACCGCAACCGGGAAACCAATCGCGCCTGGTTGTCGCTCAACATGATGACTGAAGCACGCGCCGGATTCCGCGCCTTTCACTACGGTAGCAAGGAGCAGCGCGAAGTGGATTTCGTTCTGCTGCGCCGGCGATTGGCCGAGGGCGCGTCGTGGGGTGAGGAGTTGATTCAGGAAGTGGCTCCCTGGGCCGTCCAATCTGCTCCTGCAGCGAAATAATGACCGGCACGGACAAAGTTCGCTTGGAGTTCGAGCACGAAGGACAGGTGGCTCGGGTGGTGCTTTCTGCTCCCAGGGCCAACATCGTCGATCAGCCGATGATCGCGGCCTTGGAGTCGGCGTTCGATGAACTTGCCAGTCGCGCCGATTTGAAAGCTATCGTCCTCGCTGGCGATGGCCCAAATTTCAGTTTCGGAGCCAGCGTGCAGGAGCACCTGCCCGAGCACATCGCGGACGCGCTCTCACGGCTGCACGCGCTGCTGCGTCAAATTGCCCGAGCTCCTGCCCCAACCATCGCGGCGGTCCGTGGTCAATGCCTGGGAGGCGGATTCGAGCTGGTATTGGCTTGTGACCTGGTCCTGGCAGAAGAAACAGCTCAGCTTGGTTGTCCTGAAATTCAGCTCGGTGTTTTTCCTCCTGCCGCTTCGGCGCTGCTGCCGGTTCGCATCGGCGGCGGAGCAGCGGCGGCGCTCGTGCTGGGTGGCAAGAATATCAGCGCAAGTACTGCGGCAGGCATTGGCCTTGTAAACCGAATCGCCGCCCCCGGCCAACTCGATGCTGCGCTTAGCGAGTGGTTAGCGGCGGAATTTCTGCCGCGCTCGGCTTCGGCGCTGCGCTGCGCCGCCCTTGCCATCCGGCGTCCGCTGCTTCGCGCGCTAAAGGACGATTTACCCGCGCTGGAGCGCCTGTACCTACAAGACCTGATGAGTGATCCCGATGCGGTGGAAGGTATTCGCGCTTTTCTGGAGAAGCGAACACCGCGCTGGCGAGGAGTTGGAGCTACCGCATGAACCCCGAGCTCGCCGCAGTTGTCGAGCGCGCCCAGCAACTCAGCGAGGATCTATCACTCGGTTATGTGCGCAAGTGGAAGAAAGCCGTTCCCGGCCGAAAAGCCATTGGGCACTTGCCTATCTATGTTCCCCGTGAGTTGATTCACGCAGCGGGAATGTTGCCGGTCGGCATTGTGGGCGCAGGTGATCGGCTGGAAATCATTCGCGGCGACGCGTATTTCCAAAGTTACATTTGCCATATCCCGCGCAGCACCATCGAGCTGGCGCTCACAAAACGATTAGACGTGCTGGATGGCATGTTGTTCCCCTCCATCTGCGACGTGATTCGCAATCTGTCCGGCATGTGGAACATCTTGTTCCCTGATCGTTACGTTCGTTACGTGGACCTGCCGCAGAATTTTGAGGCCGAGGTGGGCGGAGTTTATTGGCGCCACGAACTGGAAAAGCTGCGGGACGATTTTGCGCGGTTGACGGGCCAGCCAATGGAAGACGAAGCCCTTCGCCGGAGTATTGCCGTTTATAACGAAAACCGTTGCGCCATTCGGGAACTCTATCGTGCGCGAAGTCTTCAGCCTTGGTGTTTCCCGGTTTCCGAGGTCTACGCCATCTTACGTGCGGGCAACGTTCTTCCGCCTGACGAACACACCGCACTCGTGCGTAACTACTTGCGGTTGTGTCCACTCGAAGCCGACCGGCGCGAGCGCGATCAGAGCCGGGTGGTGCTGGTGGGAATGTTTTGCGAGCAACCGCCGCTAGGCTTGCTCATGACACTGGAGCGCGCGGGCTGTTGGGTTGTGGACGATGACCTGCTCCTCGGCCTGCGCTGGATTAGGGGTGACATCTCATGTGACGGCGATCCGCTGCAAGCGTTGGTGGAGGCGTTCCTCAGGCAAAGCGCGGAGACAGCGGCACGGTATTTGCCCGACGGCGAGCACGGGCGGACGCTGGTGGAGTCAGTCCGCCGTAACCGTGCCGAGGGGGTAATCTTCTGTGCCCCGAGCTTTTGCGATCCGGCCTTACTGGAACAACCCATGTTGATCGCAAGGCTCGATCGCGAAGGCATTCCTCACACCCAGTTCAAGTATTCCGAGGATACCGGCCAGTTCGCCGTCATTCGCGAGCAGGCGGGCACCTTTTCCGATTCCATTCGCTTGTGGAGTGAAGCATGACCAAGCCTGGGAACGCCGGGGATGTCAGCAAGGAGCACAGCATGCTCCTGCAAAAGGAGATGATCGCCGGACACTACTCGGCCCTGGCGCGAGCGCCGCAGCAGGGGCGCAAAGTGATCTATACCTTCGTTCCCGGCAATCTCACCGAACTGCTGCGCTCCTTCGATCTGCTGCCTGTGCTGCCGGAAATCAACGCACTGCAATCCGGCATGAGGAAATTGTCCGGCGACTACATCGCTGAGGCCGAAAAGCATGGGCACAGCGAAGACGTCTGCACCTACGTGAAATGCGACATCGGCATGTTGAAGAAGGGGAACATCGGTCCTACGGGCGAGCGTTTGCCGCCGCCCGATCTGCTGCTCCTCTCCTACACCGGGTGCTTCACCTTCATGAAGTGGTTCGAACTATTGCGCCAGGAGTATGACTGTCCCGTGGCCATGCTCCACGTGCCCTATCAGGCCGAAGGTCGCATTCTGCCGCACCACGTGAACTACATCGTGGAACAGTTCCGCACCGAGGTTATTCCGAAGCTCGAGCAGGTGAGCGGCCGCCGTTATGACGAGGACAGGCTGTGCGAGTCGCTGCGGCTCTCGGCCCAGGCGGAGGACGATCTGGTGTGGGTGCTGGAATCTGCCAGGAACATTCCGTCGCCCATCGATGCCTACTTCGGCGGTGTTTATTACATCGGTCCTATGTTCACCGCCTTTCGTGGGACGCCCGAAGGTGTTGCCTATTACCAGGCCCTTCGCAAAGAAGTTCAGGACCGCGTGCTGAAAGGATTGGGTCCACTAACGCCCGAAGGCGTCGTGGAAAAAGAGCGCTATCGCCTGGTAGTGGAAGGGCCGCCGAACTGGACCAGCTTCCGTGAGTTCTGGAAGATGTTTTATGACGAAGGCGCGGTGGTGGTCGCCAGCAGCTATACCAAGGTTGGAGGGCTCTATGATCGCGGCTTCCGTCACAATCCCGCGCGTCCCCTGGAGACGCTGGCCGAGTATTGCCTGGGGTGCTATACCAACCTCGGCCTGCCGACACGCCTCGAACTGCTGCGGCAGTACATCCGCGACTATCGCGCCGATGGCTTCATGATCAACAGCATCAAGAGCTGCAACTCCTTCAGTGTGGGTCAGCTTCTCATGCTGCGGCAACTGGAGCAGAGCGCGGGAGTGCCCGGCGGATTCATCGAAAGCGATCTGGTGGATCCGCGCTATTTCTCACCGGCCAACATCAAGAACCGTATCGAGAGCTACTTGCAAATGTTGGAGCAGAAGCGCGTGGGGACGAGCGCATGAGTGTGTTGCAGGTCCATGTCGGCATCGATCTCGGCTCAACCACGACCAAGGCGGTGGTGCTGGACGCTTCCGGCGAGGTGATCGGGCGGGGTATCACGAACAACCGCAGCAACTATGACGTGGCCTGCCAGGTGGTGCACGACGAGGCGCTCACGGGCACACGTTTCAGCCTCATTCGCAAGGCGATCAAGGAAGATACGGAACTGGCGGAAGTCGGCAAGCCGTTTCTTGCCGCCTTGGAGCGCAACTTTCGCTTGCGCCAGTACCTTGATCAGCTTGTCAGGTTGCGCGAGGCGCTGCAGCGCGCCGCCGATGAGCCGCGCCATCATGCTTATCGACGCGATCTTCAGGAGAGAGTGGACGGCATCGTGGACTCCATGATGGAGCTGGGCACGGGCCATTTTAGCGAGCTCGCAGTGCGCAAAAGCGATTTCTTTCGCGATCTCGCTACCGCCGACTACATGCATCTAGCCGAGCAGCGCAGCGATCCGCGGGGCATTTCGTTCGACATCCTATGCAGCCTGTTCGACGCTGCGATTTTGGCCGTGGATAACTCCGCAGACGGCGATGGATTTGTCCGGCAGATGAGTGCCGCCCTCGACTCCACGTTGGAGCGAGCCTTGCCGAAGGTAACGGCCAAGGCTTCGCAATTGCGCCGGTTGGTGGAAGCAACCTGCTCGACGGTGATCGACGAAGTCGCCACGGTAGGCACCGGCTATGGCCGGCAGCGCTTGCCTTTCCCAAAAGAGCAGATTCGAAGTGAGATTCTTTGCCACGGGTTGGGAGCACATGCGATGTTCCCCGGTACGCGCACCGTGCTCGACATTGGCGGACAGGACACGAAGGCTATCCAGGTTGACGCCGACGGGATTGTGGTCAGTTTTCAGATGAACGACCGCTGCGCCGCCGGCTGCGGCCGTTATCTGGGATATATCGCAGACGAAATGAAGCTGGGACTACACGAACTGGGACCACTGGCGGAGCAGAGCCATAGCCGAGTCAAGATCAACAGCACCTGCACGGTTTTTGCGGGCGCGGAGCTGCGGGAGCGCCTGTCGCTTGGGCAGCGGCGCGAAGACATCCTGGCCGGATTGCACCGCGCCATCATTCTACGGGCGATGTCGCTGCTGGCGCGCTCGGGAGGAATAAACAACGAGTTTACGTTTACCGGCGGCGTGGCGCGGAATCCGGCAGCGGTAAACGCCTTGCGCTCACTGGTCAACGAGAACTATGGCGAGCGGGTGCTGAACATCTCTCCCGATTCGATCTACACCGGCGCTTTGGGCGCGGCTTTATTCGCCCTTCGCAGGGCACAGGCGATCGCATGACCGGAATATCTACAATGCCGCGCCCACAGATTACGGCAGGAGTCGACGTCGGCTCCAGCGCCGTGAAGATTGCCGTGCTGCGAACCAGCGGCAACGGGGAGAGCACAGTTCTTGCGCTGTTCGCCGAGCGCATACGGCGGCGCGAGGTGCGCAAGCTTGTCGCGGAAGGCTACGCCGAAGCACTTCGCATGGCCGCGGTTACGCCGGGCGAAGTCTGCTATGTGGCCAGCACCGGCGAAGGCGAGCTGGTTGACTTTCGCCGCGGACATTTCTACGGCATGACCACCCATGCGCGCGGGGCCATCTTTTTGATGCCTGAAGTTCGTGCTGTACTCGATGTCGGGGCCTTGCATGCACGCGCGATGCGTATGGATGAGCGAAGCCGCGTTCTGAACTACCGCATGACCAGCCAGTGTGCTTCCGGCTCCGGCCAGTTCCTGGAAAATGTGGCGCGTTATCTCGGCATCGCGCTGGAAGACGTGGGGCCGCTGTCCACCAAGGCCACGCATCCGCAGGCCGTCAGTAGCATTTGCGCGGTTTTGGCGGAGACCGATGTGATTAACATGGTGAGCCGTGGCGTCTCCACCTCCGATATTCTGAAGGGCATTCATCTCTCCATGGCCGGCCGCTACTTGCAACTGCTGAGGGCAATCGACGTGAATGGAGCCATCGCCATCACCGGCGGCTTGTCGGCGGATACGGGACTGTTGCAGGCGCTAAACGAAAAGGCGCAAGCCGACGGCGTGCCCCTGATCATCCGCACGCACCCGGATGCCATCTATGCCGGCGCGCTTGGCGCGGCGCTTTGGGGAGCGTACCGGCACAACATGATTTCGCGGCACGCGGAGGTGCCGGCATGAGCACGCTGGAACTCGCGGGCAAAACCGCAATCGTGACCGGCGGTTCGGGAGGAATCGGTCAGGCGATCATTCACAGCTTGCAGCATGCCGGAGCCGTCGCCGCGTCATTGGATATTTCGCCGCCTCCGGGCAAGGACATCCCCTGGCTGGAGTGCGATATTCGCCGCGATGATTCCGTGGCGGCTGCCGTAAAGCAGTTTCACGAGCAGTATGGCAGGCTTGACTTGGTGATTCATGCCGCCGGGATTTCGCGCGATGCCGTCGTCTGGAAACTTGCGGTCGAAGACTGGGACCGAATTCAGGCGGTCAATCTCCGCGGCGCATTCCTGCTGTTGCGTCGCGCAATTCCGCTCATGAGACAAGGGAAAGGTGGTCGAGTGGTGCTGATCGGCTCGATCAATGGATCGCGTGGAAAGTTTGGCACGGCGGCATACTCTGCCAGCAAAGCGGGGCTGCTGGGTCTGGCCAAGACGGTGGCACGCGAGACAGGACGCTTCGGGATCACGGTGAATGTTGTCGAGCCCGGATGGGTGCGGACCCCGTTGACCGATGCCTTGCCCGTAGAGATCCGCCAAGCGGCGGTGGCCGAGACTGTGCTGGGGACATTGCTGGAACCTTCCGATGTGGCAGCGGCCGTGCTGTTCCTGTGCGGTCCGGGTGCGGCCCGCGTCACCGGGCAGATCCTGCGAGTGGACGCCGGCCAGGTCTTGGGGGCCTGAGCCGGAAGAGAGGAAATTATGGAAACCAGGAGCAGCGAAGAACCCGGCGTCCTGGAGACGGATGCTGTCTCGGTACGCCTGATGCGCGAGGACGATCTCGACGCGGTCGTCGCTATCGATGCTGTCGCCAGTGGACGCCGCCGTCCGCGCTATTTCGAAACCATGTTGCATCGTGCCATCACACAGACTGGGCTACAGATCTCGCTGGTGGCAGAGGTTGATGGCCGCGTTGCCGGTTTCGTTATCGGCTCGCTGTATTACGGCGAATATGGCGTGGTCGAACCTTCGGCTTCGATCGATGCCATCTCTGTCGCGCCGGAAAGTCGCGGCAAGCAGGTCGGCCGGGCACTGATGCACCAGTTGCGCCTGAATCTGGCGGCCTTGCGGATTACGACCCTGCGCACTGAGGTTTCGTGGGACCACTTTGGACTCCTGGCGTTCTTCAAAAGCCAGGGGTTCAAGCCTTCCCGAAGGCTGTGTTTGGAATGTGAACTGGACCCCACCCAAATCGAGGGCTAACGGCAGAAGTTTGAATGAGGCTGCAATGAAAAAGAAGAAAGCTGTGCGAAAGGTCGCCAATAACCGAGTCGCGGCACGGCACGCGCCAGCCGCTACCCCGCTCCGATGCCCTCGCTGTGGACGTCCGGCGGGCGAGGCTGACAAGTTCTGTGCCGAATGTGGACTCTTCCTCCGCGACGCCTACGTGGATCATCGGCTGCTGCTTGCGTTGATGGAAGAAACGGAGGGCCACAGCCGGGAGGCCCGTCAGCAGTTGGAGCGCCTGTTGCAAAGCGAGCCTGACCACGTGTTGGCCAATCATTGCTTGGGCACCTTCTATTTTCATCAGGGCACCATGGAGCTGGCCATCGAGCGCTACCAGCGAGCTATCGCGCTGGCCCCAAGATTTCTGCTCGCCCACTACGATCTGGGGGTTGCCTGGTTTCATCGCGGCAACATGCTAGAAGCAATCCGCTCGTTCCGGCGTTGTTTGGAGATCGACCCCAATTACAATGCCGCGCATTATCGGCTGGCGGTGTCGTTGTTCCATGCCGGCGAGTTGCAAGAATCCCTCGAACACTTCGAGCAGTCGGCCACACTCACCCCGGAGTACCTGATGGCGTACTACCACATCGGCGTAATTCATGAGCGGCGCGGCGAGATCGAAGCCGCCGAACGCGCCTTCCAGCGCAGCCTGGATGAAGCTGTGGAGGAAGCGAGTAGCTTGTTTCACCTGGCCACGATCAGGCGCGCCAAAGGAGACACCAAAGGCGCAGACGAGCTCCTGCGGCGAGCTCGTGAATTCAGCCACGCCCAAAGCAGCCACTTGTAGCGGCAGGAAACAGCCATGAATCCAGGCGACGAAGGCAATCTCATTTACGATTGGGCCGAGGCAGGACCGCAAAGGGCGCACTATCCGTCGCGTGTCATGCTCGACGACGAGACCCTGCGGGACGGCCTGCAGAGTCCATCGGTCAGCGATCCGGGGCCCGAGACAAAAGTAGAACTCCTCCACCTCATGGAACGCCTCGGCATCGATAGCGCCGATGTCGGGTTGCCGGGCGCAGGTCCCCAGCAGCGCGAAGCCGTACTGCGCTTATGTCGCGAGATCGCCAGCCAACACCTTCGAATTCGGGCAAACTGCGCGGCCCGCACCCTGATGGTAGACATCCAGCCGATTGCCGAAGTTACGCAGCTCACAGGCGTACCCATCGAAGCCTGCGTTTTCATCGGCAGCAGCCCCATTCGCCAATATGCCGAGGAGTGGGACCTCGCCGATCTTGTTCGTTTCACCCGCGAGGCGATTCTTTTTGCTGTTCGCGAAGGATTAGACGTAATGTACGTAACGGAAGATACGGCCCGGGCGTCTCCTGAGCACCTGCGTACGTTGCTGGCAACCGCAGTGGAGTGTGGTGCGAAGCGCCTTTGTCTGTGTGACACTTGCGGTGCCGCCGTTCCGCAGGGGGTGTGGAACCTGGTCACCTGGGTGAAGGCGTTGATCGAGGATCTCGGAGCGGATGTCGCTATTGACTGGCACGGCCATCGCGATCGCGGACTAGATCTTGCCAACACTCTGGCGGCAATCCAGGCCGGAGCTACGCGCGTCCATGGAACTGCGCTGGGAATTGGCGAGCGCGTGGGCAACACCCCTATGGAGCAGATTCTCGTCAATCTCAAGCTTCTTGGTATTCGCGACGATGATCTCTCCTCTCTGCCGGAGTACGTGCAGGTTGTCTCAAAGGCGACGGGAGTTTCCATCCCCAACAACATGCCTATTGTCGGCCGCGATGCCTTCCGCACGGCGACTGGAGTTCATGCGTCCGCCGTCATCAAAGCGCAAAAGAAAGGCGATACCTGGCTGGCTGATCGGGTCTATTCAGGAGTGCCGGCGGCATGGATTGGCAGGACGCAGGAAATCGAGATCGGTCACATGTCCGGCAACTCCAATGTCATCTGCTATCTCTCCTCTCGCGGGCTTCCCTGCACGCCGGAAATTGTGAAGGCCATCATGGAGGTAGCCAAGCGGTCGAATCGCCTTCTTAGCGAATCCGAGATCATGGAAGTCGTGCACGGGATGACGGAAGAGTAACTAAGTTGCTGTCGAGAGCACATAGCAAAGTCCCAGCCTTGGGTTTCAACGGCACGGACGCCTAGTAAGTGGTCTGTTGTGGCGGAAGCGTGTGCGAGTCGAACGCACCATTGACGCCGCAGGCGCCAATCGCCGGTTTTGAAGACCGGGAGAGTCACCGGACCCCCTTCGCTTCCGCATCTACTATGCTATCTGACTGGTGACAACTGTTCTACTCACAGCACCTTGCTCGGGCCGGACTCCTGCTACATTGTTTCTGAAGTCATTGTATGACCAGGCGCAAATTCCCTTTCGTACAGCTCGACGTTTTCACCTCGCGCCCCTTGGAGGGCAACCAACTTGCCGTCTTTCCCGACGCGCGCGGTCTAAGCGATGATGAGATGCAGAAACTGGCCCGGGAGACCAATCTCTCGGAGACGACCTTTGTCCTGCCGCGGGACGCGGCCGTAGAGCGCGCGGAAGGGTACAAAGTGCGCATATTTACCGTAAATGAAGAGATGCCTTTCGCCGGACATCCCACGTTGGGCACAGCGTGGTACCTGCGGCAGCATTATTCGGCTGGGCTCGGGCCGGACTCGCGGCCCCGGCAGGCGTCGAATCCCAACGAAATCGTGCTCGATCTAAAAGTCGGCAAGGTTCCGGTGCGCTTCGAGCAGCGCGATGGGTTGCTCTTCGGCGAAATGCGCCAGGCAGAGCCGCAGTTCGGCGCGACTCATCCGCATGATGTCGTCGCCGGCGTGCTCGGCGTGCCGGTGGCTGAACTCGACGAGAGTCTGCCGATCCAAACCGTTTCGACCGGAATCCCTTTCATCATAGTGCCATTCCGTTCGCTCGCCACGCTGGAGAAGCTCAGCGTTCATTGGGACCACATAGCGTCCTATCTGGCGACCGTTGGTAATTCGGCTTTTTTCTATTTTGTTTGCCACGAGACCGTCGATCCCAAGGCCACGCTGCATGCCCGCATGATCTTCTACAACGGCGAAGACCCGGCAACTGGCTCAGCCGCAGGATGCTACGCAGCGTGGGCGGTGAAGCATGGCGTGCTAGCGGCGGAAGCGCAAGGGATGATCGAGCAGGGGATCGAAAGGCGGCGTCCCAGTTCCCTTTACATCCGCGCGTCGCGGAAAGATGACACCGTTACTAATGTGCGGGTCGGAGGCAACGTAGTGCATGTCATTGATGGGGAAGTTATGCTGTGAGTTTCGACAGCCTGTGCACGCGATCCATGGCGCCGCTGAAGGATCTGCTCTGAGATCGAATCGTTTCTCAACACACCGTCCTAGTTCAACGATCTGCGTTGTACCGGTGCGGCCCGCCCCGTGCGGTGAGCTTGGACCTGGAGCTTACTCTCGACGACGTTCACTCCGCTAGCTTGGGCGGCCAGCGTTTCAGCCTCCACCACTTCGGCCTGCGACCGAAGCTGGCCTTCCAGTGTCACGACCCCGCCCTGGACGCTGACTTGAATCGACCCGTCCTTAAGGTCTGCGAGTCTTTGTTCCACCTGTTTCTGGATCTCAGAATCCTGGATCGTGCCCGCATCATTGGTGCTCGCAACTACGACTGCCGGTTTGGTAGCGGCTTTGTTGAAGTGATAGGCGATAGCAAGTATCACGCACAACACTACGACGCTGGCGCCCACAATCCAGGCAATCAGTTGCCGGTTGAGCGGAGCAGGCTCATCGAAGATCAGCGGCGCTTCCGGTGTCCCGGACTGCTCCAGGATTCCTTTCAGCCTCTCAAACTCCGTCTCCGCCGATTCTGGCGTAGGATCGACGCCAGGTGCTTCCGCAGGCTGAAGCGCTACATCCCCGGGGGACGTCAGATACCCACCACGCGTTGCCGTTCCCAGGATTGCCTCTGAAGTAGCCCGAAGGGTGGAATGGTTGACCGGACAAAGATGAAATTCCCCGCGATATGTGCTCCCGCAGCTTTCGCAGAAGTTCACAGAAGGCGCCGCTGGTGCCGCAGCCGTGGACCGCGCACTAGGGATGGAATCACCCCAAAAGGTTTCCGCTTCCGAGTCCCAGAGCGGTTCCGAAACTGGTGAGGCATCACTCGATGGGCGACCGTAACAGAGCGCGAGGGCCTCGACGTAGTTCCCACTCTGCATCGCCTTGTCGAACTGGGCCCGTACGTTCTCGGGGAGGCTATTGGAGACCGAGCTGACGGGAGCGTTGGGCCTGGGGAAGCCGGAGGTCCCCGGTCTCACCGCCGGTACGGTCGCCGGACCAAGTTCAAAAGGCCCTGCCGCGAGCTCGCCGAGCTTGGGTCCAGGTATCCAGTAGCGCTCCTCGATGGCGGCAGCGAAGCGTTCAAGCAAAGGGAAATCTCGGCGTAGGTTGGCCAGGGCGGTGGCGTCGGTCCCGTCCTCCAACCTGCATACCCAGTGCAGCCATTCCTCTGCTTTCGGTCCGGGGAGATCTTTGACCTCTTCGGCGAGAGCTTCGGTCCGCAAGGATTGGACAGCTTCCAGGCGTAAAGCATTCAGCGCGGTGGTGCGGGCGTCAATGCGATGTTTGACCCTTCCGGCCTCCAGTTCGTTGGCGACCTCGCGCAGCCTATGGCGCCGTTCTTCGTTGCGCTTCGCCTTGGCCGCGGCCTCAAATTCCTGCACAAGCTGGTCCAAGGCTCGACGATCGCTCCAATCGGCGCCCGGACGCTCTCCGCGAATGAGATCGCGCAGCATCGACGCACGATAACAAGCTTCGGTCAGGTTGTGGCCCAACTGGTCTTCGTCTACTTGCAAGGCGGCATGCAGACACTCGAGCTGCGACAGGACGATCGCGAGACTGTCATCCAGCTTGGCCAAGGCCGGCGAAACCGGAGATCTCATATTATTTCCTTTCACACCGTGGTCTGCTTCGCGGCGGTCCCGGCTAGAGAAGACGCTACACCGGTCGGGCCCCCGGTACTGCTAGCCGCTCGGTACCCTCGTGCAGTGCTTGTCCAGCTACCCAGTAGCTCTCCTCCACCTCACCCGCGAAGCGCTCGAGCGCCGGGAAATCCCGGCGCAGACCGGCCAGCACCTCAGAATCGGTGCCGTCCTCCAAGCTGCACGCCCAATGCAGCCATTCACTCGCGCCCGGCCCGGGAAGGTCCTTCACTTCTTCCGAAAGAGCCGCCTCCGTCCGCAACTCTTGGACCGCCTCCATGCGCAGAGCATTCAGTGCCGAGCTGCGCGCATCGAAGCGGTGCTTGACCTTCCCGGCATCCAGCTCATTCGCAAGCTGCTGCAACTTTATGCGCCGCTGCTGATTGCGTCTCGCTTTAGCGGCAATCTCTAGCTCCTGTAGCAACTGCTCCAGAGCCTTCCGGTCCACCCAGTTGGCGTCGGGACGCTCGGCGCGAATCATGTCGCGAAGTATCGCCGCCTGATGGCGAGCGTCCGTCAAGCCTTGTCGCAGTTGATCGTCATTCACCTCCAAACCCGCCCGGAGGCAGTCCACTTGCAACTGCACCGCCTGGAGACTGCTGTCGAGTTTTGCCAACACCAACGAAAAAGCGGAAGACATACCTGCTCCTTTCACATTTTGGTTACCGTCCCGATGGGGCTGGTAGCCGCCGGACAGTTCCGGCATGGCACTCGTTTCCGCCGGACCAGGACGGTTCGCGGTGGAAGAAAACTTCGTACCTTCCACCGGTGAGGCAGGCATCTCGCGCTAACCCTTCGCTCCTCCATATCACATTTTCTCAGGCAGCCCCGGTTTTCCGTCACAATTTTTCGACCTCGGAGTTACGAAGGTAAGCTCCACTATGGTGACCTTCCTCATTGGTAATGCAAGGTAGCAGAAATACGACCGTCGGGGCAATTGGAGGCTTCAGGTAATCATGACGCGGATAGCGACGGGCGCCGGCTGAGCGGCCTCCTATCCCGCCAGCGCCTGGCTGAATCGCGAGGGCTGGAAAGGTCGAAGATGCCACAACATCCTTCTTGGGAAACGCGGCCGTCAGCCATGGCAGCCAGTGGTGAGGTCGAGACTTTGCGAAGTCGATCCCTCGGGGACTTAAGCCCCGTTGATATGGCGATGCTTTACGGCACGGCTAAAGCCGTACCCCTTCAAAACCCGACTTTCACCACGGGCTGATAGACAAGTCAAGCGGCTTAGCCGCCGTCACTCGGGAGACTTCGATTAAGTTTGCTCTTGAAGAGACGGCCTTTAGGAAAAACGATTGCGAACCAGCATCGGCAGTTGAAACCAGACGATTAGAGAACCCCGAATCAGAAACGTACAGCTTCCACCCTGCGCGTGCATCGGTGGATCGTTGTAACATTTTGACCGCTCGCGCCGTTTACTATAGAGGTGGTAATTTGCCCTTTGGCCCGAGGTTTGCGCTGCGGAAGCAGGAGCATTTCATGATCCCTGGAATCCGGAAGGCAGTATGCGCGCTGGTGGTCGTTGTCTGGACCGCAATTCTGGTTCAGGCGCAACAACCCGTGCCGCAGGCGCCGCAAACGGGAACGATTGCCGGCACGGTGCTCGATCCCAACGGGGCCACGGTTCCAGATGCAACCGTCGTGTTGCAAGGCGCGGGCCCCAATGACCATCAAGAGGCAGTGACCGGCGATGATGGCTTCTTCCAGTTTGCGGGGATCAATCCGGGAACACCTTACCACGTCACTGTAACTGCACCCGGGCTCACCACCTGGACTTCGCAGGAAATTGTTCTCACACCGGGTCAATCTTTCCTGGTGACCGGCATCAAGCTGGCGGTCATACCGGTACAACAATCGGTGAATGCCGTCACTCAGGAGCAAATTGCTGCCGCTCAGGTCAAGGTCCAGGAACAGCAGCGGGTCTTCGGGATCATACCTAACTTCTACGTGAGCTATGAGCACAACGCGGCACCGCTGACCGCGAAGCTGAAGTTTCAGCTGGCGTTGAAGTCGCTGACCGACCCGGTCACGCTTGCGGGCTTTGCTCTGAACGCGGGAATTTACCAGGCCGCCAACTACCCGAGCTACCAGCAGGGTATGGCTGGCTTCGGTCAGCGGCTGGGAGCGACCTTTGCCGGCGGTTTCGACAAGATCATGATCGGTGATGCAATCTTTGCCTCTCTCATGCACCAGGACCCGCGCTACTTTTATCAGGGCACCGGCACAACGAAATCCCGCCTTATGCACGCGCTCGGCAATGCATTTGTCACCAGGGGCGATAACGGGAAGCGTGAAATTAATTGGTCGGATATCGGCGGTGACATTGCCGCCGGCGCGCTGCAGAATGCCTACTATCCTAGCCAGGACCGCGGAGCAAGACTGGTGGTGCAAGGGGCGTTGATCGGCGCCGGCGGCCGGATGGCGCTCGGCGTCTTCGAGGAGTTCGTGTTGCCCAAGTTCACGTCGCACTCTCCGCACCACAACTGATTCAGTAAATTTCGTAGGAATTGTCGTCGTTAAAAGTAACTCTGGATAATCCGTCTCCCGATTTTGTTGGCGAGTTGGCCGTGCAAGTGTGTGTCGAAACCTGAAACTGCAGCATCAATGCGAGGTCTTGGGCGTACTCGAGGCATGCTGCAGTTCTCTCAGCGCGGCCAGCACTTCTCGGCTATGCTGGGCTGGATCCGCCACCTTGGTAAAAACTCTCGCAACTTTTCCCTCGGGATCAATAATGAAGGTATCGCGGGATTCGAACTTGAGCAGAATTAGGTCCGTAAGCGTACCGTAGGCACGCGAAACCACCCCGTCCGTATCAGCCAACAGCTCAAAATTCGCGTTTTCTCGAGCACAGTTCTTCTGCCAGCCGACGCTGTCCACGCTGATCCCGAATACTACTGTGCCCATCTTCTGATATTCGGCCTTGTCGCGCCGGAAACCATCGACTTCCAGAGGGCACCGGCCAGGAAAGGGATAGAAATAGAGGACGACCCATTTGCCGCGATAATCTTTCAGACTCACCGGGTTTCCGAGCTGGGATGGGAGCGTAAACTCGGGCGCAGGGCTCCCAACCGCGGGCATCGCTTGGGCAAACAAGAGCGCCGGCAAAGCACACTGCAGAAAGCAAAGCAGAGCTATTCGCGCGCCGGACATCGAACCATCCTGCAGGAAAAATCCTGGCGAAAAGCGCCTTGGCTAAATCTTGCCTGTAAACCCACTGTAAATCATCTCCACCGCCATCACGAAGACGATCACGCTGAAGAAAATTCGTAAGGATTCTGTCTTGGCGACCATAAGGAATCTCGCTCCCACGAAGGCGCCCAGGAAAACTCCCACCATGACTGGCATGGTGAGGCCCGGATCAATGAAGCCGTGGGTGAGATAAACTCCAGCACTGGCCGCCGCAGTGATGCCAATCATGAAGTTGCTAGTTGTGGTCGAGACCTTGTAGGGTAGCCGCATCGCTTGGTCCATGGCTAAAACTTTCACTGCTCCCGACCCTATTCCCAGCAGGCCGGAAAGGGTGCCCGCAATCGCCATCAGGCTGAAGCCACAGGCGACATTGTCGACGCAGTAAGGCTTCCATCCGCCGGGCACGGGCAAAACACCCTCCATCCCCAGACGCACCGCCATACGATCGGAGGGGCGTTCCTGATCGCTGGTCTCGTTGCGCTTAAAAGACAGGTATGCGGAAAAGATCAGCACTAGCCCAAAGATGATAGCGATGACGCGAGCATGCAGGTGTTCTGCCAGGAAGGCCCCGGCTAGAGCGCCCCCACAAGCGGCCACTTGTAAGAACATGCCGATCCGCAGGTTTGTGTACCCTTCGCGAATAAAGGCGGCACTAGCGCCGGAAGACGTCGCAATCACGGAAATCAGCGATGCCCCCACCGCGTAATGGAGGTTAACGTGGAACAGCAGGACGAGTACGGGAACCAGAACCACCCCTCCTCCCAAACCGGTGAGCGATCCAATTGCTCCTGCCGCTGCCGAGGTGATCAGCAAATACGAGGTAAATGCCAGTACGCTCATAAAATATGCCTGTGCATTAAAGAAATTGAATGTTTCGCAGGGGCGCGTCGGCTTCCTGCGAGAGCTTGGCCCTTCCCCTCCCAGTAAACGCAGCATTTGCCGGAAGCTCGATTGCGTTTCGCCTTATGCTTCAGCAATGTCCGCAAAGCGACGCAGGTCGACGGTCACGGTTTGCACGCCCATGACGCTTTCCGCAACGAGTTGGACTTCGTGTTCGTTTGGGCCAGCTTGTTTCAGCAGAAAATCCGCGCTGCCCGACTCCCCCAGAATCTCTACCTTGCCGTCATCCGCGGTCACCTGGAATTGGGCGGCCCGAAATGCTGGGTGCTTGGCTAATGCGAGCTTCACCCGGCAGGCCAAGGCGAAGTCGCGCAACTTTTTTCGTACCGGCTCCGTGCTTTGGTAGGCTGGGAGCTGGGCCACGGCGCCAACCAAGGCGCAGGCCGTATCAATGCTCATGTCAGCCAGATTGATGACAACGTCATAATTGGCGGGGTCGTGCCAGTCCACGCCAAAAACGAATTTTGTCCAGCTCACCCGTTCCTGGTCCACATAGTGGATGTAATAGCGTGCGTCCTCGTAAGAGAGCCCCAGCTCCCCCATTACCGTGCGGATGCGCATGTCCATGGGAGCAATGAGGCGAACCTTGAACACGGTGGGTATGCCTTTAAGCAGCATATGTCCGGCGTAGCCGTGGTAGACGAGATCGCCAGCAATGCACGCATCCGCCAAGGCCGACTGCACCGCGATGACATACAGGCGGCGGTTGGTGGTCAGCCGTTCCCAAGCTCCTGCGCCCTTTTGGATTTTGCCGAGCAGCAGTTCCTCCGGGATCCCGAGGTTTTCTGCGGCCTGGGTTGTAACCTCATGCGACAGCGATGCAAACCCCAGACAGTGCGCCAGACATTCCGCAAACTCTACTCCGCCACTCTTCGACCCTCGCGAAACCGTGATGATAGCCATAGAGCCCTTCCTTCGTAGTTCCTGCTCTTCATTTGGCGCACAAAGGAACAGGTGGTGCCTAATGCGCCGCCGCTGATTCCCAAAACAGGCCGTACAATAGGAGCACCAGAACGATGGTGGATATGCCCACAAAAATTCGATCGCGGTTGACGCCAAAGAGCACTCCCGTGAGTAAAACCCGAACCACTTGTACGCCAACCAACAGTATCAATCCGAGTTGGATAATGCCTCTGCCGGAAAACGTCTTTAGGTCCTGGGTGATGCCTTCCACGGTCCTCAGGTCCGAAGGCTCGCCGCGAAATATTCGATAATGCACCCGAGAGTTTGCATGCCGGCAAACATAGATCAAACCGCCCACAGTTACGACACTGGTTGAAAGTAAGACCCCTACCAAGAGCACCATGCCAATCAATCTTTCCATCGCCACTCCCGCATGAGAGTTAGGCTGCACTGGCCTCGAGACTTGCGGAGTTTCTTGCTCAGCCCTGACTACGCTCTGCTGGATATCCATGATTTCCGGCATATCAGCCTCCTGGCGGGCACCTGCCGCTGTGGTGAATACACGTCTGGCAATTTCGCATCAACGCGTAGTTCTTAGGAATTGTTTTCGGGGACTAGGACTTCAGTGGTTCACAAGCGGAGGGCGGAATCGAGAGCGAACACCTTGACTTCACTTTCCGGTCTATGGATGACGGGAAGCAGGCACAACCGGGGAACAACTCTCTCACGCCACCATCGGCGCCGGGTAATCTTAGCGACAAACTGATCGCTGTCTTCGAACCGGGCGGTGGGTTGCCGTCTGATAGACGTGTGCCACACGTGAACGACCGTCGACGAAGGAAGCAGCCGGCTGGCACCAGCTATAGCGCTGCTACTTTGCAGATGACGTGGTGCAAACCGGGAGCTAAGGGCAAGGCAGAGACAAAATACGCAGATCAACGCACCTGCCGAACGCCCGGCAGGTGCTACTCGCCACTTCGAGCTATACAACTGCTTCATTAGCTTCCCTGTGGCTGTGTTATGCGCAGCACACACTTGCGACTTTTCTCACTATCACGAATCAGGCCGATTCTGTCAGTGATTCAACTCACGTATCGATGTGACCTACTTGTTCTCTTTTTAATTCATGAGCGCTGAGACGTCGGCGGTTGGCACAGGTTCTGAGGCCGAGCACGTGTGCGAGCACGTATAAGGCGTGCTGAAAGGAGACGAAGAACCACCTGCGAACGTGGGCATGCACTGTTTCAGACAATGCAATGCCACAAGGGCTACGAGCGGGCGGATAGGGTGCAGCAGAGACGGCCAGCCGCTGTCGCAGGCCAGCGCAATTTACAAGCCGCAATCTCTAGGACTGACGAATTGGCAGTTGACCTGACAGATTGGCAGTTTCGACGAGCTAAGTAGGTTGATTGACATTGCAATAACGCGACTTAGCTGCAGCCCGAGCCTGGCATGCCAGATGCTAAGAGCCATGGCGAAGGAGGGTTTCCGGTAGCGGGCTGATTATTGCTGAATAAAAGCAATCCGCAATCAGCCGCTACCGGACTTTCGACCTATGGAAATGCTCTTGATGGCATTATGCATCAGCGTGTTCGGTCTTGGCGTTGCGGCGCTGGCATTTGGTGCGGTCGGGCGGCCCGATCCTGCCGAGCCGGAGTTTCATCCGGAAGTCGCAGTCCGGCCAGCGATCCCGGCACGTTTCTTCTCCGATATTGTGCTTCCCGTCAAACCGCACCCACCGTTGGTTCCGATCGAGGTCCTGCTGCAGCAGATTGAGAACCACGTTCGCCTGGAACAGGCGGCGGCGGAATCCTTTGTCGCGTTCCCGACCCAGGCCCTGCTGCACTGCAAAACGACATCGGCGCTGGTGAACTGAGGATTTCTTCATGGACCATGAACTCCTGAATGGTCTGTCACCTGCCGAAATCGAGCAGGTGATGGCGCTGGGCGCCAGGGAGCTGGTGCCCAGCGGAAGCTGGCTCTTCCGGCTGGGAGATCCGGCGGACCGCATTTTCCTGCTGGAACGCGGCCGCATCCGCCTCACCCTGCCCATGCAACTGCGCGGCGGGGATGAGGAGATTCTGATTGAAGAAAACGCGCCCGGCCAAACCGTGGGATGGTCTGCTCTCATCCCCCCGCATCGCTTCACGCTCTCCGCTCGAGCGCCGCTGGAAACGGAAGTCATTGCCTTGCCGCGGACGGCACTCCGGGAATTTTTCGAACGCTCGCCGCAGGTCGCTTACAAGATGAGCTTCAACTTGTGTATCATCGTCGGACATCGCCTGCAATTGGTGCAGACGATGTGGCTGCGTGAGATGCAGCGCAGCGTGCAACTGCGTTCGGACGCGGGAGCAAGATAAAGATGGCACTACTGATCGCGGCCTGGCTGAGCAGACCTCTCCAGCGGAATTCCGGTGCGGCTTGCTTAAAGCGAGACAATTTCCTGGCATCTGCTGGTGCCTTCTTCCGTCTGGTCTTGCGTTATCTGACTGCGCTAAAATCTGCGAATCCGGGCGGCCTGTTGTTTTACTGCTGGCCGGAAGCAAGCGAAGCGTTCGAGAGCTTTCACTTTAGCCGCGCCCACTTATGAACATCGACACGCAAGGGAGCAACCAGCAGCAGAACCTGGGATCTACCGAGGCCGCACGATCGTCTCGCCGACATTTTCTCGAAATCTTTTTGGGAACCAGCATTGTCGCTTCCTTGGTTTCCTTCCTCTATCCGGTGCTCCGCTACCTTGTCCCTCCCAAGCAAACCGAGCTGGGCCCTGACTTGGTGATAGCCGCCAAAGTCGGCGAATTGCGACCAAACTCGGGGAAAATTTTCCCCTTCGCAGGCCGCCCCGCCCTTCTCATTCTCAGCGCCGACGGCAAATATCATGCGGTTTCGGCGGTTTGCACGCATCTCGGCTGCACGGTTCAGTATCGTCCCGACCTGCACGAGATTTGGTGTCCGTGCCACAACGGCGTTTATTCGATCGAGGGAGCTAACATCAGCGGTCCTCCGCCGCGCCCCCTGCAAGCATTCGACGTGATTGTGAAAAGTGACGACGTTTACGTGCAAAGACCGCAAAACAGTTAAATGAGCGCGACTACCAATATTCGCAATTGGCTCGATGAACGCTTTGGGTGGGACGAACTGATGTCGTTTCTCCGCCACAAGACCGTTCCCATTCACCGCTTTTCTTATTTCTATTTTCTCGGCGGCATGACGCTGTTTTTGTTCGGCATTCAGGTGGTCACGGGAATCCTTTTGTTGATGTATTACCGGCCGACGCCGAATGGGGCGTTCGAAAGCGTGCAGTACATCATGACCCGGGTGCGGTTTGGCTGGCTGATTCGCTCCATCCACTCCTGGGGCGCCAACGTCATGATTCTGACGGCCATCGCCCATATGTTCAGCGTCTTTTTCCTCAAATCGTACCGCAAGCCCCGCGAACTCACGTGGTTGAGCGGGATGATTTTGCTGTTCCTAGTCCTCGGGTTCGGTTTCAGCGGATACCTTTTGCCCTGGAACATGTTGTCGTTGTTCGCCACCAAAGTTGGCACGAACATGACCGCGCAGGTTCCCTTCGTCGGTCACTGGATACTGGTTTTCCTGCGCGGTGGCGAGGACGTCACCGGCGCCACCCTGACCCGTTTTTTTGGCATTCACGTCGCCATTTTGCCGGGCTTGGCCACTCTGTTCATTGGCTTGCACCTTGTCCTGGTGCAGCGCTTTGGAATGAGTGTTCCGCCCAGCGTGGAAGCTGAGGTGAAAGCCCACCCCGAAAAAGCGCGCGAACTTCGCTTTTTCCCAAACTTTTTCCTGCGTGAACTGATGGCGTGGTACGTCGCGCTTGCGGTTTTAGGATCACTCGCGGCTTTCAAGCCCTGGGAACTGGGGCAAAAGGCAGACCTGTTTGCTTCCGCGCCGGCGGGTATCCGGCCAGAATGGTATTTCATGTTCATGTTTCAGACGCTGCGCTTCTTACCCGCAAACGTTGGACCCTTTGCCGGCGATCTGATAGGCGTGCTGGGCTTCGGCCTGGCGGCGGTTATCTGGACCTGCCTGCCTTTCTTCGACAACGACAAGCACGGCCGCGGGAAGCGCTGGATTACGGGTGTGGGCGTTTTCGCCCTGGCGTACTTTGTGGGAATGACACTGTACGCATACCTTGCGGGATGAATTGTAGTGGGCTTTGCATGGACGCAGGTGAGAGGCGGTACAGGATGCGACCGATGGGTGAATCCATAGCGAACCGGAATGATGCCGGAGAAGGCCGGTCGCCGCGTGCGCCATTTCGGCTCACCGTTTTGCTCTGCGCCAC
>Ga0070737_10002573_pt1 | contig 21504 bp, 22 predicted proteins | sample Coa_R1_10_FD_66438 | JGI IMG/M metagenome (GOLD analysis project Ga0070737, IMG submission 66438) | Surface soil microbial communities from Centralia Pennsylvania, which are recovering from an underground coalmine fire - Coalmine... | ecosystem: Environmental > Terrestrial > Soil > Unclassified...
CCCTTTTTTTCGTGGCGCTCTCGTCCCACAGATCCCGCATGACCCAGGACTTGCCCGTGACCTTCTCTCCGGCGAGCAGACGCCGATCCATCCACTCCTTGAGTGAGTTGAATGCTTCGGGCGTGATGAAACTCTTGTACTCGTCCTTTGTGTTTGAATAGATCTTAATGGAGGCCGCTACAACGCTCCCGTTCTTCTCCATTGGCTTGATATCCTCCCACCTTAGATAGTCCCACGCTCCGACTCTCATCCCAGATGATACCATCGTGAGCACTATAGGCTTGATCCTCAGGTCGTCGTACCTCAGGAGCGCCTTGATCTCCTCAACGGTGGGCGCGCGGTCGTTAGCATAGTTCCTCCCAGTCGGGAGGCGGCGTGTAATCTTCCTCCAGTTGAGGAGGATGTCGTTTTGTTCACAGAATAGTTTGATTGGCTTCCAGAAGTTTGGAAGCGTGGACTCGGATATCTCCCCCTTTTCCGTCCTCTCCTTTTGGTAGCGCATGTACTGGTTGATCATGATTGTAGCCCATTGAGCATCGGTGCGAGCTTTTGCGGCAAAGCGGGCGGCCCTCTCCCCGAGGTCTTTGCCCTCCGCCCCGATGTGATTCAGGAATAGGTCGAAGCGTCGTTCGTATCGGTCCTTGGTCAGCGGTGACCTGATCGCTTCAAAGAATTCAGTCAATGGGTCTACCGCGACTGTTTCCATGAGGTTGTGGTACTTAAGGAATCCTATATAATACCGATAGGTCGTAATGGGCCAGGCCGGATTCGAACCGACGACCCACACCGCGTAAGGGTTTGAAAGCAATTCTGCATTTACAGAAACTGCTGTTGTCCTAACCAGGCTGTCCGAAGTCTACTCGGCCACGGTGCGCTCTGTTGAGTGTGTGTGCAGATCTTCCCTAGACGACTGGCCCTCATCCATCAGGCGCTGTGAGCCTGACTCAATTTTTGGTTATAAATCCTTTTGATTTGTCTAGTCTCAAGGATCGAGTGTTTTCAAAAGATTTCTCACCGATGAAAGCGCGCTTTTCATTTGGGGAACGTTATCCGTCTTCAATCCAAGGGTCAGGCTGTTGACGTATGTTTGAAGCAGTCTCATCTCGCCCAACTCGGCTACGTGTTCTCTTGCCAGAAATCCTATCCTCTGGTTCAACCTGCTAACATTTTGCAGCGCCAGGATCTTGTTTTCTTCCTTGCTGAACCCTGAAGGCGAATCGCTGCCGATCAGAGGCATCACATATCTTTCGACGTTAACGAAGATCTCCTTCAGGTGATATTCGGTCAACTTTCAGATCGCGGGGGTTGATCAGATAAGATCAGATGAGATCAGGTTACCTTTGCGCCGGAGCTGACCGGTTTGTCAGACGTGAGTACGGAGATTTCGGGCCCATCTCCAGCAGCGAGCAGCATGACCTCGGAGACAAGGCCCATGATGGGCCGAGGCTTCAAATTCATGACGACTGCAATAAGCTTGTCCTTCAGATTCTCGGGATTGTAGCTTGCTCCAACCCCCGCGATGCATTGTTTTTTCTCGCCGCCAACGTCGAGTTCGAGCTTCACGAGTTTGGAAGAATTCGGTACTCTCGTGGCATCTATGACCTTTGCTACTCGAATGTCTATTCGCCTAAATTCATCGAAGGTGACTTCTGGGGTTGCCGGCGGCTTTGGTATCGAGGATGGGAGTTCGCTCAATGTTCTTGACTTCCAGTCGGATACAAGGCACCTTTAATTTGTTTTGACGTTTATCTGCTGTTCGTTGCTTTCTCGGCGTACCTTTTCCAGTTTCAACCTTAAATCCTCTGGATCGACCTTGTGAAATATCGGCTTCGCATCGGAAACCTTGATCGGGAGGTCATCGTCAATGAGGGTTAAATCCCACCGGGGAACTCCGCTGCGAGATTTGAACAGTTGCGCTTGGCGGATGATCTCGCTTGAGGCAACCGGGATGATCGGGCACAACTCTATCGCAATCAACTTTAGCGAAGACAGAGCGACGTAAAGTATCTCATTTGCTTTCCTCTTGTCGGTCTTCACGAGCTTCCACGGTTCGGTCGAACTCAGAAATCTGTTCGATTCATACGCCTGTTCGACCGTCTTGCGGCAGGCTGATTGAATCTCTACCCTTTCGTAAAGGTCCCTGATCTCTTCGTGGCGATTTAGGGAACCTTCCAGTTGCTTTGTGTACTCCTCTGAGGCGGAGGAAAGAAAGTGATCTTTGTTGAGAGTAAAGGTACCGTCAGAAAATTTCAGCACCCCCACAAGGGTCCGATTCGCAAAGTTGCCTATCGCATCATTCAGATCGTTATTGACTTTCTTTGAAAATGAATCCCATCCAAAATTGATGTCGCCGGATTCCGGTCGGAGCGAAACAAGTGCAAATCGCCAGTAATCCGCTGGCAGGATTTCCAGGGCCTCATCAGCCCATATCCCTACCCGCCGGCTCTTTGAGAACTTTTGACCCTCGAAGAGCAGAAAGTCGGTCGAGCTTATCAGATTCGGTTCATTGTATTTCCTTCCAGATGCACGCAAAAGAGAGGGTAATATGATTGCGTGGAACGGGATGTTGTCCTTGCCGATGAAAAAGGATGTCTTGGCATCTCCTTTGAGCCAGAACGTTTCCCAACCCTCAGGGTCGCCACCCTTCTTTTCGTAATACTCGATCGCTGCTGATACGTAACCAAGAACAGCCTCCATCCAGACGTAGATCGTTTTTCCCTCGGCTCCGGGGAACGGAGCGGGGACTCCCCACTCTGAGTCCCGCGTGATCGACCTCGGTCGCAGCCCGTCCTTCAACCACCCCTTTGAAAAACTGAGCACGTTTTGTGAAAGCTCTGCCCTGCCGAGGTAATCCGACACGTATTGAGAGAGCCTTGGGAGGTCAAAAAACCACTGCTTCGTGTCCCTGAGTACTGTCGGGTTCCTGCAAATAACGCAGTATGCGTTTATCAGGCGCTCGGCATCAAGCGGCCTCCCGCAGTTATCGCACTGGTCTCCGCGAGCAGCCTGGTACCCGCAGTTTGGGCACGTACCCTCAACGAACCTGTCGGGAAGAAATCTCCTGTCGGTGTTGCAGTAGTGGATCCTCTCTACTTGGGTGAAGATGTAAGTGTCATTGTTGTAGATTTCTGTGTAGTGTTCCCTCACAAAGCGCTTGTGAACCGGAGACTCCGTTCGAGTGTAGTTGTCATATGATACGTTCCACCGCCTGAAGATCTCCGAGATCCTTTCGTGATTTCGATCGGCCAGTTGCCTTACGGGAATCCCCTTCTTCAGAGCCTCCACCTCAAGCGGCGTTCCGTGCTCATCCGATCCAGACACGAACAGCACTTCGTCTCCGACGAGCCTGTGGTATCTTGCAAACACGTCCGCCGATAGCACAGACCCTATCAGGTTCCCCAGGTGGGGTATATCCGAGGAGTAGGGCCACGCGGAGGTGACGAGCCATCTAGCCAAGTTCTTGTGCAAACACCGGAGGTAGGAAGTTCATTGCTCGCCACGCATCATATTATTGTTTCCTTGAGCTCGGTCTGATGATGTCGTCATCGGGTAAATGTCTGAGCATACTTTGTCTGTCTTGAACTCAGAGAATCGATTCGAAAGTGGAAAGCCTTCAGGGAGAGGCTCGCCACAAGATCGTCAATTTCCTTTGGAACTTGCAACACGCCTTTTCCCCGCTCTTTCCCCGCAGCCAAGCGATAGAGGCAGAGCAGTTGGTTTGAAAATGAGAACTGCATCACCTCCGGAGGATGCCCCTCCGCGGAGGCAAGGTTGACGACCCTTCCCTGAGTGAGCAAGAAGATGGACTTGCCGTTGACAGAGACCCTCGTCAATCCCTCCCTGACCTGCTCGACTTTATCTCCCAGGCGGAATAATCCTTTCACATCAATTTCTCTGTTGAAATGTCCTGCATTGCCCACGATCGCTCCACCACGCATCCTGAGGAAATGCTCCCTCCGTATCACGTCCGTCTGCCCCGTGCAGGTGAGGAAGATGTCGCCAAGTTCGGCGGCTTTGTTCATTGTTTGTACCTCGAAACCGTTCAGATGCGCTTCGAGCGCTCTAACCGGATTCACTTCCGTCACTATGACGCGAGCGCCCAATCCTCTAGCCCTCAATGCAACTCCGCTTCCGACCCATCCGTACCCCGCGACGACGACGACCTTGCCAGCAATCAGTAGGCTTGTAGCCCTGAGCAACCCATCCATCGTGCTCTGACCGGTACCGTATCTGTTGTCAAAGATGTGCTTCGTTTGCGCCTCGTTGACCGCGAACACGGGATAGCGAAGACGACCCCTTTCGGCTAGGACCCTTAACCTATCAGTGCCCGACGTTGTTTCATCCGTCCCGCCGATGCAGCTTTTGGAACCGGTACTGGAGTACGCGACGTGGAGTTCCGCACCGTCATCGATAATCAGATCAGGCTCTTTTCTCGCAGCCGAATTGATCGCTTTTTTGTACTCCTGCTCCGTTTCCCCTCTTTTGGCGTTGACCTCCACTCCGATTGAGGAAAGGTATGCGATCATCTCGGGCTGGCTGGAAAGCGGATTCGCCGCGACGAGTGTAATTTCTGCTCCGAGGCCGACGAGAGCAGCGATGAGGACGGATGTCTCCTTTGACACGTGCAGCGACGCCGCGATCTTCTTACCGCGTAGAGGATTTCGACCGAATTTTTTGATTTCACTTCTTAGGTGCCTTTCGGCCAAAGCAAACGCGGGCATGTTCGAGCGAGCCCAATCGAATGAGACCCTACCCTTCTCAACGAGCTCCGTATCTTTCAGATTTGAATCTCGCGAGACCACTCCACTCCACTCCACCCCACTCCGATCCGCACGGCCTTTACCCTTTCTTGGGAGCGAACCCGAGTTCTTCCGTCCTCCTTTCCAGCGCCTCGCGAAGCATCGGGACATCTATCGATGATATTTCGCGGTTATCCACGAGAAGCCTTCCATCGACCACAACGTGACTTACGTCGTGCGAACTTGAGGAGTATGCGATATGAGAATATGGGTCGTACAGAGGAGCAGCATGAATGTGGGAGACATCAAGGATGACAATGTCTGCCCTTTTGCCAACGGCAATACCTCCGACATCCTTTTCCTGGTGGAGGGATCGCGCGCCTCCGATCGTTGCGATTTCAAAGCATAATCTTGCGTCCATAAGCGTGGTGTCTCCCTTCAAACCTTTCGAAAGAAGAGAACTCATCTTCAGGGTCTCAAACATGTCCAGGGAGTTGTTCGAAGCAGGTCCATCGGTCCCCAAGCTGACCGTTGTACCATTTGAAATCATCCGCGGGAGATCGGCGATCCCCATGCCCACCTTCAGATTCGAGACCGGGCAGGAAGCAATCGACGCTCCCGATCTCCTGAAGGCGGCGAGATCGCCTTCGGTCAGGTGGATACAATGAGCGCAGATCGTTTCATCGTTCAAGACCCCGAGGGAATCTAGATACTTGGCGACCCCCTCCTTCGCTTGAACACCGTATTTCGCTTGTATTTCTTCCGCTTCTGTCCTCGCCTCGGCGACGTGCAGCGTATTCAGAATCCGATACGTTTTGCCGTACTTCTCGTTTAAATCGCCCCTCAGGGATTCTATCTCCTTCAGCAATTCCGGGGAACACGAGTACGGTGCGTGAGGCGACGTGGCGATTCTGATTCTCCCATCGTCTCTGCCATGGAAGCTGGAGACCATCTCCTCCGTCCTTTTCCTTCCACTCTCTCTTGTCCAGTCGAAGATTCCGTGAGCGAAGACTCCCCTGATCCCCGTGTCGTAGGCTGCTTCCGCTTCGCTTCCAGATTGATCGTAAAAGTAAACCGAGGTCAGCGATGTCGTACCAGAGAGCAGCGCTTCCGCGCAACCCGCGACAGCCCCAAGATACATGTCAAATGGCGTGAGCTTCGCCTCAGCCGGCCACACTTTTTCCTTGAGCCAGCTCAAGAGTGGGAGATCCTCGGCGTAGCCCCTCAGAATACTCATTGCTATATGCGAGTGATTGTTAATCAAGCCGGGGATCACGATCGATCTCGAAGCATCGATCACCCTTTCGGCGTAGCCGTACCTAGATTGGAGGGAAGCCGAATCCCCGATCGCCTCTATTCTCCGATCCCTGACCAGAAGCGACTTGTTTGCGGTCACTCCCCCTTCGGTGAGCAAGAACTTCGCGTCTCTCACCAGAATCGATGAAGGATCGCGGAGCGGACGGATGAACTCCTTCATCGCGTCAGCTCCCGTATCGAATGGACCAGTATCGATTTGGTCTCGCCCAGTGATCTCTTCATTTGCACTTCGACCTCGGATTGACTTACCCCCGATTGCAGCCCCGCGGCCATGTTCGTAACGTGGCAAAGGCTCGCGTATGGTATCCCGAGCTCGTTTGCGATGATCACTTCTGGTACTCCCGTCATTCCAACAACATCCGCGCCTAACTTTCGATACATCCTGATCTCCGCGGGGGTCTCGAACCTGGGCCCCTCCGTGCAGACATAGGTACCCTTGCTGTGGAATCTCACACCGATATCTTTCAGTGCTGAGATCAGCGAGTTTCTCACCTTCGAGGAGTATGGATTGGTCATGTCGGTATGCGCAAAGTTCTCTGGTCTATCGTAGAAAACGCTCGTCGGTCTGTTCTTTGTAAAGTCTATGAACTGGTCTATCACAACATAGTCCCCAACAGTTATCTTCCTCGAGAGAGATCCGACGGAGGCGGTGGCAATAATACAATCAGTTTTGAGCTCCTTTGCAACAGAAATGTTTGCCCTGTAGTTAATCAAATGAGGCGGGATTGTGTGTTTCCGACCGTGCCTCATCATCAAGTAGGCGTTGCACCCCGCCTTCCGGAGCTTGCTGACTTGACTCTCGCCAAAGGGAGTTTCAACGTAGAAGGGCTTCTCCGTTTCACGTGCAAACAAATCATACAGACCGCTGCCTAGTATGATGAGAACGCTCTTGCTGACCATTCGTCGATATCCCAGAGCATTAGAGTCTGGTTATAGTATTACCGCTTGGTTTATTTAATTCCGACGCGAAATTTCAGCCAAAAAAAGATCAGAGGAGATCTTCGGGGCAGATTGGAATCAAAATCTGAGAAGCAGTTCATTGCGAGGCAGATCAAGTGGCAAAACGCCACACTTCTGAACATATGCGATGAGGAACTTCTCGGCCAAACGGTCAAAGGTGAAAAGGTGGACATGCTCATTTCGAGGGAGTATTTTGGTGGCGAGAAGGTGAGCGAGTCCCAAGCCATAGCAATGGTGAAAGGTTCAAGCATAATCAATCTTGCTGGTTCAAGGATAGTCAGCAAGGTCGTAGACGCAAAACTGGCTTCAGGATTAGCTGTAAAGACGGTGGGTTCAGTCTCTTTCCTGATGATCTACAAATTTACGAATTAGTATTTTCTTCTTTAGGCTAATCTCCCCAATGTATAAGATCATGTCTTTTCAGCAAAACTAGATCAAAGAAGCGGAGGCTCTCGTAAGTCCATCATGGCGGAATCCAATCGACTATATCCGCAGGAGTGGGTCGGGGCGTGGTAAAGCATCTCAGGGAGAGGGATGAACCCGGTGAATTTTTCTCTCAAAAGATCCACCAGAGGGCCGAGCAGATAGACAAGAGAGACCGCGTGATACTCAAAAACGAGGAAGAAAGGCAGGTCTTCGAGGAGGTCTTTGATAGACAAACGCTGATGATCCTCTACGAGCTTTCAAACAGGGGAGAGTTTGCATATCTGAACGGAGTTGTAAGTTCTGGTAAGGAAGCCCGAGTCTATGCCGGCGTCAAGGCGGATGGGGCAGACGTCGCCGTCAAGATTTACCTTGTTGCTTCATCGGATTACAAAAGACGGATGCAGTACGTTATTGGCGATCCAAGATTCACGAAGATCCGAAGAGATAGCCGCGGGATCGCCGAGCTGTGGGCTAGGAAGGAGTTCACAAATTTGAATGCCGCATATGAAGCTCGAGCTCCGGTTCCAAAACCTTTTGCTTTCTTGGGGAACGTCGTCGTCATGGAGTTTATCGGGATCGGCGGGGTTCCGGCACCCAGACTGATTGACCGTGAAGTAACGAAGAAGGACTACCTCATGACGCTCAAGGCATTACGCGCGGTCTATCGGGGCGCTCGACTCGTGCACTCCGATTTATCGGAGTACAACATTATGAAGTACGACAAGAAAATAATTCTGTTTGACTTTAGTTCCGCCGTGTCGGTCCTACACCCCATGGCGCAAGAGTATCTTAAGAGGGACGTGACAAACGTGAATCGTTTCTTTGGCAAGCGCGGGATTGATGTAAAGGATGACGAACTCCTCATCGGCAGTTTGAATCGCGGGATCAAGATTGCCCCCAGGGCGGGCCGCGAAGAAGAACAAGAAGAAGGCGGAGGAGGAGGAAGAAAGCAGGAGGTCGAGCGCGTGCGATGAGTTCTCAACAGACCATTCGGGTACCACTGGATCGAGTCGGAGTGCTCGTGGGTAAGGAGGGTATAACGAAGGAGGAGATCGAAAGAAAGTGCGGGGTTACCCTTGAGATCGATGGGAAAACCGGAGAAGCCAGGGTATCATACCCTCCGGAGGCCTTGCTCGAGACGAATCCCTTCAAGGCGATCGACATTGTATCAGCCATCGCTAGGGGCTTTTCACCTCAAAGGGCGTTCAGCCTGCTCGAGGAGGACAAGTTGCTCACCATGATAGATCTGAGGGAGTTCTCCGGCAAGTCCGAAAACGCGATGGTCAGAATAAAGAGCCGCCTAATCGGAACGGATGGAAAAGCAAGACGCATAATTGAACAACTTTCTGGCGCGGAGATCTCCATTTACGGACACACCGTGTCGATAATTGGAGGACCGGATGAGTCAAAGGTCGCAAAGGAAGCGATAGAGAAACTCGCCAAGGGTGGAACCCACAAGGCGACATACGAAATGCTCCAAAAGCACAGAACGAAACAAAAGATCGATCGGTTACAGTTGTGGGAGTCCCAGAGACCCTTGGGGGAATCATCTACCTGACCTGATCTGCCGATCCTTCAGCAAGAATATTTATTACGTGAAAACAACGGAGGTACGTACCGCGCGTCCCCTCCCGTCCGGCGTCAAGCGTTTTGAAGCAATGAGAATGAGAAATTGAGATCTAGTTGTCATAGTGCGAGGTCTTTACTTCTAAGATGGTAACCACGAGACAGGTAACTTACTCAGAGATTTCACCGAGCGAGTTTTTCTATCGCAACAGAGATCTCGCGGGTTTCAGCAACCCTTCGAGGGCTCTTTACACATCGGTCAGGGAACTCGTGGAAAACAGCCTAGATGCCTGCGAGCAAGACCAGATTCTCCCGGAAATCGTGGTTAGAATCGAAAATGCCCCAGAGGGTACGAAGGCGGGTGATCAGGTAGCCTACGTAATCACCGTTCAGGATAACGGGCCGGGAATAGAGTCCAAGCACCTGCCAAACGCATTTGGCCGGGTATTTTACGGCTCCAAGTACAAACTGAAGCAGTCGCGCGGAATGTTCGGAATGGGCGGAACAATGGCCATACTCTACGCCCAGATCACAACGAACAAACCAGTAACCATCTCGTCATCATTCGATGGCAAGAACTTTCACACTCTCGACATGCTCATCGACATTCAGGAGAACAAGCCGGTGATACTGAGGCATGAAACAAAGCCGGCCAATGGACTCACCGGAACCACAGTATCGCTCACGTTGATGGGCGATTATTTCAGGGCGGGACCAAAGATCCTCGATTACTTCAAGCAGACCGCCCTGGTTAACCCATACGCAAACATTACCCTCGTGGATCCCGACGGCAAGGAAACTAAGTACGAGAGGGGAACGACGGTATCTCCTCAAGCACCGACCGAAACTCTTCCGCATCCCCACGGGATCGACGTTGAAGCGTTGCGCAGGCTAATCAAAGAGACGCAGGACCTGAACCTCGTGAAATTCATGACGCATAACTTTCATCGGGTCGGTGAGAGGACCGCCGAAAAATTCCTGAGGTTCGCAGGCTTTGACCCGACAAGGAAACCGAAATCACTGACCAACGAAGAGGCCGTCAAGTTTGTAAACGCTCTTCACTCCTTCGAGGAGTTTCTCGCGCCGGATGCGAGCTGCCTTTCCCCGCTGGGCGAGGAGATCATGCAGGCGGGGATCATGAAGGAGCTGTCTCCAGAGTTCATAGCAATGTCGGTGAGACCGCCTTCTGCATACTCCGGGTTCCCCTTCATCGTAGAAGTCGGGCTCGCGTATGGCGGCCCCGTGATCCAGCCGGGAGTCCGGTTGCTCCGATTCGCCAATAGGATTCCCCTTCTGTACGACGAGGCAAATGACGTTGCGTTCAAGGTAATCAATGAGGAGATTGACTGGAAGCGCTACAGGATTCCCCAGGACGCTCCAGTATCAATCATCACCCACGTGTGCTCCACCAAGGTTCCGTACAAGACCGTGGGGAAGGAGTACCTAGCGGACAGGCCGGAGCTCGAAAGGGAGCTCAAGAACGCCACTCGCGAAGTGATCCGCAAACTCTCCGTGTTCGTTTCTCGAAAGGGTTCGATGGAATTTGCAAAGAAAAAGATGAACATTTATGGCAAATATCTCCCGCTAATCGCAAAGTTCTGCACCGAACTATCTTCCAAGAAGAAGGTGCCCGACTACAAGAAACTCCTCGGAAGCATCGAGGTCATCGAACCTGGCTCCGACACCGAGGAAAAGTGGGGCGAGTTCCAGAAATCGACGAATGAAATAATGGAAGCGGACGCAAAGCAAAAGAAGAACTCAAAGCGTGAGCCGCAGCAGCAACAGCAGCAGCAACAGTCAAATGCGGAGAGGGGTAAAGATGACTCCGCGGACGCTGGAGCGTCGTCCGAACGAGCGGTGAATGGTAAGAAGAATGACAAGCAGCAAAACCTCGAAGAGTTTGGCAGCTGAACGCAGGGCACAACTGCTGGATGCCCTAAAGCAAATAGGGATTCGTACGTACGAGGATCTGAACAGCGGGAAGTTCCCCGAGCTTTCCTTTCCAAGCAGGTCAGTCAGCAACATAGTGTATGACTCAAAGCTGAAGCAATATGTGCTGGACAAGACGAACGTGAGGCGCTCCGCGGGAAATATCAAGCACATCAGGCCATTCACCCAGCTCCTGTGGCTCGCCTACTACGCAAACAAGCTCGTCGAACAGGGAAAGACGAGCACACTCCGAGAAGTGTACTACTCATCGCAAGCGGACTATATGGAGTTCGTAGATCAGGCAGAGTCGGATGAAATCATCACCGACTTGGAAGCTGTCCTCTCAAGAGCCAGGGAGGAGTTCAAGGTGTATCCGGAAGAACGCAGCGCGATCTTTGGAGACCTCACCGTTGAGTACACGGTACCGAGGTTTCAGGGCAGACGGCTGAATCTTTCGGCGCATCCGGATGGATATCAGATTGGCCCCTCGCTCAGCACGGCCGAGTTTGTGGATACCTCGGCGGAGATGGTGATCGCAGTTGAGAAGGGTGGAATCTTCACAAGGTTCGTCGAGGAGCAGGTGGAAAAGAAGTACAAGGCGATCCTCATAGACACTTCGGGGCAGGCGCCGAGGTCTACAAGGTATATGCTAAAGCGTCTTAACAAGGAACTGAATCTGCCCGTCTACATCATGAGCGACGGGGATGTTTACGGAGAACACATCGCGATGGTGATCATCTCCGGGTCTGCGAACGCAGCTCACCTGCGCGACCTAACCGTCCCCACTGCAAAGTGGGTTGGCGTCTGGGCCTCGGACATAGTAAAGTATAAGCTGCCAACCGATCCGATGACCGAAGCGGACCAGAAGAGAGCCATGGAGCTCAAGAAGGATCCGAGATATCACGGCGGCGTGTGGCAGAGGGAACTGGACATTTTCCTCAAGATCAAGCGCAAGAGCGAGCTCGAAGCCTTCTCAAAGTATGGGCTCACCTTCATAGTTGACAACTACCTCAAGGAAAAGATGCAGGAAGCAAAGTCACTATAGAAACACTTTATACCGCTGTTTTCTGAAAACCCCTGCTCAACCCATCCTCTTATCGGTGCGAAGATCATGGCCGGAAGTTTCAAGAACACTCAGCAACGAATCAGCGCGCTCCTTCGCGTGATCGCGCTCCTATGCATCATCTTCGGTGGTCTGTTCGCATATTTCATTTCACAGACGGTACTTATTCCGCAGCTTGTTCCGATCCTGTACTTCCTTGCCGGACTGCTGATCTTTGTGGGCGCTACGGTTCTCATCGCGAAATTTGAATGAGCCGCAGGTTGCTGTCGGTGATCACAGGGGCCAGCAACGAACGAAAAAGGTTAAGGAATACAATCTTACATACGGGCTGAGAGTGCAGTTCCTCTCCAATTGCCTCCCAAGAATATCATCATCAACAAGAAGAAAGCAAAGAAGAAGAGCGGAAACAAATCGCCTGGTCCCATCCGCGTTGCAATTCTCGGCGTCGGAAACGTGGCCAGCGTGCTCGTTCAGGGGCTCTCCCAAAGCAGGTTGGATGGCGTTTGGCATCCAGTCGTGGGAGGTTTCCACCTAAAGGACATCGAGATTTCCGCCGCCTTCGATATTGACAAAAATAAGATCGGCAAGGATCTATCGGAGGCCATTTTCTGTCCCCCAAATGTTAGCCCGAAGCTGTGCGACGTGAAAGGAAAGGGGATCAAGGTTGAGCCAGGTTTGGCGAGGGGGGACGTTCCGCCTCACCTGAAGAGTTCGATTGCGGAGAATAATCCGAGCTTCTCCCAGTCGCTGAAAGATTCAGACACGCATCTTGTCCTAAATCTGCTCCCGTCTGGCATGCAGGAGACTTCGAGAGTATACGCCGAGGCAGCATTGGAGGCCGGTTGCGATTTCATTAACGCCACGCCCGCGACGCTGGCGTGCGACCCGCTCCTCGTCAAGCGGTTTTCCAAGTCGGGGCTGATCCTGGTGGGAGACGATCTGATGAGCCAATTCGGCGGGACCGCCTTTCACAAGGGGATCCTTGAGTTCATCAACGGCCGCGGCCTTAAGATAGAGAAGAGCTATCAACTCGACGTCGGAGGGGGTACCGAGACTTTGAACACGATTACGGAAGAAGTAAAGGCCGCAAAGAGGGAGATCAAATCGGAGGCAATAGCCGTTGAGGTCCCCTACAAGTTTGCTACGGTGGCCGGAACAACGGACTATGTTGACTACATGGGAAACAACAGGACTAGCTACTTCTGGATCTCAGCTAAATCACTGTTCGGAGTAGAGACAAGGGTTGACGTATACCTCAGAACCAACGACGGCACGAACGCCGCGAATGTTATCTACGATGTGATTAGAGCCGTCGCGTCGAGCAAACGAAGGAAGATGTACGGTTCTCCAGCGGAGATCTGCGACTATGGCTTTAAGAAGTTGAGGAGACCCATGCTCCTGAAGGATGCCCTGGCGGCGTTCAGTCGCAAGTACATCTGATTTCTTGGCGCACCGGAGGCGCGTGAGCGCCCGAACCCCCAAGTTTAAAGCCCAGTACAAACGGAGTATTTTCCAGGCCATGACAAAGAAACGAAAGAGCCGCGGACGTTCAAAAGGCGGCAAGGGCAGTTCGGACACAGTTCAATGTAGTAATTGCGGAAGAGAGACGCCTAGAGACAAGGCGAAGAAGATGACATCGCGCGTCAGTTTGGTCGAACCCACTCTTGCAAGAGAGTTGAGGGCGGCTGGCGCATACATCGCCGCGCCAAAGACAATCAGATACTACTGCGTGTCCTGCGCCGTGCACTACGGACTTGTGAAAGTTAGAGCAAAGGACGAAAGGCACAACACCTACTGATACTACGCGAGACAACACCCCGGGGGTAATTTTTTCCACGCTCCCGAAATTGGATCCCGGGCGAGGGTAGCGGGGATCCGATCTCTTTTCCTTTACTTTGCCTTGCTTTGCTCTCTGATCTGGCTTAGATGGTTTATGATAAACACATACCTCTGGATGAATGTAATCAGTGCTAGTATCAACACAACGTAAACACCGAACGCAACGTACCCGAATGCCGAAAAGACGATCAGAACGATCAGTCGTTCCGCCCTTTCCCCGATCCCGATCCCGGAAAGTTTTACGTTGAGAGCGTCTCCCTTTGCCCTGGCGTAAGAGACGAGCAACGAGAAGCCAAGAGCGAGGAGGACATAGATACCGGGAGCATAGTTGCCGTATAGGATGCCTGCAAAGACCGCCACCTCCGCGAGCCTGTCCAGGGTCGAATCGTTGAAAGAACCGGATCTCGACACGTGATTCATGGCGCGCGCGACCGCCCCGTCGAGCACATCCAGTACCCCACACAGAACAAGAGCGGTTGCTGCAAGGTAGGGTTGAGCGGGATGAGATGCGTACAAATATCCTGCAATGGCGGCAAAAAGCAAGCCGATAAGCGTGAGCAGATTCGCTGAGACGTGCGCCCTGCCGAGGCTATTTGCGATCGAGCTCACCGTCGGTTCGATGGATTTTCTGATTCTGTTAAGTACCATCCCGCTTTTGCAGGCGCTCCCCTTGATTCAGATCACTTGCTAGCTATTTTCATACCGCACTTATTGGTATGCTTTTATAGAGTTGCGCTCCCACTTTGGAATGCTTAAACATCGACGAAATCCGAACACCCTTTTAGTTATCGAAAAAAAGAGGCTGGTCACGAAATTTGGGCAAAGTCGGTAAAGGTACAAACTGCTCCGTCGCCGAGTGTTCTTCTCCCGCTGAGAGATCGATCAGCGGAAATTCGGTCGCGGGTAGCGGGTTAAAGGTGTCGGGCGACAGGCGTGTTTATCTCTGCCATGAACACTACAAAGTCTGGAAAAAAGCCACCAAGAAGGAGAGAGAACTTGACCGCGTCAGGTTCAGATGAAGTCTGCTGAGCGCTTGCCTTCGTAGAACCGCGTCAGTTCTGACCTGTTTTTTCCATAGTTGTTGATTAGGTATAGTTGAAGATCCTACAGTTACACTGCGACCTGGTCGAGTACCAGCCAATAAAGAAGGAGATTGCATCCGCCGAGGAAGCTCCACTTGAGCAGGTATCCGTTCCGAATTCGATCCTCATGCTGGTAAGCGTTGAAGAAGGCGATGACGAAAGCGTTGCCAAGAAAGTAGCGGAAGACGCGGCAAAGACCTCAAAGCAGCTCGGTTGCGATTCATTCATAGTTTATCCGTATGCACACCTGAGCCAATCGCTTGCCTCGCCCAAGAAAGCAATGGAGGTCCTGAAATCAACTGAAGATGCATTAAAGTCGCTTGGTTTCAAGGTCCATCACGTTCCGTTCGGCTGGAACAAAGCCCTGAGCATGAAGGTGAAGGGTCATCCTCTGGCGGAACAGTCAAAATCGTACGCTCAAGCCTCTGCGACGGTTAAACCCAAGGAGGTAGTCTCCGAGGCGCTCAAGGCAGAGGATACCCTCCGGTCGCAGTGGTTCGTGATCGACCTTGATGGCAACCTCACGCCCGTGGCTGACTATAATTTCGCCAAAAACAGACACCTTGAGAAGTTGAAGAATTATGAGACTGCGAAGGTGAGATCGGTTCAGCAGATTCCCCCGCACGTCACCCTGATGAAAAAACTGGGGATCGCGGATTACGAGCCCGCCTCTGATCCGGGCAACGTTCGATACTATCCAAAGGGCAGAATGATCAAGTCGCTTTTGGAGAGGTACGTGACCCAGCGGGTCCTTGAGTACGGCGGGGTTGAAGTCGAGACACCGATAATGTACGATCTTGAACACCCAAGTTTGGCAAGTTATCTCAACCGTTTTCCAGCAAGACAGTACCTGGTAAAGTCAGACGAAAAGGAATACTTTCTGAGGTTTGCGGCGTGCTTTGGCCAGTTTCTGATCGCAAAAGACATCCCTCTGACCTACAAGCAACTTCCATTGAAACTGTACGAGCTGACTCGCTACTCATTCAGGAGGGAGAAAAGCGGAGAGCTCGTGGGGCTGAGAAGACTGCGCGCTTTTACTATGCCTGATTGTCACGCGATAGTACGGGACATGGATCAGGCCCGCGAAGAATTCCCAAAGCGTTTCGAGCTCTCACAGAGCGTCCTGAGAAACATAGGGTTCGACGATGGGGACTATGAATTAGCCATTCGATTCACCGAAGCCTTCTACAAGGAAAACAGGGATTTCATCGCGTCGATCATAAAGATGCACGGCCGGCCCGCCCTGGTTGAGATGTGGAAGGAACGTTTCTTCTACTTTGTGTTGAAATGGGAGTTCAACTTCATCGACAACCTTGACAAAGCCTCGGCTCTTTCCACCGATCAGATTGACATTGAGAACGCTCAGCGCTACGGGATCCAGTTTGTCGACGAATCCGGCGCAAAGCAAACTCCGATCATCCTCCACAACTCCCCTTCGGGCGCAATCGAGAGATGCATCTTTGGGTTGCTAGAAAAGCAAGCAAGGGTGCAGAAGGAGGGCAAGACTCCGATGTTCCCTCTCTGGCTGTCCCCCACTCAGGTCCGGCTCATCCCCGTTTCTCAGATGTTCGTGGAGCTTTGCGAGAGTACGATGAATTCTATTGAGCCAAAGGGGATCAGAGTGGACATTGACGATAGAGAGGAGAGCGTCGGCAAGCGAATACGCGATGCCGAGCGAGAGTGGGTTCCATACGTAATCGTCTTGGGAGAAAAGGAAGCGGCGAGGGGCGCCTCGACCGTCCCCGTGAGGGTTAGGGCGAAGGGGACCCAGCTCGAGATGAGCATCGAGGAACTTTCAGACGAGATTGTGCGCGAGACCAGGGGTAAGCCTGCATCTTATGTGCCGCTCCCCAAATATCTTTCAAAGCGGCCAAACTTTGAGAGCATCACATCTTGAATGCTATGTGGCTGGAGATAGGGGAAAGAAAAGGCTGTAACCACCCGTGATGCGGGTAAGAAACCCTAAAGGGCACTTTGTATTTGGCTCGAACGAAAAGCGGTTCTTGATCGCCGGGCACGCGGTCATGGATCAGGTGATAGATGATCCGCATTCTCCGCCGAGGATGTCTCTCGGAGGCCCAGTCTCTTACTCTTCGATAGCCCTGGCTCATCTCGGGTTGAGTCCAATCGTTGTCACGAAGATCGGATACGATTTTCCCAATGAATATGTGACGCTCCTTTCAAAATACGGAGGGGTTGATCTAGACAGGTTCAAGGCGGATTCGTGCAAGAGCACGAGCTTTCTGATTGATAGATCGCAGGAGCCACGGAGAATGTGGCTGCTCTCTAGGTGTGATCCGCTAGAGGAGGCGGATTTCCAACCCTACTTGGACAGCAAGACGGAAGGAAACGGACCGTTAATCGTCAACACTGTTGCCGGCGAAGTATCGTTGCAACTGCTGGAGCAATTGTCACGTAACTTCAAGGTCACGGCGGCTGATTCACAAGGGTTCCTGAGAAGGCGGATGCAGGATTCTTCGATTTCGCTCGTACAAGGCGCCGATCTGAGCGAGTCGCTTGAGAACGTTGACGTCCTAAAGGCGGACATGGAAGAAGTTTGCTCCTGGGCTGGCTCGAACAACAGAATGGAGTCGTTGGAGAAGGTCTCACGGAGAGTGAAAATACTCCTCCTCACTTCCGGAGGCGGAGTCGTTTCGCTCCACAGGAAAGGAGTACCCGAGTTCAGTGCTAGGCCCTTCCAGGTGCGCGTGAAGGATACGACGGGTTGCGGGGATATCCTGCTCGCTGCTTTCGTTGCCGAGCTTGAAAAGGGATTGGAGCACGCTTTTGCGTTCTCGATTACCGCGGCGACTCTCGCTGCGGAAAAGGTTGGAATCGAGAAGGCCCTTTTGGATCGAACAAAGATTGAGGACAATCTTCGAAGAGTAGAGTTTCTCTCTGGCTAGTCGGAAGCGCTCTTCAATTTCTCAGACAGGCTGACGAATTTGCCGTGCTCCTGAACCGAGATTGAGGTTGGCACGCTAACCCTCATCCCCATCGACCTGAAGAGCTGCAAGAGTTCGCCCCCGGAGATCGAGCCGACTTTCCCCGAGCGAATTAGAGCAGCGAGTTTGGGAATGATCAACGATGTCTCCCTCGGATATCTGGATTCAGCTGCGGCAAGAACTTCGTCGCCCCTGTCAACAAGGGATCGCGAAAGTATTTCGCAGTCGGTCGGGGGCGGTTTCCGTGGCGGCTGGTTCTTTGCTTCCTCTGCCCTCTTCTGAGCCAGCAGCGTGTAATTCATTTTCTTTCGCAGTTCGAGCATCCTCTTGGCGTTCAGGATCTTGAGGTCAGCATCATCTTCTGCTGGGGAATTTACTTCTTTCTCGTCAGCCAATTAGAATCACGGTGAGCGCTCTGGTATCCTTTTTGGGTAGTTTACGAGGGATAAAGCAGTCGGGATCTCGCGTTTAAGTATTTAGCGAGCTCGCGATCTCCCAAGCGGAGAAAGAGGAAAGAAAAAAAGACCATGCAAATCTCGATCGCTGTTCCGGACTCTCTTTTCATAGATGAGAGCACCCTGAGGGACAAGACGGCAAAGGCCGGCTCGATTGCCCGCACGGCCTCGATCTTTGGAGTTGAACGAATCTACATCTACAGAGACGCGACGGGGGCTCACGACAAGGACTATGAGATCGCGCGCCTGATACTGGAGTACGCGGAAACGCCGCAATATCTCAGGAAGGCGTTGATTCCGAAGAACTCGGCGCTGGAATTCGTTGGGATCCTCCCCCCTCTGCGAGCGCCGCACCATGCAAAGGGGCCAAATCTCTCTGAAGGAGAGACAAGGGAGGCATCGCTCGAACTTTTGAACGGTCAGCTGCGCGCAAACATCGGCTCAAAGGAACTCGCCTTCTTCGATGGACGCGGTCAGGCTGGCGAGCGTGTAACAATCAGAATGGAGTCGCTAAGACCATTAAAGGTAGCGAGAACCAAGAAACCCGATGATACCTACTGGGGGTACGAAGTGAGGCGCGCCCCGACACTAGCCAGGTTTCTCAGGAGCGCAAACTTTGACCTAGTTGTCCTGACATCAAGAAAGGGTCAGCCCATCCACGAAGTATGGTCTGAAGTGAAAAACCGAGTAGAGTCCTGCGAGAGGATCGTCCTCTGTTTCGGATCGCCCGAACTCGGTGTTGATAGCATGTTGAAACAGGATTCAGCGAACGTTTCAGATTTTCCGAAATCGCTCTACCTGAATACCGTTCCATTTCAGAACGTCGAAACGGTTAGGTTGGAGGAAGCGATCCTTGCAACCTTGTCTCTGATCAACGTGATGCGTCGGTCGTAAATACTTAAAAACGGAATCTTCGAGAATCACTGAATACGGCGGTTTTTTCTGGATGGGTCACAGGAAGCACAATGCTCCGAGAAGAGGCTCTCTTGCCTTCGTTCCTCGAGCGAGACACCAAACCCTCGTACCCCGGGTAAGAACCTGGACCTCACGCGGAGTGGACAAACCCACACTCGCCGGTTTCCCTGCTTTCAAAGCTGGAATGGCGCAGGTCATCACGGTGGATGATCGGGAAAAGACTCCGAACTTTGGCAAGCCCCTATTCAACGCAGCGACGATTTTGGCCGCGCCCGCACTTACCGTGTACGGCTTTAGAGCTTACAAGAAGAGCGGACCGAATTCTACCGCTTTTGTCGATGTGTTTTCCGATAACCTGGACGAGGCCTCGCGAGAGCGCATCAACAACAATGACAAATCCAAGAATTCGAGCCAGTCCGCGATAAATAAACTTCAGGAAAATCTGAGGGAGGTGGATTCATTCACGGCACTTGTTGGTGTCGTGCCAAATGAAACCGGGCTGCCTGTGAAAAATCCCCAGGTCCACGAGATCGGAGTGAGCGGGGGAGACGTCAAAGCGCAGTTTGAATATTTGAAGGGTGTCCTCGGCAAACAAGTTAGGGCCACGGAGACTCTGAAACCCGGCTCGTACGTTGATGCAATTGCGATTACAAAGGGCAAGGGCTTTGAAGGCGTGATCACCCGTTTTGGCGTAAAGCGAAAACAGCACAAGTCAAGAAAGACCGTGAGAGAGGTTGGTGTCATCAGCCCCTGGCACCCGGCGACGGTGATGTGGACCGTGCCGAGAGCGGGTCAGATGGGATTCCATCAGCGACTGAGCAGAAACAACAGGGTCCTGGCGGTTGGTAGCGCTCAACAAAGCCCGATCGCTCCGAGCGGGGGCTTGCCACACTTTGGAGAGATCAGGGGCGAGTACATCATCCTGCGGGGGTCCGTCCCGGGGCCGGCGAAGCGCTTGATTGATCTCAGATTGCCGATTTATCCTCGAAAGCAAAAACAACAGACGCCGAAGGTGATCGAGTTGAACATTGGTGGGAAATCGATTCCGCTGATCGCTCCAAACGTCGCTCAGCCTTCTGCAGCTCCAGCGAAATCAAAGTAGCAGATTTTTTTGTGAATCAATGATTGAAAGAAAGCAAAGTGCACGTCTTGATTTTTTGAGTGGTTGTTGTTCAGAACATGGCAGGAGAAGTCAAAGTCCTCGACCTTGAGGGAAACGAGGTCGAGTCCGTGGAATTGCCTCCGGTCTTTCGGGTGCCGGTGAGAGAAGACGTGATCAACCGAGCGTATGTTGCTCTTGATTCTCACAGACGCAGCGTTCAGGGAAGGGATCCGCTGGCTGGCGAGAGAACGACGGCGGAAGCGGGTCACCCGCCCACCGGACGCGGAATCTCCAGGATTCCAAGAGTAAAGGGAGAAAGATACTCCAAATCCGGGATGGCCGGAGGGGTTGCGAGCACCATCCACGGAAGGCTCCCACACCCGCCTCGGTCGGAGAAGGTAATCAGGAAGGAGATCAACGCAAAGGAAAATCGTCTCGCGCTAGCTTCGGCGATCGCGGCGACAGCTAATACCGATCTTGTATCAAAGAGGGGCCACAGATTTTCAAGACAACTCCCGATCGTGGTATCAAGCGACGTTGAAAAGATCAGCAAGGTGAGAGACCTCAAGCGGTTCCTCGAAGCCATAGGGATGGGAGAAGAAATGAAACGGATCGAGAGGAGAACCAAGAAGAGCGGCTCATCCATTTCAAGGCTTCGCAGAACCGGCGTGGGACCGCTCTTTGTGGTGTCAGATGGAAAGAGCCTTCATCTCACCGTGAAATCAATGGGAGGAATCTCGGTGGCGCGCAGCTCATCTCTCTCTGTGCTCGACCTCGCGCCGGGCTCTTCTCCTGGAAGATTGACGATCTGGTCGAAGGATGCCCTGAGTGCGCTCACGAAGAACGTACAGGAAGTTGGTGCAAGATATGCGTCCTGAAGATGCGCTGGTCGTGGTAATTAGGCCATACGTTACTGAAAAGACCTTCGACCTCATTGAAAGGCAGAACAAGCTATGCTTCTTGGTTCACCCAAAGGCTTCAAAGGGGAAGATCAAGGCAGCTATAGAGACATTATACGATGTGCGGGTGAGATCAGTGAACACAGCGATTACCGTCTACGGCAAGAAGGCGTTCGTTCGTCTCGCGCCAGAGTATCCGGCGAGCGATCTTGCTTCCAAGTTGGGACTGGTGTGATCAAACTAGTTGGGTAAGAGGATTCTCCAGAG
>Ga0070737_10002581_pt1 | contig 21426 bp, 16 predicted proteins | sample Coa_R1_10_FD_66438 | JGI IMG/M metagenome (GOLD analysis project Ga0070737, IMG submission 66438) | Surface soil microbial communities from Centralia Pennsylvania, which are recovering from an underground coalmine fire - Coalmine... | ecosystem: Environmental > Terrestrial > Soil > Unclassified...
CAGCCACAGGCCGTCCTGACGCCAGCGGCAGAAATAGGAAGCCACCGTACCCCAGGGCGGGAAGTCGTGGGGTAGCTGCCGCCATGGACAGCCGGTGCGTTGCAGGTAGAAGATGGCGTCGAGGACACGGCAGGGATCCAGGCGGCGTTGCCGGCCGCGTTGGTGGGGTTTCGGTAACAAGGGCTGAATCAGAGCCCATTGGGCATCCGTGAGATCGCTGAGATAGATTTGCGTCTTGCTCATATCCGTATAATACGACGGAGGTCCATTCGCAAACACGCTCTACGTTGTGCCAAAACGCACAGTCGTGCGTAGGAATCCGCACACGGCAAACCCAACCACGTATTGTAAAAGGCGTGAGAAACAGCAGTGCCCCAATAGTCGCATCTCAGATTGCATTAATTTCGGCACGAGAGATGCTACATTTATACGAAGACTTGTAACTTGTTGGAGAAGACGACATGGGCGGAATAAACTGACATTGCGTGCAAATTCGTCTTCATTGTTTTTTTCCATTATCTTTTCCCTCGCGGTGGTGACGGCTTCGTTCGTCATGGCAGCCATGAGAGCGGCTTGGACCTTGATGGGCAAACACAGCAGAGCGGCACAGATTTGTCTACGCATCGGGGCCTTCTCTGGGTTGGTATTCAGCCTCTTGCTCTTGTTCCCCACGGGGGACCAGCAAGGCAAGATGGTTGTCCAACACCAGCGGGCGGCGTTGGCGATCATGGAGGGCGTTTTTCAAATCTGCTGGTTTAGAGGAGAATTAATAATGGAAGCCTTCTGGTCCGCTGCTGTCTCGGTAATGTTGGCAGTGTATGTAATGTTGGATGGTTTCCATTTCGGTGTGGACTTCCTCTATCGTTTCGTAGCCCAAACAGACGAGGAGCGACAAACCGTTTTGGCGGCGATCGGGCCATGGTGGGATGGAAATGAAGTTTGGCTTATCACAGCTGGATTGTCTCCCAGCTGTTTGCCAAATTGTGGGCCAGGCCATGGACCCTGATTCTGGCCCTTTTGGTATGGACGGACTTGGTCAGCGTTTTTACTTTTCAATGGCAAGGTCGCGAGTTAGCGCCTTTTCTAGCATCGTGCCTATTCATGCTGAGCATCCTGGCGGCGATTATGACGGACAATTATCCCAATCTGTTGTGCTCCACACTCGACCCAAAATTTAATATCACCGCCGAAAATGCTGCGGTGAGCAGTTATGGTCTTCCTATTGGGCCGGCGTGGTGGCTAGTCGGTATCGTCTTGGCAGTCGCTTATTTCGTTTACCTGTTTCGGTTATTTCGCGGCAAAATTGAGCCACCGGCCGCTGGGTATGGTTACTAAGGGGAGGTCTCCTTGAGTGCAATCTTTACTTCTATCTGGCGTCTGCTACGCCGCTTCCTCATGGCCTTGATTGGCCTGGCAGGATTGGGATTAGCCATCGCTTGGATGTCCGGTTGGTTCCACGCCAAGGTGCCTCCGGGAGAGATGGAAGGGAAAAAGCCGGATTTGACAGGTCGCACATGGGTTTATACTGAAATATTACAGACTACGGAAAGCGTGGACGCGGTTGGTACGGTTGAACCGCGCCGCAAGATGGTTGTGGCTAGCCAAATCCTCGCTACTATCAGCCGGATCACCGTCCACGCTGGCGAAGCAGTCGAGAAAGGCCGGCTTTTGGTCACTCTGGACGATCGTGAATTGCAAGCTCAACTTCGTGAGGCCGAGGCCGCCGTTGCCGCCTCTCAGGCCGACCTCGTTACCCGCGAACACGACTTCCAGCGCTACAAGATGATGTACGAGGGAAAGGCTGCGACCAAAGAAGACTACGACAAGTTCAAAGGCGCCTACGAAGTGGCCCAAGCGCAGCTTCGTCGCGTCCAGGAGCAAGTCGGCCGCATCAAAGTGATGCTCAGTTATACTCAGATCCATGCTCCCGTGGATGGTGTCGTGACGAACCGTTTCGCCGATCCTGGCGACTTGGCAGCGCCGGGCAAGCCGCTCTTGGCTGTACACGACCCGAAAGATCTCGAGCTTCATGCCAGTGTGCGTGAGGCCCTGGCCGGGACTGTCCAGCTGGGGATGGTGTTACCCATCCGCATCGATGCCGTCGGTCTGGACCTGGAAGGACGGGTACGCGAAATCGTTCCCCAGGCCCAAGAGATGTCGCGCTCCGTGTTGGTCAAGATCACGTTGCCCGCGGACAAAACGAGCAGACTCTATGTCGGCATGTTCGGCCGCGTATCTCTCCCTATTGGCCGTGCCAAGCGAGTGGTGGTGCCCGCATCCGCAGTTCAGTACGTTGGCCAGCTAGAGTTGATTGAGACAGCTGGACCGAATGGAAGTGTCGAACGCCGCTTTGTGCGAACCGGCCGTCGCTTTGGTGATAAAATGGAAATCCTTTCTGGATTGACAGGAGGAGAAAAAGTCGTCCTCCCTGTGCCGGGCGAATCCGACCGAAAGGAAAAGACGCAACCATGACTACTCCGCAAGAACAGAGCATCGTTTCGCGGATCGTCGAAGTATTCCTGCGCGGCAACCTGTCGGTGCTCCTCATTCTTGTTTCCCTAATTGCCGGTGCAGCTGCCTTATGGTTGACGCCGAGGGAAGAAGAGCCCCAGATTGTTGTGCCCATGGCTGACGTTCTCGTTCAGATGCCCGGTGCCAGCGCCGCCGAAGTCGAAAAGCAAGTGGCGACCCGGCTGGAGCGCCTGCTTTATCAGATTGATGGTGTGGAATATGTCTACTCCATGTCGCGCCCCGGCCAAGCGATCGTCACGGTGCGCTTTTATGTTGGCGAGGATCGCGAGAAAAGCCTCGTCAAGCTGTACAACAAAGTCTCGATGAATATCGACATTGTGCCGCCAGGAGTTACTGGCTGGGTGGTCAAACCTCTCGAGATTGACGATGTACCCATTGTCATGGTGACCCTTTGGAGCGAGAGCTACAACGACCACGACTTGCGTCGCATTGCTGAACAGGTAGAGGTAGCCTTGCAGACGGTGCCGAACACGGCCCGCACAGAAGTGGTCGGCGGTCGGCAACGGCAGATCCGCGTAGCCCTGGATGCGGAACGGCTGACGGCCCATCAACTGACGCCCCGGGAGGTGTCCAACGTCGTCCGCGGGGCTAATCAGAACCTCTCCGCTGGCAGCTTCAGTCGTGACAACCGCGAGCTGTTGGTTGAGAGTGGTCCTTATTGTCGTAACGCCCATGAGTTGGAGAGCCTGGTCGTAGGTGTCTTCGCCCGCAAGCCGGTGTACCTGCGCGATGTAGCCACCGTAACAGACGGCCCGGAGGAGCCAGCCAATTACACACGAATCTATTTCGGCCCTGCCGCCCACCATCACAGCAGCAACCAAGGCGATTTTCCTGCCGTGACTGTCGCCGTCGCCAAGCGCAAAGGCAGCAATGCTGTTTGGGTGGCGCAAGGGCTGGAGCAAAAATTGGAAGAGTTACGTCGTGACGTGATTCCCACCAGCGTCGAAATGCTCATCACGCGCAACTACGGTGAGACGGCCAACGAGAAAGTTAACGAATTGGTCCGCGAGTTGGGATTGGCTATTGTCATTGTCGTCGGCTTGATCGCTTTCAGTCTCGGCTGGCGCGAGGCAATCATCGTTGTCACCGCCGTGCCACTCACCTTTGCCCTGACTCTGTTTATTAACTACCTGGTAGGTTATTCGATCAACCGTGTTACCCTCTTCGCCCTGATTTTATCGCTAGGTTTAGTTGTCGATGATCCTATTGTGGACGTGGAGAACATCTTCCGTCACTTCGCCATGCGCAAGGAGCCGCCGCGACAGGCGGTCCTCACAGCGGTCAACGAAGTACGACCGCCGATCATCGTGGCCACTCTCGTTGTCATTATCTCGTTTTTGCCGATGTTCTTCATCACGGGCATGATGGGTCCGTACATGCGGCCGATGGCTCTTAACGTGCCAGTAGCCATGCTCATGTCCATGGTCGTGGCTTTCACCATTACTCCATGGTTGAGTTACCATGTGCTCAAGGGGACTTACGGTAAGGATCCCCACGCCTTCGTCTTGGAGGAGTCGCTGACTTACCGCGTCTATAATGCACTGGTCTCTCCCTTTCTCCACCATCGCTGGATGGCCTGGGGACTGGTGTCGCTCATGATCATCCTGATGGTACTGTCGTCGCTATTGCCGCTGGCAGGACGTGTGCCACTCAAGATGCTCCCCTATGACAACAAGAATGAGTTCGAGGTTCTGGTGGACATGCCAGAGGGCACGACTCTGGAAAGTACCGAAGCAACTCTGCACGCTCTGGCCTCCGAGATCCGCAAGGCCCCAGAAGTGGTGAATGTTCTTACCTTCGCTGGCACGGCATCGCCGATGGACTTTAACGGTATGGTCCGCCACTACTATCTGCGTCGCAGCCCTCACTTGGGCGACATTCGCATCAATCTACTGCCCAAGGAAGACCGGCAGCAGCAGAGCCACGAAATCCTTCTCCGCCTCCGCAATAACCTGGAACAGATTGCCCATAGCCACGGTGCAGCTCTCAAGCTGGTTGAAGTACCGCCGGGACCCCCGGTACTCTCTACGCTGGTGGCCGAGATTTACGGCCCGCCCCAGCAAAGCTATGCCGAACTGATCTCCAATGCCCGCAAGGTCCGGCAGGCCTTCGAGTCGGAACCAGGCGTTGGCGATGTCGACGACACCGTGGAAGCTGACCAGACCAAATATGTCTTTATCGTGGACAAAGAGAAAGCGTCGCTCAATGGCATCAGCACGGAGACCATTGCGGCCACCTTACGACTGGCCATCCAGGGAATGCAGCCGGGTGAAGGATCGCCGGACAGCAGCGGCGCCGGCACGCTCCATCAACCGCGTGAGTTGAATCCTCTGGCGATCTTGCTGCGTTTGCCGCGCCCTGACCGTTCCAGCTTAGCCGACCTCGAACGTTTGAGTGTCAAAGGGCAGAATGGACAAGTGGTGCAGATCGCCGAGTTGGGCCGCTTCGCAGAAAAGGTCGAAGACAAGACTATTTATCATAAAAACCTACAACGGGTTGTTTATGTTACTGCTGAGACGGTTGGCCGGCCACCGCCTGATGCCATACTCAGTCTCAGCTCACGAGTCAAACAGATTTCGCTCGCACCGGGAACCCACGTCGAGTGGGCTGGGGAAGGCGAGTGGAAAATCACTCTCGATGTTTTCCGCGACTTGGGACTGGCTTTTGGCGGGGCCGTACTCGGCATCTACATCCTGCTGGTATGGCAGACAGAGAGTTATACGATGCCATTGGTCCGCATGATCTCCATCCCCCTAACCATCATCGGTATCATGCCCGGCTTTTGGTTGCTCAACGGCCTATGGAGTCAGCCGATCAACGGTCATGACAACCCCGTCTACTTCACAGCTACAGCCATGATCGGTATGATCGCTTTGGCCGGCATCGCTGACCGCAATGCTATTCTGCTGATTGACTTCATTCACCATGTCCTCCAGCGCGGCGGTGATTTGCGTAAAGCCCTGATCGAAAGTGGGGCTGTCCGCTTTCGACCCATCTTTCTGACCGCTGGTGCCGCCATGCTCGGTGCCTGGCCCATCACGCTTGACCCCGTGTTCTCCGGTTTAGCCTGGGCGCTGATCTTCGGATTAGTCGTCTCGACCGCTTTCACTCTGATTCTGGTACCGGTAGTCTACTGGCTGCTGTATGCGAACACACCTGGTCACGGCCTGACACTGCTGGACTCTGGAGGCGATTGACCCATGCCTTTGAAGGTGTCATTTTTTGCTTCGCGCCTCAGCCAGAAGTCGGGCGATGGATACATGTTTGACCTTGGCGAAACGTGTATGAGGGGGTGCGCCTGTAACGGGTTATTTACATTTCGATTACGGTTTCACGAGATGGCCATGAACGCCTTTTCTGCCCCTCCCCAAAAACTATCGGGTGCTCAGCCCACCAAGAGGGAGGGAGTGAGAAAACCGACTCGGCGACTAACGCAACCCCGCTCGCCAAAATCGAGAAGGACACCCATTAGCGCGAGCAAAACTTGATTTACGTCAGGAATGGGCCTACAATCGGCCAAGAAAGGACTCCTTAGGCCCAATTCGGACGATGTTGAGCTTGTTCGCAAGGCTATCTTCCGTTGTACAACCGGCGATAGCAGGTGGAAGGGATCGCCGGCCGATTTGGCTACCAAACTGCCGTAGTCAAAGCTGCCAGCTTTGGCTCCGGCAGTTTGGGCATTCGCAGGGTTTATAGGCATTGTGCGTGTCCATGAGCAACGCGAATAATCAGCCTAAAAGCTGCCCATTTCCCTGGAAGTGTGGGCGGTGCCGCCAGCGCGAGGTATATCCTCTCGAAGGAGAGTACACCATAGAGATCGTCCACGATGGCCGCTCCTATACCGTGACGCTGCCCTCTCTGCGGAGGTTCCGCTGCCGGAACTGTGGTGAAGTGAACCTGGACGAGGAGGCCAACAAGCAGATCAGCCAGGCATTTCGGCGCCAAGCCGGCTTGTTAACGCCGGAGGAGATCCGCCAAAACCTCAAGAAACTCGGTTTGACGCAAGAAGAGTTGGCAGAGCGTCTAAGCGTTGCAGAAGCTACCCTGTCGCGCTGGGAAAAGGGCTGGCAGATCCAGCAGCGCAGTTTGGACAAACTGATGCGCTTGTTCTTTGAACTGCCCGAGGTCCGACAATTCCTTCAACCGCGGGCTTCATCGGGCAAACGTCCCACCCTGGGCGTGAGGATGGAAGGACCATGGTGCTGGTAGGCCGGATTTACTTCAACGCTGTCTTTGGGGCACTGGGAGGACTGCTCGGCTGGATGCTGTTCGGTGTCTTCGGCGACAAAAATGTCCCCGACAACGAGCGTTTTTGGTTCAGCCCGCTGTTTTGGCAATTACTGGGCGGCGGCGCACTCATCGGCGGCTCCATCGGCTATTTCGTGGTCAGTGTCGAAGCCATCCGCGATCGTTCGCTGCTACGTTTTGTGCGCTTGGCTGCTTACGGCGTTGTGCTGGGTGCGCTGGGCGGAGCAGCTGGCATCCTCATCGGCGAAGGGGTGAATTATCGGCTGATCGGTTGGATGGGCGCCAGTCGCGAGCGTCCGGTGCTGCACTTGCTAGGGGCGATGTTGGCGCGCGGTTTGGGATGGCTGTTTCTGGGCGTGACGGTCGGTCTCAGTGAGGGCCTCGCGGCACGGTCGCTGGGCAAGCTCAGCTACGGCACCCTGGGCGGGGCCATCGGCGGCTTCGTCGGCGGCATGTTGTTCGGCCTGGCCCTGGAAAGGGCCAACACCAGGGGCGGACATGCCTCGATGTGGGGGGCCGTCGGGTTGATTATCCTCGGCGCCTGCATCGGCTCTTTATCGGCGCTGGTACAGAGCGTCTTCCAGCCGGCCTCGGTCAAAGTTTTGCGCGGCTGGCAGGAGGGACGCGAGTATCCGTTGGATAAAATAGACAATCTCCTGGGTCGCGATGAACATGCCGATATCGCCTTGTTTCGCGACATGAAAGTGGAGAAGAAACATGCGATCATCCAGCGCCTGGGACAGCGCTATCTGCTGCGGAACAACAGTGCCCCGCCGGAATGGACGCGCGTGAACGATCGCCCGGTGTTGCAGAGTTGTGATCTGTACGATGGCGACCGTATTCAACTCGGCAACATCCTGCTGCGCTTCCAGGCGCGTGCGGCCGTGGTGAGAAAACGAAAAGGCCGAGGAGAAGACAACCTCGCAAACTAAACTGCCCTGGCACCAAGGACGCCAAGGGAAGAAAGAACCAATAAACGAATAAGTATAAACGTTCCCCTATACATTGGCATCTTCGGCGTCTTGGCAGTTAATTTTGTTCTAAGGACCAACAAGCTGTGCAATTCTGCCCGCGATGTCAGCGTGCGAATCCGCGCGAAGCGGTGTACTGTTACTTCGACGGCGTCGTCCTGGATCAGCACCTGGCCGGGGCGGCGTCGCCGTCGCGGATGCTGCAGGAGTTCGTCTTCCCTTCGGGGCGGCGCTGCAAGACGTTCGACGATCTCGTGCAGGGCTGCCAATATGAATGGGAGGACGCCCGGCATCTGCTGCGCAACGGCGCCTTCGCGCGCTATTTCGCCCAGATTGGCCGGCATGATCTGGCGCGCATCGCTCAGGAAACCCAGGGCCAGCCGGACCCCGATATCGGACTGCACACCTTCCTCAGCCAGCTGCCTGCCAGCCAAATCCAAGGGCCGCGGTTGGACCTGAATCCCCGACGCTTGATCCTCAGCGGGGTTCATCCTGGCGAACAGCGCCCTCTTTTCCTGACTGTGCTTAATCAGGGCAAAGGGCTTCTGCAAGGCAAAGTCACTGTTTCCGAGGGCGGAGAATGGCTCCGAATTGCCGAGAACGGCAACGCGACGGAATGCCATCTTAAGACGGCCAAGTCGCAACAAGTTCGGTTGCTTGTGGATACCCGCGGCCTGACGGCGTCACAGACGTACAGCGGCAAATTGACAGTCATCACCAACGGCGGCATCGCCGAGGTGGCGGTACGGCTCGATGTGGCCAGCATCCCATTCGCCCAGCTGCCGTTTCAAGGCGCGGCCAGCCCGCGGCAGATGGCTGAACGCATGCGGGCCAATCCCAAGCAAGCGGTGCCGTTTTTGGAAAACGGTGAAATAGCTCGTTGGTTCCAGCTCAACGGCTGGACCTATCCGGTCTCCGATCCGCCGGCGCGCGGCGTGGCCGCTGTGCAGCAGTTCTTCGAGGGCATGGGCCTGTCCAAGCCGCCGCCGTTGCAGCTATCCGAGCAGAATTTACACTTCTTCTGCACGCAGCCGGAAGTAGTACAAGCTCGTGTCACCCTGCGTACCGGCGCCAAGAAATGGGTCTACGCCCAGGCCGACAGCGATAAACCTTGGCTGCGCGTGACCACACCATCGGTCAGCGGGCCGCAACAGGCCCAGGTCGCTTTCGAGATCGATTCGACACTCCTGGACGCGGGCGGCTTGCACCTGGGGATGATTTCCCTGACGGCCAACGCAGGCCAGAAATTGACCGTGCGTGTACAAGTCAACTGCACGCGACCATATGAGCCGTTCACTCGCCGCTTGCTGCGTCCATTTTTCGTGGGGGCGCTGTTGGCATTGCTGTTGCGCCTGGTGCTAACCGGGCCGGCCGATCTGTACGCGCGTGGCTGGGGGCAAGCGGCCGGCGCCGCCTGGACGCAAGCACCGTGGATCTACGTTGCAGGAGCGGAGAACCAGTTTCTGAAACGATTCATTCTCGCTACCTGGTGGGCCGGTATTTTTCTCGGCGCTGCCCTGGTGCGGCGACGCGGCGGACGTTGGACGGACGTGTTTTGCGGCGGCATCGCCGGTGCTTTTGCCGGTGTCATTACCGCGGGGACGCTGGGGTGTCTGCTCTTGGTCTTCGACGCTGTTCCGGGAGCACTTCTGACGCACTGGATTTCGCCGCAGAGCTTCGCCAACGCGCCGGCAGCGTGGACATTGCTATGGATCGTGCTGGCCTCGGCATGCTGGGCACTGATAGGCGGTGGGGCTGGCTTTTTACTGTCGAGCTTTGGCCAGCGCGGCTTGCCTCTGCTCCAGGCCGCCGCCGGACTTCTGGTTTGGTTATTTCGTCAGTGCGGATTAGAACGCGCTGCCGCATTTTTCCTAGATTAAGGATAAGGGCCATCGAGATAGGGAACAGGTACATCCTGACAAAGCGGAAAGAACCGAGGCGCCTGTTGCTGCTTTCGTTTCAGTATGTTAAAAAAAAGTGTTCTCCTGTTTATTTCAGGCCCCAAGGCACGACACAACCATGACGTCACCATCTACGCAGGCCAGAATCCACATCGAGCGCATGATGTATCGCAGCAGCATCGCCGTCACCGGAGAATCGGCGGCCAGCTATGCGCTCCTCAAGCTCATCCCTGCTGGCGCGGAGGTCGGCAAGCCGCTCAATCTCAACCTGGCGCTGGTTCTTGATGTTAGCGGTTCGATGTACGAAGAGGATGGCACCGGCATCAGCCGACTCAAGCGTATCCAGAACGCTGCCATCGCCGCCATCAATAAGCTCAAACCGGACGATACGATCTCCATTGTTGCTTTTGCCCACAACGCCCAGGCCGTACTGCCGCCGACTCAACTCGCCCAGAAAGACAAGATCGTCGATGTCATCAATCGCATCGACATGTTTGAGGTTGATCCCGGCGGGACGGCGATGGACCAAGGCATCCGTCTTGCTCTGGACGCGGTCGGACAACATGCCGGCGCCGGCACATTGACACAATTGGTCGTGCTGACCGATGGCGAGACGTCCGGCGAGGCGGCTTGCCGCCAGTTGGCCGAGCAAGCCGGGCAGAAGAAGATCTATCTCAACGTCATCGGCGTGGGCACCGAGTGGAACCAGGGGCTTATCAAAGATCTGGCCCGCTTGGCCGGAGGTGACTGGGGCTACATTGATGCCAATGACGCTGCCGCCGCCGAGCGTGTCTTTGCCCGGCAGTTCGAGGCGCTGGCCGCCACGGGGTTTCTCAATGTCGAGATGCACCTGCGGCTCATGAAGGACATCAAGGTCAAGCGCGTTCGCATGGTCGTGCCGGAGATCAAGGAATTGCCAGTCCACGAAGTCGAGGAGCGCCACCTGGTTGCCCAGCTGGGCACGTTAGAACGCGATAAACCGACACGCTATATCCTCGATTTGAGCTTACCCAGGCGTCCCGATGGCAAGTTCCGCATCGCCGATGTGGAGATCACCTTCGATCCGGGCACCGGCCAGCGTGAGACGACCGGCTCCTACCCGCTGGAAGTGACGTATTCGGCCCAGCAAGGCTACGTTAACGCCGAAGTGGCGCGGCACATCGACGAGGTGCAGCTGTTCGAGCTGAATAAGAACTTGCAACAAGCAATCGCCACCAACGATCAGGCGGAAGTCCAGCGCGTGGCCCAGACCATCGAGAAGAAAGGCGAGTTGATGGGGCCGCGCGCCGCCAAGAAAACGATGCTCGCCCGTCAAGTTTTGCAGGAACTCCACGCTGGCGGTCGCGTTTCCAAGAAAACGCAGCTGGCCATGGACGACATGACGCGGGCCGTCGAAGAGACGCCGCTAGGATAACTTGGGTCCAGTGCACGGGACCTGTCAACGTCCTGGTAGCCTTCTTCACCGAGGCGTTGACACGCCCCGCGCGCCGGGCATGAGTACTTCGTATCACCGAGGTTTTCACCATGCTCCAATGTCCTTTCTGTCACTTTGAAAATGAGGATGGAGCACTGTTCTGCGAACAGTGCAAGTCCGATCTGAGCGTTTCACCGGCGCCGGTGGCCCATGCCGAGCCGGTGGAAGGCATCCCCACGGCCGAACCGCTCCAAGCTGAGCCGTACGAGGCCGTTCCACTAGCCTCCGCCGAGCCTCTTGCCTACCCCGCGGAACCTCTCGAAGCGCAGCCGTTGCCAGCTGTGCCGATTGCCGAAGTGCAGCCGGCTCCGCCGCCGTCGCCAGCGCCGTCCGTTCAGGCGGCGCCGACTCCAGCCGCCACGCCTCCGGTGGGGGCCATTCTGCCTGCCGGATCGCAGCCCCGTTTGCTCGTTCTCCGCGGACAGAAACGCAACGTCGAGTATCCCATTTATGAGGGACTCAACTTCATCGGTCGCGCCGATGAGAAGCCGGTGGATATCGACCTGGAAGAACAGGAGCCGCCTGACCGCATCTGGTGCTCGCGCCAACACGCTTGCCTCAGCTTCGAGAACAACGAATTGTTCATCGAAGACCTGAACAGCTCTAACGGCACCTTTGTCAACCGCACACGCGTCTATCCCGGTCAGAAGCGGCAGCTTGCCCCGAACGACATTATTCAGATCGGCAACGTGCAATTAAAGGTTGTCGTCTGAACGAAAATAACGAACCCCAGAGTCACAGAGAGCACAGATGAAGAGAAAACACAGAGAAAAAAATAAAACAGAAGGAGCCGGCAATCCGCGCATCGGCTTCTTGTTTGATTTTTTGTTTCCTTTCTGTGTTTTTTCTCTGTGTTTTCTGTGACTGTGTGGTTCGTTTGATCGGCGGTAAGGTTGGACGCCATGGTGCAAACATGCAGCAAATGTTCGCGGGTCAATCCTGCCGAAGCCGTCTATTGTTATTTCGACGGTTTCGTTCTCAGTAGTGGGTCGCGCGACGGCGGGCCGGTCGCCGTTGGCGCTCAAACCTTTGCGCATCCGTTCGTCTTTCCCGGCGGGCGACAGTGCCGTAGCTTCGATGAATTGGCCATCGCCTGCCAGGAAGAATGGGTGGCCGCCCGCGATCTGCTTCGCCAGGGCTATCTGGAAAACTTCTTCAGTGGACTGGGCCGTGTCGATTTGGCCCTTGCCGCTCAGGAAGCCGCCAAGTTTCCTGACGCCGATCTTGGTCTTAACCAACTCTTGGAAAAACTACCCACCCAGGTGCTCGCCGAGCCGCATCTCCACCTGGAGACACAAGAGATCAACCTCGGCGTCCTGGAGGTTGGCGGCCAACGGCAGTTCTGCCTGCACATGGAAAATCAGGGCATGCGTCTGATCTCTGGCGCCATCACCACTGTGGACGCTCCCTGGCTAGCGCTGGGTGACACTGCCGGCAATCAGAAGCATTTCCACTTTCAGCACGAACTGGACATTCCCATTCACGTTCGTTCCGATAAGCTCCGCGCCAACAACAAACCGCTAGAAGGGCATTTGGAGGTCGAGTCTAACGGTGGTTGCTTCATCGTCACCGTTCGCGCTCAGGTGTCGGTCCAGCCGTTTCCTTCCGGGGTGCTGGCTGGTGCCAAAAGTCCGCGTCAACTTGCCGAAAAAGCCAAAGCTCATTCCAGGGAGGCGGCAGCGCTGTTCGAGAGCGGTGCGGTCGCCGAGTGGTACAAAGCCAACGGCTGGACCTATCCGGTGCAAGGACCAGCCGCGTCCGGCTTGGGCGCCGTGCAGCAGTTCTTCGAGGCGCTGGGTCTGACGGCCCCTCCCAAGGTCGAAATCAGCACGAACCGCATCGACCTGTCCGGCGTTCCCGGCGAACGATTGAGCTACAATCTCATCGTGAAAAGCCAAGAAAAGCGTCCGGTTTACGCTCATGCTGTCAGCAATCAACCGTGGCTGGAGGTCGGCCGTGCCAAGCTCGCCGGCCGGCTCGCCACCATCAACCTAACGGTACCGTCGGTGCCCAACAACGAAGGTGAGACGCTCCATGCCAAACTGACCGTACAGTCCAACGGCAACCAGCGCTTCATCGTACCGGTGACGCTGCAAATCGGGAGCAACCTCGTTTTCAGCACTGCGGCTCCTGCTGCCGGGACGGGCGCCGCGACCGGCGCGGAGTTGCCATCCGCACCGGTCCTTGTGCCGCCTACCTTGGCTATCCAGACTTCCGGCGTCTCACGTCGCCGCCGCACAGTCAAACAGCCGTTTCCCTGGATTCATCTGGTGCCGGCGGCGCTGTTGTTACTTGCCGTGCTTACTGCGGTGATCGTCGATGGTTTGCTGCCGCCGCCGATCGGAGTAACCGACAAGGAGGAAGACAGTTCCAATGCCGCTCACGACTGGACATACGTGGCCAAAGATCCGGAGCCGCGCATTGCTATTCATTTCGATCCGGAGCGCGAGCGCTTCGGTGTGGAGATGACTCAGGAGAGAGATCCCGACAATCCCCAGCGCTTCAAGCGACTCACTTTCGATGAGCGTGGTAAAAGCAACAATACCATCATCAAAATCGACGGCTACGAATACAAATTTGGCGAAGAAACGCCAAGCAACGTCTGGGGCGGCGGCCGCGGCGGCCGGTGGAAGCAAGTGGCAATCACCCGCGGTGGCCGCCGAGCATGGGAATCGACGATGGAGTTCCGCACCCAAAAAATCGAGGTTATTCAGCACGTCGAGATTGTTCCCGGACAAACAGGCTATCTGGATACCTTATTGGTCTATTATAGACTGCACAACAAGGATGTCGATAAACACAAGGTTGGCATTCGCGTAATGCTCGACACGTTCATTGGCGCCAATGATGGCGTGCCCTTCACCATTCCGGGAAAGAAGAAGTTCGTCGATACCAAGGCGGAGTTCTCCGGCAAGGAGATCCCCGATTACATCGAGGCCATCGAAAACCCTAACGATCCCCAAAATCCCGGTACGGTAGCGCGGCTGTGTCTGCGCCATTTCACTTTGCCTGGTATCAACCTGGAGGATATGGACAAATTGCGTATTTGCCGCTTTCCCGGAAACCCCAACGCGGGCTGGGGCGATTGGCCGGTGGAATCCATGCAGCCCGACAACACGGACGCGAAGAAAGACAAAGGCGATTCCTGCGTAGTCATGTATTGGCCGTACAAAGATCTCGATCCGGGCGAGACACGGCACGTTGCGTTCACCTACGGCCTTGGCTCTTTAGAGATCGGCGGCCGATTGGCCCTGAGCGTGCCCTCGGCGGTACAGCCAGGCAGCGAATTCGTGGTAACTGCCTACATCTGGGACGCCAACAAGGGGGATAAGGTGAAGCTGATCGTTCCGGCCGGCTTGAAGTTGGCAAGTGGCGAAAGTGCGGAGAAGACCATCGAAGAGGGCGGCACGCGCAGCCAGGTGTTCTGGCGTCTACGCAGCGGCCGCAGCGGCGAATATACACTGCAGGCAACCACCGACACGGATAAGTCGAAGCCGAAAAAAGTGACTGTCAAGCCGGCGAGCATTTTTGGATAAAGGCGATGTCATTTCGCTTGTTTATCTATTACTGTGCCATTTGCGGCGGCTGGGCCGCTTTCCTGGCCTGGGGCATCGCTCAAGCGCTTGGCTTTCGCGGCATTGCCAATCTCTATCTTCGCGCTACGCTAATCGCTGGGATACTGGGGCTGTTTGTTGCTGCGGCCGTGGGCGCTGTCGATGCCTGGCTCAACGCCGTCGGTTCGCAACGCCTGGTCCGCATTAGCATCTGTCTGGGCATCGGCCTGCTCGGGGGAATGCTTGGCGGTTTTGTCGGCGAGTTTTTGCACAGCAAACTGCGTTTCCCTGTCTTCATCGGCTGGATTCTGACTGGCATCTGTATCGGGGCTTCCGTCGGTATCTACGATCTGTTGCGCTCCTGGCGCAGTCATGGTGACATACGAGTGCCGCTGAAAAAGACACTCAACGGCGTTTATGGCGGTTTGCTGGGCGGTTTTCTTGGCGGCTTGCCGTTCGGTTTGCTAATGGGTAGCACGGCCATCCCGCGCACGGACTTGGCCGTCAGTTTGGTCGTTCTCGGTTTGTGTATTGGCTTCTTAATTGGGCTGGCGCAGGTGATTCTCAAGGAAGCCTGGCTCAAGGTCATCCAGGGTTTTCGGCCCGGCCGCGAACTGCTGTTGGCCAAGGATGAAACAACCATTGGCCGGGCGGAGAGTTGTGATCTTGGTCTGTTCGGCGATAATACTATTGAGCGCTTGCACGCCCGCATCCTGCTGCAAAACCAGCGTTACCTGCTCGCCGACGCCGGTACGCCCGGCGGCACGTTTTTGAACGAGGAACGCATCACGGGGCCTACGCCGTTGCAATCCGGTGATAAGATTCGCGTAGGTAACAGTGTTATCGAATTCGGCGAAAGACAGAAACGGAAATAACCGGCGAGCGAGGACGTGCTAACCTCCCGGTGAACATGCACCGGGGCGTTAACACGCCTCGCTCGCCAAGACATAAACAATAGGACAATCCCCATGCCGTTAGTGATTCGCTGTCCACATTGTCAGAGACCGATGCAGTTGGCCGACAATTCGGCTGGCAAACAATTCCGTTGTCCGAGCTGTCATAATCCTTTCATGGTCGGCAGTGTTCAGCCAGCTCCTGTGGCCGCCGCGACTGGCGGAGCGGGAGGGGCCAGCGCAACCGTGGCTACCCGTCCTGCGGCACCGCCTGCACCGTCCCCCCCCCTTCCCCCTCCCCCATTGGGGGAGAGAAAGGGGGGAGCAGCAGTAGACGGCAGCAGTAAAATCGCTCCACCGCCAGCGACGCCGAGTGAATGTCCGGCGTGCAAGGCGCCGTTGTTGCCAGGCGCTATTGCCTGTATGGATTGCGGCTACATGATCCAGCCGGAGACTACTGCCGCCGAGATGGAGGGAACGCCCAATCTCTGCCCCAATCCGGCCTGCGGTGTGGCCAATCCGTCGAGCGAACGCAACTGCCAACGCTGCGGTACGATCCTGCCCTACCCGGCCGGCACCCTCTTGCACAATCGCTACAAAATCGAACGCCACCTCGCCACGGGCGGCTTCGGCGCCGTCTACCTGGCCAGCGACACCAAGGCCGGCAACCGTTTCGTGGCCATCAAGGAAATGATCTGCGCCGATCCGCAAGAGTTCGCCATCCGCTTGAACTTCTTCCGCCGTGAAGCCGAAATCCTTCGCTCCTTGGAAAGCCTTCCTATCGTACCGCGCGTCTACGATCTTATCGAGCAAGGCCAAAGCGCGCATCTCATCCTCGAATTCATCCGCGGTCAAGATCTCCTTAAGCTGATGGAGAACAACCAGAACAAGCCGTTTCCGCTGGAGCAAGTCATCGACTGGGGCAAGAGTATCTGCGACGTACTGCAACATATGCACTCGCAAGTGCCGCCGATCGTGCATCGCGATCTGAAGCCAGACAACATCATGCTGTTGGACGACCATTGCTCGATCAAGATGATCGATTTCGGCACGGCCCGCGATCTGGGCCGCACGGTCAAAGAAAAGATGGCAGCCAAGACGCGCGTCTATACCGAAGGTTACGCGCCGCCGGAGCAGATCGTTGGCAAACCAGAGCCGCGCAGCGATCTGTTCGCCTTGGCCGGAACGATGTATCATTTGGCCACCGGCAGAGCGCCGGAAGGCTATTACACCGCCCGCGAGCTGGAGGCGCAATTGAGCGATCCGCATAGTCCCATACCGGCCGAGCAGCGCTGGTTTTTCGAGCTAATCAAGATCAATCTGTCCGAGGACGTCAATGAACGCTATTTCTCGGCACGCGAGGTCAAGGCCGATCTGCAACGACGCCGTGTCACCAAAGAGATCTCCTGTCCGAAGTGCCGGCAGGTCAACAAAGTCCGCGAGCCGTACTGCTGTAAGTGCGCCGAGCCGTTGACCGATCCGACGCCGCCGTGCTATCACTGCGGCAAAATGAACCGCATGGGCAGTCGTTGCTGCATCCATTGCGGCAATCGCTTACGGTAGGTTTCTATGGCATCGACCTCATCAAACAATCCGAACATCTCGCGCCCAGGTGGTTGGTTGGCGCGTTTGAAGGGTTTGGTACAGAACATGCAACCGAATGACGATCAGCGCGACGCCGGTCTCACCGAAGGAACGGAGGAGGTTTTGCCGACCTGGGATGTGACGCCGCCGCCAGCCCCCGCAGCACCTGGCGAAGAGAACGTGCCGGTCGCTCAGCCTGTGCCGGCCGGTGAAGTCAGCCCGGATGTTCCGCTGGCCGAACCGGTGGAGACGGAAAAACCCGAAGAAGCCGCAGCTGCAGAAGAACCGGCTGTCACCCCAATCGAGGAGCCGACCGGCGAAATGCCAGCCCCAGCAATCGAAGCCCCGGTCTCCTCCATCCTCTGCCCCGTTTGCGGGGCAGCGCGCCGAGGCGAGGATTCGTCCTGCGGCGACTGCGGTTATTACTTCACGCCGGAGGATCTCATGCCGGGCAATTCGGTTCCCTCGGTCGATGGCAACGGCAACGCACCGCTGCCGGCCTTTCGTTTGAAGGACCGCTTCGAGGTCCGCGAACGAATCAGCGAACGCTGCGGCGTGACGCGCTACCGGGGCCTAGATCATGGCGACGGTTCCGGTATCCCGGTGCCGGTGGTCATCGTCCGCCAAGCCGTGGTTCGCCCGGTGGAAGAACCACCAACCGCCGAACCGCTCCCCGCCGCCGAAGAAGACGAAGAATTTCTGCCCAGCTTCGACGAGACGCCTCCAATAGCCCTTCCCGACACCCAGGCTCTCCCACCTCTACCCGTTTGGCCCAGCCTCGATTGGGAGCAAAGGCTTTTATCCGAGCTACAACATCCCGGCTTGCCGGCCCTCCTCGATCGCTTCACTGAGGGCGATTTCGAGTATCTGATTGAGGAAATGCCAGTCGGACGAACGCTGTGGGACGCCTGGGACGATCCAGAGGCCGACTCCGCCCGGCGTTTCGGCTATCTCGCCGAAGTCGCTGAGATCCTGCATCAGCTGCACCAGCACAGTGTTATCCTCGAAGGACTGCGCCCGGATATTCTCGTTATCTCTTCGGACGGCCATGTCCGGTTGACCGACCTGGGAGAATTGCTGCCGTTGCCGCTGCCTGCCGATCTGCCGTTGCGCCGCCTGCTCTACACCGCTCCCGAGGTGTTAGCCGGCAAAGCCGACGCCCGCGCCGATCTCTACAGCTTCGGCGCCCTGCTCTTTGCTCTGCATCTGGGCCGTGATCTCAACGAAATCGACTTTGATTCCTCCGGCGCGCCCAAGCCGTTCATCCCACTTTTCCCCGACATTCATCCGGCGTTTGGCCGGCTCATGACCAAGACGTTCCGCCGAGATGTCGAAGGCCGTTTCCCCACGGACGAAGCTGCCAAAGAAGACGCGACGGGATTCACCGAATTGATCCGCACGCTGCGCACTCTGGGCCGTACCCTCGATAGCGTGCGCCTGGAAATCGCCGCCTGGACGACAACCGGCATGGTCCGCACCGGCAACGAAGACGCTTTCGCTCTGCTGCACGCTTGTGAATCGCGCCAGGACGATCTCAGCGAGACAGCCTTGGTGCTGTTGTGCGACGGCATGGGTGGCTATGAGGCCGGCGAAGTCGCCGCCGCTCTGGCCATTCAGATCATGCGGCAATACCTGGTGCAGCAGAAGCCGTTCGCGCCCTTGTCCGGCGCTTCGTCATTTCCCGATGATGCCCTCCATCCGTCCCCAACGCAAGCAAAGGGCCAACCGCCTGTCCCCACTGCTGGGCCGATCGATGTCGAGGAAGTGAAAAAAATGTTGCGGGCAGCGCTCAAGGAAGCGAACAGGCAGATCTACACCGCTTCCCGCGCTCCTGGTTCGAAGCGGCGCGGCATGGGCTGCACTGCCGAGGCTGTCTACGTCGATGGCCGTCATGTCGTTGTCGGCCACGTCGGCGACAGTCGCACTTATCACCTGCACGAAGGCCGGCTGATCCAGATGACGCGCGACCAAACACTGGTCAATCGCCTGGTCGAATTAGGCACGTTGACACCGGAAGAGGCCGAGACACATCCGCGCCGCAACGAATTGCAACAGGCCATCGGCGGCCAACCAGATGTCGAGCCAGGACTATCTCACGGCGTCCTGAAACCGGGCGATTGGGTCGTTGTCTGCTGCGACGGCCTGAGCAATCACGTATCGAATGCCGACCTGGAGCAAATGCTGCGCGGCGAAGGCTACTCCGCTGAGACTGTGGCGCGTCGGCTCGTCAACCTGGCCAATCTCCAGGGGGCGACTGATAACGTAACAGTGGTTGTCATCCGGGCGACGTGAGGCAGCCCATCGGAGCCGCGACCGTAGGAGTAGTTTCAAGAAAGACATGGTGCATAGGAACTCGGTCGCGGTTCTGTTTTGTCTGCGCATCCAGCTTGCTTTCTCTCCCCTTCGGCGTTAGGTTAAAGTTCTGCCCGGAATCCTGCCTGACAACCTCACCGAAATGCTAAGCACGAGGAGGGAATCGCATGTTTCGTCTCAATCTCGGTCGCAGTCCCCGCTATTGCGACGGCCTTAGCCGTCGGAGTTTCTTGGCCTTGGGCATTGCTGGCCTGGCGCAGGTCAGTCTGGCGCAGCTAGCCCGTGCGCGGGAAGCTTCGGAAGCCAAGAAGAACACCTCCGTCATTCTTCTTTGGCTGGATGGGGGGCCGAGCCACATGGATCTTTATGACATGAAGCCGGACGCCCCGGCGGAGTACCGCGGCCTGTGGAAACCGATCCATACCCGTGTGCCCGGCTTCGACATCACCGAGATGTTTCCCAAACAGGCCAAGGTCACGGACAAGTTTTCCATCGTCCGCTCGCTGCACCACGACACCGGCGATCATTTCTCCGGCGCGCATCGCATGCTCACCGCCAAAGACATGGGCGTCAGCGGCGCCAACACCACCGGCAAGTTTCCTTCTATCGGTGCCATCGTCAACCGCGAGCTGGGTCCACGGCACCGCGGTGTGCCCGGTTACGTGGCTATTCCTCATGCCGCCAGCATCGGACTTAGCCCCGGTTATTTCGCGGGAAACTTCCTGGGCGCCCAGCACAATCCTTTCCAGCCTGGCGGTGATCCGAATTCTCCCAATTACCACGTCAACAACATCAACTTGGCCGCAGGCCTGACCGTGCCGCGCCTGGAAGATCGCCGCTCGTTGGTGCAACATTTCGACAGCGCCCGGCGCCTCTTGGACGACCTGGCCGACGTCCAGGCGATGGATCGTTTTGAGCAAGAAGCGTTCGACTTTATCAGCGGCCCAAGAGCGCGGCGGGCCTTCGATATTGGCTCAGAAGATCCCAAGCTGCGCGATCGCTATGGGCGACACAACTGGGGCCAAAGTACGCTCTTGGCCCGCCGCCTTGTCGAGGCCGGCTCGACCTTCGTGACGGTACATTTCGGCGGCTGGGACCATCACTGGAACCTGAAACAGGGCATGGAGGCATATCTCCCGATCGTCGATAGCGCGGTCTCGGCGCTGTTCGAGGACCTGGATGAGCGCGGCCTTTTGGAGACGACGTTGGTGGTGCTGTGCGGCGAGTTCAGCCGCACACCGAAGATGAATAATGGAGCCGGTCAGGGTACGCCGGGACGCGATCACTGGGGCGAAGCGATGTTCTGCTTGCTGGGCGGCGGCGGCGTCAAAGGCGGCCAAATCGTCGGCTCAACCGATCGACTCGGTCAGCGCCCTCACACGCGCCCACTGACGCCGGCCAACATCCACGCCACCATCTATCATGTGCTGGGTATCGATCCCAAGCTGCAATTGCTCGATCCCAGCGGCCGGCCCGTATCGGTGCTCGACGATCCGACACCGATACAGGAGCTGCTTTAAGTTTTCGGTTTTTGGTTCTCGGTTTTCGGTACAAACTTCTTGGTTTGACTGTACCGAAAACCGAAAACCGAAAACCGGACTATGGCTTTACCGGCGTCGGTTCCGGAAGTTTCTCGCGGAGAGGCGGCGCTTCTTCCTTGGCGCCGCTCGCCGCCTCCGTCTCTTCGGCGACTTTGAGAACGACCTGGAAGCCGAAGTCTTTCTTAATGGCTCCGTGGAACGGCTCCTTGTAACTCAACCACAACGGATCAAGGGCCGGATCGGGGGCGAATTCCGCCGACGGTCCCTTGGTAGGCACAACGGTTGGATGAGCATATGCCGAGATGTGGAAGGTCTGCTGCAACATGTATTTGCCAGCCACCACTGGCACACTGTAGGGTCCGTCGTGATCGTTGACCGACAGGTTTTGCTTGCCGCCCACCGAATGCGGCGGCAC